>Ga0098074_1000007_pt1 | contig 369658 bp, 393 predicted proteins | sample 32_taG_FD_75064 | JGI IMG/M metagenome (GOLD analysis project Ga0098074, IMG submission 75064) | Marine viral communities from the Gulf of Mexico - 32_GoM_OMZ_CsCl metaG | ecosystem: Environmental > Aquatic > Marine > Oceanic | place: Atlantic Ocean: Gulf of Mexico | collected 2015-07-12 | reverse complement strand
TATGACCACCAGGCCGTTGTTGTCGGTGGTGGTAGTGATATCAACCGCTGGGTTGACCGAGGCGTTGGTGATCTTGACAGTAGCATCGGCAACCGGCTGACCGTTGGCGTCTTGAACCTTGGCCCGTAAAATACCGGTGCTTGATGAGGTCTCGGCGGCTTTGGCGGCGATGTTGGTGGTAAGCTTGGCTACTTTGACATTGGTTTTAGCGGTAAAGACCTCAATCTCTGCCTGTTTGTAGTCGTATGGGTAGAGGTCCTTTGGCTTACCGGCAATTGTTCCGTCAATATTGCCGTCAAAAGGGTCGTCAATATAGCGGATCAGTGTCTCGACTCGGTAGCTGGCGTTGTTTCGCGTTACGGTTTCAGAATCGGCAATAGTACCGGCTGGGTAGATCGCTCCATGCTGAGTGGCCAACGAGTCATATGGGAGATCGCGCAGATACTCCATCTTTTCGTTAGCTAGCGCTAGTCCGGTTGCACGGCTTTGGCTGAGGTTCATGGTGACAATGTTGGCCGAAAAGACGCTGACTACCGCCACTGCCATAATTGCTACAATAGCTACCCCGACCAACGACTCAAGCAAGGTAAAGCCGTGGCTGCGCTGCAAGAGTGCCCACCGGTGTTTCATAGCACTATTATAGCGTAAGCAGTATGGAAGGCCCAACAACACAAAACCCGCCGAAGCGGGTTAAGCGTTTGGTGAACGATCGCTTAGTTAGCTGAGTTGACGGTGTAGGTGCCGCCGGGAGCTTCCTTGTCGTTCTTGTTTTCAAGCGTAGCGCTCAGAGTGTACGAGGTACAGGCGCCGGCTGCACAGCCACTTGGGGTAACGGTGTAGGTGTAGTCCGCCCCGCCCTTTGGATCACCCGGAACCGTCTTCATGTACGGAGTGGTACCGCTACTAAGGTCGGTCTTCCAGGTTGCCGAAGTTGGGTAGCTGTTGCTGTCGTTGTAGTAGGTCTCAAGGGCGGTCTTGATGTTACGCAAATCGCTCTTGCGCTGTGAGTCACGGGCTCGCTGTGGGCCGCTGACCAGGTTAGGGACGATTAGAACCACCAAAATGGCAATAATCACGATGACGATTAAAAGCTCGAGGAGCGTAAAGCCGCCCTGCTTCTTTAGTAATGATGTTCGCATGTGAGTGCTCACCTCCTATATGTAGTTGCGATACTTATTGATCTAACAAAGCATAAGCTCTATTAAGGTAATTATAGAACCGTCGCTTCGAGTGTGTCAAGGAAGTTCATTAAGTGCTTACTGAATAGCGTTGCCAAGTTCTGACAGTGGACCGAACACCGAAATGACAATAAAACCAACCATTCCACCGAGAGCCAAAATTAAGAAAGGCTCAATAATCGAGGCGATGGCCGAGACGGTTGTGTCGACCTCTTTTTCATAAAACGAGGCTAGTTTAAGCAGCACCTCATCGAGTTTGCCGGTTTCTTCGCCGACCGCCATCATTTGGCTGACCACGGGAGGAAAGACCGACATACTCTTGAGCGGTTCAGACACAGTTTTCCCGGCCTTAACCTTGCGGGCAACCTCGTGAAGGTCGTCCTGGAAGACGGTGTTACCAAGGGCGCTGGCGGTAACGTTGAGCGCTTCAATTACCGAGATGCCGGCACCCATCAATGAACCAAAGGTGCGACTAAAGCGAGCGACATTCACCTTTGTAATAATACCGCCAAAGACCGGTATTTTAAGCATGAGTCGGTCGAGTTGTCGCTTGCCGGAGTTGGTATGGATATAACGCCACCCGACCACCGCTACCGCAATTACCGCTGCCAAAACGTACAGCCCATAGTTGGTTAAGACAGAACTCATGGTGAGCATTAACTTGGTGTACCAGGGCAGCTCGCTGCCAAGCCCTTCAAAGATGTTGGCGAGATTCGGTACGATCGCCACCATTAAAAAGACAAACACCCCGATGGTAACAGTGGTGATGATCCCAGGATAAATCAAGGCGCCGCGAACCTTGCCAACCAGTTCGGCATCCTTTTCTTGCTGAACCGCCAAGCGCTCAAGCACACTGTCGAGCATGCCACCGGCTTCACCTGCTTTCACCAAGTTGATGTAGATGTCGGAAAAAATCTTGGGATGGTTTGACATCGCATCGCTCAGCGATGAACCACCCTCGACCTGCTTGGTAACGTCTCCCAGCGCCTTTTTAAAAGAAGGGTTGCTGGTTTGCTCCTGCAGAATGGCTAGTGCTTGGGTGAGCGGTATGCCGGCGTTGATCATGGTGGCGAACTGGCGTGAAAAAACCACTTTGTCCTTAACACTAACTCGGTTCGCCCACGGTAGATTGAGCTTGATTCCTTTACTGGCTGCGGCCTGTTCCTTAATAAGTATTGGAGTGAGTCCACGTTCAATCAGGTTGCCGGCTGCGGCCGAGCGATCGGCGGCCACCAGCCCACCTTTGCGAATGGTGCCATGCTTGTCTTTAGCGGTGTAGGCAAAACTAGCCATCGACTACTCTCGGGTAACTCGTAAGATTTCTTCGACGGTGGTTAAACCGCGCACCGCTTTTAAAAAGCCATCTTGCTGCATGGTCAACATGCCGGCTTTGACCGCTGCTTGTTGAATCTCTTCGCTGGTGGCGTGCGAAATAATCAGCTGTTGAATGGCTGGAGTAACCTCGAGCACCTCGTAAATACCGATACGACCTTGATAGCCGTTACCGCTACAGTGTTCGCAGCCCTCACCGGCCTTATATAAAACAAACTCACCGCCTTTGATCTTTGGAGCTTTGACTTCAGCCTTCTTGTCATCATCTTTCGCCGCGGCAGCCTCCTCGGTGGCATGCGGCGCATCGGAAGAACGATTGAGAATGTTGGGGTCGGCCGCGATCTTGTCGAGAATTGATTTGCTGGCGGTAATTTTGCGGAGCGGCTGAATCACCTTTTTGCGCGACTTCTTGGGGGTCTCTTCGCTCTCTGAAGCTTGCTTCTTGTCTTCGTCTTGAACCTGGCTGAGTGCGGTACTGACATCAAAATCACGCTTTATGCTCTTAAGAGCTGCTGCATCAGGAGTGTACTGAATGCTGCAGTGCGGACACAGGCGTCGGACCAGGCGCTGGCCAATGACTACGTTGACGGTCGAGGCGATCAAGAATGGCTCAATGTTCATATCGAGCAGGCGGGGCAGCGAGGTGGCGGCGTTGTTGGTGTGGAGCGTTGACAGTACCATATGGCCGGTCAGGGCTGCCTGTACGCCCAAGTCTGCGGTCTCGCCATCACGGATCTCACCAACCATGATCACGTTGGGGTCTTGGCGCAGCAGAGCGCGCAGCCCACTGGCAAAGGTCATACCGGCCTTAGGGATGACCTGGGTTTGGTTGACGCCAGAGATACGGTACTCAACCGGGTCTTCAACGGTGGAGATGTTAACCCCCGGAGTGTTCAGCATACTTAACACGCTGTACAGGGTGGTCGACTTGCCAGAGCCGGTCGGGCCGGTCACCAGCACCATGCCATGGGGCTTTTGAATGCCGCGTTCGATGGCCGTGCGGGCGACTCCCTCAAAACCTAGCTCATCCAGCGTCAGCGCGCGGGCTGATTCATCTAGAATACGCATAACCACCTTCTCGCCATCCATCACTGGCAGCGTCGAAACGCGCAGTGCGACGGTCTTTGAGCCGACCGCAAACTTAAACCGGCCATCCTGTGGCAAGCGATGCTCGTCGATCTTGAGGTTCGACAGGATTTTAATACGCGATACCACCGCCGGTAGGATTGGCTTTGGCAGGGTCATGGTCTCACGCAGCACCCCGTCGATGCGGAAGCGGACCTGCACCAAATTCTCGCGCGGCTCCAAGTGGATATCGGAGGCCCGCGATTTAATGGCGTACTCCAGAATAATGTTCACGGTCTTAGCGATCGGGGCGTCTTCGGCTAGATCCTTGGCGCTGACTTCCTGAGTCTTTTCGGCCTCGTCGGCGCTACTATCCTTGATCGCCTTGGTGATCTCGGACGAAATGTTGCCTTTATATTGATCGATCGCGGCCAGTACCTCGCTCGCCGAGGCGACGTAAATCTTCAGGTTTTGGCCGATTTGCTTAGCGATAAAGTCGGCGGCCTGGAAGTCCTCGGGGTCGGCCATGGCCAGCTGCAGAGTTGAGCCCTGCTGGCCAAATAGCACCGCCTGATACTTGCGAGCGATTCGCTCGGGGATCTTGGTTAGAACATCGCGAGGAATCTTAACGCCCTTGAGTTCGACGTAGGGGACATCAATATGCTTAGCGTACAGCTTAAGCAGTTCCGGCTCGCCGATAACCTTGCGCTTCAGAACCGTTTGCAACAAAGACTCACCGGTCTGCTCACTGGCGGTTTCCGCCTCTTTGATCACCTCCGGTTTAATGTTGCCGCCATCTGCCAGCAGCTGCTTCAGCTCCGCATCGGATATCCGCATGATGCCCTAATTGTAGCATAAGCACTAAGAAAAAATTAAGTATTTTCAGGTTAGAACCCCGATTTAATATTTATTTAATCTCGATATGTCACGATATAAAAGCTATCCACAGTGATAGCACGGAGGGCTCGATGTAAAAGGGGGAATAGGCATGCAGAGCATCCGTGTTTTCATGGCGTTGGCCATAGTTATAGCAACAGTATCTCCAACGGCGGTCAACGCCATGGGTAGCAGTCCGGTGGTCATCAGCGAAGTCCTGACAGGTACTTCAGCGCAAGCCAGTCAAGAATTCGTTGAACTTTACAACGCTAGCGATCAGCCGGTGGCGGTGGATGGTTGGACGATTGAGTATAAATCGGCCACGTCGGCTGATGCCGCTAGCAGTTGGACCAAGAAGGCTACATTAGTAGGGACAATCAAGGCGTATGGTTTTTATTTAGTGGCGCCCAGTCAGTATTATCCGGAGTCGGATGCTGAGTGGACTTCGTCTCTGGCAAGTACAGGGGGACACGTTCGGCTGAAGGATAATTTGGGCAAGGTGAGTGACCTGCTAGGCTATGGAGCGACCGCAAATGCAGCAGAAGGAACGCCAATTCCGGCGCCATCGTCTGGCAAGAGCTTGGAGAGGCTACCTGGTAATCTCAACCAGCAGGCGGGCAATGGAATTGATACCGGTAATAATGTCATGGATTTTGTGGTGCGAGATGAACCGCAGCCGCAGTCGACCGCCAGTGAATCAGAAATATTTGATCCGATTATACCGGTTCCCGAGGTTAGTATTCCCGTAGATGAAGCACCTTCTACTCAGTCACCAGTCGCCTATCTTAACCTAGAGATTACCGAACTCTTTATAAATCCCGCCTCGCCTTTGAGTGACGACCAGGATGAGTTTATTGAACTATACAACCCGCATTCGATACCGGTTAATTTGCAGGGATACCAATTACGGACTGGCAGTAGCTTCGCAAATAGCTTTGTGATGCCACCCCAGCTAATTCAACCATTTGGATATGTGGTATTTCGCTCTGAGCAAACCGGTTTAAGTCTGACCAATAGCGGTGGGTCGGTGCGATTACTTGATCCGTCTGGTGCGATAATTGATCAAACCGATAGCTATGGCTCAGCTCCAGATGGTCAGTCCTGGGCAAAGTTTAGTGATGGCTGGCGATGGACGCTTGAGCCCACAGCGGGTAAGCCAAATGTTGCGCTTGGAGTAATTGCGGCTACCGCAAAGGCCAAAAAACCGGTTGCTAAAAAGGCGACGGTCAAGAAAGAGGCGAAGCCAAAGTCTACTAAGCCTAAGGCCGCCCAAAAACCGAAGGCTGCTAAAAAGAGCTCTATTCCCCAGGTTGTGAAAATCGCGGGGGCTCGTTTACAGCCAACCACCTGGTTGATTATCCTCCTAGCTATCCTTACTATTGGGTATGCAATCTATGAATTCCGACATGACATCCGTAACCATTACCTCAGACTTAAAAGCCGTTTCTCGGCTGGCCGGCCTGGTCGCTAAGCACCTGGCGGGTGGTGGTGTGATTGAGTTGATTGGCGATCTAGGGGCCGGCAAGACCACCTTTGTGCAACTGTTGTTAAAGGAGCTGGGCTATGACGGCGAGGTTTCCAGCCCAACCTTCACGATTCATCGGAGTTACCCAATTAAGAACAAGCAGGGATTGCATCACCTCGACTTTTACCGGATTGGCGGTGAGGATGTGGTGACGCAGGAGATTCAAGAGCTGATGGCTCAGCCTGGCGAGATCGTCTGCATTGAGTGGGCTGATCAAGGAGCGGGCGAGTTGCCATCAGACCGACTACGGATTGAGCTGGAGCAAGGCGACAAAGAGGATCTGCGCGAGGTGACAGTGACCGATGTGGGTGGCAAGTACGCTGCGTTAATCCAGGAGCTCAAAAATGTATTTGGCAATTAAAACCAGTTCCGAAACCAGTGAACTTTACTTGCTCGACGAGCAGGGGAAAGAGTTGCAGAAAAAAGAGTGGCTGTCGGAGCGACGGTTGGCTGATGAGCTGCTCGGTGAACTGGAGGGGCTACTCCATTTACAAAAAGCCAGCTGGGACGACTTAACCGGGCTAGTTGTCTTTCTTGGCCCCGGCTCATTCACCAGCTTGCGAATTGGCATTACGGTCATGAACACTATCGCCTTCACGAAACAGATTCCCATCGTGGGAGCTAAAGGCGATTCGTGGTTGGATGATGGTGCACAGCGATTGGCAAACGGCGAAAACGACAAGCAATGTACTCCCTTTTATGGCGCCGAGCCAAATATTACTCAACCAAAGCGCTAAGTTGCCTTGACGTGAGTGGTGAAGGCGAGCTTAAATAAAAGTATTGAATTTTAACGTGCTGATTTTGCAGACTACCGACGCACGCTGATACACAATCTGGTTTCTCCCATCTGTATTTTGCAGGATAGGTCTGCACTCAGCGCCTACAAGGAAGGCGTTATGGAAGTTTTGGTATTGGTAGCCGGAATCGTGGTAGGCGGTGCTGGTGGGTATGGTGTGCAAATGTATGTGTCGCGGCATAAGACCGATACGGCGGTGGCTAAGGCTAAGGCGTTGGTTGACGAGGCTAAGCGCAAGGCTCAAGATGTAACGCTCGAGGCCAAAGAGCAAGCCCTCAAAATTGCCGAAGAGGCTAAGGCGGAAGAAAAGGATCGCCGTCAGCAACTGACCGACAAGGAAAAGCGATTGAGCGAGCGCGAAACAACGCTTGATCGCAAGTTGGACGAGTTGGATAAGCGAGCCGAAGGTCTGCGAGCCAGCGAGGCCAGTCTTGACCAGCTGAAAGACGACCTCAGGAAGCTGCGCCAAAAGCAGGAGCAAAACCTGGAAAAGATTGCCAAGCTGACGCAAAAAGAGGCCAAAGAAAAGCTGATGCAGATGATGGAAAAGGATGTCCGCAGCGATTTAACCGAGCTGGTTAGCAAGATGCAGAGCGAGGCCAAGGAGCAGGCCGAAGAGGATGGCAGGATGATTCTGGTGACGGCGATGGAGCGAATTGCCAGCGAGCAGACCGCCGAGCGAACCGTAACCACGGTTCCGCTGCCCAGTGACGAGCTGAAGGGCCGTATTATCGGCAAGGAAGGCCGCAACATTCAGGCGATCGAGCGTTTGACCGGCGTTGATGTGCTGGTCGATGACACGCCTGGCGTGATTGTGCTGTCGAGCTTTGACCCGATTCGTCGCCAGGTGGCGCGAGTAACGCTTGAAAAGCTGCTATCTGATGGGCGAGTGCATCCAGCTCGGATCGAAGAGGTGGTTGAAAAGGCCAAGAAGGAGATCGACAAAATAACCAAGGAGGCCGGCGAACAGGCGGTCAAGGAGGCCGGTGTGGTCGGGCTGCCGACCGAGCTAGTTAAAATCTTGGGACAGCTCCGTTTTCGTACTTCATACAGTCAGAACGTACTCAAGCACTCGGTTGAGATGGCTAACCTGGCCGGCATGATTGCTGCCGAAGTTGGCGCCGATCAGCGGGTGGCCAAGACCGCGGCGCTGCTTCACGACCTGGGTAAGGCGATGACACATGAGATTGAGGGTCAGCATCATCACATCTCGCGCGATTTGGCGGCTAAGTACGGCATGGACGAGGCAATCTGTCACGCCATTGAGGCTCACCATGACGACATTGAGCCGACCACACCCGAGGCGGTCATTGTGCGGGTGGTTGATGGCCTGAGCGGTGCTCGCCCCGGTGCTCGCGGCGACACCTTTGAAAACTACGCTAAGCGCATGACCGAGCTAGAAAACCTGGCCAACACCTTTAAAGGTGTGCAAAAGAGCTATGCGGTAGCGGCGGGTCGCGAGTTACGAGTACTGGTGGTGCCGGAAGCCATTGATGACTTGACCGCCATCAAACTGGCTCGCGATATTGCGACCAAGGTGGAGGCAACTCTGAAGTATCCCGGCGTGATCAAGGTGAATGTTATTCGCGAAACTCGCGCGATCGAGTACGCCAAGTAGCTTTTGAGTCAAAAAAGCGCTACAGTAAAGCCCATGAAGATTTTGTATGTTGGTGACATTACCGGAAAACCGGGTCGAGAAACGACCGCGGCGGTGTTACCTGATGTTGTAAAAAAGCACGGAATTGACCTAGTGATTGCTCAGGGCGAGAACGTTTCGCATGGCAAGGGCTTGCAGACCAACCATGCCGAGGAGCTGGAGCGAGCCGGCGTCCAGGTGTTTACCGGCGGGAATCACTCACTTCTGCGCTTGGAGGCCTTAAGTCAAAAATCGAATGTGATCCGTCCGGCCAACCTGCCTGACAACACTCCCGGCAAGGGCTTTACAACTATCCGGACCGATTTTGGCGATGTGCTGGTGGTTAGCCTGCAAGGCCAGGTAGTCGGTCGGGATGCCGATAACAAGGACGTTCTCAATCCGCTCGACACCATCGATGAGATTCTCGGTCAACACAAGGGTCAAAAGTTGGCAGCCACCATCGTTAACTTCCATGGTGATTATTCCAGTGAGAAGGTGGTGATTGGCCAGTATCTTGATGGCAAAGTAACCGCCGTCATTGGCGACCACTGGCATGTACCGACCGCCGATGCGCAAGTACTTCCGGGTGGCACGGCTCATATTACCGATGTAGGTATGGTAGGGGCACTCGACTCCTCGCTCGGCGTTGAAACCGATATCATTATTCAGCGCTGGAAAGACTCAGGCGCCAGGGTTCGCAACGAGATGGAGGAGGGTGGTCGGCGCCAGTTTAACGCGGTTGTGGTTGACGTTGACAGCGCTTCTGGTCTGGCTAAATCAATTGAGCTGATACGCCAGATCATCCCAGTCTAGATTGGCTTTTTAACTTGGTGTGCCCTCCATTTTTTTGCTAAACTAAGGGATACAAGAAGGGGAGGGTGTACTGCAATGACCAAGCAAAAATTGATTGACACACTCGCACGCGAGACCTCGTTAAGTAAGCGTGAGGTTGAGCAGGTTTTGGTTAAGCTCACGAACATCGTTGGAAAGACTATCAAGGAGGGTGAGAAGGTATCGATCACCGGATTTGGTACCTTTGACTTGGGTAAACGGGCGGCTCGTCGAGGCGTCAATCCGCAGACCGGGGCAGAGATCCATATTCCCGAAATGCCGATGCCGCGATTTCGGGCCGGTAAGCGCTTGAAAGAGGTGGTTCGCCCGGGCTCAAGTCAAAGCTAGCAATTGCCTTTTCAGGTTGGGCCAGCTATAATACCTCAGTTCTAACACACCGTCGGGGTGTGGCGCAGTTGGCTAGCGCGCCTGCTTTGGGAGCAGGAGGTCGAAGGTTCGAGTCCTTTCACCCCGACCATTTACAACCTGCGGGTGTCGTATAGTGGCTATTATGTCAGCCTTCCAAGCTGAAGACAGGGGTTCAATTCCCCTCACCCGCTCCAGGACTTATTTTTTCGGCTTCTAATCTGAGAAGCCGGTTGTTTTTCCGAAGCATAAGCGTTACAATTTATATATCTACCGAAAGGTGGAGGTTTACTGTATTTGGAGTACTGGTTGGACGACAAGAGCTTACAGCCTAATCTGTCGCGAACGCAAAACCAGTCATCATCTACCCCGCAAACAACGGGCGGTTTTGCGTACCAAAATGACGTTTCGCAGCCATCCGGACTACTTGGTCAGCAGCTCGGTAATATGGCCGGAGCTCTTGGTGGACCAGCAGATATTTCGGGGCCACCAGCGCCACCCGCCCCGGGTTCAATTACAGCAGCAAATGTGGCTTCGCCACCAACCTCTTCTCCTGCTGTGGCGCCACCTTCAACCGAATCGATTACCGTCCCGGTGACTGAGCCGGAGACGACAGAAGTTTCTGCACTGCCGGATCTCGACCTGCCAACCACTGGCGGAGCAGCGAGTTCTCCGGTCGGAGGAGTGGTCGAGGCAACAACGCCGTTTGCTCCAGGTTCGCAAAGCACGCCTTCGGAGTCGTTAACGCCTCCACCACCCGAGCCACCAAAGCCAGCGGTTGATGCATCTGTTCCTGCCGGTCCGCGTCGGCCGCGTCTTGGTCGTTTACGAATAGTGCTGACCACGTTGGTGGCAATACTGCTGCTGGCCATGCTGGCACCTCTGGGCTATCTAGGCTATAACGCGCTTCAGCAAAAGTCTGGCAGCTCGAACAGTCAGGTGAGTGGGGATTACACCGTTACGACTATTCCATTAAACGATCTAGTAAAGAACGGCGAGATCTCGTTTGATGCTTCACGCCAGGTGAACATAAATGGCCAGTTACGCATCAACAACTCGTTTGTACTGACCCCTTCCGATGCTCCAGATAATCCGTTGGTTGGCCAGTTCTATCTCAACAATCAAAACACCACCCTGTATTACTACAACGGCACAGGATTTGTGGATTTGGTTACCGGTGCACAGTTGGCGCAGATTAACACCACCGTTACCCAGCTCCAAAATCAGGGCCAACAACAAAACCTGACAGCTGGAGCCGGGTTGCTACTGAACGGTAATCAACTGATTAACACGGGAGTACTTGAACTGCCTCAGCCGCTCGGCGTCACCGATAGCCCAACCTTTGGCGGCTTAACCCTGGCGCAGTCGCTCGGTGTGGCGAGTGGTGGTACCGGGGCTGCAACGGCAGCTGATGCTCGCACCAATCTTGGAGCTGCAGCGAGTGGGGTGAACGCCGATATTACTCAGTTAAACGCACTAACCGCTGTTAATCCAACCGTCGGAGTCAGCTATCAGTTTGATAACTCGGTACTGCCAGGCACCTATAACTTCTGTACCACTGCCGGCAACTGTGCTGGTGTGGGAGGTGGAGTGACTACCGTTGGAGGTACACCAGGGCGGATCGCCAAGTTTAGCGCCAGTCAGGCAATCGTTGATTCGCTGCTGAGCGAAAGCGGTAGTACCGTAACGGTCAACGGTGACCTGGCGGTGACCGGTGGAGATTTAGACTTGGGGAATGGAGTGGTACTTTCGAGTGCAGCTCCTAATATTCTAGGGGTGTCTGCTGATGTTGATGTAACCGGCTACGTCCATGCCGGAAACCAAGTAGTGTCGGCTGAAAACATCATTGCTCGCAACGGCTCCAGTAACCAAACTCGGATTGGCGCGGTCGGTCCGAGCAATGAATCGGGTATTATTTTTAGCAGCTTAGCCGATGTCAGCATTTATCGCAGTACAGCTGCCACATTAAAAACAAATGGTAGCTTTATTGTGCAGCCGGGTAGCAACACCACTACTGCCTTCCAGATTCAAAACTCGGCCGGAACCAGTAATCTATTCGTCGCCGACACTCAGAACACCCGAATTGGTATTGGTACGGCGGGACCAAACTATACGCTCGACGTAAACGGTGACATCAATACCGGCAGCACCTATCGGATTAACGGTACCTCAATCTGTATCGTGAGCGGTTGTGTGCCGTCGTCGGGTTCAAGCGCGTACATTCAAAATGGTACCGTACCGCAGGATGCCAACTACTATCTACGGAGTGCGGCCGCCAACTTGGTAACCGGTATTTTGCAGGGAGCGGTTGGCCAAACGGCGGACTTGATCCAGCTGCGGAATCAATCGGGTGGAATCGTAACCAGCGTAGGGGCTGACGGGAATGCGACCTTTACCACCACCAGTAACTCGGCGACCGCCTTCCAGATTCAAAATTCAAGTGGCCAAAACCTCCTGGTTGCGGATACGAGCAATCAACGGCTCGCAATCGGCCCTGCAGCGACTCCGGCCAACAGCGTGCTGACGGTTGGATCAAACACCACCGCCTCGACCGGCGGTATAACCTTTGGCACCGATACCAACCTGTATCGCAGTGGGGCTGATCGGCTCAAGACCGATGATAGCTTGCAGGTTGTTGGTTCCGGCGCGTTTGGCAATGCCGCAAGCATTTATGATCTTGGCTCCGCCCGCAAAACTCTGAGTGTGGCTCAGGACTATAGTAGCCTTTCGGGCATATCTAATGTAAGCGGCATCGACAACACGGTCAGCACTACCAGTAATAGCGGAACCTCGACTTCAATTACCGGCGGCGGAAACTTTGTGACGTTGAACGGTAGCGGTAGTTACACCGGCAACATAGCTGGTGGTCAGAACTACGTTACCAACAATGCGGCTGGCGCAAGCTATATTATCGGTAATGATACAAAGGTGATTAATAACGGTACCGGTACGGTTGGTTTGGGTTATGGCACGAGCAGTCTTTATTCAACCACCGATGGTACAACCAACTTTGCTCAAGGCCTGGTCGCGGGGATCCTCACGAGTGATGCGGCCAATATTGGGGACGCTATAGGTGTTTCAGCTAATATTACCCACAATGGCTACGGTACGGTTACCAATGGCTATGGCGTACTTATATCTAGCGCCCAAAATTCTGGTGGCGGTATTTTCCAAAACAATTATGGCCTCTATATCCAAGATCAGTCCGCGGTCGGTTCAACCAATAGCTATAACCTGTACTCAGCTGGTGCAAACGCTAAGAACTATATAGCCGGCCTATTGCAGGTTGGAACCACCAGCACGCCAACCCAGGCTGGCACCAACCTGCTGGCAAGTAATGTAGAGATTGGCGGAGCGCTTCGTGTCGGCGATGCCACTAACAACGTTCAGTTTGACGGGACCACCAAGAAGCTAGTCTTTAATGGCACCGCCCGTCAGAATGTGCGAGTAAGCTTGGTGCCTGAATACCAAGGTGCGGTGCTCACTGGCGATGGGTCAAACAATGTTGGTACCATGACCACCGACTTCTGTTCAGGTAGTTCGCGGTTGAGTATTAACACCAGCGTCTGCTCGGCCACGGAGGAGAACAACTACTATTCCTGGATCGGTTCTGGCGGAACCAACGACTATGATATTTATGTGCGCTGGCAGGTGCCAAGTAACTTCTCGGCCTTTAAAGACGCCAATGCTATTAACTTAAAGGGATGGCGTACGACTTCGAGCGAAAAGGTCGAACTGGCAATGTTCCAACAGAATGGCACACAGTGCGGTAGTACCACCGAGGTGAATAGCAGTAATACCACCTGGCAGACCACCAATATGACCGGTGACGAAACCACCTGTTCGGTGAGCGCCGATGATATAGTTACCTTTAGGATTCGATTAACGGCCAGTTCAAGTGGCTATGCGCGGACTGGACGACTCGAAATTAACTACTTGAGCAAGTTTTAATGTGGGAGCGCATTAAAAACAGTTGGCGGGATGGAGGTCGCGTTCGAGCGGCAGTAGTGGCTGGCGTGATGATACTGACAGTTTTTACTCAGCTGTTGCCGCCGAGCCGAATCGCCCCAAAAGCTCATGCGGCTTCGTATCAATTTACGCCAACCGCTGGTCAGTTGGTGACCGGTACCGCTCAAAACGCTACCTCGCAAGCAACGGCAAATGCCGAGGGGGTGAACGTCGGTTCGTACAAGGGTACGCTGGCTGATGACAACCTTCACTGGACCTTTGCGAGTACGACTAGCGGTTACGACGCCAACCTGACTTTTGGTGGTGCGGCGGCGAATGGCGCCAATACAATCATTGTTGAAACCGAGTTTGATCTGGATGCCACCGCACCAAGTACTGTGGTGCAAATTTGCGACTGGGCATCGTCATCTAGTGTGGATAACGCGGCTGACGCGGCTTGTACTGGTGGCGGTTGGCGAACATTAAATAATCGTAAAACCGGTATTACCACAACCAGTCCAACTGCTTATACCTGGCAGATTGGCGACGGCTACTGGTCAAACGGCTCAAATACAAGCATTAGTACACCAATCTCGAACTTCTTTAGCAGCTCCAATCAAATAAAGGTGCGTTTTTACTCAACCACCAACACGACCAGCACGGTAGCGATTGATTACGTAAAGGTTCAAGCTGTAATTAACCCAGTCTATGCTCCGGGCGGGTTTGTGAATGACGGAGGCGGTGGCACGTTGGGCGACTATACCAATACCAACGCGATCAACCAAGGCGCTTCGGATGATCAGTACCTGCAGTTTTCTGGTACCGGTGGGAGCGTTCCGGCCGGGTACTTTGTTTTTAAAAACATTAAAACCTACACCGGTATGAACACCGTTATGGCTCGCTACGAAACGGCTTGTAGTAGTGCCAATGGCATTAGGTATAAATTGAAGATTAGAAACTTTCAAACGAGCAGTTGGGAGGATATGTCGGGAATGATTGATTGCTCGACTACCGATGCAACCAACGTGACTGCGAAAAATAATGTTACGTTATCGAATTACATATCAAATGGTAACGAAGCTTGGATTCGACTGGAGGGTGATACCAATTCCAGTGACTACATACGGGTTGACCAAATGTATATTCAGCTCGGAAGTACCAATACCAGCACCTCTGACTGTCAGGTTTCATTTGGCACCCAAACCGCTGGGCGGATACTGAGCAATCCATCAACCAATGCCGATGTAGTTAATGACACCGATCTTGATACCAGCTCGCTGTACTCGGTCGGGTACGACAGCGTCGGTGGTGATCGTCAGTGGCGGATTGAAAAGCGCGACAAAACCACCGGTGCCCTGGACGGCAGTTTCGGTACTGGGGGAGTGGTTCAGGAAAATACGGGTGGCGGCGAGGCCACCGCGGTGCGGGTAGACAGTAGCTACATATATATAGGCGGTTACGACAGTTCGCCGGGCGACAATCAGTATCGAATTGAAAAACGCGACAAAACTACCGGTGCTCTGGTGACAGCTTTTGATGGAGATGGCATTTTTACCAGCAACCCTGGCAGCGGTTCAGATCAAGTGGTCGATATCGATATTGACGGCGGCTATATCTACATTCTCGGCAATCGTTCAACCTTTGTGGCTCGATATGAAAAAATTGACATTACCACGGGTACTTACGATACCGGTTTTGATGGTGACGGCATCTTGGAGAGTAGCGGGGTCAGTACCAACCGGTATGATCCGGCGGCGTTGAAAGTGGATGGATCCTATATCTATTCAACCGGCACCGAGTCAAACAGTCTTGGATCACAGTCATCGCAGCAGATTCGCATCGAAAAGCGCAGTCTGACTAGTGGCGCCTTTGACGGCGGTTTTGCCAGTGGTGGATATGCCAACTCTAACCCAAATGCGACGCAGCCGGACCAGGGGTGGGACATCGCAATCGATGGCAGTAACATGTACTTGGCTCAGATGCAGGGCACATCCGGTGACTGGCGATGGCGGATTGAAAAGCGAGCACTGAGTAATGGTGCTTTAGACGGTACCTTTGGTAGTGCCACTGGGGCGGTGTCGTATAACTTTAGTGGAGCAAATGACGAAGCTACTACCATAAAGGTGGATGCCAATGGCATTTATGTCGGCGGTCGCGATGGCGCCCCCAGTAGTAACTGGCGGATTGCCAAGCTCAACCTGACCACCGGCGCCCTAGATACCACCTTTGGGGCTGATGGCTATTCCACCAGTCAATACCTTGGTGACTCACTGGTCAAGACCGTCGCCATTGATGCAAGTAATATATACATTACGGGGACTACGGATGCCGACGCGGACACCCAGTGGATGTTCGAGAAGCACAGTATTAGCAATGGAGATGTGGTGAGCTCTGGTTTTGGGGCAACCGACTGTAGCGCTACACGCACGATCGATACGACCTCGAGCAACAGCGATACCTGGAGGATGCAGTCTGAAAACGAATCATCAAACCAGGGTCACGACTACTACGCCTACGACAATGACGTTGATGGTAACGCCGAAGAGGCCGCTGCCGGTAATCTGAGTTTTCCGGCCAGCTTATCTTCGAGCGCTCAGGCAACCGGAGTGTTCTATGCCAGTAGGTTTAACGGCGGCATGGGCGATACGGTTCAACTGGGAGCTAAAGATTACAGCGGACGTAATGCTGCAACGGGGGGCTGGACCGCGGTTGGCTCAACCGCTACCACCAGCATGACCTTTACCGATAATGTGAGCGGTGGCACCACAACCGCTGCTGGGCTGCAGGTAAACCCCTATACCTATGTAGATAGTGTTAACGGAAAGGTGAATCTCAGGTTGCGCACCACCGCCGGGGGAGCGGTGGCCAATGATTCGGTTCACGACATTGATTTTGCGATGGTCAGTGTGCAGTGGGTCGAGACCGCTCAAACCCCCACACGTACCTACATGTACTCACCAACTTCTGGCACCTTGGTAACCGGGACCGAGCAGAATGTGCAGGGTGCAAGTGGGTCTTCAACCGAGGGAGTTAATACCGGCTCGTGGAAGGGTACGCTTTCTTCGGACTCCTACCACTGGGTGGTTGCCAGTACCGCTTCGGGGGTGAATGCTCAACTCGATACATCTGGAGTGTCCCTCAATGGTGCGAATGCGTTGATGATTGAGACAAAGTTCGACCTGGACGCGACAGTGCCGCAAACCGTCGTTCAAGTTTGCGACTGGGTGTCGTCGGCGAGTGTTGATAATGCGGCTGACGGTCAGTGTACCGGTGGTGGCTGGCGGACACTCAATAACCGCAAGAACCCAACCGACACGCAGGTAGGAACGGTCTTTACCTGGCAGATCTTTGATGGGTATTGGAACGATGGCACCAATACCGCGGTGAGTACCCCGGTGGGCAACTTTTTAAGCGGTTCAAACACGGTTAAGGTTCGCTACTATTCAACCACTAACACCACCACCACTCTGGCAATCGATTACCTAACGGTGTCTCCAATTATCAATTCGGCCTATAACGCCGGTGGATTTACCAACCTTGGCAGCGGATCGGTGACCGGAACATATGCCAATACCAACAACTTTATTGGCGCCAATGCTGGTTTTGGCTCAAACGACCAAAAGCCGTCTGATGATCAGCGACTTGGTTGGGCCGGTACGGCTGGCAGTATTGCCGATGGGTATTTGAGCTTTAAGAACATCCGGCTGCTACCGGGAATGAACACGATACTGATGAGGGCGGAACACCGTTGCTCCGCTACCGGTATCAACTACCGGCCAAAAATCTACAACTTTACTACCGGCAGCTGGGAGGACCTTACCACCACCTCGATTGCGTGCAGTACGACCGACGCTACTAACGTTTTTGCCAAAAACAGCGTTAATCTACGTAATTACGTCAACAATGGTGAGGCGCGTCTGGGCTGGTATGGGCTGAGTAATGGCACCCAGGCAATTGAGATCGACACCGCCTATATTATGGTCGGGATGGTCAACAGCGATAACACGACGTGCAGCATCAGCTTTGGTACCCAGAATGCTGGCAGCTGTGACAATACCCGCGACATTGACACGACGGCGACCGCTTCGACCTGGGACATCTTAGCCGAGGACACCTCGACCAACCAGGGGCATGATTTTTATCCGTTCGACCCGCAGGTGACCGCGTCGGCATCGCTTGAAGCCAAAGCCGCTCACGTTAAGCTGCCGCTGTACGATTTGGTGAATGGCGCCCTCGTCGGATATAACTGGTCGGGGCGCTACATGTCTGGCACCGGCGGCACCGTCCTGATGGATATGCGTGACTATGCTGGCAAGACCAATGTGGAAGGCGGCTTTAAGGCGGTCGGAACGGCAGCTACAACGGGACTGTTGTATACCGACTCGATTGCGTCGTCGGCACCTACTTCATATGCACCCTACATGGTGAACGCCGAAGACTACCGTGAGCAGTCGAGTGGTCAAACCTGGTTACGGTTGCGTACCACGGTTAACAACAGTTCGGCCACCAATGCGGTTGGTCAGTGGGACTTTGCTATGGTGGCACCAATGTGGATCGAGAGCTCTACCTATCAGCCCGATTCAGACGAGCAGATGCGACATGGTACCTACTTCCGCAATGGCGTCAAGCAGCCAATGGTGCAGTAGGTCTTTAAAAACCCGACTATATCTGGTACTATTTCATGGTTCTAGCCCCAATTGGCCCCTGTAGCTCAGCTGGATAGAGCAGAGGACTTCTAAGCCTAAGGTCGTTGGTTCGAATCCAACCGGGGGCACCAAAAAACGTTAGAACCGTTACTCCCGATCTGTTTTCAAAACGTTGAAGATAGTTCGGGGGTTGCACTTGTGCAGCCTCCACCATATGGCGAGATTAGCTCAGTTGGTTAGAGCGCTGGTTTGTGGTACCAGAGGTCGTGGGTTCAAGCCCCATATCTCGCCCCAAGCATTGATAAATATTACGTAATATTGTACAATATAAAATCCCGCAGTTGTAATCGACCGAAAGGTTTGCAATCATGCAGGTGCTCCAAATCAAGGACGGCGACGGTTCGCTGAAGGCGGCCGTTCATGTCAATGAAGTCCCATGCAGCGATGATGACCTGCGTGAGCTGGTTGAGCTGCTCATGGGACGTCATGACGCTTCACAGGAAGCTCTCCGTGACGTCCAGCCCGGCACGGTTCCCGACAACATGGGCGCCAAGAAGCTCGTCTACCTCACCTTCGAGGTGTCGCCCAAAAGCGACGGGCGGCCATGTTCTGGCGGCGTGTATGCCGTTCAGGAGTGGGTCAGCGACATCCTCGACAAGGCCATGCCTGACGGCTGGGGTGCAGCGATGACCCAGCCGATGATGTTCCCCCTCGTCGCCTACGTCGGTGAGACCTTCGAGATGGTCGGGCACTTCGACTACCTCGGTGCAGAGGACAACGGCCGTCGAGTCGCCAACGGTGTCATCGTCTCGCCGATGGAGCGCGCCAAGACCGGTCCAGTCACAGGCAACGCCATCCGCGACTTCGACGCCCTGGAGGGCGCGCCCACGCTGCTGCCGCTCCACTGACGGGTTCGCCCGCTTACTGCAAGACTGCCTGCCGGCCCTTGTGGTCGGCGGGCGTCATGCTATGTAGTCAATGACCTGAACTTAATATCGTTTACCATTGCAAGAATCTCTTTATAGGCATCGGTTCGCAACATGGAGGCTAGCTCGCCCCAGGAATTATAATTGCCGGGAGGCAATCAGCATGTGATAATAGGCGCCTACACTCCTGCTACAATTTCTATAGAAGGGGTATATCATGACCTATAACGACACATATAATTTCCCATATTCGCAGATTATGAACTCGGATCTTGAAGTTATACAGAATGCTTCGGGAGAAGATAAACCACATTTATTTGCTGCTTACTGCAAAAAAACAATTCTTGCTAAAAACCAGGACAAAATGCCGCTCCGTGATGCTGCGTACTCTATTGCGCGAACAATGTTTATTGATGACCTAGAGAGCCCACTCTTTGAGGAGATAACCTTTCTTGCGGGCGAACTGGAGCTACCACCGGAATTGATTGATGGTGGTCCGGACACAAAGTGGGAGCAACTCGTTGCTTTAGTTAGTGAGTACGAAAAGGCCCAGAGGAAAGAAACATAAATATAGCTAATTCAGGGAAAGGTTCAGGCCTAATCCCAGGCCTTTTCCTTGTAATTATTTAATAAATATGATATAGTATTAAAACTTAATTCATAATACCATGTGAAGGACAGGGTTAAGCATGAGCTTACATCCAGTCGCTTCACAGCGATTGGATTAAGGGTTCATGTCAAAGCCCCGTGGGGCACGAGCAGGGAGGCCGTCATGGCCAACACGCCCTCGCCTTCCCGGCCGCCGTCCGATGACTCGGATGACCGCTGGGGCCATGAGGACGACGACGTCCGGTGTGGCGTTTGTCTGACGCCGCTGGGGTACAGTCAGACACCGGGCCTGCGGGTCCGTGACTACTACTGCAGCGACGAGCACATGGAGATTGGTGAGAGTGCCGCCGATGAGGCCGCCGAGAACAACGCTCGCGGCTTCTAGCAGCAGCCCCTTTCCGTCAACCTCAACAGCATGAACACGCGCCCAAGGAGCTTCGGTTTCTTGGGCGTTGTGCTGTCCTTATATAAGTCCTAAAAGTTAGTGGGGAGGGCGGCCAATTTAATGACCACCCTCCCCTACGTCGAAGACGTCGCGGTGTCAGCGGACCTCTTCCCAGCAGGGGCGCTGCTGGCCCCACCGAGGTCACGCTGGTCGCGCCTGTCACTCGACGCACCTGCAGTCAGGGGCGAGGATGCCCCGACTGCAAGCATGAGAAGAAGAAGGGGGAGGGCGGCGCGATGCCACCCTCCCCAGGGGTGTGGTGACGAGGCTGTCTTTGAGCTCGAGAGCTCTAGGCCTCTGTGCTTTCGCACTTTCATCACCACGCAGGCGAGACCCTTATGCCGGGGCAGTTTGGTCTGGCCTGCAAGCCGAGGGGGTAGAATGCCAATTTGCTAGTACGATCTCCTCGGTACAAGCCATTATAGGCCCGTGCATTGCCTTCGGCAAGCCAAAGCGGCATAGTGGGGGTATAATAAAACCCATAATTTGATTTCATGGATAAAAACCAACAATCTTCAAAAAACTCAATAACTCCGCCGACCACCTCGGTCGTTATGCCGGGTGTGGAGAGTATAGTTACGTCAGAACGATCTCAGAAAAATAAGCGGCTTATTGTTGGGCTCAGCATACCTGCAGTCTTAGTAATCATTGTTTTGGCGGTGATTTTCTTAAGGGGTTTTATCGGCGGGGAAAAGGCCAAAGAAGTAAAGGATTATTCCACTGCTCAAACGTCGGTATCCCAGGAGTTTGCCCGTCTGGAGCAGGGCATGAATTTGCAGCCACTTAAGACCTCTAATTACATTGTTTGTAATGAGGGTCAGAATAACTATAAGGTGAAGCTGGGCTATAATCTTGTGTGCACATTTAAGCAAACTCGTTTTTATGGAGTAAATACTGACTTTGTAGTCGCAATGAAGCAGCTGCAGGAGGTTACAACAAAGAATGGATGGGTGAGCGACAAGGTTGATGGGAAGCTTCCGCTTCAATACTCAATCGAAGATTATGAGGATACGCTACGATATACCGCATCTCCTTATGGCGAAGTGGCCATGCCGTCGGGAAGCTCCATTCATAAAGGGAATTTTAAAGAGGTGGGCTACAAGATTTTAGAGGTTGAAGTAGCGGATAAGAACTCAACCAGAAAAGATATTCAGCTTGATTTTATCGATTATCAGACTCTCATTATGAATTGTTGCTCTGTGCAGGCCAAGCATAAAGAGGTGAATTTTTCGTTAGAGGATTTTGACGCTTTGGCTCAGAAATCCACCTTTGTTATGGCGATTGCTATCGAGCAGAATTATTATATTGACCCACATAATTAAAAGCTGATAAGTCGGGCTGGCAGCCCGCACATTGCCTATCGCAAGCCAAAGTGATATAGTTCCAGCGAAAAGGAAGCAGGGATGAACACACGCATCGTCATAGCGGTAATCATACTGGTGTGGGCGGCGATCGTGGCGGTTTTTGGCCTTCGGCTATTTTCGCCTCAAACTCAGGTGATTCCCCGTTCAGACAACATAGACATTAGTAGCTACGCCTCAAACCCGAATGCTGAGGTGCGGCTGATTGTGCAGGGGCCGGTGGTTGCCAACGAGAACTTTCGATCGGGCATGATCACGGTCAGTTCAAGCTCACGTTCGGTAACGGGGTATAAGACCTACACCAACGAGGTCGCTGACTCGGCAATTTTGGGTAACAACCAAGAGGCCTTCACTCAGTTTATAAACGCCCTGAAGACAACCGGTTTTGGCCAGGTTCGGGCGTCGAATCAAAAAGAGGTCCAAAGCAGCTGCCCGACCGGCTACCGGTATACCTATGAGCTGCGAGACGGCGGTAATGTGGTGTATTCCACATGGGCAACCTCATGTACCAACGCACGACACACGTACGGCGGCAATGCGGCTCAGACCAATCAGTTGTTCCGAGTGCAAATTCCTGGCTTGAGTCAGTCGCCTAACTACGCTGCGTTGTTGCAGTAAACACCTTTCATTTACACTTTAATCATGCTATAACTATCAAGATCTGTTCCTCTAGACATCGGAGTAAAGAATGCCGATCGAAATTCTGGTTAGTTCGGAGTGGGCTGATGACCCGGAAGCGGAGCCAATCCGCAAGCTGGCTGTTGTGACCCATTCAGAGACTTTTGACGAACTTGTTCTGATTTCTACTGATGGGATTCGCCCGGAGTGGGAGGGTGATGAAATCCTCAACCGAGTCTGTGTTCATCGTAAGAGTGGAAGGCTGTATCTGGCGCGTCGCGTAATCAGGCTTCCGAGCGGAGAGGCTGGCATGTATTACACCGGCCTATATCCGCCAGAAGATGGTTGCGGTCCCGATTGGTATCGACCGCTGCATACAACCGACGGAGTGGGTTGGCATGATCCTGCGGACGACGGCGGTCTGAGGTTTGAGTTTGTCGACTAGAGAAGAGATATGGGCCGGGTTGCATAATGCAGCCCGGCCGATGTGTTTTTAGATATAATGACTACATGAACAATATCTGGCTGCCGCCTAGGAGCACGAACTTATGGAAAAACCTATAGCTCCGGAGCCGTTTTTAGGACCGGTGTTTGAGTCTGGAGTTGAGCCGGTGATTGCCACCGGTTTTAACTATCACCCCGCCGAAGTAGCACTCCATGGGGTGGAGGTGCATAACGCTATCGATTTTGATGCGCCACGAGGGACCAAGATATTGGCCCCTGCCGATGGCTATTATGTAGCGACCTATGGTGAGTTTGCATTGAAGAATGAGGACGGTTCGGCCAGAACGTTGAGCTTGGAGACGGCGCTCAGGGATAACCCGCGGAATACCGACGTGAAGCCGCCAGCGAAGGTGGGGGAGTTTCCGATATTTTTTGGCAGCTACGTTATTCAGGGGTGGCATGGTAAGGGTCGCTACACTCAGTTCGCGCATGTCGACTGGGTGAGTCCAAAGATTCCTTATCATGCGCCGGTGGAGCTGAGGGGCGAAGATGATAAACCGACCGGCGACTTGACTCATTCAAAGGTGCTACGGGCGACGGTGGATGAGTACCGTAAGCCATCGGTGGCGGTAAAGCTCAAGGCGGGCGAGGTGGTTGGCGAGCTAGGCATGACCGGTTGTGGCTGGGGCAAGCGCTGCTTGAGTTTTGCTAAAATTGGCAAAGATGGCCGTCCGGACTTTCGCGGAGTGGATTACACGTATTACACCGAGCCTCATTTGCACTTTATGGTGTTTGGTAAGCGAGCTCCAAAAACTCGCAAGCCCTCGGCGCTATGGGATCCGTTTGGTTTGTACGCTCAGTACGATGCCGGTTATCCGCAGGCGGTGAAGGATTGGGGTGCAGAACAGCCTGGCGCCAAGCACCGGCCGCTGTGGCTTAGTTAGTTTGCAACTGATCCGATCCATTATGGAGTCGGTAATAAATAGGGAACAGGTCATCTTGGTGGCCGTTGATGTCATTATTATTCACCGTACCGACGATGTCGTGACCAAGACCCCATTCCTCTGGTGGGGTGTAAATGATAGCCTTGCGATTGTTGGTTGCGGCGGTGTTGGTCGGGACCGATTTGGCCAACTCTTTATCGATTGAGTTGTCGCCGGCCGAGATCACGCTGGCCACCCCGTGCAAACTGTCGCTAACCGGCTTATCTTTGAGGTTGGCCGAAATCCTTAAATACTGACCAAGGGCATGATATGACAGACCCCATGGCTCCGAGAACTGATCAGGGAGAATGCCATAGCCAAAAAAGAAAGCCAGTAAGGGCTGCTGCCAGGCCGGCACCTCTTGAGTGCTCGGCGCATAGAATGGCGACAAGACAGTTAGCTGGTTAACTACATCTGGTCGATAGTGAGTCGCCCAGGTTGCAAGTACGCCTCCTCCGCTCAACCCCATGACCCCTACCTCATCACCCAAGCCGGTTGCAATGGTGATTGAACTATCGGCAAAGGCGGTCATTTCTTGAGCAGTGGCTTTGCCATGCTCCTTGTTGTCCGCCATGCCAAAGTGAGGGGTGCGCGGCACCAAGACGTTGTAGCCCTTCTCGTAAAAATACTTTCCGAGGGCATCAAACTGTTGCGGACATGCTCCGGTGCCGTGAATCATCACCACCGTTTTGGCGGTTTTGCTGCCATGAGAGTACAGCGTGGTCAGACATTCCGGCCGAACACCCTGGTGCTGCTCGTCGGCACGGAGCGCATCGACCTGGGTGGTGGCTTGCTGGTAGGTCATGGTTTGGGGGTGAGCGGTTTGGAGGCTCTTAGTTTTGAGTGGCCACAGGTAGACTATTGCCAAGATGATAATGACGAGAGCAAGCAGTGAGCTCAGAACAGTAAGGCCAATCCGTACCAACTTGTTGAATTTAAGGCTTGGCATATGTGAATTATCTTGCTGTGGCTAAAAGCTTATGTCGTTAAAGGCGCGGTCTAAAGCATAGTAAAACCAGGCAAGACTTCCTATCGCGAATACGAGAGTGAATATTGAGAAAGCACGAACTCTACCGGCTGTAAAAACGGCGGTAAGTATAGCTAAAACCATAATTGCTATGAGCCCATATATCCCAAAGGCGAAACCCCCAATACCTAAGTCTGGAATGGTCGGTAGCAAAAGGCATACCGGAATCCCGGTGACCAATATTCCAAGAAAGGCAAATTGTAACCTTTGATTTTTTAACATAAGCATATTATAGCAAACGCTCTCAGCCAACGCTCAGCTGTCAGGTGTACAATAGGCGTATGAGAATTCTGGTTGTCGAAGACGAAAAGAAGATTGCGGATGCGATTAAGAAGGGGCTTGAACAGGAGTCGTTTGCGGTTGATGTGGCCTATGATAGTGATGAAGGGTTGTCGATGGCAACCGTTGAGCAGTACGATGTGATGATCTTTGATCGGATGTTGCCCGGCCTGCTAGAGGGCGTTGATATCGTCAAAGAGCTGCGCCGACAGCAAATTCATACCCCAATCTTGTTACTGACAGCCAAGGACGGAGTTGGTGATCGGGTTGGCGGGCTGAATGCAGGGGCCGACGACTACCTAGTGAAGCCGTTCGCTTTCGAGGAGCTGGTGGCGCGGGTGCGAGCGCTGATGCGTCGACCGCAGGAGAGTACCGGGACGGTGCTCAAGATTGATGATTTGAGCCTGGACACCTCAACCTTTGAGGTAAAGCGTGGTGGTCAAAAGATTGAGCTGACGACGAAAGAGTACGCGTTGTTGGAGTATATGATGCGCAACCAAAATCAAACGCTGACCAAAAACAACATTATTCAACATGTCTGGGACTTTGATGCCGATGTGCTGCCAAACACCGTCGAGGTGTATGTTGGCTACTTGCGGAACAAGATCGACAAGCCGTTTAAGGGGCCAGTCCTGATTCACACCTCGCGCGGTTTTGGTTATAAGTTGGCGGTGGAATAGAGCCATGTTTCGTTCGGCCCTGGTTAAGCTCACTGTTGCCTATCTGGGTATTCTGATGGTGATTAGCCTTGGTTTCAGTCTGGCCGTCTACCATGTGTCGGTCAATGCGCTGGACGAGAGTTTGCGCTTACAGATTGAGGCGATTGAGCGCCAACCGCGGTTTCGGGTTTTGCCGCCCTCAATTGATCTACAGCGGATTCACGACGAGCAACTGAAAGAGGGTCGTGAACGCATACTGATTGACTTATTAATTGCTAATTTTATTGTGTTGGTGGCTGGCGGTTTTGGTAGCTACTGGCTGGCTGGTCGAACGCTCAAGCCGATCGAAGAGGCGCTTGAGGCTCAGAGTCGATTTACCGCCGATGCTTCACACGAACTACGGACGCCGTTGACCGCAATACGCACCGAGATCGAGGTGGCGCTGCGAGATAAGAAGTTAAAGTTGGAAGACGCCAGGCGGTTGCTGGGTAGTAATCTAGAAGAAATTGATAAGCTGAGGCAGCTGGCCAACGGTTTGTTAACGCTTTCGCGGTATCAAAGTGGCGACTCGGTGAGCTTTACGAGGGTTGATGTAAAGGAGGTAGCCGATGAGGCGGTTCAGCGCTTGGCGGGCGCTGCCAAGGCGGCACAGGCAACGGTGAAGGTTGAGGGTGAGTCGATTCAGATGATGGGTGAGCGAGAAAGTCTAATCGCCCTAGTCACCGTACTGGTTGATAATGCGATCAAGTATGGTTCGGGTAAACCTCGGGTTGGCGTGCAGGTGCGTAAGGCCGGCCGGCGCGCCGTGCTGGCGGTGACCGATAATGGGGTTGGTATTGCCAAGGCCGACCAGGCAAAGATTTTTGATCGTTTTTATCGGGCCGATAGTTCACGCTCGAAGCGGACCGATGGGTATGGCTTAGGGTTGTCGATTGCTCGTCAAATCGTTGACATGCATCATGGCGATATTCAAGTTGAAAGTGAGCCAAAGAAGGGGACGACCATGACGGTGAGCCTGCCAATAACTCAACCCAAAAACGCTCTGCCGGTTTAAGCGATTTCTCAGTCTAGCCGTATATTCTAGCCGTGTTGTTAAAGCAGTAAAGGAGGAATCATGCAGCTAAAACGAACGATGGTGGCGGCCGGAGCGGCTACCGTTATTGGAGCGGCTTCGATGGCCGGTATTGCAAACGCCGCTCAGACCAGCACGAGCAGCAGTCTTGTCGACAAGATCGCTCAGCGATTTAACGTTGATAAGAATGAGGTTCAAAAGGTGTTTGACGAGGATCGCAGCAGTCGTCAGGCAGCGATGGAGCAGCGTTACGAGGAGCGGCTGACTCAGGCGGTAAAAGACGGTAAGCTGACCGAAGATCAAAAGTCGAAGCTTTTAGCGAAGCATAAAGAGCTGAAGGCGGCGATGGAGTCGAAGCGCAACAGCATGAAGGCTGAGCGTGAATCGATGGAAAGTAAGACCGAGGCTGAGCGCCAGGCGGCTATGCAGCAGCGTAAGGCCGAGATGGATAAGCAAAAGGCCGACATAGAGGCCTGGGAGAAGGCAAACAATATTCCGAGCGGGTACCTGATGATTGGCGGTCCAGGTGGTCGCGGCCATGGTTTTGGTGGTCCGGGTGGCCAGGGAGGTGAGCCTCAGTAAATCTACATCATCACAATCTCCACCTTACTCAAACGACGCTGGCCTGGCGTCGTTTGGTTTGTTTTCGTATACTCTGACTATGAATATTGTAGACATTGTTTCGGGTGCGATTCAGGGGGTCCTCAATTTGGTGGCGCAGGCGTTTAATCTGGTAGCCCAGTTTTTTGCTCTGTTAGGCACCATTCTGCAGCAGCTAGGAGGACTTTTTGGCGGCTAGCCTTGTAGCTATTGCGGTCATGCTCTAAGCTATTTGGTAGTGTGGTTTTTCAGCAAATCTTCAGTTTACACCGGTAGGTTATCAGTATGGTAGGAACCAAGCGGAGTAACCGAATTTTAGCGCTCGATTTGTTTCGGGGGTACTTGCTGGTGGTTATCTTGATTGATCACTTGGCGCAGTTTCCGGGGGTGTTTGAGCTGATGACCGGCAAGGGCTGGCTGTGGTCTTCGGCGGCTGAGGGCTTTTTTATTATTTCTGGCATGATGGTGGGCTTGATTCGGGGGAAGGATCTAAGGACCCAGTCGTTTAAGCAGGTTTGGCTCAAGCTATGGCGTCGTGGAGGTCAACTGTATCTGTGGTCGATTGGCTTGACGCTAGCCTTTACCGCAATTGGCTCCCTATTTATTGGGCACGCCGACCTTAAGCCGGGAATGGCCTCTGGCGTCGACTGGCCAACGCTTGTTTGGCAGAGTGTAACGTTTCAGTATGTTTATGGTTGGGCCGACTTTTTGTCGCACTATGCTTTATGTATGCTTGCGGCTCCATTCGCGCTGTATGCACTGCACCGGGGCTGGTGGCGACAGCTAGTGGCGGCTTCGCTGTTGGTGTGGTGGTTCCGGGGTGACAATTTTGTGGCTGCTTGGCAGCTGTTGTTTGTTGGTGGCATGATCGCTGGCCACTATCTGCCATTACTTGAATCATGGGTTGATCGCTGGTCGGCAACGACGCGTCGTCAGGTGATGCGATGGTGGCTGGGCGCGGCGGCAGCGACTGTGGCCGCCAGTGTAATGGTGGTGCATGTTCGTCCATGGCTACTCGAGCTAGATTCGAGCAATCAGGGGTTGAATAATGCGGCGTGGTCGTTACAATACCTGGCCGATACCACCGGGCCGTGGCTTGATAAGCTGTCTCTGGCGCTGGGTCGGGTGGTCGTGGCCGGGTTGTGGTTTGTGGCCCTGTATATTGTGTTTCGACGGTATGAGAGACAGCTGGATCGCTGGTTGGGTTGGCTGTTGGTACCGCTCGGGCGTAATAGTTTATTTGTATACATTACTCAAAGCGTGGTGGTATTTATGGTGCCGCTGTTCTTGCCATCAACAACCAACGTTTTGATAAATCTTTTGCTGAATATCTTGGCAATATTGTTGATATGGCGGATAACTCTACTGTATGGCCACCAGCAGCGCACGGCGCGAGCACGTGAGGCAGCTGTCTCGGGCGCTCGGCAGCCGGACTTTCGACCTGTGCCGGTGGCCTCTCAAACCTACTTTCAATAGGAACATAAGCGCTATCCTTGGTATAGTAGTAACATGAAACCGCTTGATACCTTAAACCAAAATCTCAAGCGCATCTTTATTCCTACCCCTTCGCAGCTGGTCATCAGTTTAGCTATCGCGATTGTGGTGATGGTGATTGCGTACCGTAACCTGCTCGTGTCATTGGTGGCACATGGGTCATACGTACCAGAATCGGACATCAGCCAGGCGCTTAACGATCAGCTAGTAAGTCTAAGCTCGGTGCCGTTTGTCGAAAAGCTGTCGGTGGGTCTATTTTGGGCGGCGATTGCCTGTGTTGCCTACATCGCCTACATCGCTGTGAGTAATGTAATCATTAACATCCGCAACAATTACGTTATTGATACGCAGTTTGTGAACGAAGAGAGGAGCTGGCGATATCGCTTACGCTCACTTGGCATAAAGGCCGGCTGGACGGTGCTACTAGCGGCTGTTCTAATGCTCACCTTAACCGGGTTGCTCCCAGTGTGGTTGCAGTGGTTTGGCCAGCCGCTTTTGGTGGGCTCGGGTATATCAATGGTATTTGTGCCGCTCGGGCTCTTTGGCCTGACCATGAACATTTACATTCTGTGGATGCTCCTTTTAACCATTAAGTATTCAGAGTAAGGCAGGGAGAGGTGAGTCGATCACAGTCGCAACAATCAGCCCATTCTGGTGAGTGGTGGAAGGGTGGGTTGATCTATCAAATCTACGTGCGGTCGTTTTTTGACAGTAATGATGACGGCATTGGCGACCTGCCAGGAGTCATTGCCAAGCTGGATTACTTACAAGATCTTGGTGTTGATGGCATCTGGTTGTCACCAATTACGGTCAGTGCCAACGCCGACTGGGGGTATGATGTGGTTGATTACTACAATGTTGATCCAGCGCTCGGGACGATGGATGATTTTGATCGGCTGATACAAGAGGCGCACAAACGTTCAATTCGAGTGATCACCGATTTCGTTCCGAACCACACCAGCACCCAGCATCCGTGGTTCCAAAATGCTTTGACTAGCCGCGGCGCCCAGTACCGTGACTGGTATATCTGGGCCGATCCAAAGTATGGCCGACGTCCACCGTCTAACTGGCGATCGGCTTTTGGTGGTGGCGCCTGGAAGTATCATCCGGCGACAAAGCAGTATTATCTACATAACTTCTTAACCGATCAGGCCGATTTAAACTGGCGCAATCCCCAGGTGCGAACGGAGTTCGAAAAAATCATGCGGTTTTGGTTTGGCCGCGGTGTCGATGGCTTTCGCATCGATGTGTTTAATATGCTGATTAAAGATGATCGTTTTCGCGACAACCCAGAGGTGCGTGATAACGATGGACTAGAGGTAAAGTTACTTGGCCAGCGGCCGGTGTACAACATCTCGCGGCCGGAGCTACATGAGGTACTTAAGTCGTGGCGCGACATCGCTGAATCGTACAAGGAGCACAAGCTGTTGCTAGGGGAGAGTACGCTACTTTATAACGTGAGACAGCTGGCTTCATATTACGGCTCGCATGATGAGTTGCAGCTGGCGTTTAACCTGATGTTTATACAGACACCATTTAAAGCGGCCGATCTGCGACGGGTGGTTGAACGGACCGAAGCGGCAATCGTGTCACCGGACTGGCCGGTGTGGACCGGCTCGAACCACGATCAACCACGCTTTCCGAGCCGCTGGGCCCAAGGGGATCCACGGCGGATCCGGCTAGGTTTAATGATGCTATTAACCCTACGTGGCACCCCGGTTTTGTACTACGGTGACGAAATTGGCATGACCAACGTATCGGTATCGCCATGGCGGCTGCAAGATCCGGTTGGTAAGCGATTTTGGCCGGTGTACGCCGGTCGCGACCGAGCCCGAACCCCAATGCCGTGGGCCGATGTGCCAGGTGGCGGCTTTACCGATCCTGATGTCACCCCGTGGCTGCCGCTTGGTGATGTTGCTAAAAACAGTGTTGGTACCCAGTGGCAACTGGAGGATTCGGTCTGGAACTTTACGCATGATCTTATCAGCCTTCGTCGCCAGTCGGTCGATCTGCAGACCGGCGCCTATCGGTCGCTTTCAATCGCCAAGGACGTATGGGCGTGGGAGCGTGGGGCAGAAACCAAGGTTGTCTTAAATATGTCGCCACACCCTCAGGACTTAGTTGGGCTGGTGGGTCAGATCGAGATTGGTACCAACCGTCAACGCGACGGAGAGGTGATTCATCAACACCTCTACCTAGAGCCATGGGAGGGCGTCGTGATGACAGCGATTCCGGGAAAGCCGAAAGCCAGTACTCGGTCGACTAGTCGGTCGAAAAGTCGGCGCCGATAGCGGCCAGCTTGTCGGTAATTGAAGGGCCGTAGCCACGGATCAGGTGCTCAACCCCGGTGAGGGTGGAGGTTCCCGGGGCGACCAGGGCCGCGATCACATAGGCCATACCGGCGCGAATGTCCGGCATCTCGATATTGGTTGCTGTAAGTGGGGTCGGGCCGCCAATAATAGCACTGTGCTTCAACCCTTTACCCTTAAAGCGACAGTGGAGTTCGCCAAGGCACTTTGAGAACACGCCGATATTGGCCCCCATCTGGCGAAGGGCGGAGGTGTAGCCAAAACGGTCTTCAAACACGGTTTCGTGAACCACCGACATACCTTCGGCCTGAGTCAGTAGCACCACCAGCGGCTGCTGCCAGTCGGTCATAAAGCCCGGGTGAGTGTCGGTTTCGAGCTCGATACCGCGCAGGCCATGCTTACCACGGCGGAACATAATGCCGTTTGGCTTAATCTCATACTCACCCCCGATGCGCCGCAGGGTGTTTAAGAAGGTGATCATATCATCTTGGCGGGCGCCTTCCACCAGTATCTCGCCATCGGTTGCCACCGCTGCTACGGCGTACGAGGCCGCTTCCATGCGGTCGGGCATAACCGTAAAGTCAACGCCGCCCAGGCGTTCAACGCCATCAATAATAATCACCCGGTTAGCTCGGAACTCAATAATAGCTCCCATCTGCTGCAGCATCTTAATAAGATCCACGATCTCGGGTTCAATGGCGGCGTTGTGGATGTAGGTGCGACCCTGGGCTAAGGTGGCGGCCAGTATGATGTTTTCGGTTCCCATGACGCTGGGGTAGGGCATATGAATGGTGGCGCCATGAATGCGAGTGGTTTTGGCGTCGTACTCACCACCCTTATCTTCAAAGCTGACGCCCATGTGTTTGAGGGCGTTCACGTGAAAGTTGACCGGCCGGGGGCCGATGTTGTCGCCGCTGGCCAGTGGCAGTTCGGCTTGGCCGGCACGATGCAGCAAAGGGGAGAGCGCTAGTACGCTCAGTCGATTTTGGCGGCTCTGCTTAGCGACTTTGGTGTTGGTGATTTTGGGCGTATGAATGTGTAGTTCGGCCCCGTCGCGCACCACCCGGGCTCCAACCGCCTCTAAGATGCCACCGGTAATATCGACCTCGCTAATGTCGGGAACGTTACGCAGAGTTACCGGCTGATCGGTCAGTAAACTGGCAATCATCATCTTACTAACCGCGTTCTTGGCGCCGCTAATCTTTACGGTGCCACGGAGCGGCTTGCCGCCGGTAATGGTGAGGGCATGGTTCATCGGCTCTATTGTAACGCGCTACAAGGTTCGATACTAGTGAAACATAAGCAATATGGTATGATAGCGGTAGATAAGAAAGAAAACCCCTATGGCAACGCCAAAAGCAACCACCAATCCAATACCGGCAAAGTATGAATCAAACCCGTTTAATTTAATCACCGCTTCGATTGAAGCGTATAAAAACAACATTCGTGGTCTGGTGTTCGCGGTGGCATCAATCCTGATAATCGGAGTACTGTTTGTTGCTGGCGTTGTTGCCGCTGCAGGTATGGCCTATGCCGGTTTTAGTGGTGGAGCAGTGTTGTTCGGTGGGCTGGCCGTGGTTCTGATTCTTTTCTCTCTGTACGTCATCTACATTCAAAACTTTTTAATGGTGATTATGCTCGCGGCCGCCCAGGGTCAGAGCTTGAGTATTGGCGCAGGTAGTAAGCAAGCGATTCGGTTGATTCCCAAGCTGTTCGCGATAGGCGTGTTGTACATTTTGGCCATTCTTGGTGGATTTCTCCTCTTTATTATTCCGGGCTTCATCTTTATGGGTTGGTTCGCCCTGGCTGGCTGGGCGGCAATCCATGAAAATCTGGGTCCGATTGCGGCCATGAAGCGCAGTCGTGAACTGGTTCGTGATCACCTAATTGAGACGTGGGGTCTGTTGGGGCTGCAAAGCAGTATTCTGGGTATCGTTATGCTGGCTTCTGCTCCGGTTCGTTACTTGCAGTTGGTTGAACTGAAGGCTGGCAAGCTCGAAAAGCCAGAGCTGCACTGGGCGAACTACGTTGCCATCGTGATTGGTATGGTATCGGGCGTTACCTTAAATGTTCCGCAAGAGCAGCCAAAGCACCAGTATCAGCCACCGACACCAAAGTATGAGGTTGATGGTTCAGGTCCATCGCTTTAGCTTCTAGCTAAATCTCGGTATAATGGGGCGGTTGTGCGCCCGTAGCTCAGTTGGATAGAGCGTTGGTTTCCGGTACCAAAGGCCGGGGGTTCGAATCCCTCCGGGCGCACCATGGCTCTTATTTTATTATATTGACCAGATGAAACCGCTTGGAGTTTGTTCAGTCGCTCAGCTGGCTATTTGACCGCAGTCAAACTCTAAAGGATAAGTGCGGATTCCCCACCCCGAAGTTTGCGCTCCGGAGTGGGGTCATTCGGTTATGCCGCCCTTGAGATTAGCGGCTGCCACGCCCCGACGATCTCGGTGCCTGAAGTGATGCAGGTCCGCCACCGTACGACGTTGGGGTCTTTGGGGATCCTGTGTCGAAGGTTTTCGCTGTCGGGGTAGACGCGTGTCTGTCCGTCTGTGAACTCCACCTCAACCTCTCGGCTCAGGTGAGTGTCTGAGCTGCCATCAGCCTCTCCGCCGTGCTTGAATCCGGCGACCCGAAGTGCGGCCGAGATTGCCGCAGCCATGCGAACCTCTCGGGGGCACATGTCTGGCGGATCGTCGAACACGGCCAATGCTTCGGCGACGACCTCCGTGTGGTTGGGCAGTTGCGCTACATCCGACGCACTGACCACCTCGACCCCAGTTTCGAGCAAAGACCACTGCCTGGCCATCTTGATCAGCTCGAGGACTTTCGTTGGGGCGACATCCATCAGCTGGCCTTCATCCAGCCACGCAAGGGCAACCCTTTCCAGTTCATCGAGGTCGCGGGCGTCAAGCTTTGTGCTCACTTCACCACCTGCCTTGGTTGACATTTACATTTACTGTCACCGGATCACAACCGGTACACATGACAGTAATAGTAGAATGCAACCACTTACTCAGCAAGCTTAAGCACTACTAACAGCTGTCACCGGATTTGCCTGCCCCTGAACTCTCGCAACGCATTGACGAGCCCCAAACAAACCATGAGACCTTGGTGAGGTATTCCTGGCCGTCGTCCTCAGGGATCCCAGAAGGTTTGACTTCGGTCGCTAGTGGCGCGCCAGGATTTATAGCACATAGCTCTTGTGTTTTTTATTAAAATATGTTATTATAGTTGATCTTGTCAAAAATAGACAAGAAAACCACGCACACTACCAGAAAGGCCACAATGGCTAATCAGGAGATGGAGCTTCGCCCGAAGCCGACGAGCACCGTGGCGTCGAAGAAGAAGATCGCCGACGCGGCTCGGCTGTTCAAGATGTTCAACCATCCCATCCGGATGCAGTTGATCATCTGCTTGAGCGTCGGGCAGAAGGGCTATGACAGCCCAAGCGCACTCGCGACCCACCTCGGTGAGCGGCTCGGCAACGTCAGCTACCACGCGCGGACGCTGCTGGAAGCTGGCATGATCGAGGAGCACGACACCACACCGCGTCGCGGGGCAATCGAGCATCACTACCGGCTCACAGCGGCGGGCCACGAAGCCTTCGGTCTCATCCAGGCGATGTATCCGGAGGTGGTGAGTGGCCTGCTCCAGCCGAAGGGTAGCTCCGAGTAGTGCAACGGTTCCGGCGGACATACTGCGCAATACGCGTAAGAGTCCGTCGGAACCGGCCAACGCTATTATTTCAATTTAAAACCAACTGCATTTTCCGCTGCTAGGGCTAGTCAAACCCCTTAAATAGTGGTATTATTTCTCGGTTACTTCATGACTATTCCCCCAGGAGGTTAGCATGGCGTATAAAAACATAGAGGACAGTCGAGCAGCAATTCGCCGACACTACTACGCAAATAAAGAAAAGTATCTTCAAAAAAATCGAGCTCGTCGAAGACAGATTCGGGAGTTTGTTAATAACCTAAAGGCGTCTACGCCGTGTGCTGATTGCGGACAGAAATTTCCTTATTGCGTTATGGACTTTGATCATCTTCGAGATAAAAAACATGACATCAATAGGCTTTCAAAGCAAAACAACCTTGTCTTACTAAAAAGAGAGATTGAAAAGTGCGAAATTGTTTGTTCGAATTGCCATCGGTTGCGCACCCATAATAGAATGTTAATCAACCACCCAAGCCCCGGTAGCTCAGTGGATTAGAGCACCTGTCTTCGGAACAGGGTGTCGGGGGTTCGAGTCCCTCCCGGGGCACCATGTTATGGGCCATTAGCTCAGTTGGTTAGAGCAGAAGACTCTTAATCTTCGTGTCCTGGGTTCGAATCCCAGATGGCCCTCCAGGAATTATTTCGCGGTTTGGCGCCGGTATACCCGCCAACCGAGATAAGTCAGCGGCCCAGCAAAATAAACCGCAAGCTGCAGGTAGTTTGAGCAGGTATAAAAGCTGTTTAAAAGCGCCGGCGAGGGGAGTGATACGGCATGATACACGTGTAGGTAGTACTCATTCAGCAATTTAGGGATTGCCATAATCCCCAGAATAATTATCGCGTCGCGGCGATCTCGAACCAAGTCGCTACTTTTTGTAATCAGGTAATACAGGGCATACAGTAGGAAAAAGTCCAAAATAAGATTTGGGAAAAAGAATAAGATGTATTCTTGCTGCAACACAAAGAAAAGCATGACGCCAATAAGGCGATAGACAAATAACCACGCAACTATTTTTTTGGCCAAAGCGTTCTGCCAGGTTCGTGAAGCGAGAAGGATGATGACCAGAAAGTAGGTGTCAAGGAGCTTATCCATGTACTGGTAGTTATGGGCTCCAAAAGAGGAGCATAGAGTCTGATAGTCGTATCCATCGGCGGCGATGGCTAGTAGCGCTCCGGTGACCTGCCAGCGTAATGCTAAAAGCGGCACAAGTAGGCGCAGCAGAATGACTTCATAGAGACCCATAGGTACAGTATATACCGTCGGATAAAGATAGGTGGCCGGCATGTATCTACGAATGAAAATGGTATGCTTAAGTTATGTCTGATGTCGAAGCATATTTTGCACATATTGAAGGGCCGCAAAAGGACGAGCTACAGCGGATTCGCAAGGCCCTTATGTATTGATTTTTTATATAACTTATGCTATAGTATAATATTCCAAATCGTGAAAATGAATTTGGTGAACCCCAAACCCTACAAGGAGTTTAGGTGCTCAACGTCCGACGTATCTCGATCGTCACGGCCGCACTGTTTGCGCTGATCGTGAGCCAGGCGGGTGCCGGTGGCGCGCCGGCGGTCCCAGATGGGATCAACCTGTACTACGATGTACCTAGCCATCAGGTCTATGCCCAGATCGGATTTCCGCTCGCCGACCAGGAGACACATCACTGCGACCTGGAGTTGCAGCGGCGGCTCAAGGGGCGGGGCTGGACCACGGTGGCGTACGGCTATGCGGACTCCGGTCCGTCCGTCGGCCACTGCTACGCCTACGGCAAGTTCGCCATCAAGTCGCTTAGGAGGATGGCCAAGCGCCGCCCGCTCCGAATTCGAGGGCATGTGGACGGCCATCCGTCCTACATCCGTCGCCTCACGCGCAAGATGCTGCGTCACCCAGAGGAGTACATGACCCCCTCCTATGGGCCGGCGGGCTAAACCCCACACGACCCCGATGCGGCCCCGGCCCCTCGGGGTCGCATCATTTTAAGGTAATGCTGCTATGATAACGATATGAGATTCGGATTTGATCACGCCTTCAATAAGGTTAATTCAGCTGAAGGCTACTTTGATTTAGCCAAGAGAGGGTTTACGCTCGAAAGCAGGGTTGTTGAGCATCCAGGTTCAGTAAATCGTTTTATTATGTTTTCCGGCAATCATGCTTTAAGGCCTCAATATCTTGAGTATAGCCAGGTTGCAGATAAGTCATTATCTCCAAGGCTCTCACTAAATACAGATAGTGGCCTAGAGGAGCTTTTTAAGGTAAAGAAGCGGGACTTCCAAGGTTTTGAGATTGAGTTTATCCATCGCAATTATGACTGGCAGACAGATCAATCTAGGCGTTCACTCGGGTGGAACTTCTTAAACTTTCAGAAGGACATTGTGCCGGGAGTTGGAGTGTGGATTACAGAATATGAGAGTGTTGGCGGTGAAAATAAAAAGAAAAGTGTAGTACATGAAAACACTGCTTTTGAAATCGCTGGAATGATATGGTCTGTATCCCTGGATGATGTTCGCTACTTTGAGTTGCTCACCGGTAAAAAGGCGACCGATAAAGGTATCGAGCTGGATGACGGAAGCATAATTTGGCTGGATACAACAAAGTCGGGTAAGAGTCATAACTTCTCAGCTGTTGTTTTAAGATGTCGGTCACTTAACGACTTTATTAAGCATGCTCGCCCCGAGAAGGTTGTCGATCTATTTGATCGGAAGGCAGCTGTTATTAAGCAAGAATCAAACTGCTGGGACATTATGGCGATTGAGTAATATAATTCCGTTTTGCCCCGGCATGACTTGTGGTCTTACCGGGGCGGAGCGTTAGGCGGCGAGGGGCGGGACGCCTGTTAGCTCGCCTGCAGCGGCGGCGACATCCAAGCTGGCGACATCGTATTCAAGTTGGAGGTTCTGGAGGTAGTCCACGCCCTTTTGGAGCAGCTCCTGGATTCTGGTGATGATGGTCTGTGGCAGGCCTGGGTTGGACCGAATCAACCCCAGCAGCTCCTTGTCATCGAGGATCCGGAAGCTGTGCTTGTACGCATCGTCGATGTCTTCGAGCGGCGCCCGCATCCAAATCGCGCACTCACCGCCGACGGTGAGGACGAGCTCAAAGAGCGTCCCCTCAGCCTGTGGCTCCAATTCGCGAACCGGGCGAGCGAGGAGAGTGATCAAGAAGAGCTGTGTCCCGACTTCAAGGGGTGAATAGACCTTCCCCTTAATGCTCTGAGGGTTGTTGACCAGATCGCACAGCTCGAAGATCTTCTTGCTGTCCGGCCAGTGTGGTAGTAGCGGCCGGCATCGCTTAATCGCATCCTGCACAACCTTGAGTTGCTCTTCGGGTGTTGCAGGTGTAGCAGTCATGGCACTGTCCTCCCTGGCTTGTGGTTGAATGAATAAGGTGCAGCCGCATTGGCTGAGCTCTTTATACTGTATTTTGAGATTTTGGTATAGGGTTTAGTCATACCTGATATTTAATAGTTATGGCATAATGCACTTATGGGAGTAGTAAGCGATTATTTAAAGGATGTGCCAGAGCCGCAGCAGACGGAATTAAAACGCGTTCAAGCAATTATTGAAAAAAACGGTGCCAGAGGCCGAACAGGTAATTACTTATGGCATGCCGGGGTATAAGTACAAGAAAAAGTACTTAATTAGTTTTGCCGCTTTTAAGGATCATATGAGCTTGTTTCCGGGTGGTCAGCCCCTGCAAGACTTGGAGGAAGAGCTCAAAGAGTACCGAGCCTCAAAGGGCACACTACGGTTCACGATTGAAAAGCCATTATCTGATGACTTGATAGGTCGTATTGCGGCAATGTGCCGAGATCGGATAGACCGAAAGTAGTCTCTAGCGCGCTAAAAATCCGAGCAGGTCGTAAATAACAAAGGCCGGCCAAAAGATCGCCTGAAAGATTCCGACAAAGAATCCTAAAATACCGTCAGAGTGCTGGATGTAGTAAACCAGCGCTCCAATTAAGCCAAGCCCGTAGACGGCGCCGCCGCCCCCACTTGCTGCCGTGTTGTACTTGCTGTGTTGTGCCATGTCACCGCTCCTTTATGCCTTTATTATGCGCCTTTTTGTGACGCTCGACAATCGGGAGTAAAATAGAGGTATAGGTGGAGGACTCATCATGAAGGTCGATTTTAAAAAGACGCTTGATTCGTACCAGGCGAAACATGGACAGTTCCGCATCGTTGAGGTCCCGCCGCTGCAGTATGTCATGATTGATGGTCATGGCAGCCCCGATGGGTCGGCTTTTGCCGCTGCGGTACAGGCGCTCTACCCAGTGGCTTACGCCCTTAAGTTCATGAGCAAGCAGCAGCTTAATAAGGACTACGTGGTTCCACCCATGGAGGCGCTGTGGTGGGCCGATGATATGCAGGTGTATGCGACTCGTGAAAAGGACAGGTGGGAGTGGACGGTGATGTTGATGGTGCCTGACTGGATTACCGCAGAGATGTTTGAGGCGGCCAAAGCTAAGGCAGCTAAGAAGAAGGATGCTCCAGCCAGGCTGAGCGATGTTCGACTCGAAACAATGGAAGAGGGAACCTGCGTTCAAACGCTCCATATCGGTTCGTACGAGGATGAGGCTCCGGTGCTGCGACGGATGCACAATGAGTTTATTCCGGAACACGGCTATGAACTGACCGGCAAGCATCGCGAAATCTACTTGAGCGATCCGCGCCGGGTGGCCGAAGATAAGCTGAAAACGATTCTGCGTCAACCGGTGAAGAGGAAGTAGCTCGAATCCTGCTATACTAAAGCCAAAAGGGAGACCTGATATGGCTAAAATTCATTTTCATGGGCACGCTTGTTTTGAGGTCATTGATGGTGACACGAAACTCTTATTTGATCCGTTTTTAAAGCCAAACAATCCAGTTGCCGATGTTGACGGTGACGGTGTAGACCCCACCGAGATCTTTGTAACGCATGGTCACCCAGATCATGTATCGCACCTTGTAGAGGTAGCTCAACGAACGAAAGCACCGGTCTCCGCGCTGTTAGACATTGCTGAATGGCTTCATGAGCAAGATGTCAAAAACATCAACGGTTTGAATATGGGCGGCACACTCACATTCAATTGGGGGTGGGCCAAGTTTGTACAGGCTTTTCATACGAATACGCTGCCGGATGGGACCGCTATTGGTATGGCCGGTAGCTGGATTGTGAATATTGCCGGGAAAACCATTTGGCATGTCGGAGATACCGCTTTGTTTGGCGACATGAAGTTGATCGCCGAGCAAACCCCGGTCGATATTGTGTTGCTACCGATTGGTGGCCACTTTACTATGGATCGTCATGATGCAGTGGTTGCTGTAAAACTGATTGGCGCTCAGACGGTCATTCCCTGCCACTACAATACATTCCCGAAGATACAGACCGACGACCAGGCGTTTAAGGCCGATATTGAGGCGCAGACGAGTAGTAGGGTCGAGATTTTACGGCCGGGTGAGTCGTTTGAGTTTTAAGGCGAAAAGCGTCGTTTTTTCCGGGTCACTTCGCTATGCCAGAGAGATGGCTGAATGGGCCGAACAGCTTAAAGCGCGAGGCGTTTTGGTTTACGCTCCACGGCAAAAGCACCCTCAAAATTGGGGTACGCTTTCTGATGTTGCACGGCGCGAGTTGCAAAAACGGTTTATCGACGAACACAATCAAGCCATCGATGAGTATGATGTTTTGTTTATATTTAATCCCGACAAGTGCAACGGAGCGAGTGTAACACTTGAGATTGGCTATGCTTTGGCCAAAGGTAAGCCGATATATGCAATGAGGCCGGACGAGGATTTAGGCCGCGACGTCTTATTTGTAGATTACTGCGAAACCACAGAGGATTTAATAAAGGTTTTACATAAAGTTTGACAGGCGAAATAGCTCGTGCTAAGCTTCGCGCAATGATTCGTTTAACCAACCACAAGTTCTGGCATTTTTTTGGTCTCGCTCTGGACGGCGAGCCGGTGGTTGGTGTAACTCAAAAATAACGCAGTCGTAAAGCTTATATACACAAACCACCCGCCCGCTCTCCAGAGCGGGCTTTCTGCATCCGTAGAAAGCGCCACGACCAAAGGAGGTGGACTCATGCCGCACGGCTTCGAGTTCGATCCCCACAAGTGGTAGTGCAACGCGGCTGATCTAGGTCGGCCGACTAGGTGGGGTGCGCTACGGCGCATCCCACCTACAACATAAGGTAAGATGGAATATAAGATGTTTAATACCTATGCTAAGCTTTTACAAGAGTTCGTAGCGATTAAAAGTGTTTCGACCGATGAGCGGTTTTTGCCCGAAATGGACAAAGCGGTTATGTGGCTGCAGCGGCTGTTTGAGGCCAATGGTTTTGTTGTAACGTTACTGACCGACCCAAAATGCAGTCCGGTTGTGGTGGCTAAGTATGATGCCGGCAAGAGTCGGACTTGCTTGATCTATGGACACTACGATGTGCAGCCGGCCGAGATCACGCAAGGTTGGAGTGGTGATCCGTTTGAGCTACGCAAGGTGGGCGAGCGGCTGGTTGGTCGGGGAGTGGTCGATAACAAGGGTCAGGTGCTGGCCCACATGGTGGCGGTATTTGAACGGATCAGGGATGGTTCGCTTGACGCCAATGTGACCTTTGTAATTGAGGGGAATGAAGAGACCGCCAACGAGTGCCTCGATCGACTGATTGAAGAGAATAAAAGCTTGCTTGCATGTGATGAACTGCTTGTGTCGGACGGCGATATGACCAACAGTCGCCCAACGCTTGAGGCGACTTTGCGCGGCGGCTACAATCTGCGGGTGCTGTTGCGGACCGCCAACACCGATATGCACTCCGGTTTGGTTGGTGGAGCGTTGCCCAATGCCGCAAAAGTGTTGGCCGACGCGTTTGCTAGCTTAACCGACGAAAACGGTAGGGTGTTGGTTGAGGGTTTTTACGACGGAATAACCGAACCGGATGCACAGACGGTGAGAACTAACAGCGAAATTGCCCGGGGCCTTGATGTTAAAAAGCAGTTTGGCGTCCGACAGCTACTAGCGGCAAATAACGTCGATTTTTATACACAAACCGGTTTATATCCGACGCTTCAAATCAGTGGCATTAGCTCTGGGTACACCGGCGTTGGCTATGCCAACATTGTGCCGGCAGGGGCTGAGGGGCGGCTGAATGTTCGAACGGTGGTAGGCCAGGATCCGCTCGAGAACGCCCAAGCAGTCAAAACCCACTTACTCAAAGTTCTGCCTGACTATGCCGAGGTAATCATTGATTACACTGGTACTCACGGTGCTGTTCAGCTCAACCTTGATACTACGCCAGCTAGGCGGGCTAAGGCTCTTCTGGCCAAGATCTATGACGGCGAAGTGGTGACTTCGTACGTTGGTGGAGCGATTCCGATCGTGGCCGATTTTCAGCGATTGCTTGGCGTTGATCCTCTATTGGTGCCGTTAGCCAATAATGACTGCAACATGCACGGTGCAAACGAAAACTTCCGGATTGACCTGGCGCAGAAGGCGTTGAAGTTCAGTTATACTTGGTTTGGTTCGACGGAATAGCTTTTAAGTTAAAATTATGTGATAATAGGGCGTCCCGCAGTTCAAGCGTGTGAGGTCAATCATGAAAATAAGAAGCCGCGTGGCGCTGGTGGGCGCCGGAGTGGTGACGTATGGTCTGGGCAGCGGCCGCATCTTGCCGCCCTACGGAGTGGGGCCACGTCTCAATCTGATCGATTGGGTCTTCGACTTGGTGGTGCTGCACCCACCCGACGACTCCGGTGAGCGGAGCAAAACCTGGGATCAGCTGCGGCTACCGGTGCTGGCACAGGCGGCTCGGCCCGAACAGGCCAGGCTGGCTAGTCACATCGCTTCGCTTGATCATGAGATCGTCGTCGAGCTGTTCAATCTCGGCAATTGCGGCGATCGGTGGATACGTTGGCGGACCACCAAGCGCAAGGCGTATCTGCTGATCGTGATCCAAGAGCACACCAGGATCTTTCAGCAGAGCAGCAATGGGGCGGCGTTGCGCCACAACCTGCTGCTCGGCATCAGTCGAGAAGAGGTTGAGCAGCTCCGGCGTCACATGTCGACCGCTCAGGCCGACCGTCTGCTGGGAGACATTGCCAGGATGCGACAGTTGCAGGAGATTGGAGTGATCTAGGTCTCAGGGCGCATGGGTAGATAACCTGTGCGCCCTCAAAGTTTTGATATACTGAGATCTATGAAAAACGCACTCATTTTACACGGCACCGACGCCGACCATACCAGCAACTGGTTTAGCTGGCTGGGCAAGCGATTAGAGGAAGATGGCTATAAAGTTTGGGTGCCGGACCTGCCGGGGGCCGATCATCCGTCGGTTGAGCGCTATAACGATTTTTTATTTGGTTCCGACTTTGATTTTAATCAGGAGACTATCATCATCGGCCATTCATCTGGGGCGGTTGAGGTGTTGGCGTTGTTGAACGATGAGCGCTTTACTGCCAGGGTAAGGGCTTGCTTTTTAGTTGGGGTGTTTGAGGGCGACTTGGGCTGGGAGAAGCTTGAGGGTATTAATTTTAAGGCTAATTATGAACGAATATCTGCGCGGGCGGACAGGTTTGTGGTGATTCATTCGGATACCGATCCGCACTGTCCGCTTGACGGGGCGGAGCGCATAAGTAAGAGGCTAGGCGCCGAGTTTGTCATGATTCCAGGCCAAGGGCACTTTGTGGCGCGGGATAATCCTGAATACACACGTTTCCCTAAACTCCTCGAAATCATCCAGAGGTTGGCGTAGTTACAAGCGAACCAATAGATAGGTAGCCAGGCTAATACCAACAATCATAATAAAGATGCGAATCGCTCGTTCAGGGAGCTTTTCGCTGTAGCGGGCGCCAAGATAACCGCCCGAAATACTACCGATCAGCAAAAATGGGAGCGCCCACCAGGCGATCAAGCCCTTGGCGATAAACAAGGTGATAGCGGTGACGTTCATGGCGACGGTGGCCAGATTTTTTAATCCATTCATCTCGTGAATATCGCTTAACTGGGTTAAGCCTAAGATCGCCAAAATGATAATACCAATACCCGCCCCAAAGTAGCCGCCGTAGACGCAGCTGGCAAACGCAATGATCGAAAGGCTCATGATAATAAGCGGCATGTGTTGCTTTTCGAACCGAACCGCCTTTTTAGTGGTTAGCCAACGGTGCAGGCGTGGCTGAAGACCCATAAGAATAACCGCCCCAAAAATAAACCACGGCACGATGTATTCAAAGGTGCGGTCAGAGGTTTGAGCCAGCAGCCAACCACCATAGGCACCACCCAGTGCGCACGGGATAAGCATAAAAAAATAGCGAGTTTTGAGTTTGCGAATGTGCTGCCGGTAGGCCCAGGCCGAAGCGATGGTGCCGGGCCAGACGGTAAAGCTGCTGGTAGCGTTGGCGTGTACCGGTGGAACTCCGGCGGCGAGGAGAGCTGAGTATGAAAACATCGTTCCGCCACCGGCAACCGCATTAATAACACCAGCAATAAAGCCGCTTAATGGGAAGATTAAAAACTGCCACAACTCCATAGCTAATGCGCGTGAGGAATAAGAATGCTAATTACTACAATAGCGCCAACGCCGGTTAAGAACGGCAGGGTTAGCTTACCCCCGCTGTGCCGTCGGTGCTGAAGGTCAGGAATGATGTCGGCGGCGGCGATGTATAAAAACATGCCGGCGGTCAAACCCAGTAGCAAGGCTTGAGTCGGCTCGGTAACTTCACCCACCAGTACCACCGCTGCTGCCCCCAAAATCGCAGTCGCCCCCGACAGACCGTTCCAGATCATAGCGCGAGTTTTACTCATGCCGGCCTTGGTTAAGATGGCGTAATCGGCCACCTCTTGAGGCAGTTCGTGAGCGGCAATGGCGATGGTGGCGGCTATACCAAGCGCTGGGTCGGCCAAAAAGGCCACACCGATGGCCAGGCCGTCGATAAGGTTGTGGAGGCCATCGCCAATAATCACCAGATAGCTGGCTGGGCGAACGTGATCTTTGTGATTATCCGGGTGATCGGCCGCTTGATGGCCCTGGTGGTGTAGTCGGCTAAACAAGCGATCAAGGTAAAAGAACAGAATAAAGCCACCAAGAGCGGCATACAACGGGCCGGTACTGTGAGGGCTGTTTTCGATCGCTTCGGGAATCAGTTGAAGGATGGCGCTGGCCAGAAGTACACCGGCAGCAAAGCTCAAAAAGTACAGTTCGTGGCGCTTTACCCAACGCTGCGGAATAACCGCAATCACCAGAATAGCGATCAAACTAACCGCCGCAGCGGCAATAATGGCGTACAGTGCTTCGGGAGTCATTAGCTTTTATGATAGCACGTTATCGGTTCGGTAAAAGATTGTCAGCGTGTATACTATTACCTGGGTTTACTGGATCTTGAAATCAAAACAGGGGGATGAAATGGCGACCAATGTTGCTGCCATGAGTTACCGCGAGCGACGGACCTATCGCTTTCATCAGAAAGTGGCCGTTGTTTCAACGGCTCTGACGGCGGCGATGGTGCCGTTGGGCCTGTCTGGTCTAGTGCTAGGCGAGTTCGGATTCGTTCTGGTGGCCAGCGCCTACCTGGCGCTCGAGGTCATTTGGTGTCTGGCGCTCGGAGTTATGGGCGTCGGTTACGGCCTTAAGTTCTGGGCTGGTGTCAAGTTGTCTCTTGAAGACAGCCAGCGCGAGAAGCTGTTCATCTCGATGGCGCCGAATCGCACAGTCTGGGCAGGCTTCTACCTGAATGTAGGCGCGGGTGTGCTTCAGGAGCTGGTGCTCCTTGGAGGGATCTTGTTCCTAACGCCCGCAAAAAGCTGGCCACTCTTACTATTAGTACCGCTGTTCATGACGGTGCTGATGGCCTTCCGCATCGCCTCTTGGCTCTACCTGATGAACACCGGCGCAGGCAAGGTGAGAGTCTGGCCGGTAGAGGCGGCCGATGTTGATGCCTACGCAGGCATCCAGAAGGATGCCTGGGGTGATGCGATGTCGGCGGAGAGAGACAAACTATGGTCGCGCTTCAATATATATCCGGAAGGAATACTGGTCGCGCGGCAGTTTGGCCAGCCAGTCGGCATGGTGACGACGATTCTGCTCCTGGAGTACAACGAGGATGACCCACCGAGCTGGGATGAGATCACCGACCAGGGTCGGTGTACCACGCATGAACCGTCGGGCCGCATTATGTACGGCGTTGACATGTCGGTGGCCAGTGGTACTCCCGAGGGAGTCCACAACCGTCTCCTGCTTGCCTGCATGGGTAAGATCATCCGTGAGGATCTGGAGTGTGGAATTCTGGGCGGACGAATGCCTGGGTACCACCAGCATGCCAGCGAGATGTCGGCCGAAGAATATTTGTGGAAGACTCGCGAGTCGGATGGCCGTCCTTTCGACTGGCAGGTTCGGATGTATACCGGTGTTCCTGGCGTGCGAGTTCTAAAGGCAATCCCGGATTACTTTGAGGATCCGGAAAGCCTCAACTGGGGCGTATTGCTGCGGTGGAGCAATCCTTTCTGCAGCACGGTCAACCGTCGGTGGTACAACTGGCCGCTGTACAACCGGTTTACTCGGTCGACTCTGGCCTATCTGGTTCCGCTGATTGCGGACTGGCAGATCAAGTTGTCCGAGCGGAAGCAAGGCTAATTGGAGGCGGCCCTTTACGGGGCTGCCTCCTTTCATCTGTTATTATAAAAGTACTTATGGTTGGAATAAGTCTCTTTTTACTGGCGGTCGCGTGTAACGTTGTCTTAGCAATCTTTGTGCTGGGGAATAATCCGCGCGCGAAGCTCAATCGAGTTTTTGGTGGCTTAGCGTTAACTGTTGCGGCCTGGTGTGTCGTCACTTATTTAGAAGACTCCTTAACCGGGGAGTCGATTATTCAGGCATTGGTGGTGGCAGATTTCTTGCTCGCCTCTTTGATGGTATTTTTGTTCTTTTGGTTTTGTTATGTTCTCACCCGCTCTCAGCATAAAGTATTCGGTACATTAAATGCTGTGGGCCTGTTGATTGCGAGCTCTCTAGCGCTCACCGGTAGTATTGTTACGATAGCGCTGGTTGACGGGGCGGTTATCTTTATGCCGTCATTTGGATACAATTTTTTCTTAATATATATTGCCTACGGGCTGCTTGGCGGTCTGATAATGCTGGCGCGCCGATACCGAGGGGTGCGGTCAACCGAGCGAAATCAAATAGCTTTTATTTTTTATGGTTTGTTTTTATGTGCGTCTACGATAGTCGTGACCAATGTCGCTCTACCATATTTCTTTGTTGTACCCGCGAGCATTACCCGAATCGGGATCTACTCGACCCTGTTCTTAACTGGCGCAATGGCTTACGTTATTATTAAGCACCGGTTCCTAAGCATTCGTTGGGTGGTAGCACGGTCGGTGACATATGTATTGCTGATCACAACCCTGGCAGCTGGATATAGTTTAGCTTTGTTCACCGTGTCGCAGTACTTATTTCCGGAAAATCAAAGCAGCCTCGAACAAAACCTCACCTACGCGGCGCTGGCGGTTCTGTTGGCGATCACCTTTCAGCCGCTCAAAGCCTTTTTTGAGCGCGTTACCGATCGCTTTTTGTTCCGCGATCATTATGATAGCCAGGAGGTGCTGAATGATTTTGGGCGAGTGCTGGTTGGCGAGCTCAAGCTTGAACGGCTGATGGATCAATCGCTTAAGTTGTTGGGGCAACGGCTGAAAGTAGCTCACGCCCACCTGTATGTTTTTGATGATGGCAAAATCTATCGGGTATCGCATTACGGTAGTATTCCGGCTCGTTTGCCCACTGTGGCTCGTTTGCAGCTGTTGCGTCACCGTTTGGCGGTGGCCGATGAGCTTGAGCGAGGCAAGGAGAAAGAGATCCTGGAGACCTTTGATATTCGCCTGTCACTGCACGTTCGGACCAAGGGCGAGTTTGTTGGCTATTTGCTGCTGGGCGACAAGCTGAACGGCGATATTTATATTGAACAAGATATTGAGCTGCTGGAAATTCTAGGCCAAGAGCTGGCGGTGGCCATTAGTAACGCCAAGGCCTACGACGAGATCGCCCACTTTAACACCACCTTGCAACAAAGGGTGGATGAGGCGACTCAGCAGCTGCGGGCCGCCAACGCCCGGCTCAAGGATCTGGATGCGGCCAAGGATGAGTTTATTTCGATGGCATCGCACCAGCTACGCACTCCGCTGACGAGCATTAAGGGGTACCTGTCGATGATCATGGAGGGGGATGCCGGCAAGATTACCAAGCAACAAAAAGAGTTTATTGGCTATGCCTTTGAAAGCTCCCGACAGATGTCGAGCTTGGTAGCCGATATGCTCAACGTATCGCGAATGTCGGCCGGCAAGTTCTTTATCGAAAAAGCGCCGGTTGATCTGCTGCCGATCGTAAAGGAGGAGGTCGAGCAGCTCAGGGGCCATGCTGAAGAGAAGGGGCTCAAGTTGGCGTTTGAAACGCCTAAGGGCGCCATCCCGACCCTGCAGCTCGATGAAAGCAAAACCCGTCAGGTGGTGATGAACTTTATTGATAATGCCATCTTTTACACCAAGACCGGCTCGATAACCGTAACGCTTGAGCGTATCAAGGATCGAGTTGAGCTACGGGTTACCGATACCGGCATTGGGGTGCCTATGGCGGCTCGGCCAAAGTTGTTTAGTAAGTTTTATCGGGCACAGAACGCTCAAACGGTCCGTCCAGACGGTACCGGTCTGGGTCTATTTTTAGCCAAGCGGGTGGTGGAGGATCAAGGTGGTACAATAGTGTTTGAGAGCACCGAAGGGCAGGGAAGTACGTTTGGATTTACCTTTCCGGTGTCACCATCTAAATCTAAGTGAGATCTAATTATGGCACGAGTGACCAATCCTGAAGATAGCCAAGAGGCATTGGCTGTTACCGCCAGCAATGGCAAGAAAATTTTAATTGTTGAAGATGATCCGTTTATTTCACGGATGTACACCACCAAACTATCATCGGCTGGTTTTACGATAGAGCTATCGACTGACGGTCGCAGCGCCTACGAAAAGCTCAAGTCGGCTACCTATGACCTTGCATTGATCGACATCAATATCCCTGAGCTGACCGGCTTTGAGGTGCTCAAGGCGCTCAAAAGCGAGGGTCAAGCCGATCTGATGAAGCGGGTTATTGTGCTGACCAATTCGGCCAACCCGAAAGATCACGAGCTGGCCGAACAGTTAGGCGTTGAGTATATGGTGAAGTCTGAGTTAACGCCACGTCAGGTATTGGAGCGAATTAACGCCAAGCTTGGTCTGTAGACCTAACTAACGGTTGGAGCCTGCGGTGGAACCGGTGGCTGCGGGGCGGCTGGTGTGGTTGGCGGAGGTGTTGCGGCTTGACTAGCAACCGGACCAACGTATTGGGCGCTTCCGAAACCGATGATGAGGTAACCGATAGGGGCGAATAGGAAGTTGCCCAAGATGCCAAACAGAGCGTCTTTACCAAAAGCCTTAGCGGTATCGATTGCTAGTACAATGCTAATGACAAGGTTTACAAACGGGACTAGAAAGAGCAGAAACCACCATACTGGTCGACCGACAATTTGCAGTAAAACGTACAGGTTGTAAAACGGAACAATCGATGCCCAGCCTGGCTTTCCGGCCTTGGTGAACATCTTCCATAATGCCGCGACGACGACAATGGTAATAACTAATAAACCGACGAGGTAAACGCTTGCTACGCCCTGAGCTGCGGCGGTGCTGGCGGTATCGGTGGTGCTGTACGCGCTATCTAAAGTAGTGGTTGATTCCATATCTGTTTTCCTTGTTAGGGTTATCTACAAATAAGCATAACCATAATAAGGAAATTGTGCAAGTTTATAAGTCCGGCGACGACCGGGTAAAGCTTCTTGTGCCTTACCCGGTCCGGTGGTGATGTCAGTTGTCCGAATCTTCCGGCTTGATGCTCAACCACATCGTTACGGAGCCAAAAATGGCGATCATCCCGATGAGGAAGATAGCCAGACCCGTAAGTCCTTCTGGTCTTAGGAGCGTCAGGACCACGGAACAGCTGATCCCGAGCATCAGCAGAACAACCATCTCCATTCGACGCAGGCTCCGTCGATGGGGGTGTGGGACAACCGTCGGGCTGGGAACCCTCAGGTGCACTTCTCCTCCTTGTGAACGGCTCAGATACGGCAGGATCTGGGACGATGGATAGAAAAAGACCCCTTTGTTATACCACTTTTGCCTCCAAAAAGAAACAATACCCAGTTCTCATGGGCTGAACGTGGTATAATCGGGCTGCAGAAGTATTGGCAGTCGTGAGTTCGTGAGGTTTCGCAGTTCAGCAGCTCCAATTGGTCGAACTGCAGTAAATGAAGGAACACTCATGGCAAATAAGCTATATGTCGGCAACCTGCCGTACAGCATGACCTCGGACCAACTCCGCGAGACCTTTTCGGCTCACGGTACCGTCCAGTCGGCCGATGTGATCAGCGATCGCGACTCAGGCCGTTCCAAGGGTTTTGGTTTTGTTGAGTTCTCATCGGAGCAGGAGGCTCAGGCCGCCATCGATGCACTCAATGGACAGGAAGTTGAAGGGCGGTCCTTGACCGTCAGCATCGCCCGCCCAAAGGCTAACTAAAGCCTTTTGCTCCTTCGGGAGCAGCACTTATTGTCTTTTCTCAAAAACTTAGTCGGCGGGTTAAGTAGAGGTACTATAGCCGCTGAGTTGGACTGGTTGTGCCAAGAGGTATGGTGGCTCCGGTGTCATCCCAGACATTGCCGGACCAAGTAATTTGTGCTTCAGCGCTTTGGGAGTATTGTAGAACGCCATACTGGGACCCTAATGACCAGACATTGCGCATAAAGCGGTTGCTTTGAATGACGATATTGGTGAGCGTGTTGGCACCGACCGGGTGGGCATATAAAGTAAAACTGCCGGCTCCTTGAAGAAGATTGTTTTCCACGGTCACATTTGAAATTGGGCCGTCATCGGCCTTAATGATTACGCAGGAAGTGCCGCCGTTCGTGTGCGTGCCTGTGTAATACCACCCTCGCGGGTCAATATAATTGCCGCGGATAGTTACATTGTCACCCGCTACCAGCTGCACCCCGTCATCATGATTCACGCTTACGCCGTCACCCTTCAGGTAGGCATAGAGGTCGTGTATATAGCAGTCCTCAACAACGCTGTTACCGGCCGCCTTAAAGGCGTCGCCAAAGCCATAAATGTTAACTCGGCGGGCGGTGAAGTGACTATAGCCTATGCCGAAGTCCAGCGCTATGCCATTGCCGGTGGGCTGTCCATTAGCGTCAAACCACTGGCTGTCAGGGGGAGCAACGGTGCAGTCTTCAATGATCGGCGAGTTGCCATTTGAGCGGATATAGTTTTCGACTCGACAAAATCGAATGATCACATCTTGGTGCTGAACCTCGATGCTACCTTTAATGTTAAGATTTTCAACAACCTGACCTCGGTAAGAGGTTGTAAAGTTGCCGTTGTAGACCGTCAAAGGTGTGCCTGCTGGCACACCGGTGGTGTAGCTACTGGGGTAAACAAATCCGCTTGGGGTGACACCGCCCCAGCTTGAGCCGTTATGAATGGATGGGCTGGAGTTTTGCCAGCGACTACCGTTCCAGACGGCAACTCCCTTTACGGTAGGTCGTGCGCCGACTGTTATGGTGACATTGGCGGTGCTGGATCCGGCGCTTGAGTCGGTAACCGTGACCCGAAAGACATAAGTACCGGTTGTAGATAAGTAAACTTGGGCTTTTTGGATGTTTGGATTCTTTATGGTTGGGGTGACTGGACCAGATATATATTCCCAGAGGTAGGTTAACAAGCGGCTTGAGTCGGCCTGGCCGCTGGTATCCTCGGCGTCCGAAGAGGCACTGGCGTCAAGTACGACGGTAGTTTTAGCGTATACGGTCTGATTACTGCCGGCGCTAGCAACCGGGTTGGCGTTTACCACGTCAGGTGCGGGCTTTAAGGCTATGTGGACGGCGGCACCGGCTCCCGTCACATTGCTGCTATAGGTGCTGGTGCCGGTGGCTCCCGCGGTGACAAACAGTTTTTCGTAAACAGCGTTGTTGATTTGGCCCACCGAACCATAATCAATGCGCTCGGTTTCACCGCCTGGTCCGCTAAAGTCGCTGGCAGTGGTGCCGCCGTTTGAGCCGTTGTTATTGACGGCTGGAATGCCAAGTACGACAGAATTGTTGCTAACCGTTGTAATAGTTGGGGCCACCAGCGAAGAGCTGCTGGTCCCGGCACTGGCTTCAACCGGTGTAGCGGTGTCAACGCCGGAGTAGCGCAACATAATACCGGATGCCGGTGTGCTGCTACTAATTACAAAGTCATAGGTGGCTGGCTCGCTACCGGTAGCAACTTTGGTGTAAACGATGGTTTGAATGCTTGAGTTGCTGGTGCCTACTCCACCCTGGACTCTTTGGGTGAAGCCTGATGGAACGCTGGAGACCGTTCGAGTGTTTCGAATTGAAATTATGGCAACGAGGACATCATTGGTGACGACGCCGCTTGGCTTATTGAGCGTTAGGGTTGAAGCAAACGAGCTACCATTGGTAGATAGCGCTGAGCTGCGATATTGAATGGCCATCCTTTACGGCCCCGAGGTGTTTATCCAAATATCACCGGCCGCGAGCGTTACGCCCACCGAGGCTGGGTCAACGGTGCCGCGAAAGATGCGACTACTTGATGCGGCAACATAGCTGTTAGTGCCGGAATCATAGGTATATACGGCGGCCGCGGCGTCGGCCCTCCCCAGACTGGTTTGAGTGCTTGAATCGAGCTTGGTGCGTGCAATAGCCGCACCACTAGCTACCTCGCTGTTGGTGATAGCTAGACTTAACTTACTCTGGGCAATGGCGGCTGAAGCAGAGACCTTAGCATTTGTAATAGCCCCATTGGCAACTGTTGGACTGGCTGCTGTCCCGGTTAAATCCCCTGCTAGCTGCACCTTGCCCTTGGTGGTGGCATCGGCATCTGGGGCGCCGGATGAAGCTACGCCGTCAACATAGGTTTTGTTGGCTACATCCGTTCCGTTGGTTGGAGCTGGCACCACAGGGGAGGAGCTAAAGGTTTTGACGCCATTAATGGTTTCAGACCCGCTCGTATGGACAACCTCGCTTGAAAGATATTCATTAAGAATATCGCCCCACGTGCCACTATCTTGTCCTGGAATCGGCAATCTTGCCATATCTGTAATGCCTCATAGCCAAAGTTAATGTATTTCGCTTATGATTATCAGGCAGTAGGGCAATGAATGCAACCACTTTTATGTAAACGAAAAACCCGCCGGTGCGACCGGTGCGCCACACCTTAGTGCGGGTTTTCGGCCGCCCCAGCGGGCTAGCGGGGTGGTTTTTGGCTGATGATCACCTCTTGCGCGTTCTTGGGCATGATCAGGCGGATGCTGCCGACCAGCTCCTCAACCTCAACGTGCAGCATGGCGAATTGAATCAGCCTCATGGGCCGACTCGGTGGCTCGGGGCTACCGGGTAGAACTCCACCATAACGGTCAGCTTGCCGCTGCCGTCAAAGCTGCTCAGAATCTGCTTCCTGATAGCGACAAGAATATCGCCCAGCTTGGCCTCGAGTGCCGAATTCGGTTTTTGCCAGATAGACACTACGATATCGGCTTCGACTTGGTCCATGCCGGGGTACCAAGCATAGCCAGCATAGCGAATCGAATCCGAGGAGTCAGCCTCGAGCGTATGGGTGGCTCCAGAAGCATCGGTATACGTCAGGTGCTCAGCCACGGCGCGAGTCACCGCTGCTTTCAGGCTGGCTTCGGCACGGTGAACTCGATCGGCCAGCCGGCTGCTGAACAAACACTCAATGATCACAGGCATGTGTATCACTCCAGTTTTAGGGTCGAGCTGAACTCGACCAGGTGCTTTCATGAGAATAGGTTATTTTGCCACTGTGGAGTTATAAATTGCAAGCATAAAAACAAAAACGCCCGCCGACCACAGGCCGGACTTACGGCGTTTGTGGTCAGCGGACTTCGGTGTGGCCGAGGGAGGGGGTGAGAGTGACACTCACCACGGTCAGTCGGTAAACGATCAGCCATGTCAGCAGGCTGCCAGCCAAGAGGGCGAGAAGCATGCCGATCAAGATGGTCGCGTCTCGTCCGTTGTAGTCGTAACTGTTGTCGAGCCCGAAGGGCTGATTCATCGCCTTGGGGACGAACACCCGTCCATCGTCGCGGGCATGAACGGTGAACGTGTCACCTACTTGGGTGTCCCAGCCCACCATAACTTCCTTGATGGCGGGCTCACCCCTGAAGGGCTCGTACCTCAGCTGAACTACGCGGTACGACTCGTAGCCGCCATCACCCTGGTAGGGTCCGCGGCTAATGACTTCGCCCTGGCTGGTGTGCCAGTGGCTTCGGTTCTGGGCCAGCTGATCGTGTCTGTAGTGCTGGACCATTGGCACTCCCCAGGCAGCCAACCCGATGAGGAAGGCGATCGGGACCGAAATGACGCCTGTCCGCAAGAGGAGGTAGTCCCGCTGACCCCTGCTGAGCTTTCGGCGCTGCTTCAACATTGTATCCCTCCTTGGGGAACACAGATTTCAAGGAATAGCGATATTTTACAATAAATAAGATATTTATCAATAGTTAAAACAAAAACGCCCCGCGGTAACGGCAGCCCGAAGGGCGTTCTTGTTACTGCAGGGCGCTATGCCTGGTAAGTATGGGCGTCACCGACCTGAACGACTAGGTCGCCAAAGGGGGCTCCCAGGATCGAGCAGATCGCCGCCGCCGTTGCAACGTCAAGGCTGTCGCGACCCCTCAGAAGCTCTTTGGCGAGCGCGACCGCTTCGGGTTGAAACGACCTGTCGATGTCGTTTTGGACGGTACGGAGCAGGTTGCGCCCAAAGGCGGTGGCTGTTTGCCTGCCCTGCTGGCGGGCGGCCTCGATTTTCGCCTGGCGGGCTCGCTGCTGGCGGTTGAACTCGACCTGTGCCGGACTAGCCGGCTCATGCTTCCGCAGACCCTGGTCTTCGTCGAGCGAGTAGAGGGTCATGGTGTCGTCTGTGACGGTCACCATACCTTCTTCCATACCGCTGGCGCCAACGACGAAGTGTAGTCGCGGCCGCGGCAGGTGCTGCTGTTCAAAGAAGAGCGCCGGGTCGGCGGGCCGAACCGTTCGATCGCTCGGCAGTTGTTCGACTTTGTCGCGCAAGAAGCCAATGACCGCTTCGGTCTTCTGCTCGTCGCGGAGTACCGAAGACAGCAAGACCGGATTGAATCTTAGCTGATCATCGCCTGCGGCGATGGCCTCGGCCGAGATCAGCAGCTCGTTCTTGAGCGCGGGCGGCAGAAGCTCGCTATACGTGGTCATTTCTCTCCAGGAATGGTAGGTGCATCCAAAGAATAGTATTGTTTTACCATAAAAGCTAATGATTATCAATAATTAGCGGGGCAGGCTTTGTTCTAGGTTTGAGATTGGATCGTACCAACCTTGATCGAGCACGTACGCCTGGAAGCTGTGATCAAGACCCAGAATAACAGCGACTCCAACCAGCACAAAAAGCCCACCAATACTCCGCATAAACCACCCGTCCGGATTGCTCACCTGTGCCAGACGATTAGCCAGTGGCTGGCCAAGTTGTACGATGAGTAGCAAGATGCTGGCTAGCCCGATTGCGTAGGCGGCCAGACAGATCAGCCCAACGGTAAACGATTGCGGTATGACGGTCGCAACAATTAAGCCGTAGGTGGGACTACAGCTGCTAAAGACCGGCCCTAAAGCGGCTCCGGTTAAGATGTCGCGTTGAAGGCCGCGTTGCCGTGTGGCACTACCAAGCAGTAGGTTTGCGCGGGTGTTCAAGCGAAAACGGTTAATTAAACGCTCCCACGTGTGGGGAAAGATGAGGCTGGCGCCCAGGGTTATAACGATGACGCCGGACAGCATCCTCCAAAAACCAATCGGTACGCCAATCAAAACGGTGCTCACTTTGAGTAGTAGTGTGAACAGTACGATCGAGGCGGCCAGGCTACCAACGATAACCAGTGGGCGATACCAGCTTTTGCTTGAACCAGAGGTAATCGATCCGCCAATAATAATTGGAATGAGCGGCAGGACGCACGGTGCCATAACCGTAAGTACGCCAGCTAAAAATGAAATAATAATCAGCGTCATTGAAGAATGTTTGGCGTAATTGCTTGCAAAGTTGGCGAGTCGTAGGCGACGTACTTCTTCACCAAATTACCGTCGTCATCTACGCGTACCAAGGTGGTCTGAATGGTAACGCCATACTTTTTACGAAGCTCTTGGTTTGAATCGAAGTCGACCTTTAAGATGGCGACATTATCAGGTATGGGGCCGGCTTTAATGCTAGCATCGAGCTGCCGGCACTGCGGGCACCACGGCGCATGAAAAAACAGCACCTTGGTGCCTTTTGTCGAGGTGATACTGTCAGGGGCATAGTTGGCATAAGTACCAGGCTGAGAGGCCGTTGATTGGGGTGTGGAGACTGGCTGGTCGGCCGTTGGCGCCGGAGTATTAGTCTGCTGGCTTTGGCTACTCTGTGGTTGGGTAAAATAGACGTAAGTAAACGCCCCGCCGATTAGGGCAATGAGGCCAAGAGTAATAAGCTGAGGCTTTATCTTCATGTGTTTATGGTACGGCAAAAACCAAAAAAGCTAAATGTTAGAGGTGGAAGGTTGAGATAAGTACGTAAATGCCGGGTTTGCGTACCCGGCACCCTCTCTAGGAGGGACGGCTCGTTCAGGATGAGCTTCCATTTGCTTTAGGGCCGACGGATTCGTCCGACGAACCAGGGTGGTGGCTCTTCGCCTGCCTGTACTCCTCGTCGGGTCTTGCGCTTAAGACAGCGCTCAACCTCGGTTCGGAGGGCCGGTCCGTCGGGGTGGGCGTCCGAAATGACCTCGGGGTCACCGGACACCTTGACGCGAATGAGCAACTGAATGCCATGCGGAAGCACCGGGAAGGTCGACTTTACGCCGCACTCCGCCCGATTCTTCTTATAGACAATCAGCGGCACTGTGACGATGCCAACCGGCCTCATCTCGCCATCCACTCGGTCGAAAAAATACTCGACCGGGTAGTCAGATGACCTCTTGTTGCCGGCGATCTCAACCGTCCCGGGCGCCATATCGACGAGTCCTTCGTCGATCATCTCCTGGATGACGTCGCGATCGTCGGGTAGCCGAAGGTCGGTTGTCAGAAGGGTGTCTGCCGACACTCCCTCGAGTCGACACCGATAGTGCTCGCGTACCATCTCCTCGGTATACCGGGGGATCTCTCCGCCCGACCGAATCGAAAGCAGGTCGTACGCCGCGATGACCTCGTTGTTGAACCTGATGTCAGGGTGGGTGATCCGCCCAGCCAGCAGGTCCTCCAGCAGGGCCCCGGGGGCTTCTTGGCTTTCGAGTCGTTCGATCTCCTTCTCGACCGCGCGAATGGCCTGCACAACGCTGTCGCGCGAATGGCCATACCGCCGCCCGCGGGTATCGAAATGACTTGGCCCCAAGTCATTCCAGATCGTCATCGTCAGACTATCGGAGTACTCCCAGTTGAAGGCGCCGGCCTCCATGTGCCTGGCTTGGCGGAGGAGCTGGTCGAGCGTTGCAACCGGCAGTCCACGAGTATCGAGTGCATCTCGTTGAGCGCTAAGCTCATCTAGTCGCACCTTCCAACCGCGACGATCTCGGTTCCGGTTTTCCTCGGCCCGAAAGCGACGGTAGTTATCCCGCATGCTTTCGAGCGAGTACCCATGTCCGACCACGTCGCCCTTGGCGTCAACCACCTCAAAGCGGGTGATCGTTGACGAATGGGGCAGTGTCGGCCAGGTCAGGATCTCGAATACGTCATTGATCGACACCTGTATGGTGGCGGTGACGTACTCCGAGTAGTAGTCGAGCCCGTAGACCACATAGACCCAGACCCCTTCGTGCTCAAAGCGATCGGGCTCGGGCACGGTTGGGGTCGGGCGGGTAGGCCTGGGCTCGTATTCGTACTCAGGAGGCGTGAAGCTTTGGCTCGAGGAGTTCTGGCCCGAAAGCCAGCTATCAATCTCCTCGCGCAGCCCCTCGTCCAGGAGAACGTCATAAGCCTCGGTCGCTTCGTTGAACAGCGACTGGGCCTCGGCGATCTCTTCTGTAGTTGCATTGGGCCCCAGCTTATCGGGGTGAAGCTCCTTGGCGCGACTGCGATACGCCTTCTTGATCTCGTTCTCGGTGGCCTCGCGAGACACACCGAGAACGAGATAGTGATTCCGAAGAATCAGTTTCGGCATGGTGTGCCTTTCGGGTTGTTGAGGTGCTCGTAGTTTTTGCTACGACAACCGCATGTAGCGATTAAACATTATAACATAAAAACTAACATAAGTCCAATGGTGAACTACCATGAAGCCGAATTGGAACCAAAGTAAGAGATGCTGGTGCTTTGCTATACTGCGTTCATGAGTAAAATTATCGGCACAGTCTGTTTTATCATTTCCAAAAACAAGGTTTTATTAGCTGAGATCGAATACCCTGATGGTCGCCGGCTATGGAATGGGATTGGTGGAGTGGTTGATGAGGGCGAGGCACCTGCGCAAGCTGTCCTAAGAGAGATTAGCGAAGAGACCAAGCTGGCAGTAAATAAAGAAGATGTTGTCGAAGCGGCTGTCGTACAGATTGGCGATCTGGAGCTTCATGTTTTTACGGCTACCAATTGGGAGGGTGAGCTTATTACGATTGATCCAACGCTTAAACAGCTTAAATGGTTTGACGTAGATAGTGTGCCTTATGCTCACATGCATAAAGGCAATGACACGTGGCTGCCTGGTGTATTGGCTGCGGCATTGCATTAACCTATTAGATACAAACTCAATCTTCCACGGAATCATATTGTATTTGCTAAACTATAAGCAATGAAACTTTATCGATTTAGTCCGATTGGCTCAGCGCAAGAATGTCAGCAGGCGCTTGAATATGTCGCCGAGCAGCTACGTGTGCTTTCGGCCAAAGTAATGGATGAGAGCCTACCCATCAACACACTCAAGATCTTTGCCCACTATTCTGATGAATATGCTTTCTTGAGAAACTGGGTTGATAGTCTCGGTGAAGTCGAAGATGACAACTCACATACAAGCTACTACGTAAAACCGTCCAAGACGATGACGGTTGCTGGCGAGCCAATTGAGTATGTTGGGATTCGCACGCCAGACCCGTATCGCTCTCACGTTGGCTGCGGTGATTTTGTGGTAGATAATTATGATGAGCTGAAGAAAAAATACCTTGGCGGCTCTCCTTGGATCCGCGAGGTTGAGCATTCACGGTATGAGATGCTGGAACTGTTTCATCCAGATATCGACGTACTTGGATATATTGTTAAGGAGTAGATAGCCCTTTGGCATACTATTTTAGCCTACACTATGAACTATGCGGAGTTATAATAAAGAGCTTAGGAATAAAATATTAAGAGCTAAAGATACTCTCAGTAGCCCTGGAATACTGTAAGCGTTTTTCTTTAACATCCTGGCCCAACTCAGCCAGCACCTCAAGATAAGTATCTGCTAATAGGCTATACGCAGTAAACAGCGATCTTAATGAGTCCTCCTTATTCTCCTCTTCAGTCACATAATTGATGCGTATATTACCCGAAACATCTACGCTCCTGAGCGTAGATAAATATAGCGTACTTGCATGAATGTATTTTGAGAGCTGCCCATATACCATAGAGTAATTTACTCGTGCATTTGCGTTCTCTCCTGCTTTCCTCTTCTCGTAGTCAACACGGGATGCAATTTTTGAAAGACTTATTTTTTCCAGCATAACCTCCTCGCTAAGCTCTCCGTCTCTGAGGTACTCTTTTGGTTTGGACGAATTTAAATAATTCCAATAGTGCTCCTTGGCTTGCCGTAGCTCAATTCTCCTTGCTTGAAGGGTTGCCCTGAATTCATCGGTGTACATCGTAGCCTCGTTTGGCCAGTTCTTGTCATGCTGCTTGTAGTCTCTGGTAATCATGTCTAGGTCGCTTATATGGTGAACTACGTCGGCATATGCGAGTGCAGCTAAACGATTTTCATTCTCACCGAGCAGAACATAGACAAGACGGGTGTAGGCTTCTAGCATAGTTCTCAGTATAGGGGCTGCTGATTCATTTCTGTGCTGAAGTACAAGTGTGGCTACAGATTCGGATTGCTCTACCACTAAGTGTAAAGTCGTTGTCGCTAGGCTAATCCTACTAGATTGACTTTGCTCTCTGGTTAGACTTAATGGATTTAGGTTAGAAAAGATTTCTTTGGACAGTTCATCAAGAGCTTTACATCCGTTAGCTACAGGTACCGGTAATTTTCTGGTATACATAGGCATACATTAATAGTAGCAATTGGTAGTAAATATACTAAAAATATTAATCAGAATGGGTCATGGCGATTACGAATACTTAGAGCTGCTTCAATTACAAAGCTATAAAAGCATGGTGACCCCAAGGGGACTCGAACCCCTGTTGCCAGGATGAAAACCTGGAGTCCTAGACCACTAGACGATGGGGCCAGGTGGTAAATAGACCGAGTAATAGTACCGTATTTTAAGCACTTTCTCAAGAGGATAAGGTGAGTGCTTGCATAAGCGGTATAGGTGGGTAGACTTAGGATAGACACAGGAGACCGTCCGATGAAATACACAACCGTCAAAGATTTAGATGTGAAAGGTAAGCGCGTACTGGTCCGAGTCGACTACAACGTGCCAATTGATGATGGTGAGGTCGGTGATTCGCTGCGGATTGAGGCCTCGTTTGAAACGTTAAATTATTTGCTGGACCAGGGTTGTTCGTTGGTGCTGTTGAGTCACGCTGGTCGTCCGGACGGCAAGGTCGATCCGGAGCTGAGTTTGGCACCGGTGGCCAAAAAGACCAGTGAGCTGCTCGGTAAACAAGTGACCTTTATTCCGGAGTGTGTCGGTCCGCAGGCTGCCGCTGCGGCTAAGGCGTTACGTCCGGGTGAAATTATCTTGCTGGAGAATTTGCGTTTTCATGTGGAGGAGCAGGATAACGCGCCGGCCTTTGCGCGCCAGTTGGCTGATTTAGGCGAGGTGTACGTTGATGATGCCTTTGCTAACATTCATCGCAAGCATGCTTCGATGGTGGGTATTCCCGAGTTTTTGCCCGGCGGTATCGGCTTTTTGGTGGAAAAGGAGCTTCAGCATATTGGCGGTGCGCTGGATAAGCCGGTGCGGCCACTGGTGGCGATTATCGGCGGTGCCAAGGTTTCAACCAAGATCGAGGTGCTCGATAATTTAATGAAGTACGTTAATAAACTGGTAATCGGTGGCGCGATGGCGAACACCTTTTTGGCGGCACAAGGCCACGAGGTGGGTAAGAGCAAGCAGGATAAGGATGACTACGAGATCGCACTTCGGTTGTTAGGTGATGCCCAAGAAGTGGGTGTCGAGATGGTACTGCCCGAGGATGTGATGGTGGCTCAAAGTGTTGAAAAAGGTCCGGCCAAGCTGGTTGACGTGAAAGAGGTGGGTAAAGACGACTATATTGTTGACCTGGGACCCAAGACGGTGGCCCGTATGGTCAACCCACTCGACTTTAAGGGGAGTGTGATTTGGAACGGACCGCTGGGTATTACCGAGGTGCCGGAGTTTGCCAAATACACTCACTTGCTAGCCGAAAACATTATTGAGTCTGGAGCTCCATGTATTGTCGGTGGCGGTGATACGGCGGCGTTTGTGGATCAGGCTGGTTTGCATGACAAGTTTACTTGGGTGAGTACTGGTGGCGGCGCCAGTTTAGAGCTGATGGCCGGCCGAGAGCTGCCGGGGCTTGAAGCGCTTAAGGCATAGGCCCTGTAAGCATAACCGTGATATCATAACGATATGAAGCATTACAGTATTGTGGGCAACTGGAAGATGCACGAGACTCCTAATCAGGCGATCAAGCTGGTTGAGCGATTGCAAAAACAGCTCAAGCCGCACACCCATGTAACCACGGTGGTGTGTCCTCCTTTTGTGGATTTAAGGCAGGTCAAGGACATAATCGAGCCAGACCTGCTCAAACTTGGCGCCCAAAACTTATATGAAGATGACGAGGGAGCGATTACCGGCGAGGTGTCGGGTCCGATGCTCAAGCCGCTGGTTGATTATGTGATCGTGGGCCATTCGGAGCGGCGAAAGTACGCTCACGAGCGCGACATCCAGATTGCCAACAAGTTGGCGGCGGCGGTACGTAATGAGCTGCAGCCAATCTTGTGTGTTGGTGAAAAGCTGGCCGATCGCGAGGACGGCCATAGCCGCCGGGTAGTGGTTGATCAGCTCCATGTCGACTTAAGTCAGCTCACCGATGACGATGCTCGCAGGCTGACGGTAGCCTATGAGCCGGTCTGGGCGATTGGTACCGGTGAGTTTGCCAAGCCAAGCCAGGTTACGCCGGTAGTCGCGGTGATTCGTGAGACGTTGGTGGAGCTGTTTGGCAAAGAGGTTGGCAGTCAAATAGAGATCTTATATGGCGGCAGTGTTGACAGTGATAATGCCGCGGCGTACCTAGAATTAGATGACGTAAATGGGCTGTTGGTTGGCGGGGCCAGTCTGAACTACCAGACCTTTGCTAAAATTGTCGGAATCGCGCACAAGCAAGCCGATACCGACGCGACCACAACTACAAAATAAGTCCAAAAAAGAAAGGGCGCGGTCCCGGTGTTCGGGGGTGGGACCGCGCCCTGGATCATGTGTCGTCTGTTTGGGATGAGGGGGTATGTGTCCCCGACGACACCGGCGAAGATGGTGTTTTGCTTTGTGGATCAGAGTCGACAACCGATTGGTCGTGGCGACGATCTGCCCTAACCTTACCATAGCTTCTTGATTGGCAATAGAGCTATTTTTATCAGCCGGGTGACTGCTACAATAAGGTGATGAAAGATCTGCTCAGCGAGTTAAACGAGCCGCAAAAACAGGCGGTATTGGCTACCGAAGGCCCGGTGCTGATGCTGGCAGGAGCTGGCAGCGGCAAAACCAAGGCGCTGACCCATCGCGTGGCCTATTTGGTGCGCGAAAAGCAGGTGGCGCCCAGTAATATCTTGGCGGTGACCTTTACCAACAAAGCGGCCGGTGAGATGCGCCAGCGGGTGTTGGCATTGCTAGGGCGTCCGACCGATAGTAAAAGCTACCTGCCGTTTATGGGCACCTTTCATGCGATTTGCTTGCGAATCTTGCGGCGCGATGGTGATCACGTTGGGTTGGGTAGCAGCTTTACGATCTTTGATGCGCAAGATAGCCTGAGTGCGATTAAGCAGGTGATGCGTCAGCAGGGAATTGATGAAAAGCAGTATACTCCAACGCATATTGCCGCCCTGATCTCTTCGGCCAAAAACGAGCTGCTAACCCCATCGACCTATGGCCAGTATGCTCGTGGTGGAGCCCAGGGAATCGCGGCGCAGGTGTATCCGTCGTATCAGCAAGTCCTGCAGCAGGCCGGGGCGGTCGATTTTGATGACATTATCATGAGGACGGTGCAGCTGTTTCAGCACCAAGAGATCTTAGAAAAGTGGCAGCAACAGTTTCGCTACATCATGATCGATGAGTATCAAGACACCAATCATGCGCAGTATCGACTGGTAAAGCTGCTGGCAGCGGCTCATCGCAACATCTGTGTGGTCGGTGACGACTGGCAGGCGATTTACTCATGGCGTGGTGCCAACTTTCAAAATATTTTAGATTTTGAAAAGGATTATCCCGACGCAAAAGTAATTAAGCTGGAGCAAAACTACCGCTCCACCAAGAATATTCTGGATGCGGCTCACGCCGTGATTGCTCATAACGCGGTGCGTTCGGATAAGCAGCTGTGGACCGATCGTGATGGCGGAGATGGGGTGAAGATTATTACCGCCTTTGACCAGGATCAGGAAGGCGACATTATCTGTCAGACGATTGAACGAATGGCGGCAACCAAGCAGATTCAGCTGCGCGATACGGCGATTTTGTACCGAGTCGGCGCTCAGTCGCGGATTTTAGAGGAGGCTTTGTTGCGGCATAATTTGCCCTACAAGATCGTTGGCGGAACGCGTTTTTACGAGCGCAAAGAGATTAAGGATGCGCTGGCGTACCTACGCCTCATTCATAATTCCGAGGATATTGTGAGCTTTAATCGCATCATTAACCTGCCGCCACGTGGATTGGGTGAAAAAAGCTTGGAGCGGTTGATGCAGTTTCGGCGTAGCCAGGGGGTGACCTTAATGGAGGCGCTGGCTGCTTCGCCAGAGATTGAGGGTCTGTCGGCCAGGGCAAAAGCTTCACTTATGCAGTTTTACAGCTTAATTCACAGTTTGCGGCAAGAGGCCGATAAGCTGCCGGTGGCAACCCTGCTAGAGCGGGCGATTCACCAAAGTGGCTATATGGCGCATCTGGATGACGGTAGTGTGACCGCCGGAGATCGTATCGAAAATGTTAAGGAATTATTAAGTGTGGCCGAAACCTATCAAGAGCTGGGTCTTGACGGCTTTCTTGAGGAGGTGGCGCTGGTGTCGGACATCGACAACTATTCGACCGATTCCGAAGCGGTCACCTTAATGACCATGCACGCAGCCAAGGGCCTGGAGTTCTCGGTGGTGTTCATTCCTGGCATGGAGGAGGGGATCTTTCCACATAGCCGCAGCTTTACCGAGGCGGCCGAAATGGAGGAGGAGCGCCGGCTGTGTTACGTCGGCATGACACGGGCGAAACATCAACTTTACCTGCTGCACACCCAGTCACGTCTGCTGTATGGTGGGGTGCAGCACAATCCGCCGTCACGTTTCTTGCAAGATATTCCACTCGAGGTGCAGACTAATGAGTATCAGGGTCTTGGCTCGGTTCCAGTTGCAGTCGAGGCCGAGCATATCGCACCGGAAAAAGCCGACTTACAGCCTGGTGATAGGGTTCGTCACGCTAAATTCGGGACAGGTATTGTTACGGCGGTTGATGGTGATGAGCTAGTGGCGGCTTTTGAGGGTTTAGGGACTAAGCACCTCAGTCTTTCCTTTGCGCCTATTGAAAAACTCAACAATTGAATACACTTTTTATTCACTTTTGCCAAATTTGAGCTTGCTGACCTCAAAATATTGACATCTACACCTGATACGCTACAATAAGCACAAGGATTTCGACGAGGTTGGAGTCCAAAAACACAAAGCCCAAACGCAGTCAATTTTCTGCTAATTCGAGAGGCTGATATTAGAAACTCGCTATCAAGTATGTTGCAGGCCCCGGCCGGACATTTGTTTCGAACCATTATGTTTGGGGTAGCCATGACCGCCCTAGCCGTGGTGGTGATTGGTATGGTACTTGGACTTATTCCACCGCCAAAGAGCGCTTTGGCCGATTCATCGCGGATTATTAGCATCTATGCCGATGGGCAAAAGAAGGTGATTACCACCGAAGCCACGACGGTTCAGGCGGCGCTGGATACCGCAAGCGTCAAGTTGGGTGAGGGTGACTTGGTTGAGCCGGCAGCCGATACGACAGTACCGGCTGGATTCTTTAATGTGAATGTTTACCGCTCGCGGCCGGTGGTGGTTGATGATAATGGCGAACAGGTCTTGATTCAGACCGCGCTGCAAAGCCCTAAGTTAATTGCCGAAAGCGCCGGAGTCAAAACATATCCCGAAGATCGGTTTGCCATGGAAACCATTGCTGAGCCGACCGCGGTGGGCACGATTGGCCAAAAGGTGAACATTGACCGAGCAACCCCAATTATTATTGAGGCCGACGGTAAGCAGACGGTGGTACGAACCCAGCAGCAGACCGTAGGGGCGGTACTTGCGGAGCGAGATGTAGCGCTGGGACCACAAGATACGGTTGATACTCCGCGCGAAACGGCGGTGGTGCCAAATCTGGTGATCAAGGTGAATCGAGTCAAAATTGTGCTGCAGCGCGAGGAAACCACCATCGATCGCACGGTTCAAACAATCAAAGATCCAGAGCTCGAAGCCGGTACCACTCAGGTCCGCGAAGAGGGCAAGGATGGCAAGAAGGTGGCGGTGTATCGGGTGAATTATAGTAACGGCGTCGAATCCGGTCGAACGCTGGTGAGCCAAGAGACGTTTGAGCAGCCGGTGACCAAGGTGATTGTGGTCGGCACCAAACAGGATGATGCTTGGTACAAGCTGCGGATGTGTGAGTCGGGCAACAACTACAGTAACAAGCGCAATCCATTCTATCGAGGGGCTTATCAGTTCAGTTTTGGTACCTGGTCGGCCATGGGCGGAAGCGGTGACCCAGCCGACGCCAGCCCAGCCGAACAGGATATGCGTGCCAAAAAGCTGTTTGAGCGTAGTGGCGCCGGCCAGTGGCCAATCTGCGGGCGCTATTTGGCAAACTTATAGTCGTTTCTATCAATCGAGTACAATAGACACATGGATCTGACCAACCCGGAACAGTTGAAGGTGGCATTGGAGCTGGCTGGCCTGCGAGCGCGCAAGGGCTTGGGCCAGCATTTTTTGGTTGATCAAGACAGTCTACAGGCGGTACTGAGTGCTGGCGAGCTCACAGCCGATGACGTGGTGGTCGAGGTCGGCCCGGGGCTTGGAGTGATGACCTTGCCGCTATGCAAGAAGGTGAGCAAGGTGATCGCAGTCGAGCTGGATGATGAGCTGGCGGAGCTACTTGGGCGGGATAAGCCGGACAATCTAGAAGTGTGGCACGAGGATGTCTTGAAGCTGGATTTTCGCAAGTTGCCTGATTCATATAAAGTCGTTGCGAACATCCCCTACTATTTAACCTCTAAATTGGTACAGCTGTTTTTGGAGGCCCCAAAGCCGCCGACGCGGATGTCGCTGCTGATTCAAAAAGAGGTGGCGCAGCGGATTACGGCCAAGCCTGGGCAGATGAGCGTGCTAGCGGTCAGCGTGCAGTATTACGGCAAGCCGGAGTTGACCACCGTGGTGGAGCGGCACAAGTTTTGGCCGGCGCCCAAGGTTGATTCGGCGGTGTTGCAGGTCGAGGTGTATGACAAGCCATTATTTGAGGCCGACCGAGCTAAGTTCTTCCGCCTGGTGAAGGCTGGTTTTGGCGAGCGGCGCAAGATGCTGCGGAACAGTTTGGCTGGTGGACTTAATATTAGTATTGAACTAGCGAGTGAGCTAGTTTTGGCGGCCGATTTGCTACCAACCGCTCGAGCTCAAGAGCTCGACATGAAGGCCTGGGAGCGCCTGTACAAAGCAGCAATAAAGCGCGATTTGCTCGACTAGCCACTCCTTATCGCTTTCGAGAGGCCTTTCTTATATACTAGGCCTATGTCAAAGTTCACCATTACCACGCCAATTTATTACATCAATGATAAGCCACATATTGGCCATGCCTACACCACTATTGCAGCCGATGCGATCGCCCGCTGGCATCGGCAATCTGGCAGCGAGGTGCTCTTTACGGCCGGTTTAGACGAGAATAGCCAAAAGACGGTCGAGGCAGCAGAAAAGGCGGGCGAGGAGCCGCAGGTTTTTACCGACAAAATGGCCAAGATATGGCAGGAGACCTGGGATACTTCGGGCATTAGCTATGACGCCTTTATTCGCACCACCAGCCCTGAACACAAGAAGGCGGTCTACGCCTTTATGGAAAAGGTACAGGCGGCCGGCGACTTTACCGAAGGTGAGTATGAGGGGCTGTACTGCGTTGGCTGCGAGGAGTTCAAGCGCGAGGCCGATCTGGTTGATGGCAAGTGCCCACTACATAATCGAGTACCGGAAAAGCGTAAAGAAAAGAACTACTTCTTTAAGCTGTCAAAGTATCAAGATGCACTACTCAAGCACATTGAAGAAAACCCGGACTTTATTAAGCCAGAAAGCCGTCGCAACGAGGTGGTGGCCTTTATTAAGCGCGGTCTCGAAGACATTAGTGTGTCTCGTCAACACGGTAAGTGGGGTATTGATTGGCCTGGGGATTCAACCCAAAAGATTTACGTTTGGTTTGACGCCCTGGTCAACTACTTAACAGCGGTGGGGTACCCGGACGATAAGGGCGAGCTGGCCCACTTTTGGCCGGCCGATGTACACCTGGTTGGTAAGGATATTGTGAAGTTCCACGCCATTTATTGGCCGGCTATGCTGATGAGCGCTGGCGTTCCATTACCAAAAACCATCTTTGCCCACGGATTCTTTACTATCGAAGGCAAGAAGATTTCGAAGTCGCTCGGTAACGCAATCGATCCGCTTGAGCTGGCCGGTGACTATGGCATGGATGCTCTGCGCTTTTACTTGCTCAAGGAGATTCCAACCGGTAATGATGGCGAGTTTACGCATGAGCGATTCCGCCAGCTGTATGATTCGGAGTTAGCTAATGACCTTGGCAACGCGGTGCAGCGGGTGGCGAGCATGATCACACGATATCTTGGCGGTACGATAGGAGAAATTCCTAAGTCGTCACATGATACCGCTTTGGTGCGTGAGCACATGGACAACCTGCGTCTGGATAAGGCGTTGGATGAGCTGTGGGTGCACGTCAAGGGTGTGAACCAGTTTATTGAAGAGGAAAAACCATGGCAGTTGGCCAAGAGCGATCCTGAGCAGCTGGTAACGGTGTTACAGCAGGCGGTGGCTGATTTGCTGCATATTGGCACCATGCTACAGGCGTTCATTCCGGCAACCTCGGATCGGATTGCAGCAACCTTTGCCGGTGGCAAGGTCAACCCGGATGTCGGTGTGCTGTTCCCAAAGTTTGATGACGCTCGCGCGACCGAGGTGGTTAAAAAGTCGTAATGGGCGTCGATAGTCACGCTCACTTGCATTTTTCGCAGTTTAAGGGCGACGTAGATGCGGTGGTTGGTCGGGCGTCCGAAGCCGGGATTGACCGGATTGTTAACGTTGGGACCAGTAGCGAAGATAGTCGGCAGGCGGTTAAGCTGGCCAGTCGGTACGAGGGGTTGAGCGCGACGGTAGGGGTCCACCCGTACCAAGCAGTTGAGGCGCCGCAAGCAATGGAGTATTTAAGCGATTTGGCCGACGAGCGGGCGGTGGTAGCGATCGGTGAGTGTGGCCTGGATTTTGCTAAGTCGGAGGCCTCGGTCGAGGAGCAAGAAAAAGCACTCCGGCTGCAGCTGGAGTTGGCACAGGCTAAAAAACTGCCGGTGATTTTTCATGTACGCGACGCCTTTGAACGGTTTTGGCAGATAGTTGATGACTATCGCGATATCCGGGCGGTGGTACACAGCTTTACCGGTGATCGGGCCGAGCTAGAGCGTGTAATGCGGCGCGGTTGGCTGGTTGGCCTCAACGGTATCATGACCTTTACTAAAGATCCGGAGCAGCAGGCGATGGCGCGCGAGGTGCCGATTGAATCGCTGCTGCTTGAGACAGACTGCCCCTTTTTAAGTCCGAATCCGTTCCGCGGTAAGCGTAACGAGCCGGCCCGGATCGCCGACATCGCGGAATTTTTAGCTGAGCAACGAGGTGGCGCGGCCGAGGACTTGATTAAGGTGACCGGCGAAAACGCACAGAGGCTGTTTAAATTATGAGTCGACAACCTATCTACTTAGATTATGCAGCAACCACTCCGCTTGATTCGAGGGTGCTACAGGCGATGCAACCGTATTTGACCGATCATTTTGGCAATCCATCCTCGGACCACAGTTTTGGGCGAGCTCAGCGAGAGGCGCTTGAAGGTGCACGTAAGTCAATTTCGACCACGCTCGGCGCTAAGCCGACGGAGATTGTGTTTACCAGCGGCAGCACGGAGTCACTTAATTTGGCGATTCAGGGTGTGTTGCGCGCACATGCCGACCAAAATGTGGTGATCAGCGCGGTTGAACACGAAGCGGTTCGGAGCGTGGTTGAGTCGATGCCTGGTGTCGAGGTACGAGTGGCTCCGGTGGATAGTGAGGGCACGATTCGACTGGATGAACTTGGACGGTTCATTGATGACCACACCACGCTGGTCTGCATACAGCATACCAATAATGAACTTGGTACCGTTCAGCCGGTTGCGGCGGTAGGAGAAGTGGTGGCTGAGGTTCGTCGACAGCGAGTCGACCGTGGTCATGGGCTACCGCTATATTTTGTTTGCGATGCGGCTCAGGCCGGCCTGCTCAATCTTGCGGTAGACAGATTGGGTGTTGATATGTTGGCGATGGGTGGGGCAAAGCTGCATGGCCCAACCGGAACCGGGTTTTTGTATGTGCGCACCGGGGTCGAACTGGAGCCGCTCATGTATGGGGGCGGCCAGCAGGCGGGTGTTCGCAGCGGTACCGAGAACGTGGCTGGAGCGGTCGGTTTAGCCGAGGCGTTACGGCTGTATCAAGCCGATCGTAAGGATGAGCATCGTCGACTGTCTGAGCTACGCCGGTTGTTAATTGAAGCTCTTGTGGAGGTTGACGGAGTTCGGGTTCGTAGTGCGGCTACTCAGCATCCAGCCATACTCCACGTAACGGTTGAGGGTGTACACGGTGATGATCTTGTAGCGCACTGTGACGCCCAGGGTTTTGCGGTGGCGACCGGTGCAGCCTGTTCTGCGGGCAGCAAGGAACCATCGGCAACACTGCTAGCGGTTGGGTTGTCTGCTGAGCAGGCCGATTCCAGCCTGCGAATTAGCCTGGGTCGACCAACCACTAAAGCCGAGGTTCAGGCGTTTGCGGACGCTTTTCGTCAGATTGTAATCAAGGCTCATGCGCTATCGTCTGGGTCGTAAACAAGGTAAAATAGATCTATGAAGGCGTTCCAGCGAGGCCTACTAGTTTTTGGCATTATTATTGCAATTATTATAGGTGGCATTGTTGGCATCGGGTTCTTTTTGTCGCCTCAAAGCGAGCTCAAGCCGGCCGACGTGATTGTGGCGGTGAGTGGGGGTGAAACCGAGCAGCGAGCCAATGAGGCAATCCGCCTGTATCGGCGCGGGTATGCCAAGCGCATACTGTTTTCTGGCGCTGCCGAGGATAAAAGTGGACCTTCAAACGCCGCGGCGATGCGGAGCATTGCGGTTGAGGCCGGAGTGCCAGCAGCGGACATTCTGGTTGAAGAAGACTCGGCCGATACGCGCGAAAACGCACTCAACTCGGCCAAAATCCTGAAAGATATGGGTGCTCAGAGCATTATTTTGGTCACCTCGCCGTACCATCAACGACGGGCGAGCACCAGCTTTCGCCAGGCTCTCGGCCCGGATGTGATTATCATCAACCATTCCGCAACCGACAGCTCTTGGAGTAAAAGCTCTTGGTGGACCGACCCTATAGCGACTCAGCTAACTTTAAGTGAACTGCAAAAAACGCTGTATGTGTTTTCGACCAAGCCAACCGACAAGTAGCTACGATGCCTGTCGACAATCGAGTAAAAATCTGGCATAATACTGTAACTATGAAACGCGTATTTGTGGGTATGAGCGGTGGAGTTGATAGCTCGGTGACCGCCGCCCTGCTCAAACAGCAAGGATACGATGTGACCGGCGTCTACATGAAGAACTGGACGCAGGATCTGCCTGGCGTAACGTGCCCGTGGAAGGATGACCTACGGGATGCCCGGGCGGTTGCGGCGCGCTTGGAGATTCCATTTAAGGTTTACGATTTCGAAGACCAGTACCGCGACCGAGTGGTTGATTATATGATTGAGGAGTACAAGGCTGGCCGTACGCCAAATCCGGATATTATGTGCAACCAGGAGATTAAGTTTAAGCTGTTTTTTGAAACGGCCATGGCTGACGGTGCCGATATGATTGCCACCGGACATTACGCTCGAGTCAAGGATGGTGAGCTGCTACAGGCGGTTGATGCGAACAAGGACCAGACCTACTTTCTGTACCGGGTGACGCACGAGGCGTTGAGTAAAACCTTATTGCCAATTGGCGACTACACCAAGCCGCAGGTCCGCGAGCTGGCGGCTCAGTTTAATTTGCCAACGGCTACCAAAAAGGACTCACAGGGTATTTGTTTTGTTGGTCCGGTCGGCATGAAGGCCTTTTTGCAGCAGTACGTTAAGTCGACCCCGGGCCCAATCATTATGAAGGATGGTCGGGAGATCGGCCAGCACCAAGGTGCCATTTTTTATACGGTCGGCCAGCGCCAGGGCTTGGGTGTTGGCGGTGGCAAACCGTTTTACGTGACCGGTAAGGATATGGACTCGAACACGGTATACGTGACAGACGATCCGGAGGATTTGGAGTTGAGTTCAAAGTCGGTGCAGCTAAGTGAGCTGAGCTGGATTGATGCTGATTCTCAAATTGATAAAAACTATCAAATTCGAGTACGCCATCGAGGTGAGCTAGTCGACGCCAAGCTCGACGAGCATAACGTGCTGCATTTCGCCAAGCCGATCAAGGCATTGGCGGCCGGTCAGTCGGTGGTTCTCTATGATGGCGAAAAAGTCCTGGGCGGAGGAGTTATGACAGTTCCGCAGCCGGTTGCAGTTTGAGCCGGTCACCCAGTTGATCTAAGGATTTATAAAAGTCTTCTTGATAAAGCTATCGTGGATGACCCCGTTTGCCATTGATGTTTTCTCTATAATATATAGAATATAGGTATCCAGGATGGCAATTTAGGAACGAAAACAGCGGCAAAAGCCGCTGTTTTCAGTTGTCCAAATGGTGGACTCGACGGGGTTCGAACCCGTGAACCCAAGACGGCAACCTAGGTCCGGCACCAAGCCGCGAGCCCAAGACTACCATTCCCCCTAAGGACAAAATCAGTCTGACACACCATCATTAACAAATTCTTAAGCCACCTTGGTGTAACCTATTAGAAAATAAACCTGGTTGATGTACAATAATCCCTATGACAACGAATGAACTCCGCTCCAAATTTCTAGAATTTATGAAAACCAAAGACCACGCTGTCGTGCCATCGGCGCCGGTGTTTTTAGAGGATGACAAAAGCACCCTGTTTACCACCGCCGGTATGCAGCCCATGGTGCCGTACCTGCTCGGCAAGGAGCACCCCGCGGGCAAGCGAATTGCTGACTCGCAAAAGTGTATTCGAACCGATGATATTGAGGAGGTCGGCGATAACACTCACCTAACCATGTTCGAGATGCTCGGCAACTGGAGCTTGGGCGACTACTTTAAGGACGAATCGATTACTTGGAGCTGGGAGTTCCTGACCGATAAGAAATGGCTTGGCCTGGATCCACAGAAGATCTATGTGACCGTGTATGAGGGGGATAGCCAGGTTCCTCGTGATGACGAGGCGGTTACGATTTGGTCTCGTCTATTTAAAGAGGTGGGAATCGAACCCGAAGGTCGGATTCAAGCTCGTGGCGCCGACGATAACTGGTGGGCGCTTGGTCCGGTTGGCCCCTGCGGTCCAGATACTGAGATCTTTTACTATGTGGGTGATGAGGCTGATCCGAAGTTTGAAGACACCGATGATTTTGTGGAGGTCTGGAACAACGTCTTTATGGTGTATGATCGCGATCCTGACGGCAGTTTAAGTGAGCTGCCAAACAAGAACGTTGATACCGGTATGGGCCTGGAGCGCATCGCCGCCATGATGCAGGGTGTTGATAGTGTGTTTGATACCGATTTAATGAAGCAGATTCAAACAGCGATTATTGAGTACGCTGGTCAGACTCACGAGCAGGTTTATAAAGAGGTTGATAGTGACCTAGGCCGCGCCGTTCGTATCATCACCGATCACCTCCGAAGTGCGGTATTTATGGCAGCCGATGGGGTGGAGCCCAGCAATAACGATCGCGGTTATGTGATGCGCCGGTTGATTCGCCGAGCGGTCCGCCAGGCACTGGTGCTGGGTATTCGTCAGGATCTGAGCGAGAACATCGCCCCAGTGATTATTGACCTATATAAGGATGCTTACCCGGAGATCGGTGAGAATCAGAACAAGGTTCTGGACGTGCTCGACAAAGAAGAGAAGGCTTTCCGCCAGACGCTTGATAAAGGTGTACGTGAGTTTAGTAAGATTGTGGGCGATTCAGCATTAACCGGCGAGAAAGTTTTCCGCTTGTTTGACACCTACGGCTTCCCGCCAGAGCTCAGCGTTGAGGATGCTAAGCGCCTCAATCTCGAGGTTGACCCAAACTGGGACGAAGAGTTTCAGCGTTTAATGAACGAGCAAAAAGAGCGGTCACGAACCGCTCAGGCCGGGCAGTTTAAGGGTGGTCTGACCGATCACGAGCCACGAACGCTAGCCCATCACACCGCGACTCACTTAATGCATCAGGCTCTACATCAAGTGCTGGGCGATCATATTGTGCAGCGTGGAGCCAACGTGTCTTCGGAGCGATTGCGCTTTGATTTTACTCATCCCGCCAAGCTGACCGACGAGGAAAAGTCTGAGATTGAACGAATTGTAAACGAGCAGATCGAAAAAGACCTCAAAGTCACCTGGAAGGAATACTCAACCGATGAGGCCTTTAAAATGGGTGCCAAGGGCGCTTTTGGCGACAAGTACGGTGACGTCGTAAAGGTCTATATTATGCAGGCCGAAGGTGAAGAGCCGTTTAGTATTGAGATCTGTGGCGGTCCTCATGTTGAGCGGACCAAGGGGATGGGGCGCTTTAAGATTGCCAAGGAAGAATCGTCGAGCGCCGGTGTCCGCCGGATTAAGGCAAAGTTAATCGAAGATTAACATAACTGTTGCAAAGCTTAAGCATTTCTGCTAACAATTAAAGTAACAAATCGCACAAAACAAAAATTGAGGGTAAAAAACGATGTTGAATCGAGAAAGCAAGAGCCGTTCGGCGGTTCTGGAATTGGTCATGGCTGCCATATTGGTGGTTGGAGCTGCAGGAGTAAGCTATAGCTTGCAGCACACTCCTGAGCGCACTCACAAGGCAATTACCGCTGCACAAATGCCATATTAAGTCTAACTGCTTATGGTAAAAGGTGTGTGACCACGCTATAATAAAGGGGTAAAATAGACCCTAGTATGGCATTCAAGCTGGTTGATAAAATTCGAAAACCGTCGCCCAATAAAGAGCAATATTTGGTGGCACTTGATATTGGTACCGAGTTCGTTAAGGCGCTGATTGGGCAGGTGCGTGATAACAAGGTTGAAATTATTGGTGTTGGGCGCAAGCATCAGCGCTTAACGGATATGGCGAGTGGTGCGGTGACCGACATTGCCGGCGTGGTAGATAACTGCGATGCGGCATTGCGTCAGGCCGAGGAGATGGCCGGGGTGGTGGCCAAGGACACGGTGATTGGCATTGCCGGCGAGCTAGTCAAGGGAACCGCTACCACCATTAAATACAAGCGCACCGATCCGCAGGTACGGATTGAGATGCCGGAGCTGCACAAGATCTTAGATCGGGTTCAGGATCGGGCCTTTGAGCGGGCGCGAGAGACCTTGGCTTGGGAAACCGGCCAGCAAGAGATTGATGTAAAGATGGTCAATACCGCCATCGTTGATGTGCAGATCGATGGGTACCGGGTAACCAATCCCATTGGCTTTCAGGGTCGCGATGTGTCAATTCAGCTGTTTAACGCCTTTGCGCCAATGGTTCATATCGGTGCTCTGCAGCAGGTTGGGAACAACCTCGACCTGAACGTGATTAATATCGCGGCGGAACCTTTTGCGGTAGCCAAATCGGTTGGCGGCGAAGAGAGTAGCGATTTTAGCGCCATCTTTATTGATATTGGCGGCGGCACCACCGATATTGCGGTGGTTGATAATGGCGGAGTTGAGGGCACCAAGATGTTTGGCATTGGTGGCCGCTCGTTTACCAAGCGGATTGCCCAGGTAGCTGGAGTCAGTTTTGAACAGGCCGAGGAGATGAAGCTGGACTATTCGGCCGGCAAGCTGGCTCATGTTAAGGATAAGGAGGCGGTCGAAAAGGCGATTAAGGCTGACTTAAAGGTGTGGCTGTCGGGCGTAGAGCTCAGCCTGAGCGAGTTCGACAAGATGGATCACCTGCCATCAAAGATTCTGTTGTGCGGTGGTGGAACCGGTTTGCCACCAATCAAAGAGGTGCTGCAGGGTGACTGGTATAAAAAGCTGCCGTTTGCACGTAAGCCAATCGTCAGTCATATCGATCCAAGCCAGGTGGCGCGGGTGGTTGATACCACCGGTCAGCTCAAGAGTTTTGCCGATATTACCCCGATGGGTCTGGCCAATCTAGGGCTGGACGTGATTAACACCGGCAGCCTGAGCGAAAACATGTTGCAGAAACTTAGTAAGACGTTGCAAACTTAAGGTAGAACTATGGCAGACAAGAACACCGAAGGCGTAATTTATTTAGAGGTTGACGAGGATATTACCTCGGCGGTCGACAAGCTAACCAATGAGCCGGGCTCGGCTGTCCAAATTGTTACCGCAAAGCGCTCGACGTTGTTTCAGTCGGTGATTAACCTGAAATTATTAAAGAAGGCTGCCGCGGATGCGAATAAAGACCTGGTGCTTGTTACGAGTGACAAGGTAGCAACCAATCTAGCCGGGCGGATCGGGGTACCGGTGGCCAGCCAGGTAGGTGAACCGGGCTCGGTGCCAAAGGTGGCTGCGGCGGCTGGTGCGGCTGCACTGGCTCGCAACGATGAGGACGAGATCGATGGCGGCACGGTTGGCGATGTGGTGCCGGCGGCCAGGCCGGCTCCAGAGCCGGAGGCAGAGCCTCATCCGGCTGAAGAGGTGGTTAAAGCGGTGCCAACGCCATCGGCACCAACCCCTAAGCCTGCGAGCCCCGATGAAGCTAAGCCAGCGAAAGCGACCAAAAAGAAGTCGGCTGTGCCAAGTATTGGCGGCATGCAAAAGAAGGTGTTGTGGGGCGGACTGGCGATACTCGGCATACTGCTCTTGATCGCCGCTAACATCTACTTTACCCGTGCCACGGTAACTCTGTTTGCTAAAGGTTCCCAGGTGAACTCGAGCTTTGACTTTACGGCCGATCCTTCGGCGCGAGAGTCGGATATTGCTGCTTCTACCTTGGCGGCTACCGAGCTGTCGCTTGAGCGCACCGTGAATGCCAGCGTTCAGGCAACCGGCACCAAAGATCTGGGCACCAAGGCCAGTGGCTCCATCACCGTCTATAACGAGTATGATTCAAACTCGCAGCCGCTGGTGGCCGGCACGCGTTTTGTGACCGGTGATGGCAAGGTGTTCCGCTCAACCGCAAACGCCACCGTGCCCGGCAGCTCGGTTAGTGGTGGCAAAATTGTGGCCGGTCAAACAACCGTATCGGTGCAGGCAGACCAAAACGGCGACCAATATAATGTGGGGCCAACCCGCTTTACCATTCCTGGTCTGTCGGCGGCTCAGCAGGCCGGCATTTATGGTCAGGGCCAGCAGATGAACGGCGGTTCATCAAAGACCGCTAAGGTGATTACTCAGGCAGATATCGATAAGGCACAGCAGGCGGCGCTTGAAGGTGATACCGATGATGCCCAAAAGGGTCTCAAGTCAAAAGCCGGCAAGGGTCAGGTGGTGCTCGAGCCTTCATTAAAACAAAAGGTGGTAAAGGTTGATCCAAATCCGGCTGCCAACTCCGAAGCTAACAGCGGTACGGTGTCGATTAAGGTGGAATACACCCAGTTGGCGGTTAAACAATCCGAGCTGTCCGAGCTGACCAAAAGCAAGGAAAGGGAGCAGATCGGTCAGGATAAAGAGATCTATGATGATGGCAGCGGTAATCTACAGTTGAAGGCGGTCGGCGCTGCTACCGGTAGTGGGGCGCAGAAGTTCCGTGCCAACGCCACGGCCTTTGCCGGAACCAAGATAGATAAGGATGCTCTAACGAAGGACATTAAGGGCAAGAAGATCGGCGAGGCTACCGAGATTGCTCAACGGTTGCAGGATGTTGAGAAAGCCGAGATTAAGGTGACACCGGGCTGGGCGACCAGTCTCCCACTGTTTGCAAACAATATTAAGGTTGAGATCAAGGTCTCAAATCAGTAGTCGTATGACCACGTTGGCAGTTGACTATGGGGAGAAGCGCGTCGGGCTGGCTATTACCGACGGCGACAACCGGCGACCGAAGCGCCTTAAGACCTTAATCAACGGACCCGAGCTGTTGGACGATATCGCCGCAGTGGTTGAACGCCAGGAGGTTGCTACGATAGTGGTCGGCTTGCCGCGTAATTTAGATGGCGACGACACCGCCCAAACGGCTGTCTGCCGGGAGTTTAGCCAGCGACTGGCTGGTCACCTGCCACGGGTTGAGGTTGAGTTGCAGGACGAGGCCGGCACTAGCAGTGCGGCGCGTGAGCGGCTTGAGCGCGAGGGGTTGACCGGCGATGAGCTGAAGCGTTGGCTCGACGCCGAAGCAGCCGCAATTATTCTGGAGGATTACCTTGGAGACTCCTAAGCCGCATCCACCCGGGCTGCAAATTGAAAAGAGCGAGGCTCAACCAGAGCCAGCTTCGGTGGCATCATTACCAAAAAAGCGGCGGCGGGGAGCCATCCTGATTTCGCTTATTGGCTTGCTCCTCGTTGCAGGCTTGGCGCTGCTTGGCTGGTACTGGTGGGCCTTACAGCCGGTCAGCTCATCACTCAATAGTCAGATCGTTGATTATAAGAGCGGGGAGTCGATTGAGCAGCTGGCGACCGATCTGGAGCGCAAGAAGCTGATTAGCAGTAGCACAGCTTTTACCATTCACGCTACCTTGACCGGCCAACGCCGCTCGTTGCAAGCTGGGAACTATGAGATTAAACCATCGCAAAGCACACCGGAGATTGTAACCATGGTTGCCGAAGGTAAGATCGCTGCTAATCAACTTCTTTTAACCGAAGGGGAGACGATGTTTGGCTTGAAGGTTAAGCTGGTCAAGCTGGGGATTCCTGCAAGCGAGGTTGATGCGGCACTCAAGGCCACATATAACGCCCCTGCGGCCTCTCAGCGACCGGCCGGTAGCTCGCTCGAAGGCTACCTATTCCCGGACACCTACACCCTCACAAAGCCGTATAACGCTCAACAGATAATCCAGCAGATGGTTGATAATTTTGAAACCCAGCTGGCTCAGACCGACTATGTTCAAAAGTGGGCGGCTGAAGGTCTATCGGTACATCAAGCGCTCACCTTAGCCTCAATCGTCGAACGTGAGGTGCGTAGCGACACGGATCGGGCGATGGTGGCTCAACTCTATCTAAATCGCATTCGCATAGGCATGATGCTCCAGGCTGATCCAACCGCCATCTACGCCGCCGAACTGGCCGGCAAGCCAACCGAGCCAATTAATCTCAAGATTGATTCGCCATATAACACCTACAAAGTGAAGGGTCTGCCACCGGGCCCGATTGGTAATCCCGGCTTGAGCGCCATGAAGGCGGTGGCTAACCCAACGCCAAACGACTATCTATACTTTATTTCGGCCAAGGATGGCACCACCTATTTTGCCAAGACCTACGAAGAGCACCAAAAGAACATTGACCGCTATCTAAAATAGGTGCATAATTCATTGCGGTTATGTTAGGGGACGTAGCCTGGCATTATTCCCGCGCACATAACCGCGGGCAACCTATCTATCCGTCACCGGGAGGTGATTACCTTCGAGGATCCCAAGGAGGAGTTTGACGACCTTGACCCCGACGAGCTTGAGCGGGTAGTTGAGGAGGCGGCTCGAGAGCTGTCCGAGCTGCTTGATGCTCCGCTGACGCACCTGGCGGCCGGCGAGCATGGTGGTCAGGAGTGTATCTGCCTGAAGTGCGACTGCAAGAACTCCAAGCAGTGCACGCACCCTAATAGTGGGTGTAGCTGTTGGGGAAAATGCTGCAGTAATCCGAACCGACTCCGAGAGAACATCGAGGAGCGGATGCTGAAACAGGTGTCGACATGAGGAGAGGCATAAGGGTGAGATGGCGGCAGAGCTGCTATCTCACCCATCAAATCTAACCATAAGAATTTATAATTACGACATATTTTGTCAAAAAAGTCACTTTTTGGCAGAATTACAGTAAAAAAGACGACTTTATGCCTTGGTAAAGCCATAAAACGCATATTGACACTCCAGATCGGGCCTGCTAGTATTCGGAATGTACATTGATAAGCGTAAGCGTAATTTACCGGTCGGCCTCGAAAAGGTATCAGATCGGCTCGTTTACGGTTGTCAGTTGCCTATCAGAAATGTCGTACGGATTACCACTAAGGTCGAGGTGATCCTGCCCAAAGCGAAAGCAAAGGGGAAAGACGCGGTACGATAGAGCCCACGTTAAGCTCTGTAGTAGTACAGGGTGTGGGGTGGAGAAAAGTCATTAGTAGAGAAGTTAGTGGCTCATTGCCTGCAATAGGCATCGGGCTATCCGACATCCAAGACACTTCAAAACTAAAACTCTCAAACACAATTCAAACACCGACTCACAGTCTTCCGACTGCACCAGCTCATGGTCTTACTCCGGTTGGTCAGGCGGTACAAAAAGCTGGAGTTGTTGCCAGTCATAACGCCTTTCCGCGTTTTGCCGCTCACCTAGCTGCGATTGCTGCTGTGGGTGCGGTGGTTTTGACCGGCTCAACCACACACTCCGCCCGCTTAAATCCGTTGGCCAATCAAGTTGGCTACGGTGCAGCTGTCGATAAGGCGGCTCAAATGGAGGTAGCGGCTGACGTTGCTTCTCAAACCAATTTACTGGTAGAAAATGAGATCGCTACCAGTTCTAAGACGCTAAACGCCCAGGTTGGCTTGCCGACCAGTGGCGAGGCAACCTTGGCTAAAAGCCAGGTTGTTGACACCAACGGTACCACCGCCCGTGGTATTGTTACCTATACGGTAAATCAGGGAGACACGCTTTCAAGCGTGGCCGCACACTTTAACATTACGACCGACACTATTCGCTGGGCCAATGGCAATATGCCGGCCGATGCTGAATTGAAGCCAGGTCAAAATCTGACCATTCTGCCAATTTCTGGACTGCAGCACCAAGTCAAGGCCGGTGATACCGCCCAAAGCTTGGCGGAGCACTACCGCTCAAACGCTGAACAGATTGTGGCTTTCAACAACGCTGAGGTTGATGGCTTAAAGCCTGGCCAGGTGGTGGTGATTCCAGACGGAGTATTTCCTGAAGAGGCACGTCCTGCCGCTGCAACAGCCACGCCAGCTGCAAGCACTCAGCAAGCTCAGTCAACCGCACCAGCAAAGCTCAGCTTAGCCCCAGGTAGTCGCAACAACGGATACTCATACGGATACTGCACGTGGTACGTCGCAAGTAAGCGCGCTGTTCCGGGTGGATGGGGTAACGCCAACAGCTGGTATGCTAACGCTCGCGCCGCCGGTATTGGAGTAGGCTCCGATCCTCGCCCAGGCGCCATTGCTTGGACCGGGGCTGGATATGCCGGTCACGTCGCCTACGTTGAGAGCGTCAATGGAAACATGGTAACGGTCAGTGAGATGAACTATGCCGGTTGGAATCGCGTGTCGAGCCGAACCGTCCCTGCCTCGAGCTTCCGTTATATCTACTAAGTTTGTTAAACAAAAACTGATAAACACGAAAAACCGCCGTAAAGGTGGTTTTTCGCTATAATAAGGAACGATATGTTTGCAGATAAAGCCACAATTGTAATTCAGGCGGGTAAAGGCGGCGATGGCCGGCTGAGCTTCCGTCGCGAAAAATACCGGGCCATGGGTGGTCCGGATGGTGGCGATGGTGGCGATGGTGGTAGCGTTGTCTTTCAGGTTAGCCACAACGTCAACACGCTGTCGGCCTTTCGTCGCAAACAGCGTCTAGAGGCCGAGGCCGGTCAGGTGGGCGGCGACAACCGTAAACGCGGTAAGAGTGCCGACGATTTGGTGGTTCCGGTGCCGGAAGGTACGGTGGTGTATAACGGCGATCAGGTGGTGGCCGACCTGACTGCCGAAAACCCTCGGGTCGTTATCGCCAAGGGTGGTAAGGGTGGTTTTGGCAACGCTCACTTTGTGTCCTCGACTCGACAGGCGCCTCGGATCGCCGAAAAGGGCGAGCCGGGCGAGAGCTATGAGGCAACCGTTGAGTTGAAGTCGGTGGCCGATGTCGGCTTGGTTGGTCTACCGAACGCCGGCAAGTCGACCTTGCTGTCGGTAACGACCGGTGCCAGGCCGGAGATCGGCAACTACGCCTTTACCACGCTAACACCGAATCTTGGCGTGGCTAGCTGGCGCGATAGCTCGTTTACGATTGCTGATATTCCTGGACTGATCGAGGGCGCTCATCAGGGCAAGGGCCTTGGCGACGAGTTTCTGCGTCACATCGAGCGGACCTCGGTACTGATCCATTTGATTGACGCCAGTAGTGAAGATGTGGCTAAAGATTACGAACTTATTAAAAATGAACTGGCTGAGTATGAGGTCGATCTGACCGATAAGCCACAGCTGGTGGTGTTGTCAAAAATTGATACTGTAACTGAGCCGGACCAGTTGAAGCAGGCTCACCAGGTGCTGAAGAAGGCAGGAGTACAAGAGGTGTTTGAGATTTCCTCGACCACTCACACTGGGCTCGATAAGTTGCTCGATGCCATACTCAAGCTCGTGGTAGTCGATCGGGAGCGTCGAGCTCAGCTGGTTGAGGAGCAGCCAAAGGTGGTCATCGATGAGGCGAGTCAGCCGGATTTGTGGAGTATTGAAAAGACCGACGAGGCCTTTGTGGTTAGGGGCGAGAAGCTGGAGCGCTTTGCTCGCAGGACCAACTGGGACAGCGACACCGGCGTCGGGAGGATTAAGGACATTCTGCGCCGTCAGGGTGTTATTAAGGAGCTTGAGCGGCAGGGCTTGCAAGAAGCGTCGGTGATTGAAATCGCCGGCCATCGATTTACCTGGGAGTAGGCCGCTCGGTTTGCTATAATGATCTGCGTTATGGGGATATAGCTCAGCTGATAGAGCGCTGCATTCGCATTGCAGAGGCCGGCGGTTTGAATCCGCCTATCTCCACCAAAGCTCTTATCCTGGCAGATCTTATAAAAAACCCTTCAAAGTTGTTGGTAAAAGTTGTAAGGTGAGCCTAGGTAGTACCATAACCACGTCGATGTCTGAAAGGAGTGTGGTTATGCGCCAGCAACTTCATACTGATGGGTTACTTCATCGGGGAGATATGGCCTGTCCCGCCGAGCTAGCTGACCGCGTTGCTGATGGCATGGGCTGCGAGGTCATCGAAGTCGACGGTAGCGTTGCCTGGGTGCCCTGCCGCCCCTCTCGGGGCGACCTGAGGTCACGCGGCTTTGTCGATGAACCATCGAGCATGCTCGACTGTCCTCCAGAGGTCTGCCCGCATTGCGGGTCGGAGTGCGTGCAGGTGCTTGCCCAGCCAATGCCGCGGGGTCTTCAGTGGTGGGTCTCCCTTCGTTGTGGCAGCGACGGTTGTCGTCGGGAGCGTCTTCTGGTCTTGTCTGATCCCGAGTTCGAGCGTTTCGACGAAATCGTCGTGATGGCTCGAACAGAGATGACCGAGGATCTGACCCGCCTTCGGGATTCGGATAAGTAACAGCTACCTGTGGGGGCGATCAAACGCGATCGCCCCCGGAACGTTTTTATGGGGATTTTTATTACCCCACCCCAAGTTAATAAATGTTTAATAATCACCTGCTAGGCTGGGTGTAAAGATCAAGTAATACAGAAAAGAGGTGAGTATGGAAATAACCGAGCACGATCTAGACCGCCGTAATTATCGTATAGATAGAGTTATTGCCGCAACGGAAGTTAGATTAACTGGCAAGATTGCTGAATCTGAGGCAAAAATGATTCGTCTTATCAAAGAGTCTTTTGATGATATGTCGGTTTCATTGATGCAGGAAATGGACATCCGGTTTGAGCGGTTTGAGAAAAAGCTTGATGAAAAGTTTGAGCCTCGTTTCTTGGCGATTGAAAGCCGACTTAATCGGCTGGAGGAGAGGTTTGATCGACTTGAGGCGCGCTTTGACGAGCTTGAAGCTCGGTTTGATAGGCTCGAGGCTCGGCTTGGTAAGCTCGAGGAGCGTTTCGATAAGCTAGAAGCCCGCTTCGATAAGCTCGAGGAGCGTTTCGACAAACTCGAGGGCCTCATTATTAAAGCCTTAAGCGGCAACGGCCCGATAAAGACCTAAGTGCTTATGCTACAATGTGGCCATGGCAAAAAACTTTTTAGATGAAGAAGAGCATAAGCCGAGCAAGCTGACGTATATGGACGGCTTTCGATTTGGTTTTGGCTTCTTTGTTGCGAACTTAATCGGCTTGGCGGCACTGGCGGCAATAGCGGCAGCAATTGGTTATGCCCTGCCGTTGTTGCGTTAAACCTGTAAACCTGGTATATTTTGCTCCTGTGGACGCGGGGCTATAGCTCAGCTGGCTAGAGCGCTTGCATGGCATGCAAGAGGTCCAGGGTTCGAATCCCTGTAGCTCCACCAAAGGACTTATTAGAAAAGCTAGTGTTAATTGGCTGCGTTTAGTATTATATCGTCCAAGGTTTTGCTCTCGATTCAAGCCAGGAGGTGAGCATGAGCGGACCGGCACCTTTTAAGGCTCAGGCTTTGCCTGGGCGGTATGAGCTATCGAGGCACTTTGGCGGCGAGCTGAAACACCTCTGGCGCGGTCGTGACAAGCGTACGCGGCAACCAGTGGTAGTAAAGCTCGTTAAGGGTGACCCTGACCGAACTGGGATCTTGGCCGAAAGGCTTCGGCGCGAGGCGGTGTGCTTAAGTCTGTTGCATGGCGCGGGCGTTCCCAGGCTACACACCTACGTTCACGACCAACACTATCCAGTGTTGGTGCTGGAAAATGCGGGTGCATGCAATCTGGGTCAATGGCTGCATGGCAAGCAGTGGACCCTGCCACACGCCTGCGGCATTGCACTCGAGATCGCAAAAATAATGGCAGAGGTTCATGCTCGCGGCATCATCCATCGCGACATTAAGCCGGCCAACATTGTGCTGAACTCACAGCAGCGCCCGATTTTAATCGACTTCGGCATCGCTATTCGTCGAGGCGGCGAGGCTTCAATCGACAGGCCCGGTCTGTCATATGGCACGGCCGATTACGTCTCGCCCGAGCAGGCAAGGGGTGAGACGCTGGACTGTCGAACGGACATCTACTCTTTTGGGGTGACGCTTTTTGAGCTGATTGGCAGGACCACGCTGTTTAAGGACGACGACGATAGGCTCGTCATGCGGCAGCACATTCGGAAGAAGCCGCCAAGTATTCGAAGGTTTGCGCCGCCGATCCCCAGGCGCCTGCATCAGCTTCTGTATGCCTGCCTTGAAAAAGAAGCAAACAACCGTCCGCAGACCGCCGTTGAAGTGGTGGCAAGGCTCCAAGAGGCACTATCTGGTCCCCGTTGGGATCGTCTCTTGGGATGGGAGACTGAGGGCTAAACGGCGTGAGGTGTAATAACCTCGCGCCGTTGTCGTGTAATAATCAAATATATCTCTTTGGGTGCTTTTTGCTATAATCATAAGCACTATAACGTAGTGTGAATGACATATGTCCCGACTCCCAACAGTAGGTGGAGATAATGGTAACTGGGGAGCTATCCTCAATGACTATCTCTCTCAAGAACATAATCCAGACGGTAGTCTCAAGATCCGTACCGATGGCACCCTCTCCAGTGGCATTGCTGACGGCTCCATCACCGCATCCAAACTCAGCCCAACCGTCAACAACTACCTAGCCTCTGCCCAAACAGCAGTCCAAACCGTCAATGGCAAGAGTGGACAATCCGTAACTCTGGCAGCCTCAGATATCTCGGGAGTAGCCACCCTGACCGGCGGAACTCTCACTGCCAGTCAGGTGCCAAGTAGTGTGGTGAGTAAATCAGAGGCTGGAATTTTAACGAGTCCCGGGGCTGCGATTGACTGTGGGGCGCTGCTGCAGTCAGCGCTCGACTCTTATCGGGTGGTTCATTTGGTACCTGGATCCACCTATCTTATTGCCACGCCGGTGTTTTTGGATGCGGCAGACAATAATGCCAAATACGCCATCTATGCGCATGGCGCCACAATTAAATTTAGCGAGAATCTACCAGTCCCAAGCGGCTGGAATACCGGAATTGCCGCCGCGCCACCTACAGGGTTCTTTAACGGAACACTTCGTACTGCGCTTTCGGGAAGCACTGTGGATACAAGTGCGACATACGGTTGCACAAATGCACCGTTTAGTCCGCGCTTTGTTATATATGATGCCATACTTGAGAGTAATGGTGCTCTTGGGTCTCAGGCAGCCTGCGCAGTTTTTGGCGGAACCGCTACAAACAATATTAATGGGGCAGCAGCAGGCTTGGTTAATTGCGTGACCAAAAAGCTCATAGCTGGCCTGTCTTGGGTTGGATATGCCGATGGCAACTTTGCTGAAGGCTGTGAGGTTGGTTCAAACCCAAACGGTAATAGCACGCGGATTGTTTACCAGCGTGCATCTGGTGATAACACACGTGTTGTACGATGCAAAGCTTATGGCGGATACACTGCTGACATATCGGGCGCGAATGGCTTTGTGATCGAGAACTTTATTAGCGGCCAAGTCAATATTCAGACATCCACAGGCAAGATCAGTGTTGGTCACCAGGAAACAGAAGAGAATAGCAGTGCAGCACCTTGGTCGATTAGCATCGATCGCTCGCGAGTCTCAATCCTAGACCATTATTCCTGGGCTTCGAATGTCTCAACAAAGTATAGTATTAGGATTAACGATTCTGTCGCAACTCCTAACTATGTAGCATCAGAGGTTACTATTCGCGACTGGCGACCGGTCGCTCGCTTCCATTCTGGGTCCAGTGATGTAACCAAAGGTCCTTCATTGTATATTTCCGCACTGAATAGTGGCGGGCGCATTCGTGTTGCAAACACTCGCGGCATTGTCCTGGTCTCTGGGGCTAGCGTTGGTTGGCAGGGGGTACGAGTAGACGCGGCAGATAGCAATATTCAGACAGCATTAACGGCAGGTGCCGATTATATTGCAACTGGCAACTTTGAACTTATGTATGATTCCATCTGGCGAGTTGTTCCAATAGGCGCAATGCCGGCTTCAAGGCGACTGGTGGCGCCCACTCTTACGGCGGCTAATCATACGACGGCTACTGGCGGTTTAGTGCAAGGTCAGCTGTATGAGTATGTAGCGGCAGTTGTTACTCAGGGCGGTGGATATGGTCCGTTAAGCTCCAGCGTCCAAGTAACCGCTGACGCAAAGAAAGCGATTGATGTGAACCTGACAAATACTATTGGACCCTGTCAAATAATCGTTTGGCGCAAGGCTGGGTCGGGTGTGGCTACGGCGCCGGACGCCTATGTTGTTATTGGGCTTGATGCTCCTCAGACGGTTTGGCTGGATATGGGTAATAACATAAATGGGCGACCGTGGATTAGTGCGTCTGTTCCGGTTCCAAACACAATCAAAAGTACCGGTTGTCAATACACCTTTCCGCGAGTTGTGCGCAAGAATGCAAATGAGATTGTTAATAACTCAAGCACCCTTCAGAATGATGACGAACTTATCTTTCCAGTTGATGCGAATGCCGAATATGCGTTTGAGGCCACAATTTTTTACGACTCGGGGACTACGCCAGATGCAAAGTTTGCTGTTGCGGTACCAACCGGCTCAACCCTTGCGGTAGGACAAGTTGGGGCGACTACGGCAGCTGCCGGCAACAGCGGTTCGGTTAGTTATGCTGCGGGAACGACGTCTGGTACTCAGCCGGCAAATGTTGGCGGAGCTGGGACTGGCACGCGGTTGGTTGAGATATTGCGCGGGACGGTGAAAACCGCTTCGACAGCGGGGAGTATCCAGTTGCAATGGGCGGAGGCGAATGCCGATCTATCTGATACCACGGTATTTGCCGGGTCATCTCTAAGGGTGGAGCGCACTGCCTAGAACGCTTTTTGCGATGAAATGAAATAATTCTAACCATTCTTGTATAATACCCACATGCAAACATTTTTACGGCGGTTGGTGGCCGGACAGCTTGAACGGCGCGTCCAGCAGCTGATTAAAAAGAATAGATTAAAGATAGTTGCGGTTACCGGCAGTGTGGGTAAGACTGGTACCAAGCTAGCAACAGCGTCGGTTTTGTCGCAAAAATATCGAGTCCTCGCTCATCAGGGAAATTATAATTCGGAGCTGGGCCTACCGCTGTCGATTTTTGAAATGGAGGTTCCGGCTTCACTCAAGAATCCACTGGCTTGGCTGAAAGTTCTGAACGCTATCGACCAAAGGCTCAAAAAGCCGTATCCGTACGACGTTTTGGTTCTAGAGATGGGTGCCGATCAACCTAATGATATTCAAAAGTTTATGCGCTATATCGAACCAGATATCGGCATTGTGACCGCAATCGCCCCGGCTCATTTAGAGCAGTTTGGCAGCATTGATGCGATCGCTCACGAAAAGATGGCGTTAGCACGAGGCAGTCGGGTGGTATTGCTGAACGCCGAGGACCCCAGGGTGATGGAAGAGTCAAAGAAGTTAGGTCGCGAGGTCAGCACGTATGGCGTGCGCGATGGCAACGTTCATTTTGAAGGAATTACACGCCTCAAAAGCTTAACCCTGAACGGACGGTTAATTCTGGCCGATGACGAGGTGGCGATTAAGACCAACTTTATTGCCGAGCATAGCCTGAGCGCCCTGGCAGCAGCCGCAGCGGTGGGCGAGGAGCTGGGTCTGGATGCGCAGGAGATCAAAGCCGGTATCCAGGTGTTCGAGCCGGTAGCTGGACGGATGCGTGTATTCAGTGGTGTGAATGGTTCGACCATTATTGATGACAGCTACAACTCGAGCCCACGGGCCACGCAGGCAGCGGTTGCGGAGCTGCTGCGTCTACCGGCCGAGGGTCGTAAAATTGCCGTACTCGGCAGTATGAATGAGCTGGGAGATGCCGCCCCCCAGGCTCATCGTGAGCTAGGTAAGGCCTCGGCCAAGGTTGATCTTTTGGTTACGGTGGGCCAGCTGGCAAACGATTATATTACTGCCGGCGCCGCCGAAGCCGGCCTGAGTGACAAAAAGATTAAAAACTTTGATTCACCGTATAAAGCCGGCGAATTCCTTAAAGATGAGCTGAAAAAAGGCGACCTGGTTTTGGCGAAGGGCTCACAAAATAGGGTATTTACCGAGGAGACTGTGGCTCTCATTTTGGCCAACCCCAAAGATCGTAAAAAGCTTGTGCGCCAAAGCGAATCATGGCAACGTAAGAAGCAAGAGCAGTTTAAGGACATTTAATTGAACGCAATTCAACCGGTTACATTACAGTCGCTGAGTACCGATCTTGGACATGAAGCAGCAATACGTTATTGCGCTCCACTGTCATTTTATATGATTTTACGGGCTCTAGGTGTGCTGCCGAACAGCCTGATGCCGGGTACTTTTTGCGCCGATCTTGATAAGGCTCAGCTCACCGTTGGCGGGGGTGATTGGAGCCGTCCGGCACTCTCTCGCTATATTCGCGAAACCTATAAAGTTCCGGTAGTTTCTTGGCAGCTCCAGGGTGAGGCCAATATTGAGTTGATGAAAAAAGCTGGCTACATCGAAACCGCCCAAGAAGAGAGGTTTTTTAAAGACAATATTTATGGAAGGTCGGTTAAAGAAATTGTCCAGAGCGGGTATCCGGTGATCGTGACTATGGAGCCAGGTTTTGGTACTGAAGATAACAAAAATATTCACGCCTTGATCATTGTGGAGTGGAAGGATGGGCTGGTTACCTTAGTTGATCCAGATGCTCGCAACGAGCGATCACGGTTTGATGAGGATCGGGTTTTGCAATATTTGAGCCCGGCTGGAGGCGGTTCAGTAATTTTGCCACCCTCCCTCTAACCTGATTTTCTGCTACAATAAGCCCTAATGAAGCGCTATAGTCCAAAAGAAATTGAGCCAAAGTGGCAGCAGACTTGGGAAGACACCAAGCTGTATCAGACCAAGGATGATGATCCGCGGCCAAAGTGGTATCAGCTGGAGTTCTTTCCCTATCCATCTGGTGTGACCATGCATGTGGGGCATGTTCGCAACTATGTGATCTCGGACGCCTTTGCTCGCTATAAGCGGATGAGCGGCTTTAATGTGTTACACCCAATGGGCTGGGACGCTTTTGGCTTGCCGGCAGAAAATCAGGCTATTAAGACCGGATTACCGGCGCGCCAGTCCACCGAACAGAACGTAGCCATCTTCAAGCGGCAGCTGAATCAAGTTGGTCTTTCTTATGACTGGAGTCGCGAAATTAACTCGTCCGAGCCAGACTATTATCGCTGGACTCAATGGCTGTTCTTATTGTTTTACGAACGTAAGCTGGCCTATAAAGCTGAGTCGGCGGTTAACTGGTGCCCGAACGACAAGACGGTGCTGGCAAATGAACAGGTTATTAAAAAAGATGGCAAAAATGTTTGTGAGCGATGTGGTCACGAGGTTGAAAAGCGCAACTTGCCGCAGTGGTTGTTTAAAATTACCGATTACGCCGATCGTTTGCTTGATGATCTCGATACTATTGATTGGGCCGACAACGTTAAGGCAATGCAGCGCAACTGGATTGGCCGGAGCGTTGGGGCTGAGATCAAGTTTAAGCTGAACGGAGGACCCGAGGGCGAGCTCACGGTGTTCACTACTCGCGCGGACACTTTGGCGGGCGCAACCTTTTTGGTGGTTTCGCCGGAGTTGGCGCAAACTTGGGTCGAAAAAGGGTGGAAGGCTCCGGCAAAAGCTCAGGAGTATATTAAGAGCGCGTTAAGTAGATCGGAGATTGAGCGGCAGGAGACCGATCGCACAAAGACCGGCGTAGACACCGAGATTACAGCCACCAATCCGCTGACCAAGGAAGATATTCCGGTCTGGGTGGCCGACTATGTACTTGGTGGCTATGGCACCGGTGCAATTATGGCGGTGCCGGCTCACGACCAGCGCGACTATGATTTTGCAAAGGAGTTTAGCCTGCCCATTAAACAAGTTATTGAGTCCGATGAAGAGGTGTTTGGCGGTGAGGGGGTCATGACTAACTCCGGCTTATACGATGGCCTCAGTTCTAGCGAGGCTCGAGAGAAGATTACGGCTGAGGTTGGCTCTGAGCGGGTGAATTATAAGATGCGCGACTGGTTGATTAGTCGTCAGCGATACTGGGGTGCGCCGATCCCGATCGTTTACTGTAAAAAGTGTGGCACGGTACCGGTTCCTAAAGATCAGTTGCCAGTTGAGCTGCCAGAGCTCGAATCATACCACCCTAGTGATGATGGCCGCTCGCCATTAGCTCGTGTTAAGGAATGGCTGCATACCGAGTGCCCACAGTGTGGCGGCCCGGCTGAGCGTGAGACCGACACTATGGATACCTTTGTGGATTCAAGCTGGTACTTCCTTCGCTTTACCGACCCGCACAATGATAAGGCTCCGTTTGATAGCGATAAAGCCAACCACTGGCATCCGGTTGATACCTATGTTGGCGGGGTTGAGCATGCGGTTGCCCACTTACTCTTCGCCCGATTTTGGACAAAGGTACTCCATGACGAGGGGCTGGTTAACTTTAGTGAGCCATTTAAACGACTACGCAACCAGGGTATGATCGGTGGCTCGGACGGTCGTAAGATGGGTAAGCGCTATGGGAATGCAGTCACTCCCGATGAGTTAATTGAGCAGGGCTACGGAGCCGATGCCTTGCGCCTATATGAAATGTTTATTGGTCCCTATGATCAGGGGGTGGACTGGAACCCGACCGGCATTGATGGCACCAAGCGCTTCTTGAACCGAGTGTGGGCGTTGGTGCAAGATCAGCTTGAGGCCCGCGAAGGGGGCAAGAGTGGCGATTCGAAACTGGAGACAGCACTGGCTGTCGTAACGCACAAGGCGATTAAGAAGGTTGCCTTTGACTTAGAGAACTTCAATTTTAATACCGCCATTGCCGCCATGATGGAAGCGGTCAACGAGATGTACAAGCTCAAGACGCAGCTGGAGTTGGGAAGTGAGGCCTGGCAGCAGAACCTAAAGCTGCTGGTGCAGATCCTGGCTCCGTTTGCGCCACATATTACCGAGGAGCTATGGCATCAACTGGGTGGAGAGACCAGCGTTCATGTGGCGAGCTGGCCAGCTTTTGATGAGGCTTTAGTGCAGGATGAGTTGGTGACGGTCGTAATTCAGGTGAACGGTAAGGTTCGCGGTAAGCTCGAGGTGTCAGTCGATGCCAGCGAGGACCAGGTGAGGGCGCAGGCTCAGCAGATCGATTCGGTTCAAGCCCACCTTGAGGGTAAAAAGATCGTAAAGACGATTTACGTACCAGGTAAGATCCTGAATTTAGTAGTAGCGTAGCTACGAGTTAACGGCAAACAAGGCAATATCAAGAATTAAGCTCGCATCGGTTGGTAGGGCGGTATAGTTTTGAATCCTGGGAGCAACGCTGGTTTTTGATGAGATGGTAAAGGGGGCAGAGGACTCCTGATCAGAAATCGCCCCAGCCGCAATAATGGGTGAGCCGGAGTTCCACAAACCACCGGTCGATCCGGTAATCGTGCCGCTATAGGTAGCCGAAGGGTCTGTGCCGGCAGCCCCGCCGCTTACCGCGTTCACACTAACCAGGACCACTCCGAGGCCGCCAGTGGTGATGGCAACACCCCCGTTTTTCACGGTGACAGCAAGGATGAACTGCGTAGTCTTGCCTGACACTGCATAGTCAGCAGGGTCCACCACTTCGACGGCTCGAGCCGATCCGGCTGCACCAAAAGCCACTGCATATGGAGCAAAGGTCTCCCCGGGTGTTCGATCGACATTGTTGGCTTGGGTGTTGGTAGCGTCAAGCCGAGTTGTCCAGCGACGCACCAGGCGACGACGGGCAACCAGGTCAGTTGCGAGACGCGCCACCGAAAGAGTACCGGCGGTCAGGTCGCTGGCGTTGGTGGTGCGGGTGGTCGATGCCGTAGAGACATACCCTTGGCTTTGGCGTGCGCGGTATGGAGTCAGTCGCAAAATTTCGTCACGAATTTTTCGCGCAATTGCGCCTTGGCCGCCATTGCCTAGATAATCTGAACCAGGTAGCGATCGACTGATAGCCGCAGATGGGTGCGAGGAGTCGGTCCAGGTTAGTGTGTCGGATGGTCCGCTACCATTTGTGTTGCCTTGATAGCCTGTCCCGTAGGTGTTGTTATCTTGCAACAGTGAGCGAACATACTGAATGTTCATATCCGGGTTCGCATCAATGTATGACTTGATTTGGGCGTTAATCGTTTCGTATTCGGCATTCCATGTCTCGGTTCGAGTATGCATCAAGCCGGTTGCAAACATCGGGACGCCTGGAAAACGGTCGTATAAACCACCAAGTACCGCAGCAATTGAGTTGTCTAAGGTGGTGGTGCCATCAAATTCACCGGATCGGTCGTTTTGTGAACCAAGCACCACAATGGCATCAGGCTTATAGACATCATCAAAGTATCGATCAACATCGTATGGAATACGCTGTTCGTAGTTGAGTAAATTTGACTCAACTACAGGGCCGAACGACACAAACCCCTTTGCTCGATAGCCGGTGCCTCCCTGGCCAGATAGATGGACATCCATACCGAGTGCGCGACCTAGCAAGGGGACAAAGCCTAATGAGTGACGGTACTGTCCTTGGCCAGGTACGCTGAAGGAGTCGCCAAGTAATAAGAGCTTGCCCGCTCGCCAGTTGGGGTAGGTTAATTGGTCGGTCGAGATAAAGTAAAACCCGCCAAAGGTGGCCGACTCGGTATACATTTTAATCTGCCAGTCACCCGACGAACCCAGGTCGATGGGTACGAGATAGTATAAGCCGTCTCCGGGTGATGTAAAAATTTCTTGGCCATTCTGGTTTGAAAGTGCACGAAACGGCTTCATCGCGGCGCCGTCTTTGCCAGCAAAGTATTCAATGTATTGGGTGCCGCTAGTGTCGCGCATAACCTGTACAAGATAGCGGCCTCTAAACCTAAACGATATTTCGCCGTATGAGCCGGTCATCCCGCCGCCATCGGGCGTGGAGTCGGTGCGTGCGGTTTGGAACTGTCCGACCTGCTGAGCTGTTGCCGTCGAGCCACCCCAGTAGTTAAATGGGCCCGAAAGACGATAGGTGGTATCTGCTTTTGGGTCGGCATAATTTGGTTGGATGCGTGTAAGGTTTCCTGAAGTGTATGAGCCACCCGACATGGTATTTATAAGAGTGGTTGCCGCTGCTGCCATGGTGCTCGTGGTAAGGCCTGTGGTGCGTGTTCCGATGGACGGACCAGCTACCGTCGAGTCGGTCAGAAGGCTCTGTATGGCAGTACTACCAAGGACTGGGTTGATGGCAGGAGCATCTTTGCGCAGATAGTCGCTAAGCTGTGACGAGGTTGCCACCGTACTCGGCAACTGACTAGCAGTCAGCTTGGATGAGCCATCTAGAGTAGCAATGCCTCCGGCTGCTCCAACTGCAGAGGTAGAGACTGCAGATACATCACTGGCTGCAAGGGTTACGCTCGTCCCACTCTTACCATTGACGGTCTGGACAGCTGTTTGGGCAGAGGCTAGGTAGTTGTTGACGGTTGGGCTGAGTTTGGATGCGGTGATGGAACCATCTGCAATGCCACTGGAGAGTGTTCCATCGGTACGGATCTTGAGACTACCGTCTGGATTATGTTCTTGAGAGAGATAGTCATTGAGGATAGCTCCCCAGTTACCATTATCTCCACCTACTGTTGGGAGTCGGGACATACTGTGTAGTACTCACATACTTAATGAGCTAAGTATAGCAAAGGTAAGCGTAAGCGGGAAGGTGGCTAACAGCTCGTATTGGTGGCTTTGTTGATGAGCCACTTTCCGTTCTGATAGACAAACTCATACTCATACCGGGTGTTTGCAAAACCTGGATCCGAGGAATACCACTGTACCTGACTATCCTTAAACGTGCCGTCACCGGTTTGGGCTCGTCCACTAGCAGAGGCCTTGAGTCCCTGCGGCGCCGATTGGTGGTGGCAGGCGTTGTATGTGGGGTTACTAAACGATTGATTATAGCTGGCTGTAGCGTAGGCGCTGTTGCGAGTATTGTTTGCCGTATAGTCTTGATACCAGCCGTCCAAAACGGCCTGCTCGGCGGCTTGAGATAAGCTGACTTTGGCCGATGAAGAAGAGGCTGAAGTGGCTTTTTCTTCCGATTTCTTTTGGCTTTTAAGAACGCTGACAGAATAATCTGTCTTATCTTGGCGTGCCTGCCAGGCGAAGTAGCCCGCAGCACCAATCGCAATCAGCGCTACGACAATTAAAATTGCCTCAAAGGCCGAAAATCCACTTTGTGACCGAATTTTTTTAAGCATGATAATTTTCTTTATTAATCAAAGCATAAGTATAATTAGGTGGTGGGTCAACCCCCCGGGTTAAAGAGGTGGGCGATAAGCTTGCGATTTGCCTCAAATTGTCGTATTATACCGCTCAAGAGCGCATGCAAGTAGACGTCAACGACATCTTAAGACAAGGGGAGGGCTCAATAACCGACTTTACGGTCGAAAACGAGAGCCCAGATCTGACCGATGTCACATTGTCTCAGCCGCTGAGCGGTAATCTACGTATAGTCGGAACCCGGGATGGTGTTCTGGTTATGGGCGATCTCCGCGCCGCCGTTGAGCTGGAGTGTAGTCGCTGTTTGCGCACTTTCACTCATCACATGGAGCTCCCAATTCGAGCCGAATTTGGCCGCCAGCCTGATGAGGATAGTTTTCCGATCGATCGAAAGGGTCAGATTGACCTTGACGAGCCGGTTCGGCAAGAGCTGATCTTACAGCTCCCAATTCAGCAGCTTTGCAAAGCTGACTGTGACAGCTTACAATGAAAGGAAATAAAGGACTCTTATGGCCGTTCCTAAAAAACGTACCAGTAAAACTCGCCGCAATCAGCGTCGTAGCCACGACGCACTAAAGGCACCGGAGCTTCAGCTTGCCAGTGATGGCAGCTTAGCGCCGCGTCGGCTCCATAAAGCCATCAGCCTTGGTCTAACCAAGTTCGTGAGGCGAGAGCGCTAACAATGGCTTCTAACCGTCATCTCGGTCGAATCGTCGCTATGCAGACACTGTATGAGTACGATTTCCGTGAGAGTGCCGGTGCCGAAGTGTCAAAGACCGATATCCTTGATCGGAACTTTGGCGAATTTTCAAACGCTATCGACGACAAGAATTTTGTCTACGATATCGTAGAAGGTGTGCAGCAGCACCAAGACGAAATCGATAACACCATTGGGCCGGCAGCGCCGGAGTGGCCGGTTGATCAGATTGCCAAGATCGACAAGATCATCTTGCGAATCGGGGTGTATGAGTTGCTATTTAAACGTGAAGTGCCGCCAAAGGTGGCAATTAATGAGGCGGTAGAGTTGGCCAAGGCCTTTGGCGGCGAAAACTCAAGTAAATTTGTTAATGGGGTGCTTGGCACCATCTACCGTGGAAGTGATGTCTACGAACCAGAAGAAGAAAAGAAAACCGACTAAATCAAAGCGGCCGGCCAGAACCAAGGCGGTCCGCGAATTTACTGCTGGCGGAATGGTGTTCCGTCGGGTTGGTGCTGACGACATCGATATCTTGATGATTCAGGACCGCCTGGGCCGCTGGACCATACCCAAGGGGCATGTTGAAGTGGGTGAGAGCTTAGAACAGACCGCGGTCCGCGAGATTGGCGAAGAGACCGGCCTGACCAAGCTGTCGATTAAGGATAAGCTCGATAAGATTCACTTTTTTTATCGCAAAGAAGGCAAACTGATTTATATGACCACTCACGTGTTCTTGATTGAGGCGCTGGGTGACACCGAGGCGTTAATTCCAGAAGATAGCGAAGGTATCGTTGACGCCAAGTGGTTTAACCGTGAAGAGGCGCTCAAGCTGATTGAGTATAAGGACACCGAGCGACTGTTTAATATAGGACTGGAGAAGTTAGGTATTAATAATGGGTAGTATGAAGGTAGAGGCGAACTTGGACGCATTAGAGCAGGAGCTTAAAGTTGAGTTTAATGATCGTAGTTTATTGGAACGGGCCTTTATTCACCGATCGTATTTAAATGAGCATCCGAGTCTGGGCTTGGAACATAATGAGCGGCTGGAGTTTTTAGGTGATGCGGTTCTGGAGCTGGTGGTAACCGATCATTTGTATAAGAACTATCCAAATCCGGAGGGTGACTTAACCAACTGGCGGAGCGCTCTGGTGAAGACCGAGTCGCTGAGCGAGGTGGCGGCCAAGCTCGACTTTGATAAGTATCTGCAGTTGAGTCGCGGTGAGGCTAAAGGAAATGCCCGGAGTCGAGCCTTGATTCATGCCAACTGCGTTGAGGCCCTGATTGGTGCGTTGTACCTGGATCAGGGATACGAAGAGGCTAAGCGATTTGTTGACACGCACATTATCAGCCGATTGCAGACCATTTTGGACGAGGGCAGCTGGGTTGATCCGAAGAGCCGCTTCCAAGAGTTAGCTCAGGAGCGTGAGGGCCATACGCCACACTACAAGGTGTTGAGCGAGGACGGTCCGGATCACGACAAGGTGTTTGAGGTCGGCGTGTACGTTGGCCAGAACCTGCACGGCAAGGGCCGCGGTTCGAGTAAACAGGCCGCCCAGCAGCAAGCGGCCGCTAATGCTCTTAAGGCGTATACCGACAAATAGCCAAAACTTGTTGTCAGTCTTTATAAAAAAGTTGTAAGCATAACCAATAGTATGGTATTACTAAGGTGCGACGCGCCAAGAAATTATTCTTTCCGCGCCGAGTCTCACCTCAACCGCAAGGAGGTGGCTCGATGTACAACTCGGCCACAGCGTTGGTTCGCTTCGGTTTCGAAGCGGTGATCGCAGGCGCAGTAGTCGTTCGGTCGCTCCTACCCCAGTCTCACAACACCTGGGTTCCGCCGGAGCCTGACCCCAGCAAGGATGGCCGCCCTCGAGCCAGGATCACCCACAACGGAGTGGCTCTGCACGAGAAGCGGCTCAAGTCGGCTGCCTAGCTCCTTCATCTGTATGCGCCTCACCCGGTCGGTATTGGGTGAGGCGTTGTCCGTTTTAGTTCAACAGGTTGACAAACCTGGTCTATATCTGTAAAATCGACTTCGTTGTTTAACTTTTAATGAGAAATAATTTTATTACATGTTAGTAATTCGTTTGGCCCGCGGTGGCCGCACCAAATATCCAGTTTACCGAATCGTTGCGGCAGAGTCATCACGAGCTGCTACCGGTAAGTTTGTTGAGGTACTTGGTACCTATAATCCTCACACCAAGGATCTTGAGCTGAAGAAGGAGGCGATCGAGAAGCGTCTGTCGCACGGTGCTCAGCCATCAAACTCGGTGATTAAGTTGTTACAGCGCGAAAAGATTGAGCTGCCAGCTTGGGTTAAGCTGAAGACTAAGGCTTCAAAGCCAAAGAGCGAGCCAGAGGCCGAAACGCCAGCTGCCGAAGAGAATACCGAGTCGCCTGCTGAAGAGCCAAAAGAAGAGACTCCAGCCGAGGAAGCCCCAGCCGCCGACGACGCCGACAAGGCATAAGCTATATCAAATCGCCAAAGTGCGGTATTATGGCTATATCAATAAGGAAACGTCATTCACATGGCAGATCTACGCGAAGATTTTGTTAATTACGTGGTTAAGGCACTGGTATCCAACCCGGATGCCGTTGAGCTCAAGCGCGTGCGTGATGACAAGGGCGAGTACCTAGAGCTCCACCTTGATTCTGCCGATATGGGTAAGGTGATTGGTAAGGCCGGCGCTACCGCCAAGAGTATTCGTACGCTGCTGCGCGGTGTTGGCGCCAAGGATGGCCTAACTCCCCTGCCACTGAAGATCGTTGATCCTGAAGGCGGTCCCAGTGAGCGGACCGAATCCGGCGCAAATGGCGCACCAGAGGACGCCTCTGAGCCAGAGACTACCTCAGCAGTCGAAGATGAGACCGCAGCGCGACACGCTCAAACCAAACGAGAAGCCGAGGAGCTCGCCGACCTGGAGCTGTAGACCGATGCGAATCGATATTATTACGCTGTTCCCCGATATGTTTAAGGGGCCATTTGACATGAGTATGTTGTGGAAGGCACAGGATCGCGGCTTGGTGCAGATTCACCTTCATGATTTACGAGAGTTTGGCTTAGGTTCTCGTCGCACTGTTGATGACACCACCTATGGCGGCGGTGATGGTATGTTGCTCAAGCCGGAGCCGGTGGTAGCGGCGATCGAGGCTGCCAAGAAAGACAACCCAGATGCTGTGGTGGTAATCCTGTCGCCCCAGGGTAAGAGGTTCACGCAGGCGCTGGCTGAGGAGTACGCCACTCAGTCAGGGCTGATCTTGGTTGCTGGCCACTACGAGGGTTTTGATGAACGAATTATAAAATATGCCGATATTGAATTATCGGTTGGAGACTATGTACTTACCGGTGGTGAGTTGCCAGCGATGACGGTGGTTGATGCGGTGGTGCGTTTAATTCCTGGTGTACTTGGTGGCGAGCAAAGTGCTCATGTGGAGTCGTTTAGTGATGGACTGTTGGAGTACCCGCAGTATACGCGCCCGGTTGAATTTCGGGGTGATGTGGTACCAGCAGTGTTACAAAATGGGCATCACGGCGAAATTGAGAAGTGGCGGCGCGAGCAGGCGCTGGCCAAGACCAAGCGCAACCGACCAGATTTACTAAAGAGCTAACCAGTAACTTGGTGTATAAATTTGCGGGTTGCTCGCCAGGTAGACCACGGCAACAGTCGGAGCGGCCAAGCAAAGCTGAATAGCGTCAGCAGGTGCTCAACCGGGCGATAGACCACCGTTGCTGCACCACCGGCCGCACGAAAGCGTTCCACAAAAAGACGAGGGTACTTGAGGTTCACGATCGGATCAAGGTACCCGTGCACAACCAAGCATGGGGCTAACCGGTCTGGCAGATTCTTTCCGACACGCCAAGGCTCGGCGGGGTCGTCGAGCGGAAAGATGGGTCTAAGATCTGGGCGTGGGTCAAAATCAAATGGCCCCGACAGGGCAATACAGCCTTTTAATATACTGCGATCGAGCTTGGTTTTCTGCCAATAACCCGGTTGGTAGGCGAGCGCGGCGGCGGTGTGAGCGCCGGCTGAGTGGCCGGCTACAATTAGGCGACTCGGATCACCACCGTAGGTTGCTATGTGGCTATGGACCCACTTGATTGCCTGGGCTGCATCCTGCACAAAGGTCGGATACCTCACCTGCGGGTACTTACGGTAGCCAACAAGCACAGCCACGACTCCCATGCGGGCGAAGGCGCGGCCGACAAAGCGGTATCGCCACAGGCCGCCACGCTGCCAGCTACCACCATGCCAGAAAATCACCACCGGAAGCTTATGATCTGGCTTGGCGGCTGAAGGGGTATGCACCTCTAGTTTCATCAAGGGGTCTGGTCCGTATGATATTTGCATAGCTTTATCATACCGGCTTTCGGTACAATAGAACAAAAAGGAGGGCGACATGTTTACATTGCCAGATTTACCCTATGACTTTAACGCACTCGAACCGCATATTGATGCCAGGACTATGGAAATTCACCACGACAAGCATCATGCAACCTACGTTCAAAAGCTGAATGATGCACTGAAAGATCAACCGGAACTTCAGACTAAAGAGATCGATGATCTGCTCAAAAATCTCGGCGATCTGCCCAAGGATATTCAAACCCCGGTACGTAACAATGGTGGAGGTCACGCCAACCACAGTCTGTTTTGGCAGATTATGTCACCGGATGGCGGTGGTGAACCAGATGGCGAGTTGGCCGACGCGATCGTCGATGCATTTGGAGGCTTTGATGAGTTTAAGGACCGGTTCAAGCAAACCGCAGTGACACGGTTTGGGAGTGGCTGGGCTTGGCTTTGTAACGATAGCGACGGCTTACATATCTGCTCCACTGCCAACCAGGACAGTCCGGTCAGCGATGGTCACGTTCCAATTTTAGGTCTGGACGTCTGGGAGCACGCCTACTATCTGAACTACCAAAACAAGCGCCCTGACTATATTGACGCTTGGTGGAATGTGGTGAACTGGGATGAGGTAGCTCGGCGCTACGTCGACAGCCAAAAATAAGTCAAACAACACACTAAACGGTTACAAGGAGACATTAGTGTCAGAAATGAATGATTTTGCCGCGCGTAAGTTTGGAGAGGTTATGGCCTTCGCCGAGACCTTTAACGACACCGTTCAACGCGCCAACGAAGCGATTAGTAAAGAGCGAAGTGAAGATGAGATTCAGCAGCTGATCGATACCAGTACCGATCACGCTACTCGGATTAAGGCGATCGTACTGGCCGCCGGCGTGAGCGATTCAACGCTTAAAAAGGCTGAGGCTACTAATGCCAAGCTGCGGACCATGCGCGACACCTATATTGGTGACAGCTGGGATGAACTGACCGAGATTTATGAGTGGCTGGGCTTTTACACCGGCGCCGCCATCGTTCACTGGGCGCTGATTGAGGGTGTTGGCGAAGGCCTAAACGATGACGAGATCGCCGAGCTAGTGAAGGACGCTAAGGAGTTTTATCAGCAGTTAATGAACGACTCAATCAAGCACTTGCAAGAGGTTGGCCGTAATCGTACCGGCGACTAACGGCTCCATGTAGCGCAAAAGTAGGGTAGAGGGATTGAGTAAGTCCCTCTATTTTGCTATACTCGCTAGGTTCAAACTCGATGGGGCGTGGCCAAGTGGTAAGGCGCTTGATTCTGGCTCAAGAGATCGTAGGTTCGAATCCTACCGCCCCAGCCATGAATTATAGTTTTTAATATGAAGCCAATATCCGAAATATCTATATTTACTTTTTCCGCTTTTGTTCTGGGACTATGGTCAATTTTTGCGTGGGTTTTGCTTTTAACCAACTTATTTGTGTATCACTTTGGTATCGACGATAAAGTATTATTAGTGGGTTTTGTGACGGTGGGAATATTAATGACACCTATGGTAATTTTCTTTCCTTATTCGTTGAAAATGTTTAATCTCTCAAAGAGTACGACCAGAATAGCTGGTGCAGCTGCATGGGCTGTAGCAGTGCCAGTTTTGTTGGTTGGCATCCTTCTGGCATATTTGATCTCAACGCTGCATTTTTAATTACTCAAAGCTATGACCGAGCCCTGAAGAGCCCGGCCATAGTCGTTTATCCCATGTAATCCTCAGCTACCTTGAACGGCTTGATTCGCTTGTAGGGCTCGCCTTCCGACAGGCCATAGCGCCTGGCTAGCTCTTGGCGCCTGTCTTCCTGGTCTTCGTAGTTGTAGTACGAGGCGGTTCTCTGCCCGGCTTCTTCTTTGTGCATCGCCAGAACCGGCTCGGCCTCTAGCTCCTCTAGGTCGATCTCGAGTATCTGGGTGTCATCGGTGATTGGGCGGATGTTTGTCGAGCTGTCGGGGATGTAGATGATTTCGCCGGTTTCCAAATCTACACCTCCGATGTGGTGGCCGTGTGTATCGAGTGATTCCAGAATATGTATACCGAAGGAATACTCATAGCCAGGTCCCCACCCGGATACGCGACCCTGTGCCTGGAGAGTCCACCAGGGTAATTGCTTCCAGAGTTCGGCCTGGGAGCGGCTGTACTCGCGTACCGCTTCGGCCAGCTCATGCTGCATGCGCTGTAGCTGTTTTATTGTCAACGGAATTCCTTTCTCAAGCCGCTTGATACTTTGAGAGTAAACGGTTGTGCACGAGGTATCTAGGCAAATTTTTTTGAGTAAAACTCGGCTACCCATTTGGCTAGTTGGTCTCGATCAATCAGCTCGCAGTCGTTAGAGACTGCAAGAGCCTGTGCGTGAGGGGTGAAGAGACGGTTGGTTACGACCATCGATTTGGAGCAGTTATAGTGCATCATACCGGCAATTGCCTCGCGCACCGCCTCTTGGCCGACCGGCTTCGTGTAGCATTTGAGTTGTACCGCGGTACGAATTTTATTTTTGGTAACGACTAGGTCGACGCCGTAATCTCCGGTAGCCGGTGTGGTTTTAACCTGGTAGCCACGAAACTTAAACAGCTCGGCAACGTATTTTTCAAACTGAACGCCGGTCATGCAGTCAACATCATCTAGGCGGAGCAGGCGCAGAGCTTGCAATTGTTTTTGAGTACGGTTCTGCTGGATGATGATGGCGATACCGATCGCGGTAACGCCAATTGCTAGGACGATCGCGATGGCCATTCCGCCTAGCTCGATCAGGTTGGCTGTTTGGGTGATGCCAGCAAATAAGACAATAACAACAATAACGACGAATAGCAGGAAGTCGTTTTGCTGTTGAGCTTTTCTTTTGTGAGAACGTCTCGGCATATGCTTAGTATAAAGCAAGAAAATTAAGCATAAGCGTTATTGTGCTTTTAGTGTAGGCGGCGTACACTGAGCTCATGAAGACGTATTTTTGGCGGCAGGCTGGCTTTTATGTTATCGAAGTAATCCTGGGTGCTGCCGTACTGGCTGTTGTTGGACTGATCGTTTGGATGTTTATTGCTCAAAAGAGTCCATCGCAGGTGGCACGTGGATTAACCGGTGGATCGGCTGATTTTGTGGAGTGGGATTGGGACGGTGAAAGCTGGAAGGCCTCTGGCAAGGCCCCGGAGTGCGAAAGTCCTTTAACCATCGCTGCTCCTGTGGATGTGGGCAAGGTGAATGCTGTGTTGCTACCCGGTGAAATTAGGGGTGGAGACTTTAAGTCTCACGGAGGACTTTCGACCGATAGAACCAACACATTACAGGTTATGGCGCCCCGAGATGCTTATTTGTATCGTGGGAGCCGCTACTTGCAAGATGGAACGATACAGTACATGTTTGACTTTATGGATTCATGTGGAGTGATGTATCGATTGGATCACTTAGCTACTTTAACTCCCGAGTTTCAAAAATATGCCGACGCGTTTCCGCAACCCCAAGAAAATGACAGTCGCACCGAAAAAATACAAAGCCACCCGCTGATTAAGAAAGGGACGGTTGTAGCCACTGAAATTGGCATAAAGAAAGATCAAAACTCCTTCTTCGATTTTGGGGTGTATGACCTGCGCCAACGCAATGAGGTATCGAAGACCGATCTATATAAAACCGATCAGCAACGCATTCAGGATAAAGAGCAGTCCTTTTATGCTGTCTGTTGGTTCGACTGGTTGCCTGAAAATGAAAAGGCTGTCGTTAAGGCACTACCTACCCGAAACGGTGCTCCCCAAACGAGCAGCGACTACTGTAAGTAGTTGTCAAAAGTTGACAATATCTTTCCTCGGTCATATTGTAAAAGTGCATAAACATTAAGGTGGGCGGCCGGAGGAAGTAGGGTTATGAGAAAAGTTCAGGTCAACAAGATCGGTATTAGCTCACTAGGTAAGGTGGTCGGATTCACCCAAGCAATTGTAGCTTTGGTGTACGGTTTGATCATTAGCCTGTCGGCAACCGCTGGTATTTTAGGAACCAACAACGATTGGCTGCAGAAGCTGGGAATTAGTCTTGGTTTCGCAGTGTTTGCCGTATTCTTGCTGCCGGCAGTCGGCTTTGTTGTTGGTTGGGTGCAGGGTGTTATCGCCGCTGCGGTGCTCAACATCGTCTTTAGTGAATCAAAGGGTCTTGAGCTGGAGCTCGAAGACGTTAAGTAAGACGTTAGTTCAATGTTCTAAAAAGCGACTCTGCGGAGTCGTTTTTTAGTTTGGTGGGGCTTGGCGTGGTACAATACCGGTCGTGAAATCTAATCAAAAATTTGGCTTTAGCATCCATCAAACCGACGGGGGCGCCCGGCGGGGGACGATTATGACTCCGCATGGGCCCATTGAGACACCAGCCTTTATTCCGGTAGGGACACAAGCAACGGTAAAGACGCTTGATGTGGCCGATCTGCAGCGGCTGCAAGCGCCGGCGGTGCTGTCAAACACCTATCACTTATATTTGCGTCCGGGTACCAAACTGATTGAACAGTCCGGCGGTTTGGCTCAATTTATGAGCTGGGATGGCCCAACCTTTACCGATAGTGGCGGATTCCAGGTGTTTTCGCTGGGCTTTGGGCTGGAGCACGGTGTGAGCAAGATGAGTAACATCTTTCCTGATGAGCCGGGTCAGGAACGTAAGGGCGGCAAGCCGAAGTTGATGAAGGTGGATGATGACGGGGTGTCGTTCCGTTCACACCTGGATGGTTCGCGCCACCGCTTTACCGCCGAGACGGCGATTCAGCTACAGCAAGAGATTGGTGCCGATATTATCCTGGCCTTCGATGAGTGTACCTCGCCATTGCACGACGAGCGCTATACCGCCCGAGCGCTAGCCAGGACGCATGCCTGGGCTAAGCGCAGCAAGGACGCCTGGACCAATCGTGATGCACAGGCGCTGTACGGCATTGTGCAGGGTGGCGCCTATGAAAAATTGCGCAAGGAGAGCGCCGCATTTATGGCGGAACTCGATTTTCCTGGCTACGCTATTGGCGGCTCGCTCGGCAGGAGCAAGCAAGACATGTATGACATCTTGGAGTGGACCACGCCGCTGCTACCAGATGACCGTCCGCGCCACCTGCTTGGCATTGGTGAGATCGAAGACCTGTTTACCGGCGTGTCGCGGGGCATGGATACCTTTGACTGTGTCGCTCCAACCCGTATGGCTAGAAATGGCGCCGCCTATATTACCCCTGGCTCAGGTGGCACCCCGGACAACAAGTTTCGTTTAAATGTGGCGGCAGCCAAGTATCAGGCGGATAGTCAGCCGATTGACGATGATTGCACCTGCTTTACCTGCCAGCATCATAATCGGGCTTATCTGCGCCATCTATTCAACACCGGTGAGTCACTCGGGCCGCGGTTGGTTACCATTCACAATCTTCACACCATTTTTACCTTGATGCAGCAGATTCGTGACTCGATTGAAGAGGGAGGTTTTATTCAGCTGGCAGAGCGGTGGGGTGTGGCTAATATTAAGCGCTAGCACCAGTTAACTGCTTTAGACGGAGTAGTAACTCGCTTGCTTGGTTGTCACTGACCGGGGTAACCTGTTTGCCGTAGGTTTCAACCACATCGCCGAGCTTGCGAAGTAAATAGTGTTTATAATCGCCACTCGACAGGTCGTCAACCGTAATCTCTGCTCGCCATTCAAAGGCTTGATCGGCGTCCGGTTGAGTTAGGTTAACCTCAATCTGGCCGCCTTCAGAGAGTTTATAGACGGTTTGGGTAAAGACGGTTTGGCCCGGCTGACCGTAGGCTGTGCCATCAATCGGTTTGGTTGATGGGTGGGTAGTGGCTAGGTTTTGAGTCCATGATAGAAGATCTTGATATACGCGTGGATTGGTATGGGTTGTCATGCTGATTATCTTACCTTGATTGCTGAATTTAATCGAGCACAGCCATTTTGCCTTACCATAAGAGGTTTAAGGCTTGATAAAGCCAAAAAAACATTGTAGGATAATAGATTACTAAACGGAAAACGTGTGGAGCGCTTTGCCTTTCATCATCCTCAAATCTATCGGCGGGGTCTTTTGGCTATGCTGATTTTAGTTTTAGCAGGTGGTCTGGGATCGGTGTTTGCCCAAGGTGAAGATACGTCGACCGCTGGCTTTAAGGTTGGTCCAACTATGGAGCCGCCAAAAGCTGCGACCAAGGCTCAAACCGCCAGGGTGAATCGTCCGGCTGGCTGGGAGGGCGTGACCCATTTGCCTGGTAAGGATGGCAGCGGCAAGGTGGCCTCGGCACAATCAACGCCACAGGCCGCTGCGACCGCGGCTATTCCGCTCGGATCGGGAAATGCCATGTCGTTGGGTCGTTCGTTGAATGCGGTGCAGTTTGGCGATGAACACTGGCCTGCTCTGCAAGCGCTATGGACCCGCGAATCAAATTGGAATCCAGCCGCGCGCAACCGTTCAAGTGGTGCCTGTGGTATTCCGCAGGCACTCCCGTGCTCAAAGATTCCCGACATGAGTCCGCAGGGACAGATTGAATGGGGACTAAACTACATTAAGCAGCGTTACGGTACGCCAACGAAGGCGTGGCAGTTTTGGCTGGCTCACCACTGGTATTAGTTACGGCGAAGCAATGAGTCGGCTAGGCTTTGACGGCTACGGCGATAGCGCCAGCTGGTAAGACCCATCAGGGTGGTACCGGCAAGAGCTGCCAGTCCGGCTTCGGGACCGGTTTTTGGTAGGGTGGTTGCAGCTGGAGTTGGCGCCGGGGCTGGTGCTGGAGCCGGTGCTGGTGCCGTAACCACCTGTTGCTGTTGTTGCTGTACCACAATCACCTTAGGGGCCGGCTGTTTAACCTCGGCTTTTTGCTGTTTTGCTACCGCTTTCGCCTCCACCAGGTTGCCGCAGGCCTTAATGATAGCGTACTGGAACACACCGTCCTTCATATACACAAACGCATCAAGCGAGGAGCTTTGAAAAGACACCTCGGTTGACCGAACGTATAGGTTGCCATCCTTCTTGGAGCCAGCCATGTTTTGGCGACCCCAGCTACGAGCGTTGGTGGCCACGGTTTTACCATCAATGATGACCCGCCCGCCCTTGGTTACTTGGCCGTTGATCATGTTGTCGGATTGAATCTCGGCAATGGTTACACCTCGGCTACTGAACTCTTTTTGGAGCGACGATGCGCTATGTACTCCGTCGCCATTTTTGAGCTTTTGTGCCAGCTCGGCACGACTGTATGCGCCGTTGTAGACCATTGCATTGCTGTCTGCATCACGCGGACCACTGGCGGCAAGACCGGCTGCTGGAGCTAGTAGCAAACTAAAACTTAGGCAGAGCGCGGCTAAGCGCGTAAATTTGTGCACCATGTAGAAATACCCCACTTACTTAGTTCCACCCTACAGTACAGCTGGAATTTATGCAAAGCTCTAAGAATCATGACAGCCAAAAACGACGATTGCTATGGCAAAGTAACCAAATTTAACTTGTAAACGTGCTACGGGACACATGTAACTGCTGAGACAGCTCGGTTTCGGGCTGGCTATCAATACAGGATTGGAGTTGATCGGTGATTGACTCCTGGTTGAGACCGCGCCCGATAAAGACCAGGCGAGTAGCTGGCGCCTGGTTATCCCAGTTGTCCCAGCTCAAATCGGCTCGTTTGCCGACGAGCTGAAAGATGTATTTGCGGTTTTGGCCCTTGATGCCAAAATTAATGAATCCTTTAGCTCGGTAAACCGATTCCGGTATATCTTGGTTGATAAATCGCTGAAAAGCCCGAGGGTCGAGTGGATGATCGGTCTCATAGCTGAAGGTTGCGTACTGCTCGTGTAGGTGATGGTGGTGGCTATGATCTTCGTGATCGTGTTGTGGCTTTTCGGAATCAGACTTGTGATCAAGAAGTAGGCGGATATCGATATCGGCTTGACTGGTAGTCCAGGTACGGATGCGATTATTAACGCCCTTAATGAACTGCTCAGCTTGTATCAGTTTCTTCTGATCAACCAAGTCGGCTTTGTTGAGTATTGCAAAGTCGCTGTGTTCAATCTGCTGAACAGCCATCTTTTTGGCATCCTGATTGGCATCGTAATGAGCTGCGTCAATTACCGCCACCACTGCGTCCAGTACGGCAACCGATCCACTGGCGCGTCGTAGCGTCACTGCCAGGTCTGCCGGCTCAGCCAGGCCACTTGCCTCAACCACAATATAGTCAACTCGACTACTTGGGTGGGTAAACTGCTCAATGGCTTGATCTAGGTCGAGTGAGTCAAGAGTGCAACACATGCAGCCATTGGTGAGCTCAAGCAGCTCATCGCTTTGGTCTTGGACCAGCTCGGCATCAATATTAATATCGCCATAGTCGTTGACGATAACGCCAATCTTGTAGCCATAGGGATTGGCGAGAATATGGTTGAGCAGGGTGGTTTTGCCGGAGCCTAAAAAGCCGGTTAGAGCGGTAATGGGAATAGGAGATAGCGGAGTCATGTTTTAAAGTATAGCGGCCCACGCTGGTTTATGGGTATAATTCTGCGTAAGGAGATACCATGTCAACAATACTGATCCTCGAAGATGACAATCAAATTAGAACCGCCTACACCTACGCTTTGGTTAAAGCGGGCCATACGGTGTACGAAGCGCCGGACGCCGCAGTTGCCGCCGCATTAATTCGTCAGCACAAGCCGCAGATATTGATACTTGATATGCTGCTGCCAGGAACATCGGGTCTTGAGATGCTGCGTAATGAGCAGATTAAACAGCAGTATCCTCAGATGCATATTATTGGATTCAGCAACATTGATAATCCGAACATCATTAAGGAAGCTCAGGGCTTAGGTGTCGATCAATATCTGCAAAAGGTTGACGTTACGCCATCAAAGTTGGTTGAAATTATTAACGGCCAGTCATCACAAGCTGCCACAGCACCAGCTGAGTAAACACGAAGCCGGTAGCAAGATTGAGCCACATCCAGCGCTTCCAGCCGGTGTTGTAGGATTGGGTGCGGTGCGACCAGATAACGTTTACCGGGTACATTGCCAAAATAGCCGCAAACAAGAGAGCGCTTGGTGTAAGGTAGCTAGCAGATATAGCAATGGCTACACCATATAAACCTACGCTTAGGTAGGTGGTGAGGCGATGTCCCAAGGCAGTGGCTATCGATTTAATACCGGCTGCACGATCAGGCTCAATGTCCTGAATCGCCCCAAACATGTGGCTGGCTAGCCCCCAAGCAAACAGCGCCCACAGCGCCGGAGCTAGATTGTTGCTTTGGCCTGCGACTACGGCTCCAAACAAGGCCGGACCAGCAAAGTGAATACTTGAGCTCACGGAATCTAAAAATGCTCGCTCTTTGAGTCGTATTGGCGGCAAGCTGTAGAGCACCACGTCAGCGACCAGCGCAATGAGCATAAGGTTGGTTGTGGGGGTGCCATTGACGAAGAGGTATAGTACAAATGGCAGGCAGGCCAAGCCGCTCGACCATAGCACAAGCCGATGATACGGCTTGGGAATTTTTGCTCCCTCAACCCCTCCCTTGCGTGGGTTGAGAATATCGCTGTCGTAGTCGTAGACGTCATTCACACCGTACATTAGCAGGTTATACGGAATTAAGAAGAAGAGCGTGGTAATTGCAAAAAATACATTTACTTGACCACCAGCCAGCAGGTAGGCAGCGGCAAACGGAAAAGCGGTATTAACCCAAGAGAATGGGCGAGAGGCGGTAAAAAGCAGACGAAGTTTATTGGTCATGGTCAAATAATACCCATAAAGATGGCACCAGCACAGCCGCAGCAATCGCATAGCCAAAGTCTTCTATTGGCGCAAAACCAAGACGCAGGCCCAGTATCAGGTTTTGATTGTAGGTTACGACCGGCAGGCCGGTTAACAGATTGTCGAACACGATAGTCAACCCAACTAAAATGAGGCCGACTATCGCCACGTGTCGTTCAAACTGGGGCTGCTTGGAGCGAGCTTTGAGCGCGATCATGCCAACAAAGAGCAAGAAGGGCACACTTAGGAGTATATAGGTCATCATCGGGTGCGAAATCTCCAGAATAGCAGAGTAAGATAGGTCAGAAGGGTAAGGAACAAGAGCTCCTCGATCGGAAGGTCAGGGTGGCCCAGGTGAAGGCCGCTGACGTACCGGGGGTTGGTATGAAAGATGTCGAGAGTAATACCGGCTACATCCCAGATTAAAAAGAACAGCACAGATACACTGATAACTCGGATAGTCTGTTTTGGTTGATAAAAAAGTGCGAGCCGGTAGCGATAGTCGGCGTATGCCAAGCCGGCCAATGACACAAGTAGTGTAAATAGGTAAGCAAAAGCAGTCATTCTGAACTGTATGGTACCATAAGCAATAACTCACATGTCTAAAACACCATCACAGAAAGTAGTCATTGTTGGAGCCGGTATCGGTGGGCTAAGCGCGGCTATACACTTGCTTTCGAGGGGCTACAAGGTAGAGCTGTACGAGAAAGAAGCGTTGGCCGGCGGCCGAGCTCACCTAATTGAAAAAGACGGCTATCGATTCGATATCGGCCCAACTCTACTTATGATGACCGACGTGCTCAAGCAGACCTTTGCGGTTGCGGGCCGACGGCTCGAAGATTATCTTGAAATCGTTCAGCTTGACCCGAACTATTTGGTATCGTTTGGTGATGGCAGCTCGATTCGACCATCGGCTAATCTGGCTAAGTTGACCGAGGAATTACGAGCGGTGGATCGGCGCGCCCCAGAGCAGTTTCATCGCTTTTTTGCCAAACTGGCGATGATGTACAATCTGGGCCGCGATCGTTACATCGATAAAAACTTTGACACCATCTTTGATTTTGTCGATCCGATTGGGGGCATCAATTTGGTGCGGCAGGGCGGTTTACGTAGTATGTACGGTTTAGCCAGCACCTACTTTACCGATGAGCGCTTGCGCCAGCTGTTTAGCTTTCAGTCGATGTATTTGGGTGTATCGCCGTTTAAGGCGCCTGCAATTTATTCAATTGTGGCCTATACCGAGTTAGCCGGTGGAATATGGTACGCCAAAGGCGGCATGAATCAAATCCCCAAAGCTTTAGCTCGCTTAGTCGAGGAGCTCGGTGGAGTCATTCATCTGCGTCAACCGGTTCAGCAGATTGTAGTGAAGGGCGGAAAGGCGACCGGAATAGAGCTTGAGTCGGGTAAAGAGATTGCGGCCGATATAGTGATTTCGAACGCCGATTTGGGTTACACCTACCGCAATTTGCTGTCCTTAGAAAATCGGCCATACATGAGCGACCAGAAGCTTAACAAGTTGAACTACTCCTATTCGGCTCTGCTGTTTTACTGGGGAGTTAACGCCGACGTATCCTCGCTTGAGCATCATAACGTTATCTTCGGTGATGACTATAAAGAGAATTTTGAGCAGGTGTTCACTCGTAATGTTCTACCCGATAAGCCGGCCTTTTACACCCATGTACCAACCAAGACCGATCCTTCGGTCGCGCCGCCCGACCGCCAGCTTGTGTACACACTGGTACCGGTGCCGAACTTAACCGGCAACGTAGACTGGAAGAAAGCCACCGACAAGCTTCGGCGGCATGTGCTCATCACCCTTAAGCAACGGTTTGGGGTTGATTTAAGTAAAGCCATCGAGACCGAGGTGGTGTTTGGGCCACAGGATTTTGAATCAAAGTACAATCTGACCGACGGCGCCGCTTTTGGGCTGACGCACAGCCTTGGCCAGTCTGGCTATTTTCGACCGCATAACTATGTGAAGGGGGTGGATGGGCTGTACTTAACAGGAGCGAGCACCTATCCGGGTTCTGGCATTCCGATGGTATTATTGAGCGGCAAGCTAGTGGCAGAACGCCTTGAGCATGATATAAAGAAATAATAATGAGTAAGACTCTCCAGGCACAATCGGTTGTAACCAAGCAAGAGTTTCGGCAGTTGGTCGATCGGCGTCTGCGGCAGCTGTACGACGAAAAGGCCAAGTTGGCTGCCGAAATTGATCCAAGCTACGAACAACTCATTAACGAAATGGCGGAGTTCATAGCTCGTGGTGGCAAGCGAATTCGACCGTACCTGACGTATCTGGCATACACCGGATATGGCGGTACGAATCAGGCGGCGATTATTGACGCGGCGGCCAGCCAGGAACTCTATCATAACTTTCTGTTGATTCACGACGACATTATTGATCGCGACACGGTACGTTATGGTGGCCCGAACATCTCTGGTCGTTATAGCACAATACTTGGTAGGCACCTCTCCGAAAAAGAGGCGCGCCACTTTGCCGATGGAGTGGCTTTGTTGGCCGGCGACACCAACTGCGGCCTGGCCTTTGAGCTGATTTTAAACGCCGATTTTAATGATTCAATTAAGGTTAAAGCGGCACAGCGAATGACCAAGATGATATTTGAGATTAGTGGTGGCGAGGTGCTTGATGTCTTGCTGCCGCTCGGGGACCCATCCGAGGTTACCGCTCATCGTCTGCATCAGGTGTTGCAGTACAAGACCGCTAGCTATAGCTTTGATACCCCGCTGCAACTTGGTGCGATTCTGGCAGAGGCCGACCAGCGGCAGCTGGATATTATCCACGAACTTGCCATACCGGTTGGGTGCGCTTTTCAGATCACCGATGATCTATTGGGTATGTTTGGCGACGAAGCTACAACCGGCAAGCCGGTTACCAGCGACTTAGCCGAAGGCAAGCGGACTATTTTGATGCAGTACGGGTTTGAGTTGGCCGACAAAGATCAGCATGCGGTATTGAGTCGTCATTTTGGTAACCCAAAGGTTGATGCTAAGGGTCACGACGAGGTAAAGCGAATTCTTGAAGTCACCGGTGCTCACGCAAAAACCCAAGCACTGGCCGCTCAGTACGCCACCCAAGCTAATGAGGCCCTTGATAAGCTAGCGGTCACTTCTGAAGTTAAGACCGAGCTGGCAAAGATCATGGCCTTTACGGTGAGCCGGCAGAAGTGAAGCAGGCCGACCAAGCGCTGTACAATCAAGCGGCGTTCGCGGCCAGTGCGGCGGTTACTCATCGGTATACAACCTCGTTTGGATGGGCGATTCGGCTGCTGCCCCGCCGTCAAAAACAGGCTCTGTACGGTTTATACGGGTTTGTTCGTTTGGCCGATGAGCTGGTTGATAGCTATCCCGCGCCGGCCGCCGGCGAGCTACTCAAGCGATTGCGGTATGAGCTCAAAGCCTCCGATCTATTAAGTGTTTCGGTGAATCCAATTATTCAGTCGTATATCACGGTTCGGCGCGAGTATGAGATCGATAATCATCTAACCCAGGCCTTTCTTGAGAGCATGGAGATGGACTTAACCCAGCGTACATATAGCCAGGAAGAGTATGAACGCTATATTTATGGATCGGCCGAGGTGGTCGGTTTGATGTGTCTGAGGGTGTTTGTCGATAAAGCTACTTACCAGGAGCTGTCTCCGGCGGCGCGGAGGCTTGGGTCGGCCATGCAAAAGGTGAACTTTTTGCGTGATTTTGCCAGCGACTACGAGGATCGCGAGCGGATTTACTTTCCTGGTATCACCTACAAAAATTTCAATGATGCCCGTAAAGAGCAGATAGAAAAAGATATTTTAGCCGATTTTGCGGCATCGCTTAATGGCCTGAATAGATTACCCTATCGCAGCCGTATTGCGGTAGCGGTGGCTTACAGCTACTACATTGCATTGCTGCACAAGATCCAGGCCACACCTGCTCAGACGCTCAAGCGGCGGCGCGTAAGAGTCGCCAACGGGCATAAGCTGCTTATAGCGCTGCGGGTTCTGGTGCGACAGGGATTGTTGCGTCAGGCGCTCTAAGGCGCTTGCCAACTTCGCTATAATAGAAGTAAGGAGATATGACTATGACCAAGGTAAAAGACATCAAGATATATACCACCGCTACTTGTGTATACTGCAAGGCAGAAAAAGAGTACTTAACCAAGAATAAGGTGGCTTTTACCGAGCTACACGCCGATACCGATCAGGCGCTAGCGGAAGAGCTTTACAATAAGAGCGGCCAGCTTGGGGTGCCGTTTACGGTTATTACCAAAGAGGATGGTAGCGAAGAGGGTATTTTAGGGTTTGACCAGCCGCGTCTGCAAGCGGCGTTGGGCTTGTAGATGACCAAGTCATCCTATGATGTGGCGGTTATTGGGGCCGGCCCAACCGGTTTGGCAGCGGCATTGTATACCGCTCGCGAAGACCTGCGGACCGTTGTCCTTGACAAGGGGGTGGCTGGAGGGCTGATTGCCACCACCGAATGGGTCGATAACTATCCCGGGTTCGCCAAGGGTATTGGCGGTATCGAGCTCGCCGATCAAATGAAGCAGCAGGCCGAACGGTTTGGGGCTACGGTGAGCACCATGACCGAGGTGGCCGGTTTTGCCAAAGCGGAAGACGGTTTTCGAGTAAAAACCGGTGGCGGCGAGATCGTCACAAAAACCATTCTTGTGGCCACCGGCTCATCCTATCGCCACTTGAATATTCCGGGAGAGAGTGAGCTTGAAGGTCGCGGCGTGCACTACTGCGCCACCTGTGACGGTCCGCTCTATCGTGGCAGGGAGCTGCTGGTCGTCGGTGGTGGAAACACGGCACTGCAAGAAACGCTTTTTTTGGCCAAGTTTGCCAAAAAGATTACCATGCTGGTGCGTGGCTCGGAGTTCCGTGGCTCCGAAATCTTGGTTGATGAGATTGGTAAGCGAGATAACGTTGAGGTTCGGTTTAACACTCAGATCACCGAACTGAAGCTCGAGGGTAATAAATTCAGCCAGGCGATCGTCCAGTCGCCTGAAGGTTCGGCTTCACTGAAGGCCGATGGTGTGTTTGTGTTTATTGGGTTGATCCCGAATACCGGCTGGTTGCCATCTGAGATTCAGCTAGATGACCGAAAGTTCGTTACGGTTGATGCCCACTTTAATACCTCTGTACCCGGGGTGTTCGCTGCGGGCGATGTGGTTGAAGGCTCAATCGGCCAGGTGGCCAGTGCGGTTGGCGAAGGGGTTTCGGCGGCCTTAGCGATTCGTGGCTATCTGGATCCGGCTCATGCATCGATTCAATAATCTGATATACTAGCCGCAAACGCTCAAGCTAAAAAGGAACACGACAATGGCACAGTTAGATGCTGGCAGTAAGGCACCCGACATTATTAACGTGGTGATTGAGATTCGCAAAGGCGAACGGAACAAGTATGAAATGGATAAAGAGACCGGTTATATTACGCTTGATCGCGTGACACCGGTAGCCATGGGTTACCCAACCGATTATGGCTATGTGCCAGAGACGCTGTGCGATGACGGCGATCCGCTTGATGCGCTGCTGGTAATTGATGAGTCGGTGCCGCATGGTGTGGTGGTTCCGTCACGTCCAATCGGCGTGTTGCGAATGGTTGACGGTGGCGAGGGCGACGAGAAGCTGATTTGTGTGCCGGCAGATGATATTACCAAGGATTGGGTTACCGAGGTTGATCAGCTGGGCGACAACTTTAAAAAGATGGTTGAGCACTATTACAGCCACTATAAGGATTGGAAGAAAGACTGGCAGGGCGCCGAGGTCAGCTTTAACGGTTGGGGCGATGCTGCCGCAGCCAAAAAGGTGGTTGAAGACTCGATCAAGCTGGCACAGCAGTAACCACTTGCACCATCTCGCCTATGCTTATATGATGTAGGCAAGTAACGGTAAAAACAAAAACATGGCATATAAGCTTGCAATCAACGGATTTGGGCGCATTGGTCGAAACGCCTTTAAAATCGCTTTCGGCAACCCCGAGCTAGAAATTGTCGCAATTAACGACTTGGGTGACACCAAAACCTTGGCCCACCTGCTTAAGCACGACTCAAACTACGGTCTCTACCACCACGAGGTCGGTTTTGACGAAAAGCACATTATTGTTGAGGGCCACAAGATTCCGGTTACCGCCGAAACCGACCCGACCAAACTGCCGTGGAAGAAGCTGAAAGTCGATGTGGTGATTGAAAGCACCGGTCGATTCACCAAGAAGGAGGATGCGAGCAAGCACCTGAAGGCGGGCGCTCAGCGGGTGGTGATCTCGGCTCCCGCCAAGGATGAAGACGTTCCTACGATCGTAATCGGCGCCAATGAAGACGAGCTGACCGCCAAAGACACCATTATTTCAAACGCTTCGTGCACTACCAACTGTATCGCTCCGGTTATGGCGGTGCTTGATCAGGAGTTTGGGGTTGAAAAGGCCCTAATGACCACCACTCACTCCTATACAGCGACTCAGCGTCTGCAAGACGCACCGGCTAAGGATATGCGTGAAGCACGCAACGCTGCCGAAAACATTATTCCAACCACCACCGGCGCCAGTAAGGCGGCGGCTCGAGCTCTGCCTCAGTTGAAGGGAAAGTTTGACGGTATGAGCGTGCGGGTGCCAACACCGGTAGTGAGCTTGAGCGACATCACCTTTGTGAGCAAAAAAAACACCACGATCGAAGAGGTAAATCAGGCGCTTACCAAGGCGGCGCATAGCGAGCGGTTTGCGGGCATCATTGCGGTGACCGATCTTGAGCTGGTGTCACGTGACTATCTGGGCAACAGCTTTTCGGCAATCGTTGATTTGCCATTGACCAATGTGGTTGAAGGCAACCTGGTTAAGGTGGTGGCATGGTACGACAACGAGTGGGGATACTCCAATCGACTGGTTGAACAGGTTGTAAATGTCGGAAAAACAATCTGATGAAAATCTTTATTGGGTCGGATCACCGTGGTTTTGAGCTAAAGAACGTGGTGCGCGAGCATTTGGTGCATCGTGGCTACGAGGTTGAGCAGGTAGGGAGCGAGGTTAAGGACGAGCATGATGACTATCCGCCAATCGCATACGCGGTGACAACAAAGGTTCTTGGAGAAGAGGATTTAAATCAGTCTCGCGGCATTTTGGTCTGTGGCAGCGGCCAGGGTATGGCTATCGCTGCTAATCGGGTGCGGGGCATCCGAGCCGCCATTGCCTGGAGCCCGGCCGAAGTTCGAGCGGCCCGTAACGATGATGATGCTAACGTATTGGTGTTACCGGCCGATATGATTGACGAAGAGACGGCTCTGGCGGTTGTTGATGACTTCTTTGATCAGAAGTTTAGCGGCGAGGAGCGCCATAAGCGACGAATCGATCAAATCGAGGAGCTGTATGGCTAGCGTCGTACCGACGGTGCTGGCTGCGAATCCCGAGCAGTACCAACAGATGTATGATCGGGCTCGTTCGCTGAGTCTTAGGGTTCATGTTGATATCAGCGATGGCAAGTTTACCGATACTCCGACACTGGGGATTGGTCAGGTTCATCGCGACGATGACGCGGAGCTTGATCTACATTTAATGGTTGAGGATCCAGCCAGCGTGCTTGAAAGCGCGCTGAGCCTTAAGCCACAGTTAATTATTTTTCACGCTGAGTCTCAGGGTGATATTGGTCAATGCATCGCTCACTGTCGAGAATTAGGGGTAAAGGCAGGAATTGCGATTTTACCCAAGACGAGCGTTGAGTCGGCGAGGGAACTCATTGCTAAAGTCGACCACGTGCTGATTTTTACCGGTGACTTGGGCCATAATGGCGGCGAGTTTGCGGTTGATCAGCTTGCTAAAACCGCCGAGATTCGAGCAATAAAGCCAGATGTGGAGATCAGTGTCGACGGCGGAGTTAACGACAAGGTTGCCTCGCTCATCGCGGTGCAAGGAGTGGATGTGTTGTATTCAGGAGGCTTTTTGCAGTCGGCGGATGATCCCGGGGCCGCCCTTACTTCGATTCAAGATCAAATAGGAGCGAAGATATGAAGTCTCTGACCATTCCGCAGCTTGAAAAGCAGGCCAATCAAATTCGGCAAGATATTATCAAGATGCTGGTTGAGGCCGGTAGCGGCCATTCGGCCGGCTCGCTCGGCATGGCTGACATTTTTACCGCACTCTATTTTCGCATTATGAATCATGACCCTAAAAAACCGGACTGGTCGGAGCGCGATCGACTCATCTTGTCAAATGGGCATATTGTGCCGGTGCGGTATGCCACGATGGCGCGGGCTGGGTATTTTCCATTAAAGGAGCTGGGTACGCTACGTAAGTTTGGCTCGCGCTTGCAGGGACATCCCGAGCGAGTGCGTCTGCCCGGACTCGAGACCACCAGCGGCCCACTTGGCTCCGGCTTAAGCGCAGCTTGCGGCATGGCTTTGGCGCTTAAAATGGATGGCAAGAAGCAGCAGAGAGTCTACTGTTTAACCGGTGATGGTGAGCTGGACGAGGGCAACATTTGGGAGGCGGTGATGTTTGGCGCCAAATACAAGCTTAGTAACCTTACGGTTATTGTGGATCGTAACAACATTCAAATTGATGGTCCGACCGAAAAGGTGATGCCGCTGGAGGATCTGGCCGCCAAGTGGGAGGCGTTTGGTTGGCATGTGATAGAGATTGATGGCCACAACATGCAAGGGATTATCGATGCCTGCAACATGGCCAAGGCTATTGAAAACCGACCGGTGGTTATTATTGCTCATACCATCCCAGGTAAGGGAGTTGATTACATGGAAAATGACTACCACTGGCATGGTCTTCCGCCGGGTCTCCAAGATGTGGCTGGAGCACCCGAAAAGGCCAAGCAGGCCAAGGAGGCGCTGCATGAACTGCGCACCCTGAGTGGCCGGATTCGAGGCGAGCATGAGTAAGGATCTTCACTTAAACCCTCAGGCGCTAACAAAAGAGGGCAAGCTTGAGCCGATTCGAGCCGGTTTTGGTCGGGGGTTGGTTAAGGCTGGTCAAATAAACAATCAGGTCGTGGCTCTGTGTGCCGATCTAACCGATTCGGTTAAGATGGGAGAGTTTGCCAAAGAGTTTCCTGATCGTTTTGTCGAAATTGGTATCGCCGAGCAGAACTTAGTGACGGTTGGTTCCGGCATGTCGCTTGAAGGTAAGGTGCCGTTTGTGTCGAGCTACGCCGCCTTTTCTCCGGGTCGCAACTGGGAGCAGATTCGCACCACGGTCGCTTTAAATGAAGCCAACGTTAAAATTATTGGGTCTCATGCCGGGTTGATGACCGGTCCGGATGGCGCCACTCATCAAATGCTGGAAGATATTGCTCTGATGCGAGTGCTGCCGAACATGACGGTGGTGGTACCGTGCGACAGCGTTGAGGCCGAAAAGGCTACGCTGGCGATCGCCGGCCACAAGGGTGGCGCATATATGCGTTTAGCCCGCGAAAAAACCCCGATTTTAACGACCGTCGATACGCCTTTTGCGCTCAACAAGGCTCAGGTGTTTCGCGGTGGAAGCGATGTTACAATCGTCGCCTGTGGTGTGATGGTGGCCGAGGCGCTCCAGGCTGCCGAGCAATTGGCCAAAAAGGGCATCGAAGCCGAGGTGATTAACTGCCCGGTCATTAAACCGCTCGATACGGTTACTCTATTAGCTTCGGCGCGCAAAACCGGCAAGGTTGTCACCTGCGAAGAGGCCCAGATTGCCGGCGGGCTTGGCGGAGCGGTAGCCGAGATGCTGGTGGAGCACCATCCCGTACCGCTCCGCCGGATTGGCATGCGGGATCGTTTTGGTGAGTCCGGTAGCCCCGAAGAGCTGCTGGAGCACTTTGAGCTCACCGCGCCACATATTGCCAAGACGGTTCATGAGTTTGTAAAAGAATGAACTGCGCTCAGTGATACACTAAACACATAACTCGAGAGGCATCGATGCGAAACGAACAGTTAGAAAAAATACGACACGGCAAGGGCTTTATTGCAGCTTTAGATCAAAGTGGTGGCAGTACACCAAAGGCGCTGGCAAATTATGGAATCAAAGAAGACAGCTATTCGGGCGAAGAAGAGATGTTTGATCTCGTCCACCAAATGCGGAGTCGAATAATCACTAGCCCAGCTTTTAGCGGCGAAAAAATTTTAGGGGCAATTTTGTTTAAGGCCACAATGGAGCGACAGATCGAGGGCCTTGATAGCGCCGACTACCTGTGGGAGCGCAAGCAGGTAGTTCCCTTTTTAAAGATTGATAATGGACTTGCCGATGAGCAAGATGGCGTTCAGTTGATGAAGCCGATGCCAGAACTGGACGCTTTGCTTGCACGTGCCAACGAAAAGCATATTTTTGGAACCAAAATGCGCTCAGTTATTAAAGAGAACAATGCCGAAGGGATTGCCAGGGTTGTTGCACAGCAGTTTGAGGTTGCTCAACAGATTATTGCGGCAGGACTGACTCCTATTATTGAGCCAGAGGTTGATATTCATGCTGCCGATAAGGCCGCGATCGAGCAGGTTTTGAAGATTGAACTAGCTAAGGGCCTCGATGGTCTGGGGGATGATCAGTTGGTGATGTTTAAGCTGACGCTGCCGGAGGAAGATAATCTCTACCAAGAGTTCACCACTCACCCCAAGGTAATCCGCGTAGTGGCCTTGTCGGGTGGCTACGCGCCCAAAGAGGCCAATGAGCGCCTATCGCGTAATCACAAAGTTATCGCAAGCTTTAGTCGTGTACTGGCTGAGGGCTTGTCGGCAGATCAAACCGACGAAGAGTTTAACGCCACCTTGCAAGCCACGATCGATAGCGTCTACGAAGCTTCTTTGACTTAGGAAAGCCAAAAAATGACTTTCTGGGCTGAGTTAAGAATTATTTAATAATAGGTTGGTATAGTGGGCTTAAACAAAATAAGCCGGGGGAACTATGGCACTTACAACAGAAGACAAAAAGTATATTCAGGAGACGGTGAACGACTCGATAGAGAAGCTAGCCGTAATGATAAACGAAAGTTTTCAGGCGACGCATCAACGCTTTGACGTACTTGAGATTCAAGTGGGTAGCCTCGCGTCACGAGTATCAAAAAATGAGGCGCAGATACAGGAGATGGATAAACGATTAAGTAACAAAATCGACTTACTGTTCGATGCGGTTGCGTATCGAGCTGACGACACCAAGGTCGTCTCAACCCCTGGTTGACGTTTAACCATAAGCTTTATATAATTAGCTTACCTAATTTACAAACAAAAAGAGCACAATATGAAATTTATTCGCAACGCCAAAGGGTTTACTGGGTTAGAGATTATCTTGGTGGTTGTTGCCATCGCGGCAATCGGAACAGCGGGCTACTTTGCTTTTGAGGCGCGCAGTAATGCCATGAACCCAAAGCCAGAGTCTGCTCCAGTGAAGACCGAGGCTAAAAAAGATCCGTATGCGGGCTGGCAAACCTTTACCTCTAAGGTAAATGGCCTGACGTTTAAGTACCCGGCGAACTGGAAAAATGAAGTTGAATATGCGAATGATGAGGGCTTTAAGCATGAGACCGGTAAAATTGTTAGCCCAGCAGGATTCGAACTTTTACTGGATAATCCGCCTTTTGGTCTGGGCGGCGGGTGTGAGCCCGAAAACTGCCCGATAATTCAAACTTACTCTGCTGAAAAACAGCCACAGTTTAAGCAAGCCACATATCTTCTTAAGATCCATGAGTATGATGCTCAAGATAAAAATACCATAACGAAAGCCATTGGCTTGTTTACTGCCGGTCTGCAAACTGGTAATGGATATGATCCTGGCCAAACTAACTTCCAGGGATTTCCGCCGTACTTAATTTTTTCAAATACTGATACCGACAACGGAGTTTGGATGCGGGGCGCTTATCCGGCCACCGACTCTAAAAGCAAGCTCGGGCTTAAGGAGTATTTTGAACTACCAGATTTGAAAGACGCGGAGCTGGTATTTAGGTCAGTTAAGTTGCAGTAAATTAATATTTTAGTTACTTGCCATCTGAGCATTTGAATTTTTTCTGTAAAAAACAAAACGTAACCGGTATAATATAAGCATGAGTCAGCAGCAAATTCGCATAGTTTCGGTGGGAGCCGCATCGCAGGATGTGTTTATTACGGGCAAGGCTTTGCACGGTAAGCGCGACGTGCGGTCGCATAGCATGGTCGAGCAGTTTCCGCTTGGCGCCAAACTCGAGTTGGATGGTGTCTTTTTTGATACCGGCGGCGGCGCAACCAATGCGGCAGTGACCTTTGCGCGCCAGGGTTTTGATAGTAGTTTTGCCGGCAAGATCGGCAAAGATCCGGCCGGAGCCGAAGTACTGCGGGTACTTAAACGAGAGGGTGTTGATACCAAGCATTTACGGGTTGATGAGCGCTGGGGCACAGCCTACGCCACGATTATGCTATCGGATACCGGTGAGCGAACAATCTTGGCCTATCGCGGCGCTTCGGCGCGAATGAAGGCCGATGATTTTTATGGTGGTCGCATTATCGAAGGCGACTGGATGTATATTTCGTCGCTGGCCGGCAATATGGATTTGCTGAAAAAGTTGATTCAGCATGCGCATAAGCAGCGGATGAAGGTGGCTTTCAACCCAGGCAAAGGCGAGTTGGCCGAGCCCAAAAAGCTGCGAAAGTTTTTGCAGGGAGTTGAAATCCTCATGGCCAACAAAGAGGAGCTACAGTTGGTTTTTGGCGGTGAGCGACCGGTGGACACGCTGCTGAACGCAATGCCGTACTGTCCTTACGTGGTGCTGACCGACGGCCCGGCCGGCAGCTACGTTGCCGATGGCCACAGTATTTACTTTGCCGGCCAATATAAGCGGGTTAAGGTAGTTGATCGGACCGGCGCCGGAGACGCTTTTTGTTCTGGTTTTGTGTCAGCCATAGCTAGGGGTGATGCGGTTGAGGATGCTTTAACCTTGGCCAGTGCCAACTCTACCGGCGTGGTGCAGCAGATCGGAGCCAAGACCGGTATTTTACGAACCCATCGCTTGAAGCGAATGAAGGTAAAGCGAGTCTCGATTTAATGACCCGACTGGCGGAGTTTTTACAGGCCAAGCAGCCACTGTTTGACCACGCGCTGGAGCAGCTGGAAAAGCGAACCGGCAACAAGGGCGCCGATACTAAGCTCAGCGCGGAGCTGGCCGAAAAGTCAGCTAACTTTACCAAGCAGCTAGGTCTAGGCCCGGATTGTAGCGGCCCGGATTTATACCAAGCCCTAACTCAAAAAATTAAGGAGCAAGATCACCATCTGGCCAAAGAGATTGGCGGCGTTCATCACGAAAATGTAGCCGAGATGGTGCCGCTGGCGATTCGTCGGCTTGAGCAGATTCGGATGCCGCGTACCTGCTTTGCACTTAAATACGACAAGGCCGCCCAGATGTTGGCCAAGCATCCACCGCAAGAGCTCATGAAACGACTCGGCTATACCGATGTTGAAGAAATGATCCAAAAAGAGGACTTGGCTGAGCTGTTCATTGCCATTCGTTTTACCGAAGGTCCGGAATGGCTGAATCAGTTCAATACCGTCTATCAAGATCTCAAGCCGAGTGATTTTGAGGATCGACCTATCAAGCTGGTTCGCTTTGACGGCCAAAAATGGGGGAACGTCGCTGAGCACTTTATTACCAAAAAGAAGCACATCAACACTCACTCCAAAGAGCTAGGTGTGGTGGCGATTCTGCATCCGCCGCACGCGGAGATGAAGGCGATCACGCTCAAAGTGATTACACTCACCCTGCACTATTACAACGAGGTACGATTATATAGCGCCTACTTTAAGTTCTTAGCTAAAAATGAAAAAAACTTTGGCAAGACCATCGTCGAAACGCTAATTGCCGATACCCCTCCGGTGAAGCTGGTTGAGCATGGTGACATTCATTGGCGCGTAATTCAGCGATACTACGGCAAGATCGGTGAGAGTGCCGAGCACCCAGAGGTGTTTCAGCCTCATTTGCAGCCGGAGGATCTACACTGGCGCAGCGCTGAAAAGATTTTGTACCAAATTGACCCGGAAATGAAGATCTGGCAAGAGATGGATTACGTGGCGGTTAAAAAGGGTGACGATACGATCACCTTCAATCTGATGGACGTGGCGCTGAGCTACGCCAATGAGGTCCCGTACGAAGAGCGCTACCTGTATCACTTTCAGGAATCGTTGTGGAACGAGGTGTTTGCGCGCTACATGGGTGATGATGTGCTGCGTGAACAGCTGCTGGTCAAGCTCGACAACGCCATTGTTGAGCCGGAGGATCTGGTCTAATGCCTAAACTACCAAAGCATGCCAAGTATCCGTATCAGATATGTATCTCTGGAGCGGCACGAGGCACCACCGTCAAGCATGCGCATGAGCTGGCTGAGCGAGCTGGCAGGCGGATTGCCGAACGCGGCCACATAACTCTGACCGGTGCCACGAGTGGCTTGCCTGACTACGGCGCTCTGGGAGCTAAAAAGGCTGGCGGCGTCTCGATTGGCTTTTCGCCGGCTAGTAATCGCCGTGACCACATTAAGTCGTACAAGCTGCCAACCAAAAACTATGACAGTATTTTATGTACCGGGTTCGACTACACCGGACGCGACCTGCTCTTGATTCGCTCGGCCGATGCGGTGGTGATGGTAGGCGGTCGCATCGGTACCCTGCAGGAGTTTGCGGTGGCGTTTGAGGAGAAAACCCCGATTGGAATTGTCACCGGTTCTGGTGGTACCAGCGACGCAATTAAAGAAGTATTAAAAGCCGCTAAGCGCAATCGTCACACCGTTCTATTCGATGACGACCCAGCCAAGCTGGTCGATGATTTAATTAAGATCTTAGATAAAAAATACGAGGAATAAGAAAGAAAAACGCCCCGCGAAAAACTTCCGCAGGGCGTTTGTTACAGCCTTGTCTTGGTGTAGGGGTAAGGAATCCAGCTCACCGAGATGAAGGTCCATTGAACCAGTGCGGTACTGATCGCAATGAGGGCCCAGGTTACTACTGAGCTGAAATCGGCAGACAACAACAGGCTGGTTGGTACTGTGACTGCGAGCCAAAAAATCAACCAGCGCCAATCGCTATCTCTTTGGGTGATGGCTTCAGCGAAGCAGTGGAGGACAAGATGGATAGATCCGAGCATCATCAGGTCGGCTATCAGAATTGTCCAGGGTGAAATTGAAGGCGGGAAGGCCGCTAGTGCATGGAACTCCCAGGTGATCGCTATGGCAGCCAGCATCACTATGACAGACGCAAGCGGATAGATATCCTTGGCGCGCTGGCCAATGCTGATCGCCAATGTCTGGGCGAGGCTTAGAGTAGGCATAATAGGTGCTCTCTTTCGGGTGTGCGAAAAGGCTGACGTATTTATATGTAAAATTTAGTATGCAGTCAATAATTACCAAAGAGAAAGCGCTCAGGTTGGATGTCGTTGTTACGACGCCTGAGCGCGTGAGTCAGTTCTTTCTCTTTACTTCTTGCTGCCGCCGGGCTTAACTCCCTTCCAGAGGGATTTGATGATCGCGGCGATCACGAGCCCGAAGATCAGCAGCGGGAGGAGGTTGGCGGCCAGGCTGGCCGCCATGTGGTTCATACCGTTGCTGATGCCGACGATCAGGGTGTCGAACACGCCGGTAACGAGCAAGATCAGGGTCACGCCGACCGTGATCAGTGCCCGGAGCGGGGTGCCAAACAGTGCGGTGCCTAGCTGTCGCCAGGTACGGGGCATGGTGTACCTTTCGGTGGAAGTAAAAGTCTTTTCAAACGGAACTGCCTCTTACCTGAAATCTCTTCCAAATAAGATAGTACATTATATCAAAATACTTACTTTTTGTCAAGGCATATGGTACAATAGGCGGGATATGGCACAGTTTGAACTCTCCTCCAAGTACAAACCGACCGGTGATCAACCGCTGGCGATTGACGCCCTAGTGCAGGGGATTGAACGAGGTGACAAAGAGCAGACCTTGCTGGGGGTAACCGGTTCCGGTAAGACCTTTACGATGGCCAATGTGGTCCAAAAGGTGCAAAAGCCGACCTTGGTTCTGTGTCACAACAAAACGCTAGCGGCGCAGCTGTATGGCGAGTTTCGTCAGTTCTTCCCAAACAACGCGGTGCAGTACTTTGTGAGCTACTACGACTACTATCAGCCAGAGGCGTACATTCCGCGCAGCGATACCTATATCGAGAAAGACAGCTCGATTAATGAGGAGATTGATCGCTTGCGTCACGCAGCCACGATGAGTCTGCTGACCCGCGAGGATGTGCTAATTGTGGCTTCGGTAAGCTGTATTTACGGTCTGGGTAACGTCGAAGATTACACGGCCATGTCGGTGGATGTGAAGGTGGGTGAGATTCGTAAGCGCGATAAGTTGTTGCGATTGTTAACCGATATTCAATATACGCGGAATGATACGGCCTTTACCCGCGGTACCTTTCGGGTGCGTGGTGACACGGTTGAGGTTTTCCCGGTCAGCGATGAGACGGCCTATCGGATTGAGTTTTTTGGTGACGAGGTGGAGCGGATTCGCCGGGTTGAGCCGTTAACCGGTGAGGTGCTGACCGAGCCCAAGCAGATCAAGATCTTTCCCGGCAAGCACTTTGTCACCCCGCAACAAAAGCTCCAAAGCGCCATCGCGCGGATCAACGAGGAGCTAGCTGGTCGGGTGGCTGAACTCAAGACGAACGGACAGCTGCTAGAGGCCCAGCGCTTGGAGCAGCGGACCAAGTACGACATGGAGATGCTGGAGCAGACCGGTTATGTGGCAGGGGTCGAAAACTACTCGCGCTACCTGACCAACCGCGAGGCTGGTGAGCAGCCGGCCACCCTGCTTGACTACTTCCCCGATGACTTCCTGCTGTTTGTGGATGAGAGTCACATGACCATTCCGCAGGTGCGCGGTATGTTTAACGGCGACCGGGCGCGTAAGCAAACGCTGGTTGAGTATGGATTTCGTTTGCCCAGCGCGCTGGATAACCGCCCCCTCAAGTTTGAGGAGTTTGAACGGCACATCAACCAGGCGGTGTACGTCTCGGCGACCCCGGCAGACTGGGAGGTTGAGCGATCGAGTCAGGTGGCCCGTCAGGTGATTCGCCCGACCGGCTTGCTAGACCCGGAGATTGAGGTACGTCCGGTTGAGCATCAGGTTGATGATCTGATTGGTGAGATCCGGGCGACCATCGCCAAGGGTCAGCGCGTGCTGGTGACTACGTTAACCAAACGGATGGCTGAGGATTTAACCGAGTACTTGCAGGAGCTGAACATTAAGGTAACGTACTTGCACTCAGAGGTGCATACGCTCGATCGTGTCGACATTCTGCATGACCTGCGCAAGGGTGTGTACGACGTGGTGGTTGGCATCAACCTGTTGCGTGAAGGTCTCGATTTGCCAGAGGTCAGCTTGGTGGCCATTCTGGATGCTGATAAGGAAGGCTTTCTGCGGAGTGAGTCCTCGTTGATTCAGACCATTGGTCGAGCCGCCCGCCACGTTGAGGGCCGCGTCATTATGTACGCCGACAACATCACCAAGTCAATGAAAGTGGCGATCGATACCACTAAAGAGCGTCGCAAGATTCAAACCGAGTATAACCAAAAGCACGGTATTACCCCGGCCGGTATTCAAAAAGCGTTGGCCGAACGGATGCAGGCCGAAGAAAAGGCCGAGACCGACGAGGTGAAGAAGCTCAACATTGATGAGATTCCCAAAGATGAGCGCAAACATCTGATTAGCGAGCTGGAGAACCAGATGAAGATGGCGGCTGAAAACCTGCAGTTCGAAAAGGCTGCAGCCTTGCGAGATCAGATTGATGAGCTGAAGGAGGCGAGTAAGGTCGTGAAGAAATCTCGCCGCTAACTTTTAAAGTTTTAATAATGCGTTCACAAAATAATGAAGGGTTGGCGCCCGTGAGAGTAAAGTCACAAGCGCCGAGTGAGGCGGGTCAGTCGTCGATCCAGTTCGACCTATTGGACTTGGCGAGCCGGTGGTGTCGCGTATTCTTGATGGTGTACTCGTACGGCTTCGGCTTTCGCTGCACGGGGATACTATCCAACAGGATTAACATGAACCATGCGATGAGTCCTGATACTCCCAGAAATCTGTAGGACATGGTCTCCTTATCCCACGGTGCAAAGGCCAGACTGGCCATGATGCTGATTGTCAGCACATAGACGAACAACGGCATGACGAACAGATCGTGGTAGACCTTGGTCGGCATACGGGCCTCCTGGTCGACGATGATGCTGGCCGGCGTCCTCATTCTTTCGCTCACCCGAAAGGTCCAGGCGGCGAGGAAGGCGATACTGACCGCCAGGATTTCCCCCAGTGTTAGCACCAAGCTGCTGGCGTCGACCTTCATATCGTCGAGGGTGTAGACGAAACAGCCGACGGCGCCTGCCAGGGCCAGATCGCCAAACAGGTAGCCGAGGTACTGATTGTCGATCCTGAACACCTCGCGAACGCGGCGGTCCTCGCCGAAGTTGGTCAGGAACATCATGTAGATGTGCGAAACCAACACACACCCGACGATGGCTGCCCAGGGACCATGATCGAAGATCCAGGGGATGAAAGGGAGCTTCAGCTCCAGCTGCTCGGAGGGTGACATGGTGTCATTCCAGTCGCTCGAAGTTGTCGATGAACTGCCTCGCGGCATTATGCCATTATTAGTGCAAAATTGCAAAATATTAACAGGGAAGCTGACCGCCTCCTAAAGGGCATTATTTTGAAAATGAGAATTTATATCATATTCACTCAATATTGTATTTTTTCTCAAATTCAAAAAAGTGCTCCATATGAACGCCTCGCTCAGCCCACCTCACTCTAGCCAAAACCGTAATTTGTATGTATAATCGGAACTTGATTTTATGCGGGGACAGTTAGCTTGAGTATGCAAGACAAGATCGTGGTTCGGGGCGCACGTGAGCACAACCTCAAAGACATTAATGTTGAGATTCCGCGCGACAAACTAGTAGTTATTACGGGGCTGTCCGGTTCCGGTAAATCGTCGTTGGCGTTCGACACCATTTATGCTGAAGGCCAGCGCCGGTACGTCGAAAGTCTCAGTGCCTACGCCCGCCAGTTCTTGGGCTTAATGGAGAAGCCGGATGTCGACCAGATTGACGGACTGAGCCCAGCCATTTCGATCGACCAAAAGTCCAGTAGCCGCAACCCGCGCTCAACCGTCGGTACGGTAACCGAGATTTACGACTACATGCGTTTGCTGTGGGCGCGCGTTGGTGTGCCGCACTGTCCAATCTGCGGGCGGCAGGTGGTTCGTCAGACCAGCGGTCAAATTGTTGAACAAATCTTCAAGCTGCCGGAAGGTACGCGAATTATGGTGCTGGCGCCGGTGGTGGATGACAAAAAGGGCGAGCACCGCAATGTGGCGGCCGATCTTAAAAAGGCCGGTTTTTCGCGCCTGCGCGTAGACGGCCGCGTCATCGACATCGATGAGTTCCCGGACCTGGATAAAAAGCGCAAGCACACCATCGAGGCGGTGGTTGACCGTATGGTGGTCGAAGATGAGTCGCGCCAACGCATGACCGACTCGGTGGAGCAGGCGCTGGCCTTGGCGGAGGGAATTGTCAACATCAACCAGCCCGACGAGGACACAACCCAAAGCTTTAGCGAACACTACGCCTGTCCGGTTCATCGCGAGGTTAGTCTGCCAGAGGTGGCGCCGCGTAACTTTTCGTTTAACTCGCCACACGGAGCCTGCCCGCACTGTACCGGTCTGGGTACCAAGCTCGAGGTTGACCCAGAGCTGGTGATTCCCAACCGCCGCCTGACGCTGGCCGAAGGAGCGATTCGACCATGGTCGCGCACGACCGCTCGGGTGACGTGGTATAGTCGCTTGCTTGAGGGTGTGGCGAAAGAGTACGGCTTTTCATTAGATGTACCGGTCAGTCAGATGAAGCCAGAGGATTTAAAGATTATTTTGTACGGCGCTGGCGGCCAGGCACTCAAGATGCGTGGACCCGGAGGTCGTACCTATAACACCACCTATGAGGGCGTGATTCCTAACCTTGAGCGGCGCTACCACGAAACCGATTCCGACTTTGTACGTCGCGATATTGGTAAGTACATGGCTGAACGCGAGTGTCAGGTTTGCCACGGCAAGCGCTTAAAGCCAGAAATCCTGGCGGTGACCATTGCTGGCGAGTCGATCGTTGATGTGACCACCCGTTCGATCGATGATGCGGCTACCTTCTTTAACGGCTTGGAGTTGAGTGAGCGAGATGCTAAGATTTCGAACCAAATTCTGAAAGAGATCCGCTCTCGACTGAGCTTCTTGCAGGACGTGGGTCTGACCTACCTGACGCTGGACCGTAGCGCCAACACCTTGGCCGGTGGCGAGGCGCAGCGTATTCGCTTGGCTACCCAGATTGGCTCCAGTCTTATGGGTGTGTTGTACATTCTGGACGAGCCGTCGATTGGTCTGCACCAGAGGGATAACGATCGGTTAATTGCAACCTTGGTGCGCCTGCGCGATCTGGGTAACACGGTGATCGTGGTTGAGCATGACGAGGACACCATGCGGACCGCCGACTGGTTGATTGACATTGGTCCGCGGGCCGGCGAGCATGGCGGTGAGGTGGTGAGTGCTGGTAAGCCGGATGACGTGATTAAGGATCCTAACAGCCTGACCGGCGCTTACTTGGCCGGTAGGAAAGAGATCGCTACTCCAGCCAAGCGCCGCAAGGGCAGCGGCAAGTCGCTGGTGATCCGGGGCGCCAAAGAGCACAACCTGAAGGATATTGATGTCGAGATTCCGCTGGGTAAGTTCGTCACAGTCACCGGTGTGTCGGGTAGCGGTAAGTCCAGCCTGATTAACGACATTCTCGCCAAAAAGCTGGCCCAAACCTTCCACCGTGCCGGCGATGTGCCCGGCAAGCACGACGACATCGAAGGCACCAACAACCTGGATAAGGTGATTAGCGTCGACCAGTCGCCAATCGGCCGAACGCCGCGTTCAAACCCAGCCACCTATACCGGGGTGTTTGGCGATATTCGCGAACTGTTTGCGGCCACTCCCGAAGCCAAGCTGCGGGGTTACAAGGCCGGGCGCTTTAGCTTTAACGTCAAGGGTGGTCGCTGTGAGGTCTGCCGCGGTGACGGTATCATCAAAATCGAGATGCACTTCCTCCCCGACGTCTACGTGACCTGTGATGAGTGTAAGGGCCGCCGCTACAACCGCGAGGCGCTGGAGATCCACTATAAGGGTAAGAATATCAGTGAAGTGCTGGACATGACCGTCGAAGAGGCGCTTGGCTTCTTTGAAAACATTCCGTCGGTTAAGCGCAAGATCGAAACGCTCAACAACGTTGGTCTTGGGTATATCCGTCTTGGCCAGCCGGCTACAACGCTGTCTGGCGGCGAGGCTCAGCGGATTAAGCTGGCTACCGAACTGGCACGTCGCAGCACCGGTAAGACCCTCTACATTTTGGACGAACCAACCACCGGCCTGCACTTTGAAGACGTCAACAAACTGCTCGAAGTGCTCAACGCGTTGGTGGATACCGGCAACTCGATCCTGGTTATTGAACACAACCTGGACATCATTAAAAGTGCCGACTGGGTGATTGATATGGGCCCCGAAGGCGGTAGCGGGGGTGGTACTATGATTGCAAGCGGTACGCCCGAAAACGTGGCTAACGTTAAAGAATCGCATACCGGAAAATACCTAAAGAGGATCCTGAGTGGAACGACGCAACCCAAGTGATGACCACCTAACTTCAGACGCCAACGCCGAGCTTTTGGCGCGGATTGATTCACAGTTTGGTGACGAGCGCGAAAAGGACAACCCACTGTATGAGTGGCTGCAAAACAAAGAGCGCCCGGTGACCGATGAGCTGGTAGAGAGCCTTCCGCCGGCGGTGCAAGAGATGATTCGGTTCCTCGAGGTTCATGATGGCACCGAGCAGGACAGTGAGTTGCCAGAATCGGTTCAGGAGGCTGGCCGCCACACCTCGGTGTATATTGGCGCAAATGCTAATCTTACAGAAGCGAAGCGACAGTTTACGTCTCGACCAAAGTTTCGCCCATATCAGCGATTAATTTTTGATGATCATGCTGCTTTTCACTACGCCACCAAGTCACTCGAAACGGCAATGAGCGAGATGCAATATATGAAGGCTGGTGAGCTCGGTCTGCTGAATGATGACGCACTCAAGGGGTATATGGTTACGGCTTATCAGGTAGCAGCAGAGGTTGTTCGCGCCCAAGCCGCGGAGGTGCAGAAAACTCCAGTAATTGTAGAAAACCCGTTTAGTGACACAAAATTTATGCACGAGGTAGCCGGCCAGCTTATACAAAAAGATCGCGCCCAGCCTCGGTATCAGGGTAGTTAAATATAAAAAAGGCCCGCCAAAGCGGGCCCGAGAGCTATTCGATGGTAAACCTGGCGAGTAGGCCATCATACCACTCATCGTTGCGGACGATCTGCTCGGCGAACCACACAATGTTGGGATGGTCGTTATCGATGCTTGCGATAATCGGTGATAGTGCACTCAGAACGACCGCTCTCAAGAAGTCTTGCATGACCTCGCGACAGGCGGGATGCGCAAAAAAGGCTTTGAGTTCTTCTTCGCGCGGGGGAAACTCGGTGAGCTCGGGCGGAGCCAGAATCTCGACGAGCTGTTCCGGGTGTGCTCTTGCCTCGGCAATTGCTGCCTGAGCTCGGGCCTCGATTTGGCGTTCCTCGTCGTCAAGGTCGTCTGGGTTGCAGCTGCCGTATGATCTGCGCAGCAGCTCCTCAAGATCATCAACCGACAGGGTGACGGTTTGCATTTGTGTACCTCGGTGCTCGTTGGTTAACGCACATCTGTTATAGCACGCTTGAATGGTAGAATATAGTTAATGAAGATTACCCCCGCAGTTCAAGAAAAGCTCAAACAGCTACCAAAAGAGCCCGGCGTCTACTTTATGAAGGATGAAACCGGCAAGATTATTTATATCGGCAAGGCGGCAATTTTAAAGAATCGGGTCAGCTCATACTTTCAGACGCGGCGCGATCGTGATGTGAAGACTGAGATCTTAGTTAGTAAGATTGCCAACTTGGATTGGATTACGGTTGATAGCGAGGTCGAGGCGCTGTTTTTAGAGGCGGAGTTCATTAAGCGCTATCTGCCGCAGTACAACATCGATTTGCGCGACGACAAGCACTTTTTGTACATCCGCATACCGATGAAGGACGAGTGGCCGGTAATCACTTTTGTCCGCCGGCCGCTGGATGATGGCGCCGACTACTTTGGCCCGTACACCGGTCGCGGCGACGCAATTCGCAAAGCCATGCGCCAGCTGCGTAAGGTGTTTCCGTACGTGACTCATCCCGTGAACCCGATGCCCAAGCGGGGCTGCCTGCAGTTCCACTTAGGCTTGTGCCCTGGTCCGGAAGAAGGGGCGATCAGTTCGAGCGATTATAAGCGCAGCTTACGCCGGTTGATGATGTACTTTCGCGGCGAAAAGACCAAGCTGATGAAGGATCTGGAAAAGGAGATGCAGCAGGCGGCTAAAAAGAAGGACTTTGAGCTAGCCGGCGAGCGCCGGGATCAGCTGCGAAACTTGGAGGCGTTGGGTCGCCAGATGATCTTTGGCGACAAGGAGACCTTTGATCTGACCTTGGACCAGGCACTGGTTGGCCTGTCAGATCGATTGGGCTTGAAGGGCATGCCGCGGCGAATGGAGGCTTATGATATTTCGCACTTTCAGGGCACCGATAACGTTGCCAGCATGGTGGTGTTTCAGGATGGCGTGCCGAACAAGGAGGAGTACCGTCGGTTTAAAATGCGAGTGCCGGGCAACGATGACTTTGCTCATATGCGCGAGGTGATCCGACGTCGGTTTACGGGCAAGAACTTAGAAAAGTGGGCTAAGCCGGATTTGGTGCTGATTGATGGCGGTAAGGGTCAGCTGGGCGCGGCGCTTGGGGTGATGGACGAGCTGGGGATTGATATTCCGACAATCGGTTTAGCCAAGCGGGAGGAAGAGATTATCCGCCGGGCTGGTGAGGTTCGGATTGATCCGGACAAGGCGGCCGACGAAAAATGGGTGGAGCAGCATGTGAAGTACGAGATGATCGTGTTGCCACATAGCTCGCATGTGCTGCAGCTACTGCAGCGGATTCGCGATGAGGCTCACCGATTTGCGGTGACCTATCATAGCTTGTTGCGTGGCAAGCGACAGGTAAGCTCGGTGCTAGATGGAATTCCTGGGGTTGGTCCGGCCACTCGCAAGATGTTGATTAAAAAGTTTGGTAGTGTGGCAGGTGTTAAGCAGGCCAGTTTTGAGGAGCTGAGCGCTGTAGTCGGTACGGCCAAGGCTGAGTCAATTGCGCGCCATTTATGATATGATGAGTGAGATATGAGCGCTCCCTTAGCTTACGTTATAGACGATGACACAGCCGTACGAACCGCCTTCGCCAGCGCTTTGCATAAGGTCGGATTTGAGGTCGAGACCGGCGCTGATGGGCTACAGGCCCAGGAGCTGGTACAAAAGGCGGTGCCGCAGGTGATTGTGCTTGATATGCTGATGCCGGTAATGGACGGGATGAGCTTTTTGCGCTATCTGCGTGAGCACAAAAAATACGACGAGGTGAAGGTCGTGGTGGTTAGCAGCTTTCCGACCACTCCGGAGTTTGATGGCTTGAACGTGGCTGAGTTCTTAACCAAGCAAAAAAACACTCCCGAACAGGTAGCAGCTCAAGTGGCCGAAGTGGTTGGGGTGCAGGCGTGATTCGAACCTTTTTGCTGCGCTGGCTGGTGAACTTTTTAGGTCTGTGGGCTGCCGCCTCGGTCCTATCTGGGGTGAACTATGACGGGGATATTCAGGTGGTAATGATTGCCGCATTGATCTTTTCGGTAATCAACGCTTTTATCCGCCCCTTGGTGGTTTTGTTGGCACTACCAGCGATCGTGCTAACATTAGGCCTCTTTACCTTGGTGGTAAATGCCTTTATGCTGTATCTGGTTACCCTACTGTACGATTCGTTCCAGGTGAGCTCGTTTTGGCAAGCAATCCTGGCGGTGTTTATCGTTTGGGTGGTAAACTATCTCTTTACCGACCTAATTGAAGGAGGCAAGCGTGAAAGCGCTGTTTAGTTACATTTCGGTGATTTCGGGCATCTTAATGATCGCTACGATTTTATTGCAGCAGCGCGGCTCAAGTTTAGGAGCAGGCTTTGGTGGTGGCGATACCGCTTTATATCAAACCAAGCGTGGCGCCGAAAAGGTGTTTTACTATGCCACCATCTTCTTGGCGGTTATCTTTGTGGTGGCGGTTATCTTAAGTCATCTCTCAAAACGCTAAAACCGCCGCACTATGCTAACCTATCTAAAATTTAAATGGCAACGAGTGGTTCGACGGTGGTGGCGCAACAGTCTTAAGTTTATTGCGACCAGCCGTACCTATCTTCGTTACCGGGTGTGGGGCCGGTGGCAGCAGTTAAAGATGATTCGCCGCTTTGTCTTGATGTGGTGGTTTATCGTCCTTATTTGCATGGTTGGCTTAATCTGGCAAACTCGTTCTTTGGTGGCCGAGAACGCGATTTTAAAGCCTTTGGCTGGCGGACGTTACACCGAAGCTGTCTATGGCGATCTGGGAGTTATCAACCCGGTACTTGCGACCAGTAGCGCAGGTAACGATGCCAGTCGCTTAATTTTTAATGGGTTGACCGCTTTTAATACGAAGGGTGAATTAAAAGCAGACTTAGCGGAACGGTGGGAGGTTAGCCCGGATGGTAAGGTGTATACCTTTCATCTGCGCAAAGGAGTACGGTGGCACGATGGTGTACCGTTTACCTCGCAAGACGTGCTGTTTACGCTGGCGGTGATTCAAAACCCCGATTCGCGCTCGCCGCTCGCAACTACTTGGAAGGGTGTTACCGCCGAAGCTCCCAATGACCAAACGGTGGTATTTAAGCTGCCAAAGCCATACACCCCATTTGTTAACGCCACGACGGTTGGCATCCTGCCGCGCCACCTTTTGGAACGGACCGAGCCGCGCTTGCTGCGGGTGGACGACTTTAACCGCCAACCGATTGGTACCGGTCCATATAAGTTTAAGCGGCTGGAGGATAATCATTCTCAGCTTGAACTTCAGGCAAACGACACCTACTTTAAAGGTGAACCATACATTCAAACAATAATTTTACGCAGTTATAAAGATACCCAGGATGCCCTGCGGGCCTATCAGCAGCGCCAGGTTATGGGGGTGGCGCGAATTACTCCGTCACAGGTAGAAGAGGCGCAGAAGCTGGGGACCATTAAGGTCCATGAGGCCGGGGTGCCGGATCGGGTGGGGGTGTTTTTCCGCACAAAAACCGGCGTGATGGCCGATAAAGCGGTTCGGATCGCGCTGGCCCAAGCCACCGATCGAGGTCAGATCGTGCGCGATCAGCTGAACGGGTATGCCAGTACCGCCAGCGGCCCCTTGTTAGCTCCCAAGATGAGCACCGTAGGGCTGGCTCAGCCGCCTCGTACCAACCTGGTGGCAGCGGCTACCACTCTTGACGGCGCCGGTTGGAAGTTAAGCGGCGGATCGGTTCGAACCAAGAATGGCCAAGAGCTTAAGATTAAGCTGGTAACTCAGTCGGGCACCACTTATGGTGGGGTGGCGCGACAGTTGGCTGATCAATGGCAGAAGGTTGGGGTGAAGGTCGAGATTGAGGAGGTTGATGCTGAAAACTTACAGCAAAGCTTTATCCGCCCGCGTAACTATGATGCGCTGCTGTACGCAATTAACTTAGGCGCAGATCCTGACGTGTACGCCTTTTGGCACAGCTCGCAAGCCATCGACCCAGGTCTGAATCTTTCAAGCTACAGCTCGCCGGCCGCCGATGGGGCGCTCGAGTCCGGCCGAATCGTAAAGGACGGGCCTACCCGCTCGGCTAAGTATCGCAGCTTTATTCAAACCTGGGTGCAAGATACCCCGGCCATCATGTTGTATACCCCGAGTTACTTGTATGCGGTTGACCAGGAGGTGCGGGGCTTTAATGTTCAGCGCTTGGTCTATCCATCAGATCGATTTGATGAGGTTGAAAAGTGGTCGGTGCGGGTTCAGCCGGTGATCGCTCGTTAGGGTATAGCAAAACTCGCTACAATCAGGTATAGTGTTGAGTCGTAACACCCATGGGCGGGTGGTGAAATGGTAGACACGCTAGTTTCAGGTACTAGTGAGCGCAAGCTCGTGGAGGTTCAAGTCCTCTCTCGCCCACCAGGAATTATTTATGCCATAAAAACCTTGACACTATATCTAGTGGGAGTATGTTAAACGTAAGCACTATTAAAACAAAAACCCTCAGATATGCCAAAGAAGAAGTCATCCACATTATTACGAAAGCGCCGTTTTCGTAAGCGCGATCTATTATTTATAGGCGTGCTGTTTTCGCTTGTTGGCATGCTGGCTATTGTGGCGTCGTTTGCCGCTTCTTTAACAACTATTGAAGCAGAGAGCTTAAATTATACCAAGGTAGCGACGGTAAACGGCCAGACCACCGGTAAGGCCGCGGCTATGTATTGGGGTGCAACCGGAACTGGATCGATTGAGCTCCCGAGTCAGACGACCCGGATGACGGTGTATGCCCGCGGAGATCAGTGTCAGGGGTCACCCCAGATGGTGGTTAGCATCGATGGTCAGCAGGTCGCCAATCAGGCGGTTGCGTCTACGGGGTGGAAGGCCTATGAGGTGCCGGTTAACATTGACGCCGGGCTACACGAGCTCAGCGTCAGTTTTGTAAATGACGCCGTGGCATCAACCCAAAGCGGCCGCTGTGATCGTAATTTGTATGTCGATCGCTTTACCTTTAACGGATTGGATAAGCCAGCCGTTCTTTCAACCACCCTGCAGGCCGAGGTGATGAGTGCTCCGGCCACCGGCATAGTTGCTGGATCATCAAGCGCCGAAAAAGCTCGCCTGTTTTATGCTAACAGTGTTGCTACCAGTGAGGTTGTACTGCCACAGCAGGCTAATCAAATCGTTATCGTAGCTCGTGGTGACCAGTGTCAGGGTGCGCCAAACATGCGCCTAAAGATTGATGGCACCGAGGTTGCCAGTCGGGCCGTGAGCCGAAGCGGTTGGGTGAGCTATACCACTAAGACCACGGTGGCACCTGGTAGACATACGGTTGAGTTGGCTTTCACCAACGATCTGTACGTTCCATCTATTCGCTGTGACCGTAACCTATATGTCGATCGGATAGTGTTGAGCGGACCAGCGCCAAAACCAATCCCTCCGCCAACCCCACCAACCACCTCAACCCCAACTCCGACCAAGCCGACCACTCCAGCGGCTCAACCAACCGTTACTTACAACCCAAGCGCTCCGTATACCATCATTATGATCGGATGGCGACCGTACGAAAAAGAGTATGCCCAGCTAGCCAACACCAAGACCAACTTAGTGTATCGCTCGATAGAACGAACACCTGACACAAAGGGCAGGTGGCCAAAGCTCGATCAGTGGGATGCTGCTAAGTATCGTTACTACAACAACGTAGCCGGTTCCGACTGGGCGTCGGCTGGCCCGGGTGGAGCCTGTAAAAACACCAATCTTGCCTATATGGAGCAGCGCTACGCCGATCAGCTATTGCAGCGTGATGGGAACGTCGGCTACTACATGCATGAGGTAGTGTCATTATATGCGGCCTGCAACAACTGGAACTGGACCGCGGCAGCGCAGTCGGTTGACTGGGCGCGCGTGCATAATTGGATGCTGCAAGCCAAGGCGCAGGGTAAAAAGGTGGTTTGGTCGGAGCCGGCACAGGGTTGGAATGCTATCCGTTCGAACCCAACCTTCCAGGCGGTCTCTCCTTGGTGGAAGGATACGTTGGTGCCAATGTTTGCCACCAACTTCCGTACCCCAGCCTACAACCATGTACCATACGCTCGGGATGGCGCTTCGGCTGTAGCGCGACAGCTTGGTAACCCGCTCGGAGAAAGCGTTCAGTCGTGGTATTTCCGCGAAGGAACCAATGACCTAACAACTGCAGGCACGGTCGGGCTGGCTAACTACGGTCGTGAGGCAGGGGCAACCTTCTACCAAATCGAAGGCACCTATACTGACATGGCCTGGGGGACCGACTACATGAACGGCATACTGGCCTTTAGCCGGCTGCTTGGTCCGGCTGGCTCGCCGCAGCCGGCTGCGGCGGTGCCGGTTGTTGCACCGGGCGCAAGTAAGCCGACAAGTGTGACCGCGGTCAAAAAACCGTTGTATCAACTGTGGAATGCTTCGCTGAGTGATCATTTCTATACCACTAGCGAGGCCGAGAAAAACCAGTATATTGCAACAAAGAAGTATGAAGACCAGGGGGTCGTTGGATACGTCTATGATTCCCAGGTTACCGGTAGTGTTCCGTTGTATCGTCTGTACTCGGCCAGCGCCACCGACCACTTTTATACCAACAACGAGACCCAGCGAGCTCAGGCAAAAGCTGGTGGTAGCCGGTATGTTGATGAAGGCGTAACCGGCTATGTACTAACGGCGCCAGCTAGCGGCGCTCTGCCGCTCTACCAGCTCTACAGCAGTAGCTACCCAGATCACTACTACGCCACGCAGGAATGGGCGCGCAGCAGCGCTAAGGCCTCGTTCCGAGCTTATATTGACCAGGGCAACGCCGGATACGTCTTTGCTAAACCCTAGTTAGCGTTTATCTTTTGGTGGCCTTTTCTTTTCGATCTTGTCGATATCTTGGGTGATTACCCTTTGGGCCTGCTCGGCCATCTTTTCGATATAGCGCCGAACATGCTCTAGCCAGCGTCTGGCCCAGTCGAATTCAAGCGACAAAATGGCTAGGCCGGCGGCAATAACCACAAAGCCGGGGCCGGGCAGCGGAATCAGGGCAATACCAACGGCAATGACCGGTACCCCCAGGGTAAAAATCAGAATTCGTTTACTAAAGTGGTAAATCCGTCTGCGCATAGCCTCATTGTATCGTATAATACAGCGTATGCAGCCATTACCATTATCCTCGGATGGCGATAAACTCGTTTCGCTTTTGCAAGCCGCTCCGGCCGAACCCAGCGGTCACCACGACGTGGTACACGTTGACGGTGTGGCCGGTCGGATCTATTTTGCCTATGAGCAGCTGCGCAACGCCGCCGAGTACGGCGAACAGCACTTATTGCTGCGTCGTTCAATCGAGCGCTTCTTGCAGCGCAGTTTAAATTTACACCGGCCGGAGCCGCTGGCGCTGGAGCTGGTGATTGAGCTGACGCAGTCACGCTACATCAAAAACGATAGCGTACCAAAGAGTGTTATCAAGCAGATTGATGAGCTGATCGGCGGTTTTGCCGAGATTTATCGCCATGCCATGGCAACACGCAAACGGGAGCGGGTGGTGGTGCGCACGTGGGTGCTACAGTCGGCTTCGGTCTACATCGAGCAACTGATTTCGCCGCAGCCTCGAAGCCGAGCGTTTGTTGACTTTGCCTTTGCTCATTATCTTGAATCGATTGAGAGTCAGTCGCTCCATCAAGATCTTACCGATGACCAGTATGAGCTGGCGGTGTACTGCGCTACTCACCGGGCAATCATGAAGTCGGACATCGCTACCACTCGGGCCTACGCCGCTGCCAGCCGGATTGGTATCGATGGCGTTCAAAACGATATTGAGTACTTTATGGCAATTAACACCGCTATCGATGAGCAGTTTAACGCCGTGCCAACCAACCGGATCATGCGCTTGATTGGCCAGTATGGCGCGCCAATGCGCATACTGCATGAGATGGTGGTACCAAACCCCAAGGCGGTCGATTTGCTGCACGATCACGCAACCATGCTCAGTCGCTCGCGCAGTACGATTCAGGAGCAGTATGCCTTAACCCGGTCACGGCTGAATAATGGTATTGTGCGCAGCGTGGCGTTCGTGGCGATCACTAAAATCTTGATTGGAGTGGTGCTAGAGATTCCTTACGATATTATCCGTCATGGTCAGATTATTTGGCCACCGTTAATTATTAACGTGGTGTTTCCGCCGCTGTATATGGCTACCCTGGGTCTGAGTATTCGCCCGCCGTCCAACCGTAACTCGGAAATCGTGGTTGGGTATATCGATCGGATTTTGTATGACACTGGGCGCTCGCCGGTTAGGTATCGCCTTAAGCGCCGGGTAAGCTCGGCCGCGCTCAATCGGACCTTTAACGCGCTGTATGGCTTTGTGGTGCTGGCTTGGGTAGCTCTGCTGGTCTGGATCCTGGCCTATCTTGGCTTTAACCTAATGAGCGGCGTCATCTTCTTTATCTTTTTGTCGACGGTCAGCTTTTTGGGCTTCCGTCTTACTCAGACCGCTCGCGAGTACGAGATGGTCGAGGCGCGGCGCGGGCTGTTGGGTCTGTTGTCGGACTTCTTTTACACGCCGTTCATCCGCATTGGCCACTGGCTGAGCGACCGCTACGCCCGCGTTAATGTTGTTGCCAGGATGCTCGACATTTTGATTGAGATGCCGCTGAAGTTTGGTCTGCGCTTCCTGCGCGAGTGGATTGGCTTTTTGCGCGATAAGCAAGAGGAGTTGTAGTTAGTCGGCCGCGAACGGCGTGGCGTTTTTAGGCGCGGGCAGTTCAATTACTTGAGCAATCCCGTTAGTGTAGTACTCATCGCCGTTCGGATCTTTAGCCGGCTTGTCCTTGGAAATCGGCTGGTTGAACTGGTAGCTTCCGCCTAATACGCCACCGTGCTTGAGCATCTCTTCCACAATGTAATCGCGCTCCCAGTCGATGTTGGGGTCCTTAAAGTGGTGCACAAACGGTGGTCGGAACTTAAACTTAAATGATTGCTCAAAGGTAGCGGCGCCAACCCAGACTCGCTCGCCATTTTTGAGCACGTGACGAGTACGCCATAGGCGAATATGGTGCCGACGGGCGTAGCCACGATCCTCAACCTTTTGGAACGAGATATCTTGCAGGCCGACGCTAATAAACAGCGGCATAAACGGCCCCTTGCGATAGTTGCGGTTAAACAGACTCGAAGCAAAGCCTAGGCCGACGTGAACCGGGGTAGAGGGGTGGGCGCCATCCCAGCCAGCAGCGGTAAAGGCGGCTTCAATACTTTGTTCGGTCCCGACAAACACCAGGTTGATCGGATCCATTTTACGCCCAAAAATCGTCTGGCAGTAGCGAGGCAGACGATCAATAATGTCTTGGCCAACAATGGGGTGCTGGGTTTTGCGAAAGTCACGTGGTTTGTAGAGTTTTTCGAGGGTGGTGATGTGGAATAAGGTTGAGATTAACCGCAACGAGAACACGGCGGTAAAGGCTACTAACCAGTTTTTATATATGCGCTTCATTATCAGTTAATTATGCCTGAGATTATCAAAATCGTCGAGACTGGCTCTCGAAGTGCAAAACTGTTATGCTATGTTCATGAAACCACAGCAAGTCAAAGAGCTTCGTCAGGCCATTCACGGTGAAGTTACCACTAGTCAGGACGTCCGGGATTATTTTAGCACCGATGGCAGTGTGTTTACGATCACTCCGAGCGCGGTTATCTACCCCAAATCAACCAGTGATGTGCAGCAGACGATCGCGCTCGCGGCGCGCGAGGCCACCAAGCCGTCAAAGAAGTTTAGCCTGATGGCGCGCGGTAAGGGCACCGACCAAGCCGGCGCCTCGTTGGGCGATGGAGCCATGGTGGTGTTTCCGGCTCACATGAACAAGTTGCTCAAAATAACCAAGGACACGGTTACGGTTCAGCCGGGTATGCTGTTTGGCACCTTGCAAAAGATTCTACATAGTCACGGTCGCTTTTTGCCGTTTTATCCGTCATCGATCGACTATGCCACCATGGGCGGTGCGGTGGCCAACAACACCTGTGGCGAGATGACCTATAAGTACGGCTCTACCGCCGACTGGGTGGAGAGCATGAAGGTGGTGCTTGATGACGGCTCGGTCATCGAGACCAAGCGGATCAGCCGGCGTGAGCTGAATCGCAAAAAGGGTCTGATGACCCGTGAAGGTGACATTTATCGGGGCGTTGACGGCCTGCTACAAGACAATGCAGCGCTGATTGCCAGCAGCCAGCCACATACCAGCAAGAATTCGGCCGGCTATCGTTTAAGCCACATTAAAGGCAAACGTGGATCCTTTGACTTGAGCCAGTTGTTTATCGGCGCACAGGGAACTCTGGGTATGGTGACTCAGATTACCTTCCGGACAGCGCCATACCAGCGCCATACCAGCTTAACGGTTGGGTATTTTGATAGCGTCGAAAAGGCCGGCGAAGCGGTGCTCAAGATCAAGAAGTACAACCCAGCAGCCATGGAGATCGTCGATTATTACTTGCTCAAGTTTTTGCAGGATAACCAGCCCGAAACACTCAAGGGATTAATCCCCGAGGGTGATCTGCCAAAGGCGGTGGTACTGATTGAGTACGACAATCAGTCTCATCTGCGCCAAAATATGCTGGCCAAACGTACCGAAAAGGTTCTGGCCAAGTTGGCTACCAGCCACCTAACCACCACTAATCCGCGCACCGAGCATCGACTGTGGGCGATTCGTCATTCGGCCGCGGCCGTTATTTGGATGGTCAAGGGCAATAAAAAGGCGCTGCCGATTATTGAAGATGGCTGCGTACCGGTCGAAAAGCTGCCGGAGTTTTTAGAGGAGGTTTATAAAATCCTCAAAAAGCACAAGCTCGAAATCGCAGTGTGGGGTCATGCCGGCGACGCAAACTTCCACATGCAGCCGTTCATGGACCTGTCTAAATCGGCTGATCGTAAAAAGGTGTTTCAGGTCATGGATGAGTTCTACAATCTGGCCATTAAGATGGGCGGCACCACCGCCGGCGAACACAACGATGGCCTATTGCGCGCGCCGTATCTTGAAAAGCTGTACGGTAAGGATACTTACGATGTCTTTAAGCAGGTTAAAAAGATCTGTGATCCTAAAAACATCTTTAGTCCCCGGATTAAGCTAGATGTTAAAAAGAAGGATCTCGAGCCGTTATTGCGTAAAGAGTATTCGATGAAGCATCTGTACGATCATATGCCTCATACCTAAATCAAAAAGGAGAAGCCAATGCTACTTATTAAACGAACACCAAAAGCTCGATTTGTTACCTGGGCATTCTTTTGCCTGCTGGTCTTTTTCTTAGCCCTAGCTACCCAAAAGCCGGCTATTGGTTTAACCGGTGCTGGAGCTATCTTGATTTTGCTGGCTCTGACCGTCGAAGCCAACAAGGAGCGGATCTGGAAGGACTATAAAAAGAGCTACAAGCGCAAAAAGGATAGCTGGATTCCTGAAGCGTGGACCAAGCCAACGCAGGCTTACTACAACGTAAACGTTTACGTGCTGTGGCCGTTGGTCTTCATCGTCGGTTTTGTGGCTATCGCTACCGCCTACTTCATTAGCTAGACACGGTATGCTACAATTTGACGGTTCTCACACCTGCGGATGTGGTGGAATGGTAGACACGCCAGCTTGAGGGGCTGGTGGCCGCATAGGCCGTGAAGGTTCAAGTCCTTTCATCCGCACCAGGAATTATCTGAACCGATATTGTGCTTATGTTTTTATTGTAATTGTAGTAGAATAAACTTTGAATTAACTATGGGGTGCTAAGGTGCCGCGGCTTCCAATACCGGGTCAGGATGACGGAACCTGGGGAGACATTTTAAACCAGTACTTAGGTGTTGAGCTTGACGGCAATGGGGAGCTTAAGATTCGCACCGATGGTACTCTGGCGGCCAAAGCTAATGATGGTGATGTGGTTCATCTGTCTGGTAATGAGGTGGTCGCCGGCACAAAGACCTTCTCGGCTTCTCCGGTCATCCCAGCGCCTTCATCTGGTAATCAAGCTGCCAACAAGACCTATGTTGACGGGGTTGCTTCATCTGGCACCCCAGACGCGGATGCCACTACAAAGGGCAAGATTCAGCTGGCTGGTGATTTAAGCGGTACTGCTGCTAGTCCAGCGGTGGCAAATGGTGCTATTACCAATGCCAAGGTATCCGCCTCAGCCGCAATAGCCCAAAGCAAAATTGCTAATCTGACCACCGATTTAGGTGCTAAAGCTGATACAACAAATGTTTTACTCAAAGCAAACGACCTGTCTGATGTAAGTAATATCACCACCGCTCGGGGTAATTTAGGATTAGCTATTGGAGTCGATGTTCAAGCCTATGATGCGGATCTAGATACTTGGGCCGGCAAAGTCGCACCGGCTGGAACGGTTGTTGGCACGTCAGATAGTCAAACCCTCATCAACAAAACTTTAACCTCGCCAGTTATCAATAGTCCGACTGGAATAACCAAAACCGACGTCGGTCTCGGCAATGTTGACAACACATCTGATGCGAACAAGCCGGTGTCAACAGCTACGCAAACAGCCCTCGATGCCAAAAGGACGCTTGCGCGTGTAACCTTTAGTGACGCCGACTACGTCGTTGTAGCAACCAGAGATAGCGTTGTAGCACAAACTGGTACGCTCAGTGCGCCACGAACCGTTACTTTGCCGCTGGCCAACAGTGTGCCGGCAGGCACTGAAATTATCGTTCTTGACCAGAGTGGAACCGTAACCGCTACCAATACCATCACTATTGCAAGGTCAGGAGCAAACACCATCAACGGCTCAACCAGTGACATTATTACCGGTGCGTACGGTTGGCGCAGACTCGTATCAGACGGTACAAGCTCATGGAACATTGACGCCGGTGTCGTGCGCGTCAACACCACTCAAACCCTTACCAATAAGCGAATTACAAAACGCGTTTCAAGTACGGCTTCTAGTACTACCCCTACGCCAAACGCCGATACCGATGATATGTACGTGCTGACGGCATTGGGCGCCGGCGCTGCCTTTGGCGCCCCAACCGGTACCCCAACTCAAGGTCAGTCGCTGATAATTCGTATTAAAGATGATGGTACGGCCCGAGCTCTTAGCTGGAATGCAGTTTATAGGACTATTGGCACCACGCTACCAACCACTACCGTTATAAATAAAACGCTGTATCTTGGTTTCATCTATAACAGCACCGACACTAAGTGGGACTGTCTAGCGGTCTCCCAGGAGGCCTAAATGGCGAATAGGTACTGGGTTGGTGGCACCGCGACGTGGGACGCGACGGCGGGCACAAAATGGGCAACTTCTTCTGGTGGGGCAGGGGGCGCAGCCGTCCCTACGGCTGCAGATGATGTCTTTTTTGATGGCTCGTCAGGCTCGGGTACGATCACGCTGTCATCCAGCACGCTTGCTCGCTCAATAAATTGCACCGGTTTTACGGGCACTATTTCTCACCCAGCTAGCACCACTATATCAATTGGTGATGCAACCGCGGGCGCTGGGAACGTTGCTTTGACCCTGGTTAGCGGCATGACCTATACACTCGGCAGCGCGACCACATCGGCAATTAACTTTGTGTCAACCTCGGCAACGCAGCAGACAATAACAACTGGCGGCAAAACATTAGGCAACTGGACTATCAATGGTGTTGGAAGTAGCTACCTTTTGGGTGATGCCAATACCGTTGGCTCAACCGCAACAGTTACGCTTACCGCAGGAACTTTAGACACCGGTAATAAGACATGTTCCTGGGGTCTGTTTAGCTCGGTAAATTCTAACGCGCGCACACTAACCATGGGTTCATCATCTATTACTATAACCGGCTCTAGTTCATTAGCTTTTTCGCTTTCCACTAGCAACGCTCAAATGGCCAACCTTACAATTACAGCCAACACAGCTACACTTACGCTGTCGGGTGCGTCGGCCGGGTTCTCTAGTGCTCCAAAAAACTTTAATGGGTTAAGTGTTGTATTTAGTGGATCAGGCACAGCGGCATGGGCTTCTGGTAACAGCACAACCGGGAGCACCGTGGCTAATTTGACTCGTACCGGTACGGCGGCAAAAACCGATGGCATCACTTTCCCTTCGCAAGTCACAGTAACCATTACCAACACCCTTACCTTAACCGGCAACAGCATAACCAATCGCTTATTAGTTGCAGCTACATCTAGCGGCGTTTCGGCGCAAATTAATGCATCAAGCGTCTCAATAGCAAATGTTGACTTCAGCGACATAAACGCTACCGGTAGTGCTTTGAGTGGTACCTCGGTTGGTAACGGCTTGGGTAACACCAATATCACCTTTGATACACCGGTAACACGTTATGCTGTCGCCGCCGGTAACTGGTCGTCGACGGGCATTTGGTCGGCAAGTGATGGTGGTTCTTCTGGCGCTTCCGTGCCACTCTGTCACGATACGGTAATTCTGAATAGCAATAGCAGCTCCGGTACAATTTCGGCTGACATGCCACGGATGGGTAAGGACATTACCTGTACCGGATTTACGGGAACACTGAGTTTTAACTCGGTAGCTACTACCATTTTTGGTAATCTTACCATCGGGTCCGGTACAACACTGGCAGGTACAAACAATGTTGTCTTTAGTGGGCGTGGTTCGCAAACTATTACTTCTGCTGGTAAAACCTTTACCAGTCCGTTAGTTTTTACGGCTGGCGCCGGTACGTATACTTTACAAGATGGCCTGACGATCTCCGGGCGCCTTACTTTGAATGCTGGTACGCTTACGACCAACAATCAAGCAGTTAGCTGTACCGACTTCGTTTCGACAGGGAGCTTAACCAGGGTTGCTAATTTTGGCACCTCGACAGTGACTCTCACATCAACATCAGCCATAACCGTTTTTAATGTCAGCGGGAGCGCTTTTACCATGAATGCCAGCTCCTCAACCATTGTCCTTACAAGCTCTGCCGCAAACCGTACCTTTGCGGGTGCTGGTCAGGTTTATGGCACATTAACGTATACAGCTGCCGGTTCAGTGGGCTGGCTTGATATCACGGGGTCAAATACCTTTAACACAATCAATTTCTCAGACGCGACTCAGGCGAGGACTTTGCGATTTACGGCTGGTACCACTACGACGGTTACCACATTCAATGTAGCGGGCAATGTAGCTGTTCGTATGAGCGTGACTTCAACTTCGGTCGCGACACACACACTTTCAAAAGCTTCAGGTACGGTATCTACGGACCGACTTAATATTTCTAATTCGATAGCAACCGGGGGAGCCGGATGGTACGCCGGAACCGGATCGGTAGACGGAGGGGGCAACACCGGTTGGGTTTTTACCGCCCCGCCCTCATCTACTGCAGGCGCTTGGTTTGGCATCCTAGGCTGATAAGTGGCGGGCAGCAAGTTTAATATGACCGCTTGCTAGAATCAAATTGCATCTTTATACTTAACATAAGCGTAATACGGAGTTTACAGCATGACCGCCCGCCTTCCCCAGCCCGGCCAAGACAATGGCGTTTGGGGTGAGATCCTCAATGACTATCTAAGTGTTGAACATAACGCTGACGGTAGCTTAAAGATTCGCACTGAAGGCATACCGGCCACCATCGCCGATGGGTCCATTACCGCATCAAAGCTCTCAAGCAGCGTTAACTCCTACTTAGCCTCCGCCCAAACCGCGGTCCAAAGTGTGAATGGCAAGTCTGGCCAATCGGTCACCCTGGCTGCCAGTGATATCTCGGGTGTGGTGCAAACTACACGCACCGTTTCAGCCGGTACCGGCTTGACCGGTGGGGGTGACCTTAGCTCCAACCGAAGTTTAAGCGTGGTTGATGACACCACCACTCAAAAGGTAGAGCTGGCCAAGGGAGGGACTCTAACCGGCACCCGCAAACGTATCAACTTAATCGAAGGTAGCAACGTTACCATTACTACCAGTGACGATGCGGCCAATAATAAGGTTGATGTAACTATTGCATCCGCCGGAGGGGCTGGGTCGTCGGTGGCCTATCGCGCCAACTACCCAATTGCTACGCATGGCCGCAGCGATTTTTATGGCGCGTTATATGCCGCTAGCGCCGGTACGGGGCAGCTCAGTCGAACCTTTCACAAGTTAGCGGTTGATGCCAAGTGGGTTCGACTATGTTATGCAAATCAGTTCAAAAACGACTCAAACGGTTCCTCGGTTACCGACTCTATCACGGTTGAGGCAGTTGCGGAACGAACCAATAGCGAGCCGCTCCGTGTTCGCTTTAACAATGGCCAGACCACCGTTACCATACCCCCGTACGGCATGGTGTACTCCGATCCAATTCCGTTGTTTCGGCGCGCGAACGATAATAGTACACCATTTTTGCGGGTGCGAACCTTGGTTAGCGGCAACTCGTGGCCGCGCTACTCATACCCAAACACCTACGATAACTATGTTAGCCAGAGCACAGGAGAGTATAGCGCCACCACAACCTTAAGCACGCTGCAGAATAAAATCACTACCGCCGGTACGATCACCGGTATCACTACCAATACCACCGATCTAATTTACTATCCTTCAAAAATCGTAGCCGCCGAATCGGTGATACCAACTCGGGCAGCAATTGCGTTGATTGGCGACTCAATTATGGCAGGCGCCAGTGGGCGAGCCGATGATGGTTTTGGTCATCGTGCCATTGCTGAAAACTACGCTTGGGCCAGCTTTGCGCTGGCGGGTGAGCAGGCGTACTCGTTCCAGTACATTAACGGCGAGCTCGGTCGCTGGCAGCAGCTACAGGGTTTTACTCACGCAATTTGTAATTACGGCATCAATGACCTAACCGTCAATGCCACCACCAGTAACAATGACTCAACCGTGAAGAGCTCATTAATTAAAATCTGGGATCAGCTATCAGCCGGCGGTATTAAAACCTGGCAGACCACCATCACCCCACGCTCAAACGATGGAAACGGCGTCAGCGGCTCGACTCCTAACGTGGTACCTTTTGGATCGTATAACGCCGAGTCAAGTTTGGATCCTGCCGTATCGGCGGCTCGCCATGCTTCGCGCATTGCGGTCAACGATTGGATCCGTGATGGCGCTCCGCTCAACTCAACCACCCTGGCAGCCGCAGCAATCGGTGCGAGTGGTGGCAGTATTGTGCGGGCTGGAGCCGCTGGACATCCGCTGTCAGGCTACATAGAGGTGGCCGATACGGTGGAGACCAGTCGCAACAGCGGTCTATGGAATGCTTCGTATGTTAGTTCTGACTATCTTCACCCAACCAATGCTGGCCATGACGTGATGGCCGTACCGGTTGCGGCTACGATTAGCAGCTACTTTAATACAACTCTGACCTAAGGGGTACTACACGTGGCGAGACTACCGATAGTAGGAGGAGACAATGGTAGCTGGGGGCAAATCCTCAATGATTTTTTGTCGCAAGAACACAACCCTGATGGCACCCTTAAGCGGATTGGACAGGCCAACGGCATAGCCACGCTCAATTCAAGCGGCCAGCTTAGTGCTGCGCAGATACCTCCTGCCATAGATTTAACCAACCGAGTTGTACAGGTTAACAAAAACCAGGACAACACCTGGCCAGTACGCCCTTCGGCTGAGCGTGTTATGTGGGTTGGAGTCGGTAATCCTGATCCACCATATACCACCGCTGGGGATGTATGGATTGATACATCGGCATGAGTAAGCCGATATATGTGAGTGACGGCATTCGATGGAAGGCTACCGGTGCAAGCGCTTCGCAAGGTCGTGACCCTTATCTGCAGCCCTTTCGCAGCGATTCGATATGGAACCTGCCAATAGCCATACTTAATAGCCAGGATTATGCTAGCGACACCGATTCCGCCACAGCCGACCTAATCGACCCATCCGTATCGGTTTATGCAAACGCAAGCCCAAGCGAGTTTACTCACCCGGTGTACCGTGCCCAACAAGGTGATCCTTGGGCGCTCGTTCATGATGAGACCAATCAGGTGGGTGGATTTCAGGCCGGTGGTAAGTGGGGGTTTAAGGCTCCCGTTAATGCCTTCCCCGATGAGGGCACCGACTCAACCATGGGAGTAATTTCGGCTGACAGCAGATATGCCTATGAGTGGCACGGTATGGTTAAAACCGGTCCAAGCGAATATCGGTCATGGCGACAGCCAACCGAAGCGTTTTTCACCTCTGGCAACTCGGTTTTGTACGATCTTAACACCGTCTCGGTAACTTTTAATCTCAGTGTAGATAATGTTGGCACAATGTTGGTATCCCGCACTGGGCATGAGCTCGAAGATCAGGCCCCAGTGGTTTTTGGACAACCTACAAGTGGTGGTGGCTCTCTTCCGCCAGAAGTGATCGCTGGTCAAACCTACTATGTTCGTTATTTAGGCGCGAAATACTTTGAGATATCGACAACTCCTGGCGGTCCAAGAATTGAGTTTACTGCCGATGGCAGCGGTAGGTTTGCGATGGGTAATGGCACCCGTATGGTTGTACAAAAGATGTATGAAGGCTCTGACGTGTTAGCGTTTCGCAATAGCTTAGGCGGTTTTGTGCGTGCGCAAAGCTACTATGTAGTTAATGCACAGATACAGGGTGGCCTGATAGTTTTTAGCCTTTCGTCGACCGAGGGTGGTGCGGCCATTACGCCAACGGCGTCGGGCTACATTCGCTTAATACCAATAGACGATCGCAAGCAGACGAAGGGTCGAGTGGTACGGGTTGATTTGTACGGTAAGGGACTCGGGCCAGACGGAGGTTCGCGGGCGTTTGAGGGGAGCGTCCACGGCGGCTTGATTCGAAAGTGGGAGATTGAGGTTGGCGAGATTAAACACGCTCTGGCGATGGCCTGCGGTAAGTCCCAGATGAGGTACGATAGCGGGAGCGCAGGTTATGTCTTGACCTCGGTTGATTTTAGCGCCGATGCTGGCACCGGTGTTTTGACACTGATTAATCATGGGTTTGATGAGGGGGATAGCGTTTATGTGCTTTCGGCACCGACCTCATCCGGAGTCACTGTTCCGGGAACATATTATGCCGTTAATGTGACATCAAATACCCTTCAGCTCGCCGCGATCGAAGGAGGTACGGCGGTTGCGATTGGAGCTAGCGGAACTGTTACGGCCCGAGATCCTCGGTACGGGTATGGTGAAGAGTTGGGGTATGTTTGGCCGGCCACTTCACAAGATTCTGGTTCGGCAGATGCCTATGGTACAACGGTCACTCTAACCGCAACTTCAGGCAGCGCCACCCTAACGCTCAATAATCATGGTTACACCGAAAATGATCCGGTTAGGGTGCAGGCGGTTCCGGACGGATCAAGCGTATCTATATCTACCACCTATTTTGCGCGCAATGTGGACGTGAATACCCTTCAGCTCGCCGCTAGTGTCGGCGGGTCGGCAATTACGATGACTGCCACAGGAAATATTTCGGCTCGGCGGTTTGGTAACGTTCGGATGGGGCAGTATTTTGCAATTCCATGGAGTGTAAACGTTGAGACATTAAACCTTACAGATGCCGGCAAGATTTTAGCTCGTGCTTTTCAGCGTTATGGAGGATATGTTACTGATACCGCTCAGGAGACCTTTGTGATGTGCTTTATCGAAAAGCGTCCGGGTGTGTTTGATGAAAATGACCCCACCATCGCTTTTCGTAATCAACTCAAGGCAGGCACTGCCAACAATAATACTTGGTCGGACCTAGATGTTATTCGGGCTGAATTACGTCGTGTTTTGACCAACACCAAAGCAACACCAAACGGAGGCGCTGTGGGTGCGCCCCGTCGGGCGCCTTTGGCGGAGGATCTGCAGCCATGAGCGTAGTGCGACAGTCTACTGGCAGCTCATGGGTGGCTGGTAGTTCTCGGTATAGCTCCGGTAGCGGTTGGAGCTATACCGGTAGTGGCGCGCCCCTGGTGGTGGCAAGCAGCTTTGGGGGTCAATATCGAGCGGCTGGACAGGCTATCTCGGCAACCTTTGGGTCGATTACCCCACTGGCTAACGATCTGGGCATAATTATGGTAACGAGTAAGAACGGCGCAAGAGCAGCGACGCCGAGCGGATGGTCGCAGCTGGTGGCAAATGAACATAGTTCGGCGCAGACTTACAGGCAGATATTCACCAAAATTTTAGGCTCAGGAGAAAGCGGTCCAAGTTTAAACCAAGATAGCGGTTACCCCACCGGTCAACCATGGGGGTATGCCTCAATGGTTGTGAGGGGCGCCAGTACTACCAGTAGCATTAGTAGTACGCCGGAGGTGCAGGTTGATACCTCTCGGTCACTGTATGTTGGGGGTTTAACCTCTCCGACTGAGGCCAAAAGCCTGGTTATAGCAATGCTGTCTCAGGGTAACAATCCCAGCCGCACCGTGGCGACATACTACGAGCCTGAGCCTGGTAGTACCGCCAAGTTGGCTCAGCTCGATCTGGAGATGGATCAGGTCTACGCTCAAGCTACAGCGGTAAGTCACCATATATTCACCCAAAATTGGCCTTACGCCGGGCCGATTAACTGGCGCTATTTTTACTGGAGTGCTTCGGTGAGCGGTGGGGCGATATTGTTCGTTGTCAATCCAGCTTAACGTAGGCTAAAACCATAGTATTTATACCTAAACCATGGTATTCTTATCCATTGCTATGACGATTAAACATATTGCCATCATCTATAACCCAAAAAGTACCGGTGACGCTCCGGCGGCGGCTCATCAGCTGTATAACGACATCCGTGAGCATCTGCCGCATGTTGGTGCTGAGCTGATGCCGACCAAGTACAAAGGCCAGGCCGCCGATCTAACCGAGATTCTGGGCCAGACTCGTACCGGCACCGTTGTCGTATCGGTCGGTGGTGACGGTACCTATAACGAGGTCGTTAATGGCGCGATGCGAGTGGAGCGACATCGGCGGCCGGTTCTGGTTCCATACCCAGCTGGGAATGCGAACGATCACAGTCGCGAACTACTGGGCGACGCCGAGGTCATGTCGCAGCTGCTGGCAGGCGAGGTGCAGGTCATTGATCTGCTGCGGCTTTCGGTGCACAACCCCAGCGGTGAAGATATTTTGCTGTATGCCCATTCCTATGTCGGTTTTGGGGCAAGTGGGCGAGTGGCGCGCATGCTTGATCAGCGCAACTTTGGTCCGGTGACCGAAAAGCTGTTTGCCGCCCGCGAGCTGTTTAGTCCTAGCGAGTTCCGAGCGGTGGTAAATGGTACCAGTAAAAAGCTCTACAGCATCGTTTGCAGCAACGTGGCGGTTATGGGCAAGTATCTGCGGATTAGCGCCGAGGCCGATTTGAGCGACGGCCACTTTGAGGTGGTTGAAACCGATGCTGAGTCGCGTTTAGAGCTGTTGCGCCAGGTTGGAGAAACAGCGGTTGGACTGCCGGCTGCCACCAAGAGCGTTCAGAACTACAGCATGCTCTTGCTGGATAGCGTTCAGGCTCAGCTGGACGGCGAACCGGTCGGTCTACCCAAGGGCTCTACGGTGTTCGTTACGGTTGAGCGAGAGGCTATCAAGACGCTCGCCGGCGAGTAGTTCTATACCATTACGGTGTCATTACCGCCCCGATTTGGGGCGCCGGTAATCACTACCTCTAATCCCTCGGGGCCAGCTTTCAGTGTACGGACTACTTTTGGAGCAACCCGAACCGCGTCCAACGGCTTAAGCTCAATAATGTCATTATCTAAAACCATCTGTCCGCTGCCACTTATTATCACAAACACCTCTTCCTGATACTCATGCTTGTGTAAAAAAGGGATTGAGCGGTTGGGCAGCACCTTTTGGTAGCCCAGGCCGGACTGCTTAAGCGCCAACGGCCTAGTGGCAAAGCGGGCCTCCATATCTTTGTCATGTCCGTACTTTGGGGACATGTTTTCGAGCTCGGCAAGGTTGAGGTGGGTGTAGTCGGTCATGAGTATATTATAGCGGATACGTCGCGACATTGTTTACACGTCAATCAAGACGTCTTATAGTAATAAATATGTCAAAAGCATTCATAACAGTTGATGATGTCCATAAGGACTACGGCGAGTTTCAGGCAGTTAAAGGTGTTAGCTTTGAAGTCCAACGGGGCGAGGTGTTTGGTATTTTGGGGCCCAACGGCGCCGGTAAGACCACCACACTCGAGATGATGGAGGGGCTGCGCGACATTTCGCGCGGTGAGGTCATTATTGATGACATCCACGTAAAGAAAGACCCCTACGGAGTACGCAAGATCATTGGGGTGCAGCTGCAGTCGTCATCCTTTTTTGAAAACAGCACGCTGGTTGAGCTGCTGACCGCTTTTGCGGCGATGTACAACCAGCGGGTTGACGCGATCAAGCTGCTTGATAAGGTTGGTCTGGCCGAAAAGGCCAAGAGCTACCCAGAGCAGTTGTCCGGCGGTCAGCGCCAGCGCTTTAGTATTGCGGTGGCCTTGGTACATGAGCCAAAGGTGCTGTTTTTGGATGAGCCAACCACCGGTCTGGATCCACAGGCCCGCCGTAACCTGTGGGAGCTGGTCCAGCAGATCCAAGAAGAGGGTATCACCGTCATCCTGACCACTCACTATATGGAAGAGGCGCAGGTGCTATGTAATCGCATCGCAATCATGGATGAGGGTAAGATCATCGCCCTCGATACCCCTGACACGCTGATTAAGGATCTGCTCAAGCGTGGCTTTAAGCCGCATGTCGAGGTGCAAAAGGCGACGCTCGAGGATGTGTTTATTGATTTAACCGGTAAGGATTTGAGGGATTAAGATGCAAGCATACTGGTTTACCGTTACTCAAATGACCAAACTGTTGGTGCGCCGCTACTTCCGCAGCCGCATCGCCATCTTCTTTTCGGTGTTCTTTCCGCTCCTGCTACTGTTTGTGTTTGGCTTTTTGTATAGCAGCAACAAGGACGTGTCGTTTAAGGTGGCGCTGTTAAACAACTCGCAAACCGAGTTTGCGACCAAGTTCGAAGACAATCTGAAACAGGTTAAGGCTCTGAAGATTCAAGAAGATCTGACAACGTTGGACGCGGCCAAGCAAAAGATGAACCGGGGCGAAATCGACGCGGTCATTGAGCTGCCACCAGAACTAGGGCAGATTAATAATCAGAACTTTCCGAGCGGCCAGGTAAAGGTGCTGTATTCGCAAAACAGCCAGCAGGCCGGTCAAACGGTTGGTTCGGTGCTGCAGGGTATCCTGGATGGCGTAAACATCCAGCTTACCAAGGTGCAGCCACCGCTGACGGTTAAGACCGAGTCGACTAGCGAGCAGGGTCTGACCGCCTTTGACTACGCCTTCCCGGGTCTGCTTGGATTCTCGCTGTTAGGCTTGGGAATCTTTGGACCGATTAACATGCTGCCGGCCGAAAAGAAGACCGGCGCACTGACACGCTTGCGGGTAACGCCGCTGCGCCCGTCACAGTTCATCATCTCATACATGTTCTCGTCGCTGACCACCGGCGCACTATCGATCGCGGCGATGTTCTTGGTGGCGCTGTTGTTCTTTGACTTCCATCTAGTCGGTAATCTGCTGGTGTTTACCTTGTTCACCATCTTTGGGGCCATTATGATCTTTGGTATCGGCGTCGGAGTCGGTGGCTGGGCCAGTGACGAAAAGCAGTCCGCCCCGCTTGGTAATATCATTACCTTCCCCATGATGTTCCTGTCGGGTATCTTCTTTCCGCGCTACCTGATGCCGGAGTGGCTGCAGGGGGTAACCCAGTTTATTCCGCTCACACCGGTGATCGATGGTATGCGGATGATTCTGACCGAGGGTAAGACCTTCCTCGATCTTGGCCCACAGATCGGCTTGATTGGTATCTGGATGGTGATCGTGTACGCAATCGCCTTCCGCGTCTTCCGTTGGGATTAATTCTATAAGGGCAGAAATGAAAAGCGGGGCGGTGCGTATGTGCACCACCCCGCGTGGGACGGTCAGGTTACTCGTCCCGCTTCAGCAGGGCATGCAGGGCGGACTGGCGAACCATAGGGTCAGAGTCTTCGATTGCGAGCTCCTGCAGTTTCTGCGTGATCTCGACCGGGAGCGGCCCAGGGGTGTCACCGAGCATCTCGGTCATCGCCAGGCGAGCTGACTCCGACGGGAAGTTGAGCACCCCGAGTACTGCCTTCGTGACCGAAGGGGCCGTGAGGGCCTGCTGGATGAGCAGGGCTCTTAGAGCGGCACTTTCCTCACTGGTGAGGTCCTCTCCTGCCGCGAACTTGATCGCGGCCTGCTTCTGCATGAAGTCCAAGTTCATGGCTTTCTCCTGGCGGGTAGAGTAGGGAAGTCTTGACTGTCAAATTCCCAGGTATGGGAATAAACCATATTACCATAAGTGCTTTAAAAAGTCAATAGTTTACCAGATGGGCTTATCTAAAGTTGTAAAAACCTACAGGTGAGCATATACTAAGCCCACGTTCCAGATCATTCCAGATAGAGGAAGGACGTTGACATGTCGCATCAGAAGACCAGTCGCCTGATCATCCAGGGCCAGCCGGATGACATCCGCCGGCGCTACCACCTGGACATCCCGTTCCCGTACGGGCACATCGATTTGCAGCCAGGTGATCCCGACACGGGTGGGCGGATTCACTTCATCCAGGGCCCTTTCGTTGGCTACTGGAGTAGCGATTACCCAGGCGAATCGCGCATTCCAACTCGCCTGGATCACATCATCAGCCAGATCGCACGCGCCAGGTGGAACGGCAGCACGCCGCTGGCTGGTGGGATCGCAGTCCGTACCAACCATCTGCGGGTCTTCATCAACCGTTGCATCCCCGACAAGAAGCGTCGCGCTGCGCTTCACCACCTGGACAAGGTTGTCATCAAGGCGCTGAGTGACAATCTGCTACCCGATTACGACAGCGGGCAGATGTGGTACAACGATCCGGGGCCCCAGGTCGAGTTGGTCCGGCCAGATTGGCCGGCTGGAGCCAACGTGTTCGATCCAGAAGGCGATCGTAAGATTGTGCTCGATCCAGACATCGACTGGCAGATGTTCAGCGGTGAGCGGTTCATTCGAGTTCAGGAGCGGTTCTCGATCCACCGGATTCGTTTCTGGCCGCCCGAGCAGATCGAGCTGCTCCATTCGCTGTTCTGGGCACAGGGCTGCGAGTCGTGCGACATCTTTCGGCCACTGGAAGGCGACGGCTGGGAGCTGACGTTGCGGAAGGGGCTGGCCTGGACCTGGGAGCGAGTTGAGGCTGAGATCAACGGCTACTGGCTCAAGCAGCTCACCGGCGCCGGTCAAAGGCTTCTTGAGGCCTGATCGTCCCATCTGCAACACCGAGGCCGAGCGTCATGCTCGGCCTCACAATGCTCTTATAAGTAATGCAAGTCAAATACTCTTGAATTGACTCAATCTGTACAAAGCGCTTACAATGCCACTATCTTCCGTTGTGAGCAGGGGTGTTCACGGTTTGATCACGTGAGATTTTTGACAATCTACAGAAAGTACAAAATGGCACTGAGCAAAGACGGTGATTCGAAGGAAGGCCTGGGGGCGGTTTCGGCTGCCACAGTTCCGGTTAAGCCGCTGATTCGGATCTGGAACGAGCGCTTCATTGTTGGAACGCTCAACCTGGTAGCCGGCGAGCCGGGGACGGGCAAGAGCAGCCTGACGGCTGAGATTGCCGGCGACCTGTCGCGCAAGGGGCTGGTCGGCATCATCTCGAACGCCGAGGACGACGCAAGCAGTGTCACCATTCCTCGCCTACTGGCTGCCGACGCCATCCTGGAGCGGATCCATGTGATCCCCCTGGATGACACGCCGCTATTCCCGGACGAGTTTGAGGGGCTCGAGCATGTCATCAGGGAGGCTGGGATTCACTACGTCATCCTGGATCCGATCTCAGCTCATTTCAACCCGGAGCGCCTGATCTACAATCGGCCTTTTTTGCGCCGCCTGGCATCGGTTGCTCGAGCTACCAACTGCATGATTCTAGGTGTGCATCACACCACCAAGTCAGGGCTGGTAGCGGGGCCAAACTCCGGCCTGCTCGGTAGCTGCCGAGCGGTGTATGTCTACGGCTTCGATCCCGATGATGAGGATCGACGGGCGCTGACCTGCCACAAGATCAATGGGGCTGAAGCACCGGCCACTATGATCATGGAGCATGAGACCGTCGAGGTCGAGTCTGGCGCAGACGGGGGGTTTGTCGAAGCCGGCCGCTTGCGGCTGGTTCGTCAGTCAAACACGCGAGCATCTCGTACGCGAGCGCGCCGTAACCCCGAAAGGGACGCAGCCTGTGCCAAGTGGCTGACCGATTTCCTGGTGGATTGCGAGGATTGTAAGTGCGCCTCGAATGTCATCAAGGAGGCCGCTCGGGTCGAGGGCTACAGTCAGGAAACCCTACGTCGCGCCAAGATCAGCCTCGAAGTGGAGCATGTCCGAGAAGGCTGGGGTGGCGAAGGGGCTTGGTACTGGCGTCTGAGCGACGAGCACCCTGCCCGAAAGCCAGAGAGTGATCCCGAGGCGGTTAGCGAGTGACTGGTGCCGATCGTGATGAGCCACCAGATATTGCCGGAGAGATAATCGGTTTTCGATCCTGGATAGTCGAGGAGGCGAATACGTCCGGTCCGGTCCGGCTGACGTCACTGACCACCTCAACACGGTGGCCGACCGGGGAGTGGTTGCGTGCGACCTGCGACCGCTGCCCTCTAGAGCTGGTACCAAACCCAGACTGCACTTGTGGTGTGTATGCCGCTCGGCATTCTCCACATCTACATCGACTGGGCTATCATCAGGAGGAAACCTGGTTTTCGGGCTACCGAGGAGCGATAGTGGTAGGCGAGGTTGCCATGGCCGGTCGAGTGATCGAGGGCACTCAGGGGTGGCGAGCCGAAAAAGCACGACCATTCCGACTGTGGGTGCCTCACGCACAATGGAGGCTGGTTAGCCGCCTTGAGCGTGCCTATGATGTGCCGGTGGCTCTTGCAAACATCTATGAGGAGGATGTCTAGTGGATATCGGCAAGCACCAGAGGGTCGTGCAAGTGGAGCCACTTCGCGACCCTTTCGAGAAGAAGGAACAGCCATCTCCGCCCCCGCCTGCTACCAAGCGGGTTGAGGAGCGAGAGAAAGAGCCAGCTAAGAGCTAGCTCACGAGGCCGAGCGTCATGCTCGGCCTCATACCGGAATTATGCAAAAGAAGAGGGCGACCCGATATCGGATCGCCCTAAAGCTTGAATTGCTGTTGGTCGGGGTGGATGCTTTGATTCCGCTGCAGGTCTCGAAAAAACTCTTCTAGCTGTTCGACCGAGCGTAGCTGAAGGAGCTCTGCCACAAAGTCGGGTATACCACCACTCTCTCCGCATCCGTAGCAGGTAAAACCGCCGTTGGGGTAGAGGGATAGTGACGGCGTCCGTTCTTCATGAAAACAGCAGCTCATAATGAGTCGACCGCTAACCGAGGTAGGACGTCGTGTGTTGCCGCTACCGCGCCGTTCAAGAAGCGGCCCAAGCTCGCTCAAAACTGCGGCCCAGCCAATCTCGCGCCAGGATCGGGCCTGGAGCGGATCTAGATCCTTTAGCCAACTTGCGTTGTGCATAGTGGCCTTTCGTCGAAGGTTCGGTACGCCCTGCTTGCCAGCCGAAGCCAGCAATCAGGGCGTGGATAGATTATACCAAAATAGCACCGGCCATGGCGGCGGTGCTATTGAGTGACAGGAAGAGCTGGTACTACTTCCAGCCGAAGGTCTGGCCCAAGATCCATACGGTAATCGCGATGGAGATGAAGAACAGACCCAGACCAACTGGGCTGCCCCAGCTGAACCAGGAGCCCCACGAGCGCCAGTGTTTCAGGCTCTCTTCGTGGCTCCAGTTATAGTCGTTGGGCGTTTTGCCTTGATGTTGTGGCATACGAATCCCTTGTTATTTAATGAGGGCCTGTCGCCGCGCGGTGTCGACGATGTCCGCTGCGGCGCAGGCGTACCCATTCTTGCGGTGGTCTTATTGCCGACCATGTCGTTCGCCGAATGAGAGGCGCATGGCTTGAAATGGCGACCACTATGAGGTCATTATATCAGAAGGATATCAAGTCTTTAAATCCACTATTCGATACACTAAAATAAGGATCAAAGGGTGAAAAATTATGGCAAAAGTACAACCTCAACCGACCGCAATAAAACTACCTGATGGCTCAGTGGGCATTAAGAAAGTAAACGTGAGTAGCGACGTGGATAAGGCCATCCAGATTCTGAAGGGCATCTCAGCCAATGAGCCAAATCCTACTCGACAGCAACATACTTAATTATGGCGTTCGCAACTACTCAAATAGCACAGCCGAAGTTTTAGCAAAGCTCAAAGCTGCCAACAGTCTCATTTTGTCGGCTTATACTTCTTTTGAGGTGTACAGGGGATTAAATCATGATCGTATTCCTACGATGCAGAAGCTTGTTAATAGTTTCGGTAGCGTGGAGGTGGATCTGCTGACTTTTAGACTTTCAGCCATATTGGCAACGTGCTATAAAAACCATGAAGCAACTAAGCCATTTGTGAGTAGCTATGCCGATGGCGATGTGGTGTTGGCTGCAAGTGCGTTTCGGTATAATACACAGATTTTAACAGCAAATCTTAATCACTTTCCTCGACCATTTTTTGAGACAGTATCAAGTTATAGCATTGCCGACGATAAGGGCCAAAAAAGTATCAAAATAGGATTGCTGAAGACTAACCGAGCTGAACTTCAGGCGGCGATTAACCTAAATTATCCTAAAGCTACGTAAGCTCCTTCTTGGCCTTCTTGAAGCTTTCGGCAATCAACTTTTCCAGCACCTTCATATCTACGTCCTCGAGCTTGTTGAGGTACAGACAGCTGCCGCTGGCTTTATGCTTACCGAGATCCTTGAGCAGCTCAGGAAAGTTACGCGGAGAAACATATAATGTCAGGTTTTGCTTACGCGGCGAAAAGCCAACCAGTGGCCAGTCGCCTTCTTGCGAGCTGCGTTCGGACTTGTAGTGGTACACGCCAAAGCCAACAATACTCGGCCCCCACATTTTGGGCTCCAGGCCGGTGACGCGCTTATAGATCTTGAGCAGCTCAAAGCCGTCCTTGCGACGCCGCTCCGGCTCAATCCCGTTAATAAAATCTTCGGGATTTACGTCGGTAACTTTGGTCTTAATCTCGCCCATGAGTTTATTGTAGCAAGGTTTGACTACTGAGACACTGAAAAGGCAGCCGCCAAAAGCTTAAGACCTTGCCTGGTAGCAAGAGGTGAGTGTGGTACGCCAGGCACGCTGATAATCGGAACGTCTATAGCTACCTCTTTTAAGCTCGCAGCTATTTCGTCAGGTGGGAAGATCTTATCATGTGCACCGCAGATAATCGTGATTGAAGCACCTGCTTCAGTTAGCTGTTGCAGGTCGGTTAACGCAGAGTGCTTAAGGCCACTATCGTATTGCGCTTTCACCTTTGGATTACGCAGATTGGCTACAGTATGCAATAACCGGTGGTTGTAGCGCAGTCTACTATCGAGTATTAGCGATACTAATTGATGTCGCGCGTTCTTGGTAATTCGGCTTTTTAGAGTGGTGATTCGTTGAGCTCCCGTACCACTAAATGCTTGCGGATTAAGTCCGAGAGGTTGGAGTAGCACCAGCTTGTTGAGTAGCAGGTGTCGTTGCCTATCCGCAAAGTACTTTATTACAGCTGGGGCCGCTTGGGACTCAGCGACGACATCGACGGCTTTAAAAGCGTAGCTTGCTTGAATATTCTTGACTACGTCAGTGGTATAGCCAAGCATGTATGCCGTTAGGTCGCTGCCATCTGATGCGGCGTGCCAGTATGGGGCCCCTTGGACTACGGCAGTACGTGGCGGGCAGGATTCAGCTACCCATTTTGGTAGTCTATCGATCTGTGCTACGCCGAGAAACACGATGGTGTCCAGGGTATCGTCATCACTGGTAAACCAGATGTCGTAGTGCGCAGATGTATCGTTATAGGAATATGTAAAGCGTCGATGCGTCATGAGCTCTATGATATACCGCAGTGCTCTTTTGCAAAATCAGAAGTGTGAAGCCTCGCAGTTTTCTACTGCCAAACGGTCAGTAGAACCGTATTGACCACCATAACGATTAAAAAGAAGCTTGCGTTCAGCCACCAGAACTTCCAGCTAAAGCGTAAGTAAAAGTTGTTGCCGACCGTGGTGGCCGCAACCAGTCCGGCCCACAGTACCAGGCCCGTGGTTACGGCCTGGCCAACCGAATCGAGCTCGAGCGCCTGAACAACCATCGCCAAGACCACCGTTTGAACCAGCGCGGCAACCGCTACCGACCCAATCGCCTTGTTGGCGGCATCCTTTGGCATCTTCATCATGTCGACGCCGCTCAGCTTGGACCACAGTTTACCAAAGCCGGCCGGCGAGTACCAAAAGGCGCCAAAGCCAATGTTAACCAGCCATGCAACGATAATGGCGAATATATTAAGATCTGAAACCGACAGCATGAGATTGTTCCTGCTTATTGCTTATGGCAGAAGTATAGCAGGAAAGTGGGAGTTTATCTTTCTTCTCGCCACAAGATTCGATCGATCGGCCCATTTTGGGCAAGCGACTTTATATGCGCATAGGACTGCTCAATAATCTGTTCAAGAACCGGCAGCTCAATGTCGCTGAGCTTTTTAATATAGATGCAGTAGCCGGTAATGGTGTGCTTTCCCAGCTTGGCAAGCAGGTCAGAGTAACGAGCGGTGCCATCCATGACGTATACGGTAATCTTGCCCTTACGCGGGTAGAAATTAATAACGGCGCTGTCGCCTTCGCGCCCGCTCTCGTACTTGTAGTGGTAGGTATCAAACCCGATGGTGCCCACATTCCACAGCTGCGGCTTATGCCCACTAATCCGCTGCATCATCTCAATCAGCACCTGAGTATCCTTAAGGGTCTGTTCATCGAGCGAAGCAAGGTAGTGGGTAACGGAGGAGCGGTTGGTCATTTCTTTATAGAAATATTACAGATTAGTGTCTAAAAACTTCTTCAATGCTACCAAGTCTTCTTTCGTATGATCGTAAAAGTAAGTGGTAATACCAACCGACTCAGCGCTTTTTGCCGCTTCGGCGCTGTGCTCAAAGTAAACAACTTCATCTGGCTTTAGCTCAAAATGAGCCAGCATCGTAGTAAAGTAGGCCGGATCGGTCTTTTCCGGATCGTGCTTGAGGGTGAACACTTCATAAGGCGACTTGTCCAAATTGAATTTTTTAAACTGCTCGTCATTGGCACCGGTTAGGACGATTTTGGTATTGGGATAAGTTTCGAGCAAATCATGCATCTCCTTAAAGATCGACCCGTCTTCAAGAATCAAGCCATTAATTGCGTCTACAAGAATTGTTTTCATAGGGGTATTGTAGCAAAAAAGAAACACCCGCCAGCAAAACGCCGGCGGGCTATGAGTTCTTGCCTGACCTAAGCTACTTGAGCAAGGCCCGGGCGTGGGTCGCCGATATTCAGCCAGCTGCCCCCAAACGTCGACAGCTGCTGGTAGGCGTACTCGGAGTCAACCGGCCCATTCTCGGTCTGCACCTTGCCGCGATGATCGATGCGGGGGATCTGACTGAACGAAAACGCCCCCGCCATATCTTCGATGCGGCCGCCCTTCCAGATGACCTCGAAGCCTTCACCTCGAGTACGGCCCACCTTGGCGCCCGGAGTATTGATCTTGACGATACGGAGCGTGCTCACAAGTCTACCTCCCGGTAGGCTAGGTTGTCGATGTAAGTTCGTATCACCACTGAACTTGGCTTATTATGACATAATTTGGTAAATAATTCCTGATTAGGATTTACACGGGGGTTATGACAAGTGAAAGCCCCGCCGAAGCGAGGCTCACACCACTACTGGTGTTGCTCGCCCGGGCGGGGCGTTGTGGCTACTTGACCACGAGGTAGGGCATCCCGCCAGGCAGGATGCTCCACACGTCGCGAGGAAGCTGGTACTCGACCTTGCCGATGGCGATGCCGAGCTGGAACAGCTGCTCCATGCGCTGATGGAAGCCGGTCCATTGGTTGCCGTGCTTGTCCTGGCAGGCGTTCAGGAAGGAGTCGCCACCGCCACCGGTGGCCTTGAACTGGTCCGGCAGCTCGTCCAGCAGCGCTTCGATCTCGGCCTTGTGGCCCTCCACGCGCTCGGGGTTGAGCCCGACCGTTCGGGAGATGCCTTCGGCCACGATGTGGTTGCTGGTGTCCTCGCCGTCCTTGAACAGGCAGTCGAGGAAGATCGCTTCGACCCGCTCGGGGTCAAGAACGATGGTAGGCATGGCGTTTGGTCCTCTCTCTGAGGGGGGGTGGGAGTTGCAGCATCTTGGTAAACACCTCAATGCATGAGGATTATTCTATAATAATTATTATGTTTAGTCAATAGTTACCATTTAGTGCTGCGTGTGGGTGAGAGTTTCCACGAGGGATCACTTAGCTATTGCGTAATACCCAGTCAGCCTGATCTTGGGGGAACTGCTCTCGCATGTAGCGTGCGTCTTGGGGTAAGTACTCTTCGTCCCAGATTTTGGCCCAATCTTGGCTATCGCGCTTTACGCCCCGTTCACGTCTGGTCGCTTCTGGCGAATCTATCCAAATCTTGTAATCAAAGTAGTCTTTCAGCACGGGGCCTAGCGTCCCCAGGCCCTCAACTATTACATAGCCTTTGGGCTCAATGTGCCTATCTTCTCCTTTTGGAGTCTTATAGTTTGAAGCAGTTCCTTGTTTGAGCGGCTCAAGGACCTGCGCCTTTAGGCGGTCAAACTCGAAATTAACGTGTACCGATGTCTGTTCCGTAACCTCGACTCGCTGGTTTTTGGGTTTGTAGAAATCGTCAATATGAACTATTTGGCTCTTCTTTAATGCTTTGGCGAGCTGCGCCGCATAGGTACTTTTGCCCGCACCCCCGCAACCATCAATGGCAACCAAGATAGGTTCGTGTGACTTTATGGCAGTAATGGCATGTATTAGTTCGTCGGGTATATACACGTTATTCACCGCTCAATTATAGCAAAGCAAATATAATTCCTGATTGAAAGGTAAGAGATGGGGTCACACGAATGCGAAAAGCCGCCCCCATCACAGAGAGCGACTTTTGCATCACTGGATGAGGGCGGCGTTACCTCTTGACTTCTAGGAGTCGGCCTTCTCGACGTCGAAGACGTTCGGAAACTGCGAGAAGAACGGGATTCGCGAGCCGGCGATCCGCAACTTGACGGCTCCCTCGTTCGGGATGTCCTGCCAGATGTCGGCGGAGTTGAACTTGAGGCGCAGAAGGGAGTCCTCGTTGGACAGTTGCCCGCAGTCGCTCGTGTAGACGCGGTACGAGCCGTTGTCTCCGCCACGATCCTTCTCGGTGACGTGACAGGTGGCCCAGCGGTCGTTCTTGTAGACGGTTGCCCAGGTCATCCACATCAAGAACGCGCTGCCCATGAGGCAGACGAGTCCGGCGACGAAGGCCCAGACCTTGTTGTAGGCAAAGTGGGCGGTCGCACCCACGATGGCGGCGGAGGCTGCCAGGAGGATGAGCAGGACGATCCAAAAACCGGTCATATTCCGATCCTTTCAGATGAGAGGGACACTGCCCCCTCGGTGGGAGGCAAGTTCAATCACTTTAACATAAAAATAATGAAATGTCAATAGTTACTTGCTGTTTGATAATAGCTATTAACAGATAAAAAAGAGCCCCGAGGGGCTCAAATATAATTCCTGGTGCGGGTACAGGGACTCTAACCCTGGGCCTCTTCCTTGGCAAGGAAGCGCTCTAACAGCTGAGCTACACCCGCATGTCATTTGGTGGCGAGACTCGGACTCGAACCGAGGACACGAGGCTCTTCAGGCCACTGCTCTACCAACTGAGCTATCTCGCCAGGGTTGGTACGACCTCAGTATTCTAGAGGAAAAACCGCTTAGATTCAACAGTTTTAAGGGTGGTTACACTTTAGCGGTGCAGAACTTGCAGCGCTTGGCTTTGGCCGGGATGGTGCTCAGGCATTCTGGGCACTCTTTTTCGTCCGGTTCGTTTTCTTGGCCGCGCTTGGCTCGGGCGACCAAGTGATTCATGGGTTTAACCACGCCAAAGAAGATGGCGGTGGCGACGATTAAGAAGGCGATAACGGCGTTCAGGAACTGGCCGTACATGATGGCGCTGCCATTAATGGTCAGTTTGAGCGACGAAAAGTCGGGCTGGCCACCGACGGCGGCGATCAGGGGAGTGATGATGTTTTCGACCAAACTGGTGACGATGGCGCCAAAGGCTGCGCCGATGACCACACCGACGGCTAGGTCGACAACGTTTCCACGCAGCAGAAACTGTTTAAATTCTTGTAACACGATGAGTATCTTCCTTGCTTGGGTTTAGTATACTCGGATATTCGGAGAAAGATAAGTGGTTGAGATCATTTAGTGCAGGTGACTTTGCTGAGGGCCCACTGGTTGTTGCTGTTCGGCTTCATCTCGGCGGTTATGCTGTTGGAAGCTGCGCTGCCGTCGTTGTATACCTTGGTGACCCGGAGGGTGGCCACATTAGATTGCTTAGTGATTAAGCTTACTTTAACGCTGTCGGGCACCGCTTCTTGGCCGCATAAAACAGGTTCACCAGCGGTATCGCCGTTGAACGATGCATTAATATAGCCTTTGGACTGGAAGGTTTTGACACCACTGTCACCCCTGTGAGAGCTAGCTTCAGCTAGGTATTGACTGTAAAAATCGCTTAGCCGCGCAATAGGATCCCCATATGAGACTGGGGTGGTAGTTACCTGCTGTTCCGACTTGCTGGTTTTCTTTGGAACATTTACAGAATAGTCGGTCTTATCCTGTCGTGCTTGGTAGGCAAAATAGCCAGCGGCGCCAATAGCAACCAATGCTATTACAACAATAACTGCTTCAAACGCACTAAATCCTTTTTGGTTTTGTAGTAACTTCATTCTGTGAGTAGTCCTACCTTATATACTAGCATTACGCTTATGCTAACATTTGGGTTCACTGAAGACAACTTGACTCGACAATATATAAGTGCTGGTGGGCGCTGAGGGACTCGAACCCCCGACCCTCTCGGTGTAAACGAGATGCTCTAGCCAACTGAGCTAAGCGCCCGGGTCGATTACGACCAGGGAATAATACCAGAAATAAGGTTGGGAGGCAATAAAAGGAAGAACCGCCCTCCGAATCCGTTCGGAAGGCGGTTGGGTCGCGGTTAGGCCGCGGCGAGCTCGAGGCGCCTCCGCTTGCTGTTGCGCGGCTGAGCGTCGATGATGAACTTGCGGATCAGACCCTTGAAGGTCGCGAGGTTGCGGCGATCGCTGTGGAGATCAAAGAGGCTGCAGTCCATGACGGCCTCCTTGCTCAGCTCGCGGCACAGGGGAATGAGCTGTCCGTTCGGAAGCGTGAGGGTGCCAGCCATGTGGATCCCGGCCTCCGAAATCGCCATGACGACTCGAACCGTACCGCGTCCATTGATCTGGCAGGTGTAGCTGATCTGTTCTTCGGTCGTACCGTTCGCTTCATCTGGCTTGAACCCCAAATGCGGGAATTCCTCGGTGGCCTGATTGACCAGCCGGCTGAAGCGGTCGCTACGAGTTTCTGTGCTGCTCGTCGGTGTGGGCATGTGCGCCTCCTGGCGAGTTGGGAACAGTGATTAGTATAATGACACATTGACTCAGTTTTGGCAATACACAGGCGAAAAGCTGACAACAGGTGGGAAGCCATGTATAATTTGGGAGTTCCACGTCGGTTATGGCACCTTGGCGGAGTGGTTACGCAGAGGTCTGCAAAACCTTTTACACCGGTTCAATTCCGGTAGGTGCCTCCAAATTTATCTTCTGATAATAATTTGACAAATCATGGGCGAGTGGTGGAATTGGTATACACGACGGACTTAAAATCCGTTGCCGCAAGGCTTGAGGGTTCGAGTCCCTCCTCGCCCACCAGGAATTATTCGCCGATTGCGATTGCGAGCGGCATATATTAAGGTAGAACCACTTCTAATCTTCTAGGTGAGAGAAACCTGAAGTTTTGACAACAAGCGAGGTGAATCGCATGGCGTTTGAGCTGAAGTCGCATTACCAGGAGATTCTGGTTGCTATTGAGGGGCAGCCGCACCGTCCGCTCAGCCTCAAAGAGCTGGAGCTTCTTACCAACTTCAATCCACAATCGCTGAAGAGGTACTGCCAGAAGTTGGTGAGAGAAGGGTACCTGCACTTTAATGATCGCGCGTTGTGCTACTCAGTCGGGGAGCTTTTTCCTGAGCCCTTACGGATGGCCAAGATGATTGAGCAGGCAGAGAAGCGACGCGAGCAAGACCCGTCGTACGACCCAGACGCTCATCAGCTGATGGTCGCATACGGAGAGGGGTTCAAGTACGACCTGCGCCAAGATTTTCTAGAGGAGCTAACCAAGCTTGTGCGACTGGTTAAGAGCAGTCAGGAGCTGCCCGAACCGGTTGTGCAAGCGGGGATGAGTTCCGAAAAGAATCTGGTTCGCCACCGCGCCTATCAGGTGGTGTGCGAGTGGGTGGAGGATCGTGAGCTGACAGAAGATCTGTCGGATCCTCTTGATGATGACCCTGGACCAGAGGAGCGCCCTCTACCCGAGGAGGAGCCATGGTTCCCGGAGCCGGCAGAGGAGCGATGATGGTGGCTGAGGCTCGCCAGATCCTTGAGCTGTTGTTCACGGCACGAGGGGGATTGAGTCCGCGTCAGATAGCCGATGAGCTGTTTGGTGGCGATGTCATGGAGTATTACCGTCACTCGCCTGGCCTCCAAGCTAGCGGTCTGATCTGCCACGGCGACGGCTGTCAGCCTCGGGTGCACATAACCGAAGCCGGCAAGGCCGCGTTTCATCTGAGCTGTCGACAGCATGAGTGACCCCGGCGTATTGGCCGGGGTCACAGCACGGAATTATATGCTACTTTAGTAGGGTCAACATCGATTGCGAAAGCTCGAGGTGAGAGCGGTGGAGAAGCAAGAGGATCAGGTTGAACTTGCTGAGGGAGTCTTTCGGGTGTTTAACCACACCGTTCAGCGCAATGCTTCCGGCATCTTTGTCGTGACAGGGATCGTTGGTCATGACACTCATAGCGGAGGTGTGGGAGTTGGTCCGGTTTGGATCCCCAAGATTGGAGCGGTGTTCCATACTCGGGACCTGGGTGAGCTGAAGGGCTGGCTCATCGAGCGAGAGCTCGAGCGGCTCCGTTGGTCCAAGCTGGATGGTGAGGCAGATGCGGTGATGTTGGAGCTCGCCATGACGGTGCCATACACCCAGAAGTGCACCTGTCAGGCATATCCGACCCATCAGGCCGAGGACTGTCACGAGCACAACGACAACCCACGTCATTTCGTCGGTGACTACGAGTTTCCGTGCAACTGCCCGCCCGAGGCGCTTGAGCAGGCGGCCTAGATCACTCCCGGCGGCTCTGGCTTAATTAGTCAGGGCCGCCGAGTTCGTAATTATATCTCCCCCGTTGGGGTAAAAAATGGTACAATAGAGCCAAAATAACAAGGGTATTCAGATGGAACTGTGGATCGTCCTAGGAATTGTCGCAATCGTGGTAATTGGCCTCATCGTCATTTACAACGGCTTAGTTACTGCTAAACAACGGGTTGAAGAGGCTTGGAGTGACATCAACGTTCAGCTCAAGCGCCGCTATGACTTGATTCCCAACCTGGTGTCGACGGTGCAGGGTTACGCCAAGCACGAATCAAAGGTGTTTGAAGGTGTGACTCAGGCGCGTTCGGCGGCCATGGGTGCCAAGGACGTACACGCAAAGGCTGAGGCCGAAAATCAGCTAGCCGGCACACTCAAGAGCCTGTTCGCGGTGGCAGAGGCCTATCCAGACCTAAAGGCCAACCAAAACTTTAAGGCGCTGCAGGATGAGCTGGTCGATACCGAGGACAAGATTCAGGCCTCGCGTCGGTTCTATAACACCAACGTGCGTGACTTTAACACCAAGCTGGGCACCTTCCCGACCAATCTGTTTGGTGGGATGCTGGGATTTAAAGCTCGCGAGTTTTTTGAGGCCGATAATTCAGCCGAAATCCAAGAGCCGGTCGCGGTAAAGTTTTAAAGAGAATAAACGAAAGTTACGCAGAGTATGGAGCACGTTACCACAACCTATGCCTGGCAAGAAGCGATGGAGCTCGCCAATGAGCTGAATCGTTTATGTGAGGAGTTTAGTGATGGCGACCGCAATGTGCTGGTTGGGCACCTACGGCAGTCGGTGGTTGATATTCCGGCAACCGTAGCGGCCGATATTATGCTTGCCCGACCGGCGAGCATTGAGCCGGTGATTCGGTTGGCGACCGAGCTGGAATTGGTCCACAAGATTTACCCGGCGATCGAAACCGGTTCGGCGCCGCAAAAAACCGAGGCCTTGCTGGCCCGCATGCGGTCGGTTAACTACACCGAGCGAGTACCAGAGCCGGTGTCAGAGGCTGAGGAAGGTGGTACCGAGGTGGCGGCGTCATCGACCGAGCAGCGCCCGGCCGATCAGCCAGCCATGAACGAGCCAAGCTCGGTGCCAATTACTCCGAACGTGGAGGGTTAATGTACACAGCTATAAGTTCGAACAAACGAAAAACGGTATTGCTGGTGGCGGTGTTTATCGCCTTTATCGCGACGCTTGGGTATGTCTTTGGGGCGGTCAACGACTCACCGGGACTGTTTTACTTTTTTGGGATCGGCGCGCTTGTGTATTCGCTGATCATGTACTTTGCTTCGGCGAAGATCGCTTTAGGTATATCGGGGGCGCGAGAGATTAAGAAGGCCGACGCACCGGAGCTGTACCGGCTGGTCGAAAACCTTAGCATTACAGCCGGCTTGCCAATGCCGAAGGTCTACATTATTCAGGATCAAGCCGCCAACGCCTTTGCCGCCGGCCGCGACCCTAAGCATGCCGCGGTGGCCGTAACCACCGGGTTACTGGAGCGGCTAGAGAAGGACGAGCTAGAGGGAGTGCTAGCGCACGAGATGGCGCATATTGGTAACTATGACATTCGCTTGATGAGCGTGGTGACCGCGTTGGTGAGCATCGTGTCGATCATTAGCGACTTCTTCTTTCATATCAGTCTGTTTGGCGGCGATGATGACAATCCGAACCCCATCATGATCGTGGTGGCGATAGTGATGGCCATTTTGGCTCCGCTGATTGCAGCGGTGATTCAGTTGGCGATTTCGCGCCGACGCGAATATCTGGCCGATGCGACCGGTGCTATGTTGACGCGGTACCCAGAAGGTTTAGCCAAGGCGCTAGAGAAAATCTCGCAGAGCGGCCCAATGCATCGTACCTCTTCGGCGACCGCCCATCTTTATATCGCCAATCCGCTGGGTCGGGGTAAGGGCGCTGGTGCGCGTGTGGCCGGACTGTTTAGTACTCATCCGCCAATCGAAGATCGCATCAATCGCTTGCGGGGTATGGGAGACACGGTGTGAGCCAGGATGTAGCGGCACGACCATCGCTGTTTCGTCACCCCCTAGAGCGCGCACGATATGTGTGGGCGAACATTCGGCGGGAGTATCAGAATCTACCCGGAGCCAAAGCCTTAATGCGCCAAAGCTGGGCGCTGTACCGTAAGCATCTGAGCCTATTGACTCGTCTGGTGGTGCTGGTAGCGCTACCGGTGGCAATCGCTACAACCTACTTTACCGACCCCACCGGCAACAGCGCTTTCTCGTCTTACCTGGGCTTTGCTCAACTAGCAATGAACACCGCTTTGCTGTACGCCGTGGCAAAGATTGTGGGAGGCAAGCGAGCACCAAAGGTGCGTCAGGCTTATTACGAAGGGTCGTCATTACTCGTCAGGATGGTGCTGCTGTCGTTTCTGATAGCCCCGCTGGTCTTACTTATGTTGCTAGGGGTTTTTATTTTGGCATACGGCATTTTTGCGCCGGGGGTGGTGTTGCAAGGCGGCGAAAAGAGTATTTTGTTTGGGTTGGCAGCGGTTACTCTTCTACTTGGTCTGTACTGGGTGTTGCGAACGGTATGGGCGGCGTTTGTTGTGGCTACAACCAGCTTAGGCCCATGGCAGGCGGTCCGCCAGAGTTGGCGGATCACCCGCGGTCGGGCAACGGTGGTGTTTCTCCGTGTATTTGCTTGGTTGGGAGTGTTGGCAGTGGCAGTTGGAGTGCCGGCGGCTATACTACTGGCTCTTACCAGCTGGCTTGAGCTGAGCTTGGTATCGGCAGTTGTTCAGGCGGCGGTTGCGGCGGTGGTCTTGCCACTTTTGACGATCTATCTCTATCTTTTTTACCAGGGCCTGAGCGATGGAACACAATCGACCGGTTGAACGAGCGGCCAAACTCCGCGACCTGCTCAATGAGTATCGCTATCAGTACTACGTGCTTGATGCGCCAACGGTTGATGATGCGGTCTACGATTCACTCAACGTTGAGCTGCGCGATTTAGAGGCGGCGCATCCGGAACTTATTACTCCCGATTCGCCTACACAGCGAGTCGGTGCCGAGCCGCTGACCAAGTTTGAGTCGGTAGCGCACCAAACACCAATGCTCAGTTTGCAAGATGTGTTTAGTCATGAAGAGGTGCAGGCCTGGGAGCAACGGATGCGTAAACTGCTTGGCTCTCGATTTAATCAAGAGTATTACGCCGAAATTAAGATGGATGGTCTGGCCGCCTCACTCGTCTATGAGGACGGGGTGTTGGTTCGTGGTCTGACGCGGGGCAATGGTCGAGTGGGCGAGGATGTGACCGCTAACCTGCGCACCATTGAGGCGATTCCGTTGCGACTGCGTGTCGACAAACAGGTTCCGGCATCGGTGTATCGCGGACGATTCGAGGTTCGTGGAGAGGTGCTCATGTATAAGGAGGTGTTTGAACGACTTAACAAACAGCGGGCACAAGACAATAAGCCTTTATATGCCAACCCACGCAACACCGCCGCCGGCACCATTCGTCAACTTGACCCAAAGTTGGTGGCGGCGCGTCAGCTGAGCTTTCACGTCTATGCCGTGGCGACCGATGTTGATGGCGTAACCACTCACGCCCAGGAGCATGAGCTGGCCGCAAAGCTTGGTTTTAAGGTCGAGTCGCATAGCGAAACCCTACACAGCATCGATCAGATCGAAAAGTTCCTAACTAAATGGGAGGATAAGCGCAAAGATTTACCGTATAACACCGATGGCGTCGTATTTACGTTGAATGATCGAGTGGCTTTTCAGCGCTTGGGTGTGGTTGGTAAGGCGCCCCGCGGTTCGGTGGCCTATAAGTTCCCGGCCGAGCAGGTGACCACCAAGTTGAAAGACATTCAAGTCAGCGTTGGTCGAACCGGCGCCGCCACCCCGTTTGCGGTACTTGAGCCGGTACAGGTAGCCGGTTCAACGGTGCAGATGGCGACGCTGCATAATGCCGGCGAGGTGGCGCGTAAGGACGTGCGGATTGGCGACACCGTCATTATCCAAAAGGCCGGCGATATCATTCCCGAGGTAGTGCGACCGCTGACCGAACTGCGGACCGGTAAAGAGAAGCAGTTTGTCATGCCAAAGAAGTGTCCGGTCTGCGGTGAGCCGCTCCACAAGGAGGAGCAAGAGGCAATCTGGCGGTGCGTCAACATCGACTGTCCCGCGGTTGAGCGCGAGCGGATCATCCACTTTGCCTCGAAGAACGCCATGGACATTGAAGGGATGGGCGAAAAGAACGTCGAGACGTTTTTAGAAGCTGGCATTATCAAAGACGCTGCTGATTTGTTCACCCTGACCGAGGATGATCTACTTCGGCTGGACCGCTTTGCCGAGGTGTCGGCTCAAAAGCTGATAGCCTCTATTCAGGCCCATAAAGAGGTTCCGCTTGACCGATTCATCTTTGCACTCGGTATTCGCCATGTTGGCGAACAGACCGCCTTTGATTTGGCCGACCATTTTGGCAGCTTGGAGCGATTCCGGCAGGCAACTCAGGAGGAGCTACAGAGTGTTCCGGGGATTGGTACGGTGGTAGCCAACAGCGTGCACGAGTGGCTCAATAGTGAGCGACACCAAAATCACTTAGCCAAGCTTGAAAAGGTGGGAGTCCATCCGCTCCCGATTAAAAAAGTTACCGGCTCATTAACCGGTGTAAACTTTGTTATTACCGGTACGCTGGATAGTTTTGGGCGGGACGAGGCTGGGGAGCGAATAGCCGCCAAGGGTGGCAAGCTCCTGAATTCAGTCACCAAAGACACCACCTATGTGGTGGTCGGCGATGACCCGGGTGCTAACAAAATTGCTAAGGCTGAAAAACTTGGCATTGAGCAGATCGACGAGGCTCGGTTGCTGAAGCTGCTGCAAGAATAAGTTCGTAAAAAGTCAGAGCGGCATGGACGCGGTTGGGAGAGCGATCTCTCCGCGGGTGCGCCCATGCCGCTACTTGTCTCGGGGGCCGTGGCCAAGGTTCACCCGCGAGGCAAGCTAAGCTGCCGGCCCTAACGTACGAACAGCCTTGGTGGTGGTCGTTGACGACGACCAGGGACCGAACTCTCGCGAACGAGAGTGAGGCTTGGGATCGTACGCAAGCAGCGCCGACAGGGTCTTTGGATTAAAGGGGGATCCAAAGGAGGCGGTAGAGCGGTGACACATCCCCATGCGCTCCGCTGCCGACCTCTTTACCCGGCTGCTCGGGTATTTTTGGGTACGTCTCCTGGTGTCGCGATGTGGGTCGCGACAAAAGGTAATTCTTACGATACGCCGTCCATGTAGTGTCGTCAATAACGGGCAACTTTTGGCTTTCGATAACAAAAAAGCGCTACCGAAGTAGCGCGACCCAAGAGCGTAGCCCTTAAGATTTACGTGGGGCCCCCGGCGGTGCCTGATGCGAGCCGAGCTCAGTTATCAAACACCGCCAGGAGTTCTCCTCCCCTCAGCCGGCATCCCTTCCGGGTCGCCGGACACCTTGGCGCAGTGCGCCGCAGTTTACGTACCTCCGGGGTTTACCAACCCGGGAGAGGCGGCGAGGCCCCGGAGGTAGCGTCGGAGCAGCGAGCGGAGTGTGTCCTTGACGAGAGTCACTCTGCCCGGGCCATGTACGCTTTTTGATTTTCGGCGAAATCAAGAATTTCGTCAACCCTTTGCCCAATCTGGCTGCCATCAGGTACAATACGATCATGTCAAAGATTACTCCGGACGAGGTTCGTCGAGTCGCACAACTAGCTCATATTGGCTTAGCAGAGGATCAAATCGATCACTTTGCGGCCGAATTGGATCAAATTGTTGGTTTTGTGGAGCAGCTTCAGTCTGTTGATATTGAGGGTGTTGCGCCTACCGACCAGGTAACCGGCTTGGTGGACGTTTGGCGCGAGGACGAGGTAAAGCCGGGCTTAACCCATGACGACCTCAAGTTAAATGCTCCTGACTGGCATGACGGTCAGTTTAAGGTGAAGCGGGTATTATAGTGATTGATTTAAAGCGCCCAATTTCGGAGTTGGTGGATGAGGTGCAGGCCGGTAAGCTGACCGCGCTGGAGCTAGTGGAGGCTAGCCTGAAGGCTACCGACGCCGGTGAGGAGTATCACGCGATTCTTGAAAAGAATGAGGGTGCGTTAACTCAAGCCAAAGATATTGATGAAAAGATTAAGAAAGGTGAAAAGGTTGGCCGCTTGGCCGGTATCCCTTTTATTGCCAAGGATAACTTTTTAACCAAGGGCACTCATACGACCGCTTCGAGCAACATCCTCAAGCCATTTAAGGCGCCGTATCAATCCACGGCAGTGCAGAAGCTAGAAGATGAGGGGGCAATCATGGTTGCTAAAGCCAACCTCGACGCTTTTGCACACGGCTCTTCAACCGAGAATAGTGATTTTGGGGTAACTAAAAATCCGCTTGATAAAGAACGAGTGCCGGGTGGATCTTCGGGTGGCTCGGCGGCAGCTGTAGCGTTGGGCTTAGCTTGCTTTGCATTGGGCACCGATACCGGCGGTTCAATTCGTCAGCCCGCCGCCTTTACCGGCACGGTTGGGCTTAAGCCGAGCTACGGACTGATTAGCCGTTACGGCGTGGTGGCGATGGGGAGCTCGGTCGACGTGATTGGGCCGCTGACGAATCGAGTGGAAGATGCGGCTTTGGTAATTGACGTAATGGCCGGGAAGGATGCCGCTGACGCCACCACCGTTGAGCGCGACAGCGAGTCGTATACCGATTTTGACACCAACTTAAAAGGTAAGAAGATCGGACTTATTAAAGAGTATCTGGCTGAAGGAATTGACTCCGAGGTTAAAGCCTCCGTACTCCAAGCTGCCGAAAAGCTCAGGGCGGCCGGCGCTGTGGTAGAAGAGGTATCGCTTCCTTCGTCTGACTTGGCCCTGGCTGCCTATTACATTTTGGTCCCGGCCGAGGTCAGTTCAAACCTGGCTCGGTACGATGGTATCCGTTACGGCCATAGCTCCAAAGAAGCCACAACCATGCATGACACCTTCCTAAAGAGTCGCAACGAGGGCTTTGGCAACGAGGCCAAGCGGCGGATCATGATTGGCACCTATGTGTTATCGAGCGGCTACTATGACGCCTACTACAAGCGAGCGCAAAAGGTCCGAACTGTTTTACGCAACGAGTTTGTGCAGACTCTGAAAGCCTACGACCTATTGCTCGGTCCCACTACCCCAACGCCGGCCTTTAAGATTGGTGAAAAAAGCAAAGATCCGCTTGCAATGTATCTGTCAGATACTCACACCGTCGCCGTAAACTTGGTTGGCGCCTGTGCGATCAGTCTTCCAGGTGGGCGAGTAAACGGTTTGCCGGTGGGTGTGCAGCTGATTGGCGCTCAGGGCGATGAGCGTAAACTGCTTGGCGTGGCGGCCGCCACCGAAAAGCTACTGGCCGATGCTGCCACCAAGGAGGTTCAGGTATGATTTGGTTTCTACTCGCTACGCTAGCGCTCGGCCTTCTCATTCTGGCTGTTATCATGACCGATCAGACCAAGCCGAAGAAGGGCAAAGGTAAACGGCGTTATACCAACCGCGTTGGTAATGTCGATAAAGAGTTCGTTCAAACTCGGTGGGTGGCCATTGAAGCCATGGCCAGTGGTGGTGGCAGCCTGCGCGATGCGGTGAGCGAGGCCGACAAGCTGGTCGATTACGTCCTTAAGCAATCGGGTGTGCCAGGTGACACCATGGGCGAACGTCTCAAGCGCGGCGGCGATCGTTTTAGCGACATTAACGCGATCTGGCGAGCTCACAAGCTGCGCAACGCCTTGGCTCACGAGGCTAAGTTTGATCTGATCCCCAGCATGGCTCGCGAGGCTATCGGCGACTTCCGCCAGGGCCTAAAAGATCTGGGGGCGTTATGAGTAAGTACGAAGTTGTCATCGGCATTGAGACCCACGTTCAGCTGGCCACCAAGACCAAGCTGTTTTGTGGCTGTAATAACGATGCTCGTGAGGCTGAGCCCAATAGTTATGTCTGCCCGGTCTGTACCGGTATGCCGGGAGCGCTCCCGGTCTTGAATAAGCGGGCCGTAGAACTGGCTTTGCAGGCTGGTCATGCGCTCAACGCCTACGAGAACGCGAAGGAGTTCCACTCCAAGTTTGACCGCAAGAACTACTTTTACCCGGATAGCCCGATGAACTATCAGATCACGCAGTTTGATGAGCCGATCATCGGTAAAGGCTATGTCGAGTTTCCGGTGAACGGTGAGACTAAGCGGGTTGGAATTACGCGTGTTCATCTTGAGGCTGATGCCGGTAAGCTGACTCACCCAGCTGGTACTGACTACTCCCTTGTAGATCTCAACCGTGCCGGCACACCACTGATCGAAATTGTTAGTGAGCCGGATATGCGTAGTGCCGACGAGGCCAAGGCCTACGCCCAGGAGCTGTACAACCTGATGCGCTACGCCAAGGTCAGCGACGCCAACTTGTACTACGGCAACATGCGCTTTGACGTAAACGTGAGCCTGCGCCCGGTGGGTAGCAAGGAGCTTGGTACTCGTAGTGAGAGCAAGAACTTGAACTCATTCCGAGCGGTTGCCGGTGTGGTGGAGTATGAGGCCAAGCGCCAGGCCGAGCTGCTCGACAAGGGCGAAAAGGTGGTCCAGGAGACTCGCGGCTGGGATGAGAATAAGGGTGTGACCTTCAGCCAGCGGAGCAAAGAGGAGGCTCACGATTACCGCTACTTCCCCGAGCCGGATGTACCGCCGTTGGTGGTGACCGAGGAGATGTTGACTCAGGCTAAGAAAGCTATGCCAGAGCTGATGCCAAATGATGTGAGGCAAGAATTTAGTGAGTATAAACTCTCAAGTGCTGTGCTGAATTCAGTTATCGACAATCCAGCGTATGTTGAGCGATTGGTAAAAGTAAAAGAGATCAATCCACAGTTTGTTCGTTCGACAGCTCTTTGGCTGACCGGGGAGGTTCAGGCGGCTCGAATTTTGAAGCCTGATTCTGAAATACCGACAGTCGTCCAACTACAAGCCTTGGCTCAGATGACAGAAGACGGAGTTGTAAGCCAAAGCGCAGCAAAGAAGATTGTTCATGATATGACAGTAAGTGGGCATGAACCAATGGCGATTGCGGAGAGAGAGAATCTCATTCAAAACTCCGATACCGGTGAACTCGAGAAAATCGTCGATGAAGTGATCGCCTCTAATCCGGAACCATGGGAGCAGCTCAAGGCCGGTGAGACTAAAGTTCTCGGTTTCCTCGTCGGCCAGGTCATGAAGGCCTCAAAAGGTCAGGCCAATCCGCCAATGGTTAATGATATACTGAAGAAAAAGTTAGGAAGCTAGGTGACCTCACTCGATCTCTCATTTGAAAATCTGGTTGATCCGCTAACCCAGGCGGTTAATGAGATTCTGCCAAAAATACCGGTAGCAATTTTAATTGTGCTGCTAGGCATCGTGGTGATTCGAATTATTTCATGGATCGCTAAGTGGACGATTCGCCAGTTTAACGTACCAAAGGGCCTGCAGGGCATTATCATGTCGCTACTGAATGCGATGATGTTCGTCTTTTTGGTGATCATTTTCTTGCAATCGTTGGGCCTGAGCAATGTGGCGTTTATCTTTTCGGCGGCGGTGGCGGCGACCGGTTTGGCCATCGGTAACGGTTCGGTGACTTTGATTAGCGATATTATATCGGGCATTTACTTGGCGCGTGATCGCAACTTTTCGATTGGCGACATTGTAAAGGCTGGGGAGGAACCGGCGGTCGAGGGTGAAATTATCGGTATGGATATACGGCGAACCCGCATTAAGGATAAAAGTGGGCACATTCATAGCCTGCCTAACTCGGTGGTGGAACGTAAGGCCTATGTACTGATCACCAAAAGGCGAGATCGAACCGATCTGCCAGCTCCAGCTAAGCCTACCGTAACTAAGTAACCAAAGACTTGCTTTGTAAAGGCCGGAACAGCATAATATAAGACATAACGGAAGCCTTTTATGCAAGATGTCCAAGCGGTTTTAGTCACAATTCTAGGAATTGGGTTTGCGGTTTTTTTGATCATGGCAATCATCGTCGTCGGTTTGATGATTCGCATTTTGACGCATATTCGGAATATCACCCAGCGCGTTGACGAAACGACCACCAGCGCTAGCGAGTTTATGAAGTATTTTGGCAAGACGGTTGGTCCGGCGACCGCATCGGCGATCGCTTCGGTCCTGGCTCGCAGTATTAAGTCAAAGTTTAGGAGTAAAAAGTGATGGGGAAGGAGAAAAAAGTGAAGGATCATAGCAAAGGATTTTTGAAGGGTGGCGTCATCGGTGTGGCGATCGGTGCAGTAACCGCATTGTTGCTGGCCCCAAAGAGTGGCAAGGAAACACAGGCCGATATCAAGAACAAAGCAAAAAAGGTGGCACGTGATGCCGATGTTCGGATTGCCGAACTCGAGCGTGAGCTGGATGGGCGAATTGATAACCTAAAGGTGGCCGCCAAAGAGCTGCGGGGTGAGGCGTACGAGGAGAGCCAGCGCTTGATCACCCGCGCCGAGCTGTTAAAGCAAGATCTACAAGACTCTGCCACTCGATTAGCTAAAGACGGAAATGCGGTACGCAGTGATGCTACCACCGATGCCAAGCGTTTGCTGAATGAAGGTAGTGCGGTGCTAAGTGAGCTCGAAAAAACCACCAAAAAGATTGTAGCTTCGGCCAAAGATAAGGCCGGCGACCAGTTTAAAAACAATGACCGCTAAGTCACGCTCAGATCGCAAGCCAACCGCCGAAGATTACGAAAAGCTGGGGCGGACCATTGAGGGTATGCTGATCAATGATTACCTTGATCTTCTAGCAAACCCTCGTCGGCAGCTGCGGAGCGCTTTTGTGCGAGGTATATTTACCGGCTTAGGCACGGTATTAGGTGCCACCATCGTGGTGGGTGCTTTGGTTTGGTTGCTCCATCAGCTGGGCGGGCTTCCGGTTATTGGGGACTACCTGCAAGGCGCCGGTAACACCATTCAGCAGTGACACAATCGTAGACGATTTCAAGACTTAACCGCTTATGCTCAGCGGTGGTATACTTACATCAGATAGGGGAGATACGTGAGTACACAAACCACCGAGGTGTCGCCAAAAACAGTGACGCCAAAAACTCAGTTCGTGCACTTGCATAACCACGGCCACTACAGCTTGCTGGACGGGCTGCAAAAGGTGCCGCAAATGCTCGATCGTGCTCAAGAGTTGGGTATGAACGCGATTGCTATGACCGACCATGGTACGCTGTCGGGCATTATTGAGTTTTACCATGAGGCCAAAAAGCGCGATATCAAGCCGATCATTGGGATTGAGGCCTATGTGGCGCCGCGCCGTATGCATGATAAAACCGGTAAGGCCGATGCTAATCCGTATCACTTAATCTTGCTTGCCAAAAACAAGCAAGGCTATCAAAACTTGATGCGGCTGTCGACCAAGGCTCATTTAGAAGGGTTTTACTACAAGCCACGTGTCGACCGGGAGCTGCTGGCCGAGCTGCACGAAGGAATTATTGCGTTGTCGGGCTGTGCCAGTGGCGAGGTAGCTCGCCACATTTTGAACGGTGCGATGGACGAGGCACAGGCGACGATTGAGTGGTATCGCGACACCTTTGGCGAGGGGAATTATTACTTGGAGCTGCAGGATCACGAGGAGTGGGAGCCGCAGATTCGCATCAACAAGGCCCTGATCGAACTGAGCAAGAAGACCGGCGTGCCGCTGGTGGTGACGGCCGATTCGCACTACACCTGTCGGGATGATCGTGAGGCTCACGAGATCCTGCTGTGCGTGCAGACCGGCAAGACCATTGGCGACACCGATCGGATGGAGATGGATATGGCGCTGTTTATTTCTCCGCCCGAAGAGGTGGCTGGGCGCTGGCAGCATCTGCCCGAGGCGGTCAGTAATTCGGTCAAGATTGCCGAGGCTTGCGATGTTGAACTCGAGCTCGGCAAGATTCTGATCCCAACCTTTCCCACTCCTGACGGTAAGACCGAAAAACAGTACCTGCACGAGCTGTGTTGGCAGGGGATGATGTGGCGCTACGGCGATATTCCCAAAGAGGACATGCATTTGGTCAAAGAGGCCGAGGCTCGAAAAAAGCTTGATCCATCGCTGATTGAGCGGCTGGATTACGAGCTAGAGGTCATTGACAAGATGGGCTACGAGGGCTACTTCTTGATCACCGCTGACTTTATTAACTGGGGTAAGAATCAAGGCATTATCTTTGGGCCGGGTCGAGGTTCAGCGGCCGGGTCGATCGTGGCCTACGCCATGAACATTACCGACCTTGATCCGATGAAGTACGACCTGCTGTTTGAGCGCTTTCTCAATCCGGATCGTATTAGTATGCCGGATATCGACATCGACATGCAGGATACCCGCCGTGGTGAGGTGATCGACTATGTCACCGAAAAGTATGGCCAGGATCGGGTTGCCCAAATCATTACCTTTGGTACCATGGCCGCCCGCAACGCGGTGCGTGATACCGGTCGAGCGCTGGGCATGAGCTACGCCGAGGTCGATGCCATCGCCAAAAAGGTACCCCAGCCAATTCAGGGGCGTCACATTCCGCTGGCAATCTCGGCTGGGATCAAGCCGGGTAAGGGCGACATGCATGCCGACCCAGAGTTGGTTGCCGAGTACACCAGCAACCCCCGAGCCAAGAACTTGATCGATCTCGCCATAAAGCTTGAAGGGACCATTCGTAGTAACGGTGTGCATGCCGCCGGTGTGGTGATTGCGCCAGACGAGATCGTTAAGTTCATTCCATTGCAGCGGGCGCAAAAGGGCGGTATCTGTACGCAGTATTCCATGAACCCGGTTGAAGAACTAGGTCTACTGAAGATGGACTTCTTGGGTCTTTCCAACCTGACGATTATTAATGATGCTTTACGGATCATTAAGCGGGTGTACGGGAAAAACATCGATATTGCTGATATTCCACTGGACGACCCCAAAACCTATGAGCTGTTCAGCCGCGGCGACACCACCGGCGTGTTCCAGCTGGAGTCGGCCGGCATGAAGCGCTACTTAAAGCAGCTCAAGCCAAGTAAGTTTGACGATATTGTGGCCATGGTGGCGTTGTATCGTCCTGGTCCGATGCAGTTTATTGACGATTTTATTGATCGTAAGCATGGCCGCAAGGAGGTCAAGTACGATCACCCGGGCATGGAGGCGGCGCTGGGTAACACCTACGGCATCTTGGTGTACCAGGAGCAGTTCATGCAGATCAGTAAGGACATGTGCGGCTTTACCGGTGGTCAGGCCGACACCCTGCGCAAGGCGATCGGTAAGAAGAAGCGCGATGTCATGGCCAAGATGAAGACCGCCTTTATCGACGGCATGGTGGAGCACAGCCAGGTCGATCGCGCCTTTGCCGAAAAGTTCTGGGGCCAGCTTGAAGCCTTCGCCGACTACTGCTTTAACAAGAGTCACTCGGCCTGTTACGCTCTGATTGCGGTATGGACCGCCTATCTAAAGGCCAACTACCCCAGCGCCTTTATGGCAGCGCTGATGACCACCAACTCCGATAACATCGACAAGATTTCGATGGAGATCAACGAGTGTAAGCGCATGGGTATTAAGGTGCTCCCACCGGATGTGAATAAGAGCTTTTTAGAGTTTAGCGTGATGCCCGAAACTAATGACATTCGTTTTGGTTTGAGCGCGGTTAAGAATCTGGGCGTTGGAGCGATCGAAGCGATCATAGCCGCCCGCGATACCGGAGGCGAGTTTAAGGGCGCCGAAGACTTTGCCAAGCGAGTCAACGCCCAAGAGGTGAACCGCAAGGGCTGGGAGGCCCTGATTAAGGTTGGTGCCATGGACAGCTTTGGCGAACGCGGGACCTTGCTCTATAGTCTCGACACCATCACCAGCTATGCTTCGAAGGCCCAAAAGCATGCGTTGAGCGGCCAGATCGACATCTTTGGTTCGCTCGGTATGGAGGATAACATGCCGGGTCTGCGGCTGGAGATTCCGCCAACCGCGCTCACCAATCGCGAGCAGCTGGCCTGGGAAAAGGAGCTGATTGGCTTATACCTGTCGAGCCATCCATTGGATGACTACGCCACCTATCTGGACGACAAGGTGGTGCCGCTGGGCTTGATTACCGGCAAGCACGAGGGTAAGTCGGTGCAGGTGGGTGGTATGATCACCACGGTGCGTAAAATTACTACCAAGAACGGCGCGACCATGGCTTTTGTCGGGATTGAAGACAAGAGCGGTGATCTGGAGCTGATTGTGTTCCCCAAGGCCTACGAAAAGAATCCGGAGCTGTGGCTACCAGATACGGTGGTTGAGGTGAGTGGCAAGATTAACACCAAGGACCGGGACGGCAAGCCGGGTGGCGAGATCAAGATCATGGTCGATGAGGCTAAGGTAATCGACTACGACATGGCTAAAAAGTACAAAAAGAGCGGCAAGCCCAACTCGCTCCGGATTGTGTTTGAACGCAGTGCGGGGGTTCCGAGCGGGGGCGACAGCGAAGATCCTGGGTCAGCTCCCGTGGCGTCATTGAGTGAGGCTGCTCCAGTTGAGGCTACGAGCGAGACCCAAGCTGAGCCGGTGGCGACTCAAAAGAACGACGCTTTAATGATTAAGCTCAACCGAATTTCCAGTACCGAAGTGCTCACCCGGATCAAAGAGGTAATCTCAACCGCTCCAGGGTCACAGCCGGTTTTCCTGATCATGCCGGGTGAACCACCTAAGAAGATTCGTTTACCTCATACGGTACAGGTGAATGATGAGCTTCTAACGCAGCTACGTAGTGTGGTGCAAGATGGTGCAGTGTCGCGGGCTGTATATAGTCAACCGTAACTGGCCATCTAATTTTGGGGGAGCAAATTTTACTCCTACTAAATTAGGTTGTCTGCCGGTATAGCAAATAAAGTTAAAACGAGATGAGCGGTATGTGCTGCATAACTTCTTGATCTGGTCGACAGATTATGTTACATTACTTGGGTTATGCAATCAGTTGTGACACAGTTTGACCAAAAATACCGTAAGCCGGCCATCGCCAAAGTGCAGTCCGGTGATACGGTGCGTGTTCACCAGTTGATTCGCGAGGGCAACAAGCAGCGCGTTCAGGTGTTTGAAGGCGTGGTTATTCGCACCGACCGTATGGATAGCACCACCGCCTCAATTACCGTGCGCCGCATTGCTAGCGGTATTGGCGTTGAAAAGAGCTTTTTGATGCACTCACCCAATGTTGAGAAGGTTGAGATTATGCGTCGCGCTAAGGTTCGCCGCAAGTTCATGAGCTTCTTACGAGATCGTCGTGGTAAGTCGGCCCGCTTAAAGGAGGTTGCATTTGATCGCACTGCTGCAAACGTGCAGCCGGTTAAGGATGAGGTTCTGGCCGAAGACCCGCTAGCAGTCGACGAAGAGGCTGACGCCGAGGTAACCGAGTTGAACGTTGAGGAAACTCAGGAGGTACACCCTGACACTTCAACCGAAGAGATTGCCAAAGAAGAAGGCAAAGAGGCCGCCGCTGATGATGCCAAGCCAACCGATGGTGATGGCGACGAGTCGGTTGCCGAGCAAGAAGAGGCCGAGTCCGGCGTCGACCGAGCCGGCGACGAGGAAGACCAAGAGTCGACCAAGTAAGTAATTTATCTTGAAGCATAAAACCGCCCGAAAGGGCGGTTTTTGGTATGCTGGGATAATGAAAGTGTTGCCAACAAATGAACTTGAACTTAGTCTCCAGAATCAGGGCTATGATTTGGTTGCCGGTATCGATGAGGTTGGGCGGGGTCCGGCGGCGGGGCCGGTGACGATTGCAGCGGTTATTTTGAAACCGGATGCTCAGTTTGAGGGCTTGCGGGATTCTAAGCTGGTTTCGCCCAAGAAGCGCCTCATCCTCGATCGACAGATCCGACAGGAGGCTCTCGCGATAGGCATTGGCTGGGCTAGTAATCGTTATATCGACGAACATGGTATTACGGCGGGACTACGTTTTGCTGGTTCTCAAGCCATAAATCAGCTCTCCGAGACACCAGATGCTTTAATTTTAGACGGAGTTCACGATTATTTAATGTCGGCGTGCCATACTCAAACCATGGCGAAAGCAGATCAAACCTCAACCTGTGTAGTGGCGGCCTCGATTATCGCCAAGGTGGCGCGCGATCGCTACATGGAGCTGCTCCATGAGGCCTATCCGCAGTATGGCTTTGCTGGTCATAAGGGCTATCTGGCGGCCACACATATGGCGGCACTCCGCGAACACGGACCATCCCCCTATCACCGCCTCAGCTGGGCGCCGGTGGGGGAGGTGGCGCGTGCCTTCGCCAACTGAGACCGGCCGTTGGGCCGAACAGCAGGTGGTAGAGCTGATTCGGCGGAGAGGTGGGGTGATTCTTGATCAAAACTGGCGGACTAGGTGGTGCGAGATCGATATTGTGGCAACCGGCAGGCATGGCTTGCGCTTTATTGAGGTAAAGTACCGTCGTTCAAGTTTGTACGGCAGCGGTTTTGAAGCCATCTCGCCAGATAAGCATCAACGCCTGGTTCGGGCGGCGCGAGCCTGGCTGATGGTTCATGGCTCATCTGAGCGGTGGACGATCGATGTGGTGTCGGTTTTAGGATCGACAGAGCGTTTTCAGATAGAATACCTACCTAACGCGGTTCAATCCGATATGCTATGATGTCGGAGATGACCAAACTCGATACCAGTAAAACCGAATGGGACCTGTCGCCGCTACTTGCTGGTGATGACGACCCAAAGATCGAGGAGTACCGTAAGGCGGTTACCAAGGCCACCGATGAGTTTGTGGCCAAGTGGAAGGATAGGGACGACTACCTGAAGGACCCCAAGGTGCTACGTGAAGCGCTGGATGAAGTTGAAGCAATTGAGAACACGCCGCAGATTATGGGGGAGGCAATCTACTTCCACTTGCGCACAAGTGTAGATAGTTCAAACACCGACTTAATTGCTAAAAATGGTCAGGCCGAAGACTTTCTGAAAGGCATCATTAACAAGATGCAGTTCTTTTGGCTTAAAGTCGGCAAAATTGATTCCAAGCTTCAGCCGGAAATTTTAAAGTCCTCGGAACTCCAAACCTATAGGCATCTCCTGGAGAGCACTTTTGATAGCGCTCAATATAAGCTTACAGAGGCTGAAGAGAAAATAATTTTACTGAAGTCCTCAGTTGCCAATGAAAATTGGTCAAATATGCGATCAAAGTTGTTGGCGGCGAGTGAGAGAGAGGTGATCTGGGAAGACGGCTCCAAGAAGATGATGTCGCATTCGGAAATCCTCAAAGAGATGAGCAATGTAGACAAGAAGGTACGAGATAGCGCTGCTCAGGCCAATAACGATATTCTGGAGCACTGGATTGATGTTATCGAGGCGGAATTTAACGCCATTCTGGAAGATAAAAAGATTAATGATGACATACGAGGGTACACCCGACCAGATCAGTCGCGTCATGTATCAGACGACATTTCTTCGGAAGTGGTCGATGCCTTACTTGAGGCGATATCAAGTACCTATGATATCCCACGCCGTTTTTACGAGCTGCGCGCTAAGCTGTTTGGGGTTGATAAGATCGAGTATCATGAGCGAAATGTTCCCTACGGAGATGCCGCTATTGAGCACAGCTATGATCGATCAGTAGAGATTGTTATAAGGGTATGTGAGCGTTTAGATGATGACTTCGCTCGTGCGTTTAAGGGATTTGTTGAGAATGGCCAGATCGATGTATATCCTCGAAAAGGTAAGCGCTCTGGGGCATTCTGCGCCTATTACGGACCGGCGATGCCTCCATTCGTGCTTCTGAACCACACAGGTAAGGTGGACGATACCTCAACGTTGGCCCATGAAGTTGGGCATGCAGTTAACGGCGAACTTATGCGCACGACCGAGAACGCTCTTAATTACGGCACGCCCATGTGCACGGCGGAGGTAGCCAGTAATTTCTTGGAAGGATTCACGCTAGATCATCTGCTTGAAGAGGCGGACGATGAACAACGGCTCAGCCTACTCATTGATAGTTTGGACGGCAACGTGGCGGGCATACATCGCCAAGCGGCTTTTTACTTGTTCGAACAAGAGGCGCACAACACTTTCCGTAAAGAAGGGTACCTTTCAAAGATTAAAATTGGTGAGATATTTGCAAAGCATATGGAGGCCTATATGGGCCCGGCAGTTGAGCAGTCTCCAGGTTCTCAGAACTGGTGGGCATATATTCCGCATTTCCGTTATTACTTTTATGTCTATTCGTATGTTTGCGGTGACCTGATCGCGGCTGCCATGAGGTCTAAGGTTAAACAAGATCCCGGCTTTATGAAGCACGTAAAAACCTTCTATAGCACCGGTCGCTCCAAGTCGCCGCAACAGATCTTTGCCGATATGGGAATTGATATCACCGACAAGGCGTTTTGGCTGGAAGGCCTGAAAGAGATTGAGCGACAGTTGGATGAGACCGAAAAGCTGGCTAAAAAGCTCGGCAAAATCTAGTTACTAACCTGTAACAACAACCATAACCACATTGACAAAATTGACTTTTTGTGATATTATTGTGCTCATACCTTGGCGAGGTGAGAATCCTCGCTCGAACCAACCGACAATCAGTCAAAACCGATCTCCGGGAGGAGACACAATGAAGAAGCTGTTGAAGCCGCTAGGCTTGACCTTTTTGGCCCTGGCGGTGATCCTGCTGGCCCTTCGGGTGCCCCCGCGCGCTTCGTTCGCCTGCATCTTCATCGGCATCATCGTGCTGGCTGTGCTCTGGGCCGTCTTGGCCTCCAGAGAGCCCGACGAGGTCGACACGTTCGACGAGCAGATGGACCGCATCGCGGCGATCATGGATCCGTTCGAGCATCCGCGTAGCAGTCGCCTCTCGGTGACGCGGCTGGATGACCCGACGCCATCGTCGATCAGTCAGGTCACTCCGATTCGTCGGGGTGGCATCGACTGGCAAGACTACGAGCGTCAGGTGCGCGAGGTTCGGAATTTGCTTGCGCCACGGGCCAAGTACGACCCGTTCGCAGTCAGCGCAGAGCTGACCGGCGAGGTGCCCGAGTACCACCCGACTGGCCGCAAGAGCGGGCTCAACATCGGCGATCGGTATCCGATCCTGCAGGGTCTCGTCCGATGAGGTGGCGCTGGATTTCGATCCTCGGGCCGGCGGTGATCGTCGCCGGCTTCTACCTGTGGGCCCGCTTGGAGCGGGATCGCCAGCTGACGGCCGGAACGCATCCGTTCCATGAGGACTCGTTCGACGATCCTCATGGTGGCCCCGACGACCCGCAGGCCTTCTACCTCCAGCCGCCGGCTCTGCGGCCGAGCGCCGCTTGGCTTCCCGGCCACCCGGTGCCGCGAGCCAGCGGGAATCGACACCTGCGTGCGGTATAGCAGGTGTCACAACCCGCCCGTTCGGGCGAATCTCACTGTCATGGTGGGGTTCGTCCGGCGGGCGGCTTTCAATTTTAGGACTTATTTGCTATACTCATGGTATTCGGTCGACTGGTTGTCGGCCATTTTATTAGACAACTGAATAACAATTGAATAGAGAGAAATCATTATGAATGCACAATTTTTACCAGCCATTAACCAGATTGCCGACGAAAAGGGTCTATCGCGCGATATCATTATCGACGCGGTCGAAGCGGCTTTAGCGGCTGCTTACAAGAAGGACTACGGCGACAAGGACCAGGACGTCCGCGTATCGCTCAACCAGGAGAGCGGTGACATCAAGGTGTTCATCCGCAAAGAGGTGGTGGAAGATAAGTTTGCTGATGACGAGGAATATAATGAGTCGGCTCAGGTAACTTTGACCGAGGCCAAGAAGACCGATAAGGATGCCAAGGTTGGTACCGAAGAGGAGCCATACGTTGTTGAATATGAGGTTGATCCAGGCGAAGGTTTTGGTCGGGTAGCGGCTCAGACAGCCAAGCAAGTGATCATTCAGCGTCTGCGCGAGGCTGAGCGCGAAATCATCTTTAACGAGTACAGCGACAAGGTTGATACCTTGCTGAACGGTACGGTGCAGCGCATCGATGGCAACGTGGTATACGTTGATATTGGCAAGACCAACGGCGTGCTGTTTGGTGGCGAGCAGATTCCGCACGAACGTTACTATATTGGACAGCGCCTAAAGGTGTATTTGGTACGGGTTGAGCAGACAGCTCGTGGCCCACAGGTGGTGCTGAGCCGGTCTCACGCTACCATGGTGGAGCGCTTGTTCGAGCTTGAGGTGCCAGAGATCGAGACCGGTATGGTTGAGATTAAGGGGGTGTCGCGCGAGGCGGGTACTCGTAGTAAGGTGGCGGTAAAGTCGAACAGCGACAGTGTTGATCCGGTTGGTACTTTTGTTGGTGGTCGTGGCGCTCGTGTGCAGGCAGTTATGGGCGAGCTGGGCGAAGAGAAGATCGACATCATTCTGTATAGCGATGACCCAGAAACCTACATTATTAACGCGTTGTCTCCAACCAAGGTGTTGAGTGTTGAGCTGGACGAGGAAGAGCGTAAGGCGGTAGTTAAGGTGCCAGAGGACCAGCTGAGCCTGGCTATTGGTAAACAAGGTCAGAACGTGCGTTTGGCCGCCAAGCTGACCGGCTGGAACATCGATATCGTCAGCGCCGACGAGTCAAAGGTTGAGGCTGCTGCCGACGCCGCCGGCGAAGAAACCCCGGAGGGCGAGGCCGCTGAGCCTGCCAAGCCAAAGAAGGGTAACGCATTGGAAGACTCGCTGATTGCAGCCGTTGAAAAGCAAGAGGGTGAAGTAGATGAGCCGGTTGAGGTTGCTAAGGATGTGGCTGACGATGTTGAAGCTTCGGGTGACACAACCGAAACTCCCGACGACGAGACCGCCGGCGATGACGGTGAGACCGAGGCCGGAGAAACCAGCGATCCCGACGCTGCGTAACTAGTTACGCTACAAACTGCCGCTTAGCAGACCAAAAATCCGTCGTTATGGCGGATTTTTGGGTTTTCATAACAGTGGCGATGCTACAATACAAGTACGTAATCTTGTAACTTGAGTACGACCATACCTGGTAGCAGCAAAACTATTGGCACTCACCAGGCGAGAGTGCTAAAATAAGACACAGGAAAACATTAAGGTAGGAATTAGCTAAACAAGGGAAGGAGCTGCACTGTATGGCAGTTGAGTTTGGTCCAGAATTCGATCGTTTTACCGAAAATGCAAAACAGAGCTTGGTACAGGCTGATGCCATCGCGCGGTCGATGTCGTCGAGCTATATTGGCACCGAGCATATCTTAATGGGTGTGTTGCAGCAAGAGGGCTCAATCGGCTCAAAGATTCTGCGGAACGCCGGGGTCACCATGGATAAAGCTCATATGGTGCTGAGCTTTTCACCCAAAATTATCACCCATGGCCACAAAGGCTTGAGTCAGCTAGCTAAAAACACGCTGACATTATCATGGCGGATCGCGCGAGAGTTTGGTCAGCCTTATTCAGGCACCGAGCATATTTTGTATGCCCTTTTGAGCCAAAAGACTGCACGATCAAACACTGTTTTGCGTGAGATGCAGATTGACCCAAATGTTATTCGTTCTGAACTGGAAAACTTTTTAAGTAGCCAGCAGTTTGCGGCGTCGGCCGAGGAGAGTCAGGCCACCGGCAAGCGGTCGGGTTCAAAGACGCCGGCACTTGATAGCTTTGGGGTTGATATGACGGCCAAGGCCGAAGCTAATGAGCTCGACCCGGTAGTGGGGCGTGATAAGCAGATTGGGCGAGTTATCGCCATTTTGAACCGGCGAACCAAAAACAACCCGGTGTTGATTGGCGAACCTGGCGTTGGTAAGACCGCTATCGTTGAAGGCTTGGCCCAAAAGGTGATTGCCGACGAGGTGCCAGAGATGTTGCAGGACAAGCGAATTATCATGCTTGATCTGGCAAGTGTGATTGCCGGAACCAAGTACCGTGGCGAGTTTGAGGAGCGGTTAAAGAAGCTCCTCGACGAGGTTAAGGCAAACAAGCAGATTATCTTGTTCATTGATGAGCTGCATACGGTGGTTGGCGCCGGTGCGGCCGAAGGCGCAATCGATGCCGCTAACATTTTGAAGCCAGCGTTAAGCCGTGGCGAGATTCAGGTGATCGGCGCCACCACGCTGGAGGAGTACCGCAAACATATCGAGAAGGATTCGGCCTTAGAGCGCCGCTTTCAGTCGGTACAGGTACCAGAAGCGACGGTCGAGGAGACCATTCAGGTACTGTTTGGCCTGCGACCGCGCTATGAAGATCATCACCGAGTTGAGATTACCGATGAGGCGATCGAGCAGGCGGCCAAGCTGGCTCAGCGCTACATCTCGGATCGGTTCCTGCCCGATAAGGCCATCGATCTGGTTGATGAGGCGGCCAGTTTGGTGCGAATTAAGCGTGGTGCTAGCAGCAAGACGCTGCGCAACCTACAGCGTCAGTTGAACGATATTCAGGAGCGAATTGAGGATTCGGTGAACGAGCAGGACTTTGAGGAGGCCGCTCGATTGAAGACACGGGCGAGTGTGCTGGAGCAAAAGATTACGGCGGCTCGGGTGCGCGAGGGATTGAACGATAATGCGCTTAAGATCACTGCCGAGGACATTGCTCATGTTATTAGCGTCATGACCGGCATTCCAGCTACTCGTCTGATCGGCGTTGAGATGGAGCGGCTGATGCAACTGGAGGAGCGCTTGGCAAAGCGAGTGGTGTCACAGCCAGAAGCGGTTCAGGCGATTGCTAAGGCGATTCGCCGCAGTCGTACCGGTATTAGTGACAGCCGCCGGCCGATCGGCTCGTTCATCTTCTTGGGCCCGACCGGTGTGGGTAAGACCGAGTTGGCTCGCGTACTGAGCGAAGAAATGTTCCATAGTCGGGACGCCATGATTAAAATCGATATGAGCGAGTTTATGGAAAAGCACAACGTGGCGCGTCTGGTTGGCGCCCCAGCCGGGTACGTTGGTTACGAAGACGGTGGTCAGCTGACCGAGCGCGTGCGTCGAAACCCATACAGCTTGATTTTGTTTGACGAAATCGAGAAGGCTCACCCCGACGTGTTTAACATGCTGTTGCAAATCTTAGAAGATGGCTATGCCACCGACGCCAAGGGTAAACGTGTCGATTTTCGCAATACCATTATCATCATGACTAGCAATGTTGGTGCGGAGACCATGTACAAGGAAGCTAAGCTTGGTTTTCAGGCTGCAACCAAGAAAGAGGAGCAAGAACTGGAGCGACACCATGAGCACGTCAAGGAACAGGTCATGGGCTCACTGAAGAAAACCTTCCGTCCGGAGTTCTTAAACCGTATTGATGATGTGCTTGTGTTTAAGTCGCTGAGCAAGGCCGATATTCGCGAGATTTTGAATCTGCAGCTGAGTGAGTTGGCTGGACGGTTGGGCGAACAGGGTTTGAGCATTCGCCTGTCCGCCACCGCTAAGAACCTGTTAGTCGAGAAGGGCTATAACGTTGACCAAGGAGCTCGTCCTATGCGCCGCGCCATTCAGGACCTCATTGAGGACCCATTGGCGACTGGGGTGTTGCGTGGTGAGTATCGAGAAGGTGACACCATTAGTGTGACCGCAAAGGGTGGCGAGCTGACACTGAAGGTATTGGGGCCTAAGGCCAAGAGCGCAGCTTCAAGCCCTGGGGTCGAAACCGAGACGAAAGTCGCTTAATTTTACTGTTTGGGGATGAGTTAAGAATTCGTTAATCTTTGCCTGCTATGCTGAATAAAAAAAGAGGGAGCGGTATGGCAGGGTTCAGCAAAGAGCAAAAACAAGAGCTAGGGGAGATTATCACGGAGGTGATGACCCCAATTGTGACTGAAATTGTTACTGAAAAGACCAAGGTGCTGTTGGAGGTAGTGGAGCTTCGTATTCAGGCGGCCATTGAGAATTTAGCGCTTCAAGTTGGGGCGGGATTCAATGAGGTTACTGGAGAGTTCAGCAAAATAGAAGATCGAGTTGAAAAAACCGAAGGCGCAATCAGTCATCATCGGTTGGTCGTGCGAGCTAAGGCTTAGTTCGTATTTTGTTCGCTTTTCAAAGTAAAACATGCTAGCATAGAAGCAATGGCAAAGACGGTAACACAGTATGTTTGTCAAAATTGTGGTGCTACCTACCCAAAGTGGGCAGGTAGGTGTGAGCAGTGTGGTGAATGGAACAGCCTGGTCGAGTCGGTCTCGACTGTGGCGGGTACGACCACTAAAAAGGGGAATGCTGTCGCGACCTTGCGACCGGAAAAGCTCAGCGAGGTGGCCGGCAAAAAGCTGCCGCGGATTGGTTCGGGGGTCGACGAGGTTGACCAGGTTCTCGGCGGCGGCATCGTACCCGGCTCGGTGATGTTGCTGTCTGGTGATCCGGGGATCGGTAAATCAACCTTGGTGTTGCAGGTGGCCGCTGCGATAGCGGCAAATAAGGCGGTGCTCTACGTTAGTGGCGAGGAGTCTACCAGTCAGGTTAAGCTGCGGGCCGATCGTCTAGGGGTAAAGGCCGGCCAGCTCTCATTGCTGTCGGAGACCAATGTGGATGCGATAGCGGCGACGGTGGCTGGTGGCGAGTACCAGCTGGTGATTATTGATTCAATCCAAACCATGGCCACCGATGATCTGACCGGCAGTCCAGGTACGGTTGGTCAAATTACCGCCTCGGCCCAAAGGTTGCAACAGGTGGCCAAGGCAAATCACGTGGCCACCATTATTATTGGCCACGTCACCAAAGAGGGAACGATTGCTGGCCCTAAGATCTTAGAGCATCTTGTCGATGTTGTACTCTATTTAGAAGGCGATCGCTATGGCTCGTTTAAGGCCTTGCGAGGCATCAAGAATCGGTTTGGTTCAACCAGTGGGGTTGGTATTTTCGAGATGGGCGAGACCGGTTTAACCCCGGTTCCAAACCCATCGGCGGCCTTACTAGCCGAGCGCCAAGAGGCGCCTGGCTCGGCGGTATTAGCCACTGTGGAGGGTACGCGACCGATTTTGGTCGAAGTTCAAGCGCTGGTATCGAAATCGGTGTTTGGCTACCCCAAGCGAACCGCTTCTGGATTTGACCTCAACAGGTTAAATCTTCTGGTAGCGGTGCTAACCAAACGAGCCGGTTTAAACTTGAGTGATCAGGACATTTATGTTAATATAATAGGCGGATTAAAGGTCACTGAACCGGCCGCCGATCTAGCGATTATTCTAGCGATTGCGTCAGCGTACAAGAACACGCCCATCGCTCATAATCTTATTGCTTTCGGAGAGGTTGGCTTGAGTGGCGAGATCCGTTCGGTAAGTAACGTCTCGGCCCGTTTGGCTGAGGCTAAAAAACTTGGATTTCGATATGCTGTGGGCCCATCACGTCAGCCCACTAAAGACATGAGCCAGGTAACAACCATTAAGCAGGCCATAGAAGCCGCCTTACCGTCGTAACAATAGGAAATATATCGATAATACTAGTGGCTGGCCTATTGCAGTCAAGGAGTACATAGTACCTATGATTTTTAAACGTAATACTGATAAGGCCGACGAGCCGAGTTCTATACCAGCCGCTCAAAGCGGTGCAGCTCTCGTCGATACCTCGGTTATTATTGACGCCCGGATAGCCGACATTGCCAAGGCCGGTTTTGCACCCGGGAAACTGCTCATCCCTCGGTTTGTGCTGGCTGAACTACAAAACATCGCCGATTCAAGCGATGCGATGCGCCGCGGCCGCGGTCGCCGTGGTCTTGAAACGCTCAATACCATGCGTGACAACGGTGTCGACATGGAGGTAATTGAGGACGACGTCTCTGATATTCCCGAGGTTGATGCTAAGCTTGTACGCCTGGGCCGAACCCACGGTGTGAGTGTGTTAACCACCGACTACAACTTGAATCGAGTCGCCAGTATCGAGGGCGTTCGAGTGTTAAATATTAATGAACTCGCGAATGCTGTTCGTCCGGTGATTCTACCTGGTGAGCATATGCAGATTAAGGTGGTTCAACCCGGTAAGGAACGCGGCCAAGGCGTTGGCTATCTTGCTGATGGCACCATGGTGGTGGTTGATAGTGGCGACAAGCTGATTGGCCAAGAGGTTGAGGTTGAGATCACCCGCGTGTTTCAGACCGTGGCTGGTAAGATGTTGTTTTCGGTGCCTTTGGGTGTTAAGCCGCAGGGTGACGGCAAAGCTTCACGTCAGCTGACCAAGGAAGAGATTCCGCAGCCAAAGAATGGTAACGGTAATAAAAAGCAGCCTCGCTATAATGGCAAGAATCAAACTCGCGGCCCAAAGCCAGAAAGTAATTCAAAGCCCCAGGCGAGCTCATCCCCAAAGGAGCAAAAGGAGCGCCGACCGCGTAAGCGCGTCAGCCCTACTCAGCGGCTTGAAGACAGCTTGATGGAGATGACTAAGGCGGAGTAACTCCGACCTCTAGTTCACCTCGTCATTAAGCCATTTCTGGTAGTTGTTTTCTATGCGCTCAGGACCAAGGCCAACCACTTCAGGTGTCTCATAGCCGGATTCGGCCTGGATGTAATCAACTATATCCTCAAACCACCGGTCCTTGGTTTTGAGCAGCATGGCAATTTCAGACTCTTGGACTATCTCATCCTTCCACCAATAGCCCGACTCAATTGGCCAAAGGTTATAGCATGCTATAAGCCTTTTTTCGAGGAGCCCCCGGCCAATCTTCACGGCGGTTTCTTTATCGGGCATAGTTGTCATAACAATAATCATTAGTCTCTACTGTAGCACAGTTATGAGGCGGAGTGGCTGCACTCATTAAAGAAGGTACTCAAATTATACTTAGTTTTGAGTACTTGTTTTGATTATGGGCTAAAATACCACGAAACTTCTCGTTGAGGTAGTAAAGCCGCCTGAGCTAACATTCCAGGTATAAACGCCAGCGCGACGTGGCGCGTCGACTGTCACCGAGGTGCGGTGTAAATTAGGATAGTCGGGACTGCCGCCTGGGCCACTCATGCGAAGGTGGTAGGTACCATTTCCGCCGTCGGTCCACGAAAAGGTGACCGGTGTACCGCTACGGACTCTGGCCAGGTTGGCAGGGCTGGTTGCCACAAAAGGGGGCACCCTGGCTACCCCCGGAGGCCACTGTCACGGTTGTTTCGTTGGTGCCGGTGTATAGAGCGGCGTCGGTAACCACCACTCGGAGCGTGTAGCTACCTGCAGGCGGCGAGTTTTCAAAGGTATAGCTGGTGCTGCCGCCAATGTTTTGTGTTGATATGACTTGATCGTTGAGGTACACGGTCAAAGTTTTAAGAGGGTGAGTCCCTTGAGTTGCATTAACGGTGATCTGTATAGGACCGGTACCGGTAGCCGAAATTGAGGCGCTTGGTTTAATATCGGAACATTGGTGTACGTTATCTTTTTCTGTCGGAATAACCCCACCGCTGCTGTAACCAAGCGAGCTGGCAAGGGCAGCAACCGGCGGCTGCCAGCGCTTATACTGTGGATCGCTTGGCGGGACCTCGGCAGCAATCTGCGAAGCGGTAACCGTTTCGACCGCTTCTGGGGGAGTACACTCGGTGGCGAGCTTGCCGGACACCTTATCAATCCTACCGGTTTGCGTACCGGCTACGTTTTCTGGCTTATACCAGCTTGGGAACAGGTCGGTTCGTCGCTGCTTGGTTGAGGCGGTCGGTAACTTGCCGGTATTGGCATCTAGGGTCAGCTCTTTAATGCCGGCCGGTCGGGTAAACTCGCTGTTGGGATAGCTTTTGAGCGCCTCTTTCATGTAGCTGTTCCAGATAGGGGCAGAGACGGTGCTGGCCGAACTGGTCATGGGTTTATTATTATTGTTTCCGGCCCAAACACCAGTAACGAGGTTGGTGCTGTAGCCCATGGTCCAGGCGTCATTATAATTTTCGGTGGTACCGGTCTTGGCCGCTACGGTACGTCCAGGGATGACCAGTGGGTTGTTGGCGCCAAAAATGTAGGTTCGCGCCTTGTTGTCGCTTAAGATGTTCGAGATTAAGTAGGAGATTTGAGGGTCAAGCGCCTTTTTGCCCTTTGGCTTTTCATTGTTTTCAATCTCTTTGCCGTTCGGATCGGTTACCTTAAGAATTGGCGTGGCATCATAGTGTTGTCCGCCGTTGGCGAAGCTCTCATAGGCATTAACCATCTCGTTCAGGCGCACCTCTCCCGATCCAAGCACCAAGCTCAAGCCGTAGGTATCTGGCTTTTCGTTGAGCGTAGTGATACCAAGATCCTTGGCGGTCTTAAGCGATTCCGGGATGCCAGCCAGCCACAGCATCTTAACCGCCGGGATATTGAGCGAGCCAGCCAGGGCGGTGCGGACCGACTGGACGCCATAGAATCGGCCGGTGTAGTTTTTAGGTTTGTAATTACCAAAGTCGGTTTGAACATCGTAAATGGTGCTACCCGGGCCCCAGTTCTTTTTAAAGCCGGTGGCGTAGACGATAGGTTTAAAGCTTGAGCCTGGCTGGCGCTTAGCCAGGGCTACGTTAAAGTCGCCGTAGTTGGGGTCGTTGTAGTCGTACGATCCAACCATGGCCAGCACCTGGCCGGTCTTTGGGTCGGCCGAGACCAGAGCCGCGTTTGACCCACCAAGGCGGCGAACATTGGCCATATTATCCTTAATGGCCTTTTCGGCTTGCTTTTGTTTATCGATATCAATTGAGGTGATGACCTTTAATCCGCCATCTTCTACCTGTCGCACGCCGTATTTAGACTCCAAATACTCTTGCGCGTAACGGGCAAAGTGAGGGTAGTCGGTCTTTTGGGTAGCTACCTTCGGCGCCGGCGACAGGCCGATCTTAGCCACCAGGTTATCAAGCCCGGGTCCGTCTTGAATCTTGGCTGCATCAGCCTCTTGCTGACTGATCTTCTTTTGTTCAGCCATCAGATTCAACACTCTGTGCTGCCGGGCAATTAAGGCGTCACGGTTTTGGCCATACGGCGAATAGTAGCTCGGCAGCTGGGGGATGGCTGCTAGGGTTGCCGATTGGGCCAAGGTCAGATTAGCGGCACACTTATCGTTCTGTACGTTTTGGGGAAAGTAGGTGCGACAGGCCGATTCAATGCCGTAAGCTTGCGAGCCATACGGAATCTCGTTTAAGTACAGCTTCAGGATGTCATCCTTCTTGTATAGTTGCTCAATTTCAAAGGCCAGAATCAACTCTTTAATCTTGCGAGTGTACGAGCGTTCGGGGGTGAGCAGCGCATTTTTAACGTATTGCTGAGTGATGGTTGAGCCACCGCCCCGGCTTGGGTCGCGAAACAGTACGCCGGTAAAAGCACGACCGACGCCCATAATACTGAAGGCGCCGTGGTCATAAAAGTCCTTATCTTCAATTGCCACCGTGGCATCTTTGATGCTTTGTGGCATGTCTTGGAACTCAATCACCTTACGGTTTTTGTCGCCGTGGACCTCGTAGATCTTAGTGTTGCCGGTACGGTCATAAAAGACGGTGTTTTGTGAGCCGATTCGAGCGTTGATCTTACCGGGACTCGGCAGATCTTTGGCAAAGTAGGCTAACACTAAGAACATAGCCAAGAATCCGGCTCCGGCGATTTTACCGGCCCGCTTGGCGCCCTCAGCATTCAGCCAGTAACGCTTAAAGTTGTTGGGCGTTAAAAAGCTAGCTCCAAAGCGCTTAGCGCGCCCTTTGAAGCTACGATCACTTGAACGGATGACCCGTCGTTTAGCCATGGATTCGAGTACTCATAGTTGTAGCGGTATTATACCGTTTTGCCACACACTCAACAAGCTAATAAGCTTATGGTTGCAATCAGGTGTGAAAGTTATAGAATTGTCGCAAGCTCTTGAAAAACTTCTACGAAGGAGTCTGCTTAAATGCAAGTCTGCCTGGACGATTACCCCCAGTCCGCGACAGAGATTCGCCAGCACTACAAGGCGGAGGGGCCCGACTCTCGAACCGTCAGAGTGTGGACCGTTGACAATGGCGTCAATCGTCGCCCACACCTTCGAATCATGGTCGAGCAGGATTCGAAGGTGGAGTCCCTGGATTTCGCCAACCGAGAGCTGTCCGACGTGATCAGGCTGGCTCAGGTGCCCGAGGAGCAGGGGTGGCACCCCTTCATCTTTGAGTCGTGGCTGAAAAACGCCCGTCGTCTCCCTGGTGTCACCGCGACCTACTGGTACGACTACCCTGAGTCGTGGCATCGCAACACCGCCTCGGAGCTTGTACCGCCTCTCAGCACTAGCTGAGGGGCGGTTGCCCATTTTAGGGCCAGGGGGATCTATATTAACAGCTATGCTATGATACAAATCATGAAAGAACTTATCTTAAGTCGCGCCCAAGATGTTATCGTCAAATCAGAGGTCGAAAAATCCTTAGGCGGAGATGAAAAACTCCGTATTAAACTTGGGATTGACCCAACCGGTCCAGTACTTCACCTGGGGCGAGCCTCGGTGGTGCGCCGTCTGCGGAACCTGCAAGACATGGGTCACCAAATCGTCCTGATCGTTGGCGACTTTACCGCTAAGATTGGCGATGCCTCTGATAAAACTAGTGAGCGTCAGGTTTTGACCGATGATCAGATCAAGGCCAATATGGCCGATTATAAGGAGCAGCTCGGCCGTATCCTCGACATGGATAAGGTGGAGTTTCGTTACAACTCGGAGTGGCTGAGTAAGATTCCATTGAGTGAATTTATTGAGCTAGCGCAGCAGTTCACGGTGGCACAGATGATTGAGCGCGAGAACTACGCCATTCGCTTTAAAGAGAAGCGACCGATCGGTTTGCACGAGTTCTTGTACCCAATTTTGCAGGGCTACGACTCGATTGCGGTGAAGGCTGATATTGAGATCGGGGGTACCGATCAGCTGTTCAACCTGCTGGCAGGTCGGACCATGCAAAAGAACGCTGGCCAAAAGCCGCAGAGCGTGCTGACTTTCGAGCTTTTGACCGGCCCAGATGGTCGCAAGATGTCGACCAGTTGGGGGAACGCTATCTATATTACCGATGAGCCGAACGATATGTACGGCAAGATTATGCGAGTTAATGATGAGTTAATTGCTGAGTACTATCGCATTTGCACCGACGTGCCGTTGGACGTGATCGAGCAGGTGGTGGCCGATATTGCCGGTGGTGCCAATCCGCGCGACACCAAGGCTTCGTTGGCCCGCGAGATCGTGACGATTTACCATGGCGAGAAAGCGGCTCAGGCGGCCGAAGAGGCGTTTAACGCTCAATTCCGCGAAGGCAAGCTGCCGGAGGGTATTGCTGAAGAGACGGTTAGCAAATCGGACTGGGATCCGGTAGAACTCCTGGTTGGCCTCAAGTTAACCGAGAGTAAGTCGGAGGCCCGTCGTCTGTTGCAGCAGGGAGGAGTTCGCCATAATGGCGACAAGGTGGAGGGTTCTGAGCTGTCGGTTAAAACCGGCGATATTATTCAGGTTGGCAAACGCCGCTTCGTGAAACTCAAGTTACAATAGGAATACTATGAACACAGATGTCAGAGTTGAAACGCTTAAGGGCGTGGGGGCGGCGATGGCGAGCAAGCTTGAGCGCTTGGGTGTTGTGACGGTCGGCGATCTCCTGAACCATTATCCGCGCCGCTACGATGACTTTTCGAACATTGTGCCGATTCGCCAGATGAAGCCTGGGGCGGTAACCTTCCGCGGTAGGGTGGTCAACATTGCTTCGCGGCGGGCTCGTGGGCGCAAACTGACCATCACCGAGGCGGTGATTGCTGATGATACCGGCACGGTTAAGGCGATTTGGTTTAATAATCCCTACCTGGTTAAACAGTATCCGGTTGATACGCCGGTAATGGTGTCTGGTAACTTAGAGTTTAAGAATTATGATCTGGCGCTGCGGGGTCCGGCGATTGAAATGGACCGGGATGATTCGGTCCATACCGGTCGAATCGTGGCGGTGTATCCGGAAACCCATGGTCTGACTAGCAAGCAGCTGCGGACGGTTATTCGACCGGTGCTAGAGCGATTAGATGAGCTGCCAGAGACGCTGCCGAAGGAAGTGGTGAAGGGTGCCAGTTTGATGCCGCGAGTGAAGGCGCTCAAGGAGCTGCATCAACCAAGTAGTCGTGAGGCGCTCGATAAAGCTCGACATCGAATGGCCTTTGAGGAGTTGTTCTTTATTATCGCGGCGTCGTTACGACTCAAGAGTCAGTTGCAAAGCGAGTCGGCGGCTGAGATTAGCTTTGACGTAGAGGTGGCGCAAGAGTTTGTAAGGGAGCTGCCATTTACGATCACCAACGCTCAGCGCCAGTCGGCCTGGCAGATCTTAAAGGATATGGCGCAATCGCACCCAATGAATCGGCTTTTGGAGGGTGATGTCGGAAGTGGCAAGACGGTGGTGGCCTTTATGGCGGCGGTGATGGCGGTACGGGCCGGCTATCAGGCGGCATTGATGGTGCCAACCGACGTGCTGGCACGGCAGCATCATAAGAGTGCGCTTAAGCTATTGGAGCAATTAGACGTGCCGGTGGAGCTACTACTTAGTAAGCAGCCGGTGGCAGATAAGACTCCAATATTGCGGCGCATCGAGGCGGGGGAGCCGAGCTTGATTATTGGTACACACGCTTTACTGGGCGAGAAGGTTAATTTTGGCAAGCTTGGCCTGGTGATTATCGATGAGCAGCATCGGTTTGGTGTTAACCAACGACAACAGTTAAAGGCTAAAAGCAGGCTGTTTCCTCATCTGCTAAGTATGACGGCGACGCCGATTCCGCGCAGTTTGGCGCTGACGGTGTATGGTGATCTGGATGTGTCGATTATCGATGAGCTGCCGCCTGGCCGTAAGCCAATTGCGACCAAGGTGGTGAATGGCAAGGATAAGGAAGTGGCCTACGGCTTTATTGATGGTGTGATTAAAAAAGGGCGACAGGTTTTTGTGGTCTGTCCACTGATTGAAGATTCGGAGAGCTTGGAGGCAAAGAGCGTGACCACCGAGGTGACGCGATTACGTGGCGGACTGTTTCGTCATCGTCGGATTGAGGCGTTGCATGCCAAACTATCACCAGAGGAACGTCAAAAGATCATGGAGCGGTTCATTGGCGGTGAGATCGACATCTTGGTCTCGACCACGGTGATTGAGGTTGGCGTCGACGTGCCGAATGCTACCGTGATGCTGGTAGAGGGGGCGGAGCGCTTTGGGTTGGCGACGCTGCACCAGCTGAGGGGGCGGGTTGGTAGAAGCCAGCATGAATCGTACTGTTTTTTGGCGAGCGACAATCAGGCGCCAGGTGCCCAAGAACGATTACAGGCCATGGAGCGAACTCAAGACGGTTTTCGCTTGGCCCAGATCGATTTGGAGCTGCGTGGTCCGGGTCAAATTTACGGAAAACGTCAGCATGGTTTGCTCGACCTGCGCCTGGCTAACTTAACCGACACCAAGCTGGTTGGCGAGGTGCGCCAGGCAGCCCAGCGTTTTGTCGGTGATCAAGCCCTCATGGTACAATATCCCCAGATAGTGGAGCGAATTGTACGGCTCCAATCGGTGACAACACTAGATTAAATGTTAATGAATTATTAAATGTATTCAGGTTTTGTAACCTCTAAGCGAACCCTGTCGGCGGTAGGTGTTCATCAGCGCTTTGATACCGTTGCCTATCGCTTGGCTCAGCCATATTTTGGCGATGATAGCTTTCCGTCTTTAGCCCAAATCCTCCATTTTGAAGGTATCAACGGCCCAGATGGCATGAAGGTAAAATCACCGGGTAAAAGCGAGGTTGGCCATCTGTATGACCCATTAACCGATCGAGGTCCTATTCCTGGTCTGATTCAATCTCACTATGATGGCTTGGTGCAAGCTCTCAAGGATAGCGACCAGGTTAAAGCGGCCTTTGAGGCGGCTTGGTTGGCGCACTACATTTGCGATGGCCTAACCCCGGCTCACCACTATCCGCTCGACGAGGAGCTAGCCAAGCATCAACTGGTTAAGACCGCCAAGAATCGTTATAAAATGCGGACTCCGGGTGAACCGGCTCGTGAGACCCTCAAAAAAAGTTGGGCGGTCTGGGGTGGAAAGGGTTTGCTCACCACTCACGTCAACTTTGAGATGGGGGTATTAGCGGCGTTGGTTGGTCAAAAGATTCGTGTACGACTTGACGATGGCAAGCTGGCGCACGCTCGCCAGGTGGGGGCGGTTGAGTTCTTTAAGGAAGAGGCCCGCGAGATCGCTGATCTGCGGATGTACGAACGCTTTTATCAAAAAGGGTGGAGCATGGAACTCGGTCGCGAGGTAAAGTCGATTCTGGCGCCGGTTAGCGTGCAGACGATTGCGACACTGTGGCTGCTTGCCTACCTAGAGAGTGGCCAGCAGATGGTAGCGCAATGAGGATCGTGGCTGGCACGCTTGGGGGCAGGACCATTGCCATTCCGAGCACTCGCAACACCCGCCCGATGACCCATAAGGTTCGAGCGGCTCTGTTTGATATGCTCGGTCCACTCGACGGGCTTACGGTTCTCGACGCCTACGCCGGCAGCGGTGCCCTTGGCTTTGAGGCACTGAGTCGAGGGGCGACTCATGTCGACGCGATCGAGCTGGCCGGTCCGGCGCTGAAGGCGATTCAGTCCAATATAGATTCGCTCAAAGTGGAGGGGCTGTACAAGGTCTTCCCCATGAAAGTTGAGTCTTGGCTGGAGAAAAATGAGAGTAAGTATGACGTAATTTTCGCAATGCCTCCGTACGCGCTTATTGACCGAGAGGTTTTGACTCAAATCGGCAGCCACTTAAAAGAAGATTCAATTATGGTGGTTGAGTTTTCACGACATTCTCCCCCGATAGAACTACATGGATTGAGTCTTCTCAAGCAAAAAGATTACGGTGACCCGATACTAGCAATTTACCGTAAGTAGTAACTTGCGCCTGATCAAGAAAATTGCTATTATAACTTCCAGTTAAGTTTGACGAGACTTTCTGCCAGGTGGCCACGGGGCCACCTTTTGCGTCTGGTGGAGCTATCGGGAATTGAACCCGACAGTCAAGCTTGACGAGACTCAATGCCGCACCAGCGGTAGCCCCCTGTCGCTTAACGCGCTACACCAGACACACACGATCCTAACAAACAAACATTAACAAATTCTTATGCCACTTTGGGCGAGTGGTGAAATGGTAGACACGCTAGCCTTAGGAGCTAGTGGGGGAAACCCCGTGGAGGTTCAAGTCCTCTCTCGCCCACCAGGAATTATCAGATTAGACTTTGACCAGTATAACTGCTACAATCTGCACTTATGAAAGCTGAACTGACCAACACAACCGACAATCAAGTAACGCTGAAAATTTCTGCCGGCAAGGGTGAGATTCAGCACGCCCTGGAGCACGCTTATGACCATTATCGTCCACGAGTGAAAGCCGCCGGCTTCCGTCCTGGTAAAGCCCCAGATAATGTGGTTGCGAAAGAGATCGGCGATGACACCATTCAGGCTGAGGTATTGGAGCATGCTATGGGCCATGCCTACAGCGATGCGTTGGGCGAGCACGATGTGGCGCCAATCGATCAGCCGAAGATTAATTTAATCAAGTGGGTGCCGTACGAGACGCTCGAGTTTGAGGCGGTAGTGGCGGTGATGCCGTCGGTCAAGTTGCCGGATTATAAGAAGATCAAAAAGGCCAAGAAGCCGGTCAAGGTTGAGCGGGCTAAGGTCGATGAGATGATTGAGGACCTGCGGCGACGATTAGCTAAGCGAGTACCAGCACTCAAGCCGGCGGCCATGGGAGACGAGGTCAAGTTTGACTTTGAAGGCAAAAAGGACGGCAAGATTGTTGAGGGTGCGGTTAGCAGGGGCTATGCCTTAAAGCTCGGATCGGGCAACTTTATTCCGGGGTTTGAAGAAGAGCTAGTTGGCCTGAAGGTTGGCGACGACAAGAGCTTTGAGATCACCTTCCCTAAGGATTATCACGAAAAGAGCTTAGCCGGTCAGCCGGTAACCTTTGCAATTAAGATGCACGAGGTAACTCGACTGGAGCTACCCAAGGTTGATGACACATTTGCCGGCGAAGTAGGCCCGTTTAAGACGGTGGCTGAGCTGAAGGCTGATATCAAGGATCAGCTAACGGTAGAGGCCGAAGAGGCAGCTAAGCGTGAGTATGAAAACGAGCTTTTGGATGAGATCGCCCAAAAGGTAAAGTTTGAGGCACCAGAGCGCTTAGTGACTCAGCAGCTAGAGCGAATGAAGGCTGAAATAAGTCAGCGTTTGGCCGGGAGTGGCATGACCATGGATCAGTATTTGCAGATGCAGGGTAAGACCCAGGATGAGCTGGAAAAAGAGATCCGCCCGGACGCCGAAAAGCGAGTACTACTATCGGTGGTACTACAAGAGGTGGCTAAAGCCGAAAAGATTGAGGTCAGCGACGACGAGATCGACCATGAGGTTGAGGCGCTGCGAACTCGCTACACCGACGCTAAGATGCAAGAGCAGCTGAATAGCCACGAGGTCCGTAATGACATCTTCAATCACCTGCTCACTCAAAAGACGATCGCCAAGCTGGTTGAATACGCTCAGAAGGGTTAAACCCATCCCCTCAAGAAAGATTTAGCACTCTAGACAGACGAGTGCTAAATCTCTATAATTCGAAGCATTAAGAGTGTAGGAGAATGCAAGCATGTTCAACCCACAGAACTCAATTCTTGTCCCGACGGTCTTAGAGAAGACCCATCAGGGCGAGCGCGCCTATGATATCTATTCTCGCCTACTAAAAGACCGGATTATTTTTGTTGGAACCGGCATTGATGACACCGTAGCCAATTTGGTGATTGCTCAGCTGCTTCATCTTGCCAATGAAGACCCTAAGGCCGATATCCAGATGTATATTAACTCACCTGGCGGTTCGGTCTACGCTGGGCTAGCTATGATTGACACCATGAACTACATTAAGCCCGACGTTTCAACAATCAGTATCGGTATGGCGGCTAGTATGGGTTCACACCTGCTGGCGGCAGGGGCGAAAGGAAAACGCTTTGCGCTACCAAACGCAAAGATTATGATTCACCAAGGCTCAGCCGGCTTCCAGGGCACTCCATCAGATATCGAAATTACGGCTCGCGAGGTTCTGTCGCTTCGAAAGACGCTCGATGAGCATCTGGCTCAAGCCACCGGTAAATCTTACGATGAGGTCCATAAGGACACCGATCGTGACTATTATATGACCGCCAAAGAGGCCAAAGAGTACGGCATCATCGACGATGTCATTTCGCGCAGCTCATAAGGATCTGCTGCGCCGGCAATTATTTTGTATAAAAAGCGTTGACAATACTGTCATAAATCGGCACAATAGAGTCTAAGAGGAAGCTTAAATCAAAGGTAGGGCGCACCTACTTGATTTTTTGCGTGTAGAGCTCCCGTACTTGCGAGCTGGTACAAGTGCGAAAGTTCTAGAAGCATCAACACGTTGTGCGCTGTTATCGATTTAGAAACACCTCTTGATTATTGCTAGGACGAGATTGTCCCCCTGGCGCCCACTACAACAATAATCAAGAAGGAGGATGTCTTGGCACAGGCCACCGAGCGTCGATTCTTTAACAAAAACCGCGAAGTTATTGCATTACCAAACCTCATCCAAAACCAAACCGCTTCATTTGAGTGGTTTACGACTGAGGGTCTTAAGGAGCTGTTTGCATCGGTGAGTCCAATCGAGGACTTTACCGGCAAGAGCTTGGCTTTGTATTTCAAAGATTTCTACTTTGAAGAGCCAAAGATTGACGAAGCGACCGCCAAAAGTAAGAACATCACCTACGAAGTGCCACTCAAAGCGGTGGTTGAGTTGGTTAATAAAGAGACTGGCGAGGTTAAGAGCCAGGAGATCTTCTTGGGCGACTACCCATGGATGACCAGCAAGGGCACCTTTGTTATCAACGGCGTAGAGCGTGTGGTGATTAGCCAGCTGGTGCGTTCACCGGGTGTATTCTTTGCCGCCGACCAGGTTGGTGATGACCAGCTGTTTGGTGCCAAGGTGATTCCGAGCCGTGGTGCATGGTTGGAGTTTGACACCGCTCCTAATGGCGTGATCTCGGTCAAGATCGACCGCAAGCGTAAGCTGCCAGCTACCACCTTGCTGCGAGCCTTTGGTTTTGCTGATGACAGCGAAATCAAGAACCTGTTTAAGGATGTTGATACCGGCGACGTTAAGTTTATTGACGAGACGCTCGATAAGGATGCAACCAGCAACATGAGCGAGGCCTTAATGGAGGTCTACCGCCGCATTCGCCCAGGTGATCTGGCCACCGTCGATAACTCGAAGCAGCTGATTGAAGACATGTTCTTTAATCCAAAGCGCTACGACTTTTCGAAGGTTGGTCGTTATAAGATTAATCGCCGTTTTGGTACCAAGGTGCCAAACACCGTTGAAAACCGCATCTTCCGTCGCGAAGATTTGGTGGATATCTTGCGTGAGATTATTCGTCTGAACAACGATCCTCAGGCCAAATCGGAGGATATTGATGATCTGTCGAACCGACGTCTGCGTATGGTTGGCGAGCTGATTCAGGATCGTTTCCGCATTGGTTTGCTGCGCATGGAGCGTAACGTGAAGGACAAGATGAGCCTGTACGATCGCGAGACGGTAACTCCGGGTCAGTTGGTGAACGTTCGCCCGGTTGTAGCCAGCGTGAAGGAGTTCTTTGCTAGTTCGCAACTGAGCCAGTTTATGAACCAAACCAACCCGTTGGCCGAGATCGCTCATAAGCGTCGTTTGACCGCTACCGGCGCCGGTGGTTTGAGCCGCGAGCGAGCCGGTTTTGAGGTTCGCGACGTGCACCGTAGTCACTATGGGCGCATCTGCCCAATTGAGACCCCCGAAGGTCCCAACGTTGGTCTGGTGTCGAACCTAGCTACTTACACCCAGGTGAACGAGTATGGCTTCTTGGAGACTCCGTATCGCAAGGTGCTGAACGAAGTACCTGCTAGCCAGGCTGCCGGCCACATCGCCCGCACCACGATCAAGGATGACAAGGGTGCTGTGATCGTAAAGCCAGGCGACACCATTAATGAGGCGGCTGCTAAGAAGTTGGCCAAGCTTGACCAGGAGCTGATCCCCGTTAAGGCCAAGGTAACCAGTGAAGTGGTTTACCTAGATTCAGCCGACGAGGCTATCTCGGCTATTACCGAAGCATCAACCAAGATCGATGACGATGGCTACTTTGTTGATAGTCGCGTACCGGTTCGCCGTGGTGGTGAGACGGTTGAGGCCGACGCCAACTTGGTGAACTACATGGATGTTTCAAGTAAGCAGATTATTTCGGTTTCAACCGCGCTGATTCCGTTTATTGAGCGTGACGACCCCAAGCGCGCATTGATGGGCGCCAACATGCAGAAGCAGGCCGTATCGCTGGTCAAGCCAGAGGCTCCAGTTGTCGGCACCGGCATGGAGACCATTGTAGCTCGCGATTCCGGTCAGGTGATTGTGGCCGAGGAGGATGGCGAGGTGGTTAGTGCAAATGCCGCTCAGATCGTAGTCAACTATAAGAAGCTGGGTGAAAAGACTTACGAGCTCATTAAGTTCTCGCGCAGCAACGAAGGTACCAGCGTCAACCAAAAGGTGGTGGTAACCGGCGGTCAGAAGGTTAAGAAGGGGGATGTCTTAGCCGATGGTATGTCGACCGACAACGGTGAGCTGGCTTTAGGTCAAAATGTGCTCGTAGCCTTCATGTCATGGGGCGGTTACAACTTTGAGGACGCGATCATTATTAGTCAGCGTCTGGTGCAGGAAGATCGCTACAGCTCAATCCATATTGAGACCTACGAGGTTGATGTGCGTGACACCAAGTTGGGACCAGAGATTGTTACTCGCGATATCCCGAATGTCAGCGAAGACAGCTTAAAGGACCTCGACGAGAACGGCGTGGTTCGCATCGGTGCCGAAGTTAGCGCCGGTGACATTCTGGTTGGCAAGATTACGCCAAAGGGCGAACAGGAGCTTTCAAGCGAAGAGCGCCTGCTGCGTGCAATCTTTGGTGAAAAGGCTCGTGATGTTAAAGACACCAGCCTGCGTATGCCAAACGGTGAGCGCGGCAAGATCGTCGGTGTGAAGGTGTTCAGCCGTGAGAACGGTGACGAGCTGCAGGCAGGTGTGATCGAGCAGTATCACGTTTCGGTGGCGCAGCTGCGCAAGATGAGCGCCGGTGACAAGATGGCCGGTCGTCACGGTAACAAGGGCGTGGTCGCCCGCGTGGTTCCAGCAGAGGATATGCCATACCTAGAAGACGGCACTCCGGTTGACATGATTCTGAACCCACTCGGCGTAAGCTCGCGTATGAACATTGGCCAGATTTTTGAAACTCATATGGGTTACGCCGCCCGAGCCCTGGGCTACAACGTTGCTACCCCGTCGTTTGATGGTGTATCGATTGAGCAAATGCAGGCGGAGCTCAAGCGAGCTGGCCTGGCCGAAGACGGCAAGACTCAGTTGTACGACGGCAAGACCGGCGAGCCATTCCAGGAGCGCACCACCGTTGGTTACAAGTACATGTTGAAGCTCGACCACATGGTTGACGACAAGCTACACGCTCGTTCAACCGGTCCATACGCCATGGTTACTCAGCAGCCGCTGGGCGGTAAGGCCCAGCGTGGTGGTCAGCGCTTTGGTGAGATGGAGGTGTGGGCGCTCGAAGCATACGGCGCCGCTAACACCCTGCAAGAAATCCTGACCATTAAGTCTGATGACGTGGTTGGTCGCTCAAAGGCCTACGAGGCCATCATTAAGGGTGAAGAGATCCGTGGTCCACGTATCCCTGAATCGTTTAACGTGCTCGTTAAGGAGCTTCAGAGTCTTGGTATGGCCATCGACTTGATCCGTGAGAACGGCGATCAAGAGGTTGAAACCGATGCCGAAGAGCTGCTTGGTCAAGAGATTACCGCTGAAGCAAATGAGCTTGGTAATGAAAAATTAATTAAGGGCGATGACGCGGTAGCCGACATGCCGCTGGTTGATCTGGCCGGTGGCCAGGAAGACCCGCTGCAGGTAGAGGCCGAAGTCGCGGCCGAACAAGCCGAAGTAACCGCCGAGAAGGAGGCCTAAGATGATTGCAGAGAAAACCGACAACAAGATGCTGAATCAAACAGCCAGCGAATTCGATGCGGTTCGTCTGAGCCTGGCTAGTCCAAAGCAGATTTTAGACTGGTCCCACGGTGAGGTTACCAAACCAGAGACCATTAACTACCGAACCCAGAAGCCCGAAAAGGATGGTCTGTTCTGCGAGAAGATCTTTGGACCAACCAAGGACTGGGAGTGCTACTGTGGTAAGTACAAGCGCATTCGCTACAAAGATGTGGTGTGTGATAAGTGTGGTGTGCGGGTAACCCGCAGCATCGTTCGCCGTGAGCGCATGGGTCACATTAGCTTGGCCGTTCCGGTAACCCACATTTGGTTCCTGCGCGGTACTCCGTCAACCATTGGTTTGGCGCTCAACATGAGCATTCGTGATCTAGAGCGAGTGGTATATTTTGCCAACTACATCGTGACCGATGTTGACGATGACCGTCGTAAGAACGCCCTGGTAGAACTAGAGGCTGATTATAAGAGCCGCCACGAAGAGGTGATTAAGGGTTATGAGCAAAAGGCCGGTGAGGCCGATGCCGACGTCAAGGCGATTGCTGAAGCTCAAAGTCGTGAACTGAGCGACCTTGAGGTGACCTACGAAAACGCTAAAACCGAGCTGGAAGGCTTGGCGCCGCTGACACTCTTGACCGAGGCTAAGTACCGCGACCTGAACCTGAAGTACGGTGACGTCTTTAAGGCCGATATCGGTGCAGAGGCGATCCGTAACCTGTTGGCCGAGATTGATCTCGACAAGTTGGTTGAAGATCTGACTAAGGAAGCCGATGAGTCGGTTGGCCAGAAGCAGAAGAAGATCTTGAAGCGTCTAAAGATGCTTGAAGGTATGCGCAACGCCGGTCTGCGTCCAGAGTGGACGGTGTTGACCGAGATGCCGGTAATTCCACCAGATTTGCGCCCAATGGTGCAGCTGGCTGGTGGTCGATTTGCGGCCTCTGACCTGAACGATCTATACCGCCGCGTCATCAACCGTAACAACCGATTGAAGCGCCTGATTGAACTGGATGCCCCAGAGGTAATCCGTCGAAACGAAAAGCGTATGCTGCAAGAAGCGGTTGATGCCCTCATGGACAACAACGCTCGCCGCGAGCGCGCCGTGAGTTCGACCAGTACTCGCCGTAAGCTCAAGAGTCTCAGCGATGTGCTCAAGGGTAAGCAGGGTCGGTTCCGTCAGAACCTGCTCGGTAAGCGTGTTGACTACTCCGGCCGTTCGGTGATCGTATCCGGTCCGAACCTTAAGCTATACGAATGTGGTCTGCCAAAGATGATGGCACTTGAGCTGTTTAAGCCGTTCGTGATGGCGAAGTTGATCGAGCGTGATTTGGCGCACAACGTTAAGTCGGCCGGTCGCATGATTGAGCGAGCTCGCACCGAGGTGTGGGATACGCTCGAAGAGATCATTGCTGAAAAGTACGTTCTATTAAACCGCGCTCCAACCCTTCACCGTTTGGGTATCCAGGCCTTTAAGCCGGTTTTGATCGAAGGCAAGGCAATTCAACTTCATCCGCTGGTCTGTTCAGCCTTTAACGCCGACTTTGACGGCGACCAGATGGCGGTCCACGTACCGTTGTCGGACGCTGCCCAGAAGGAAGCTCGCGAGATCATGCTGTCGTCGCACAACCTACTCAAGCCTGCTGATGGTGCTGCGGTGGTAAACCCAAGCCAGGATATCGTGCTGGGCTGTTACTACCTGACCTACGACAAGTTTGGCGATGAGCAAAAGGTTAAGCAGTTCTCGAGTATTTCAGAGGCTATGTTCGCCTTTGATACCGGTACCGTTAAGCTCCAGAGTCGCATTGGTGTACCGATTGACGGTCAGCAGACCGAGACCACTATCGGTCGCATTCTGCTAAACGAGCTGTTGCCCGACGAGCTTGGCTTCCGCAACGAGACGATGACCAAGAAGAAGCTGCAGAACCTGGTAGCCGAGGTGTTTACCGTGAGCGGCCCAGAAGTTACTGCCGAAATCGTCGACAAGATCAAGGATCTCGGTTTCCGTCACTCAACCCAGAGTGGTGTATCGATTGGTATCGATGACTTTGTTACCCCGGCCAACAAGGAAGAGCATGTTGAAGCCGGTGAAAAGCAGGTGGTTGAGATCAGTAAGCAGTACGAGATGGGCTTGATCACTGAAGATGAGCGCTATCGCCGAACCATTGAGGCCTGGCAGGGTACCAACGAAAAGATTAAGGCCGACCTGCAGCAAGACATGGCTCACAGCGGTTCAACCATTGGTATGTTCGTTGAGTCGGGTGCCCGAGGTGACTTTAGTCAGGTAAACCAGATTTCCGGTATGTTGGGCTTGGTGACAAACCCAACCGGCCGCACCATCGAGCTGCCAATTCGCAGTAGCTACAAAGAAGGCTTCTCGATGCTCGAGTACTTTAGCTCGACCCATGGTGCCCGCAAGGGTCTGACCGATACCGCGCTGCGTACCGCCGAGTCGGGGTACTTGACCCGTCGCTTGGTTGACGTGGCTCAGGATATCATCGTGACCATTGAAGACTGCGGTGATAAGCAGGGAAGTTTAGTAACTCGCGCCGAATCAGAGGCGATGGGTGAGGGTCTGGCCGCTCGTTTGGCCGGTCGTTTCGTGGCCGCCACCGTTAAGGATGGTTCAACCATCCTAGCCAAGGCCGGCACCCTGATTACCGATGAGCTGGCCGAGCAGATTGCCGATTCAAAGGTTGAGGAAGTCCATCTGCGCAGTACGCTTGAGTGTAAGGCGCAATGGGGAGTCTGCCAGAAGTGTTACGGTGTCGATTTGGCCCGTGGCCAGGTGGTCAAGCTGGGCGAGCCGGTTGGTGTGATCGCCGCTCAGTCGATTGGTGAGCCGGGAACTCAGCTGACCATGCGTACCTTCCATAAGGGCGCCGGTGGTAGCGGAGCCGACATTACCCAGGGTCTGCCTCGTGTAGAGGAGATCTTTGAGGCTCGCGCACCAAAGGGTCAGGCTATTTTGGCCGAGGTTGACGGTGTGGTCGCGGTTAAGGAAGCCGGTGGCAAGACCACCATTCGCGTCACCCCGGCTAACGTGAAGATTACCGAGCACGCTCTTGAAGAGCGTATTCCAGAGGTGAAGACCGGTGACAAGGTTATTCCGGGGGACATTCTGGCTGCCGATGGCAAGGGCAAGAAGGTAATCAAGGCTAAAGCCGAAGGCACCGTTGAAGTAACCAAAGACAAGATTCTGTTGACCCATGCCGGTGAGGCGCATCGCGATCACGTGGTGCCGGCCTACCAGCAGGTAGAGGTAAAGAATGGCGACCTGGTAACTCGAGGTCAGCGTCTAACCGAAGGTTCAATCAACCTACACGACATGCTTACCCTATTGGGCGAGCAGGCGGTTCGTCGCTACATCGTGTCCGAGGTACAGTCGATTTACGCGTCGCAGGGTCAGACCATTGCCGACAAGCACATCGAGGTGATCATTCGCCAGATGTTCTCGCGAGTTCAGATTATTGAGCCGGGTGACAGCCTGTTTGTCACCGGTGACATCGTGTCGCGAACCGCGGTTAACGAAGAGAACGCCGAGCTTGAGGCTAACGGCAAGAAGCCAGCCACCTTTGAACAGTTGCTGCTGCCAATCACCAAGATTTCGATTTCGTCCGACTCGTTCCTGAGTGCGGCCAGCTTCCAGGACACCAGTCGTGTGTTGATCAGTGCCGCCGTCCGCGGTAAGGTCGACAAGCTGCGCGGCCTGAAAGAGAACGTGATCATCGGTCGCTTGATTCCGGTCGGAACCGGGTACAACGTAGCCGACAAAGAAGCTGAGGAAGAGCTAGAGCACCCAGTGGTTGTAGGCGCCGCTGGCGCCGAAGACGAAGAAAAGCCTGCCGAGGAAGCCGTCAGCTAATTGACGAAACCCCTAAATTCTGTTTAACTATCTAGGTCTATAAGGAACACACATGCCAACAATCAACCAACTCATTCGTAAGCCACGCCAGTCAAAGGGCCAGAAGTCGAACACTCCTGCCCTTGGGCGGACTTTGAATGCGCTCAAAGGCAAAACCTACGCTAAGGGTGCTCCCTTAAAGCGTGGGGTGTGTACCAAGGTTTCGACCACCACGCCAAAAAAGCCGAACTCGGCGTTGCGTAAGATTGCTCGTGTGCGTCTTTCAAACGGAATGGAGGTAACCGCTTACATCCCGGGTGAGGGCCACAACCTGCAGGAGCACAGCGTGGTGCTGATTCGCGGTGGTCGCGTCAAGGACCTTCCGGGTGTGCGCTACCACATTGTCCGTGGTGCGCTCGATACCGCAGGGGTTAGTAACCGCAAACAAGGTCGTAGTAAGTACGGCGTCAAGAAAGATAAGTAATACCGGGCTTACCCGCCGCCTAGTACGGAGCAACGGGTAGTAACTCGAAAGGAGTGAAGTAACATGCCACGAAAAAAGACCAAATCATTTAAACGCCAGATCAACCCTGATATTCAGTATCAGAGCGTGCTGGTGGCTAAAATGATCAACAAAATTATGCGCCATGGTAAAAAGCGTCTGGCCGAGGGCTTGATGTACGGTGCCATGGACGATATCAAGATCAAGCTGAAGCAGGATCCGCTTGAGGTGTTTGAGGCCGCAATTAAGAACGTTTCGCCTCAGGTCCAGGTGCGCGCCAAGCGTATCGGTGGTGCCACCTATCAGGTGCCAATGGAGGTTAAAGGCGATCGCAAGACTCACCTTGCTATGACCTGGATACTCGGTTCGGTCCGCGGCAAGTCGGGTAAGTCGTTTGATAAGCTGCTAGCCCAGGAGCTGATGGACGCCTATAACAACACCGGCGACGCAATCAAGAAGAAAGAAGATACTCACCGCATGGCCGAGGCTAACAAAGCCTTCGCTCACTTTGCGCGATATTAAGAGGGAAAACGGAAAATCACTATGGCACGCGAATATAGCTTAGACAACACACGTAACATCGGCATCATTGCTCACATTGACGCCGGTAAGACCACCACGACCGAAGGTATTTTGTACCGTACCGGTAAGACTCACAAGATTGGTGAGGTCCACGAGGGTGAGGCTACCATGGACTGGATGGAGCAAGAGCAGGAGCGCGGGATTACCATTACCAGCGCCGCGACCACCTGTTTCTGGAACGATACCCGGATCAACATCATCGATACCCCCGGTCACATCGACTTTACCGTCGAGGTGGAGCGTAGCCTGCGGGTGCTTGATGGCGCGGTGACCGTGTTCGACGGCAAGATGGGTGTTGAGCCACAGAGTGAGACCGTGTGGCGCCAGGCCGACAAGTACGGCGTGCCACGTATCTGCTTTATCAACAAGATCAACCAGACCGGTGGTGATTTCTACAAGAGCCTGGAGAGCATCCATGAGCGCTTGAGCAAGCGTGCTTATGCGATCCACCTGCCAATCGGTTTTGAGCAGAGCATCAACGGCATCGTTGACCTGGTTGAGATGAAGGCCTACCAGTATAAGGACTACACCGACAAGAAGCTGGAAGAGGTTGAGATTCCAGCCGACATGAAAGAGAAGGTTGAGCGCTATCGCAATCACCTGATCGAAGCAGCGGTTGAGGCCGACGACGAGATGATGGAGAAGTACCTGGAAGGCCACGAGCTGACCGTTGAGGAGCTCAAGAGCTTGATTCGTAAGAGCGTCCTGTCGGGCGAGTTCTACGCCGTGAGCGGTGGCGATGGCCGTGGCGTGATCGTTGAGAAGCTGCTTGATGCGGTGGTTGACTACCTGCCAAGCCCGCTTGACGTCCCCCCAGTCACCGGTACCGACATTAAGACCGGCGAGACGCTACTGCGCAAGACCAGCGACGACGAGGCCTTTTCGGCCCTGGCCTTTAAGATCGCCGCCGACCCATTTGTGGGCAAGCTGGCCTTCTTCCGGGTGTACTCCGGTACGCTGAAGTCCGGTTCATACATTATGAACGCTAGTACCGGTCAAAAGGAGCGTATCGGTCGCATCCTGCGAATGCACGCCAACAGCCGTGAGGAAGTACAGGAGGTGTATGCCGGTGAGATTGCTGCCGCGGTGGGTCTGAAAGGCACCACCACCGGTAACACACTGTGTGACCAAGCCAGCCCAATTCTGCTGGAAAGTATTGAGTTCCCCGACCCAGTTATCCAGATTGCGATCGAGCCAAAGACCAAGGCCGACCAAGAAAAGATGAGCCTGGCACTGCAGCGCTTGGCCGAAGAAGATCCAACCTTCCGGGTCTCAACCAACCATGAAACCGGTCAAACCCTGATTGCTGGTATGGGCGAGCTCCACCTGGACATCTTGGTTGACCGCATGAAGCGCGAGTTTAAGGTTGAGGCCAACATTGGTACTCCTCAGGTAGCCTACCGTGAGACCATCCGCAAGCCGGCTCAGGTTCAAGGTAAGTTTGTGCGCCAGTCCGGTGGTCGTGGTCAGTACGGTGACGTCTGGATTGAGGTTACTCCACAAGAAGCCGGTGCCGGTTTTGAGTTCGAAAACGCCATCGTTGGTGGTGTGATTCCTCGCGAATACATCAAGCCGGTTGAGGAGGGCGTTAAGGAAGCTATGCAGAACGGTGTTCTGGCTGGCTACCCGGTGGTTGACGTTAAGGTTAAGCTGTACGATGGTTCGTACCATGACGTTGACTCGAACGAGATGGCCTTTAAGATTGCCGGCTCGATGGCGCTACAAGAGGGTGTGAAGAAGGGTGATCCAGTTATGCTGGAGCCGGTCATGAAGGTTGAGGTAACCGTGCCAGAGGAGTTTATGGGTGACGTGATTGGTGACCTGAACTCCAAGCGTGGTCGCATTCAAGAGATGACCGACCGCGGTCAGGCCAAGGTCGTGCAGGCATTCGTGCCGCTGGCTGAGATGTTTGGGTATACTACCACCCTGCGTTCGATGACCCAGGGCCGTGCCTCAAATTCGATGGAGTTTGATCACTACGCCGAGGTACCACCAAACGTAGCCGAAGAGATTATCGGCAAGAACGCCGCCGCCAAAGCCTAAGCGTAACTTGCCGATTTACCTCTTTACAGAGGCGGAAATTCCTCCTATACTATGAGGGTCCGTTTTGGGCAGTGATTTTATTGCCTAAAATATTAATAACTTAAAATGATTTTCATTTCAGATCGCTGACTCTTGTCGCGGCCGCCCTTATACAACAGGGTTAACAATCTGAAATGAAACAACAAAGGAGAACCAATGGCAGAGTTTAAGCGCGACAAGCCCCACGTTAACGTTGGTACCATGGGTCACGTCGACCACGGTAAGACCACTTTGACCGCGGCTATCACCGCCGTTCTAGCTAAGAAGCTTCCAAGCGATATCAATAAGTCTATCGCTTATGATCAGATTGATAATGCTCCCGAAGAGAAGCAGCGTGGTATTACCATCGCCACCTCTCACCAGGAGTATGAGAGCGCCAAGCGTCACTACGCTCACGTCGACATGCCTGGTCACGCCGACTATGTAAAGAACATGATTACCGGTGCCGCCCAGATTGATGGTGCGATCCTGGTAGTAAGTGCGGCTGACGGCCCAATGCCTCAGACCCGCGAGCACATCCTGCTAGCTAAGCAGGTTGGTGTTCCTTACATCCTCGTGTTCATGAACAAGATGGATATGGCCGACCCAGAACTAGCCGAGCTAGTTGAGATGGAAATTCGCGAGCTTCTAGCCGCTCAGGGTTTTGATGAGAATTGCCCAATCATTAAGGGTTCGGCTTTGAAGGCCCTCGAAGGTGATGCCGAGAACGAGGATGCGATCATGAAGCTGGTTGAGGCTATGGATGAGAGCATTCCAGAGCCAAAGCGCGAGATCGACAAGCCGTTCATGATGGCGATTGAGGATGTGTTCTCAATTAAGGGTCGCGGTACCGTTGCTACCGGTCGTATCGACCAGGGTAAGCTGGCAGTTAACGACGAAGTAGAGATCGTTGGTATCCGCCCAACCAAGAAGACCACCGTTACCGGCGTTGAGATGTTCAAGAAGCTGCTTCCTGACGCTCAGGCTGGTGATAACGTAGGTGCCTTGCTCCGTGGTATTGAGCGCACCGACATCGAGCGCGGTCAGGTTCTGGCTAAGCCAGGCTCAATCACTCCTCACACCGAGTTTGATGCTGAGGTGTACGTACTGAAGAAGGAAGAGGGCGGACGTCACACTCCATTCTTCAAGGGCTACAAGCCACAGTTCTACATCCGAACCACCGATGTTACCGGCGAGATTCAGTTTGAAGGCGAGATGGTAATGCCAGGTGATAACGTTCAGATGAAGGTTAAGCTGATTTCTCCAATCGCCATGGAAGAGGGCTTGCGCTTCGCTATTCGCGAAGGTGGCCGAACCGTTGGTGCCGGAGTGGTAACTAAGATCACCAAGTAAGACGAAACAATGACCAAAGAAGACGCACCTAAACAACGAATTCGCATCCGCCTGAAGGCTTACGATAACAAGGTTATCGATCAGTCGGCTAAGCAGATTTTGGACACCGCCACGCGCACCGGCGCTAAGGTGGCGGGTCCAATTCCTCTGCCAACCGATCGCAAGGTAACCACCGTTATCAAGAGCCCCCACGTCTTTAAAAAGGGACGTGAGCAGTTCGAGATGCGAACTCACAAACGGCTGTTAGACATCACCGAACCAACTCCACGAACCGTTGATTCACTGATGAACTTGAATCTGCCAGCCGGCGTCGACATTGAAATCAAGATGTAACCTACAAGGTTGATCACAAAGAAGTCCCGAAAGGGGCTTTTTTGTTTGCTTACTTACGTATGTTCTATTGTGAGATGACAATATTGACAAAACAAGTAAAAGCTTTAAAATAGGTCTCTGTAGTACCTACTTATCCCCTAGAGATATGAGGAATCATGTCTACCAAGCTGTACAGTGCGCATGTCTCCGGTGACCTGCTTGGAGAGATCAAGCTGGAGATTTACAGTCATGAGGACCCTTCAAGCTTCGAGCTGACCCAGGAGGGCCGCAAGGGTTCCATTGAGGGCGGCAAGACGAGGGAGCTTTATGAGCTTCGCGCCGGTAGCTCTCGAGGAGGAGCGGCATTCCTTCTCGGTGACCTTCTGGTGGTTGGTGCCAACTTTGATCCCATTTCGCTCGAACCCATCGATGAGACATGGGTGGTGTTCCATCTCGCTGACTTGATCGAGCCGTTGGTGGCTTGTTGGCAGCCAATCGTCGAGACTTTCGAGCGGGAGGGCCGAATTGAGCCGTTCCCCTCCAGCGAACTCGAGGATCGCACGCGTCTGAAGGTGGCCAACTGGCTGGCGACGGCTCACAGCCAGGAGGAATACCTGGCGGCATTCAAAAGAGGCCGGCAGATGTTTGGCGCCTACACGATTGCTGCCCGCCTCGGCATGCTCTCGGAGGAGAAAAAGGCTGAGCTGTCCTTGTAGCCCCAGGCTTAGTAGTTCGGGTGCTACACCCGGTGAGACGTATGTTTCGCCGGGTAACCCGTAATTATTTAAAATGCATTATTATGCAAAGTGTATAAAAAATACTCCAAAAATCCTGGATTCTTTGTAAGAATCAACTAATGACATATATATGAAACAGGGAGCATGCTAGAAATAGCTTAACAAAGGAGTTTTTGGCGATGAAAGAGTATCTCCAAACAATGTGGTGGCTGTTGCTACTGCGTGGCATATTCTTAATTCTGCTTGGGTTCTTTGCGGTGGTCTGGCCAGGACTGACCCTGTATACCTTTGCACTCGGGTTCGCGCTTTACCTGGTGGCGGCCGGTATCGTAAACGTTATCAGCAGCCTTATGGGAATCGGCAAGATCCCAATGTGGTTCCTGTGGCTGGTGGTGGCAATCTTAGAGATTGGTGTCGGTATCTATGCACTCAAACACCTGACCTTGACGGTCGGAACCTTGATCCTGCTAGCAGGTCTGGTATTTGTGGTTCGTGGAATCATGGAAATCATCTCGGCCTTCGGTGACGGCTTTGAAGGTAAGCACCGGGTTCTGTACATTCTGTTGGGTGTGCTTGGGCTGATTGCCGGTGTAACCATCTGGCTCTACCCAGTTGCCGGTGGTCTGGCCTTTACCTGGGTGCTCGGCCTGTACGGTATTGCAGCCGGCGCTTTCTTGGTAGCAATGGCTATTGAGTCTAAGAGCGAACTCGACAAAGTTACAGCTTAATTTGGCTCAAATAACCACCCGATCTTGGCGCGGGTGGTTATTTGTACCTGCTTATGGTTGCGTTTCAACAAAGCCAGGAGCACAATAAGGATCATACAGATTAAGGAGTCATATGGATTTTCAACAAGCGGTTGAGTTTGTTGCTGGAATTTTGATCGTTGCCGGTGCCGGCATTGTCCTGGGGATTGCTATTCGGGGGAGGGGGCAGCTGCGCGCCCAAGCTCAGGCTAATTACGCACAGAGCAAGTTAGCAGACCTATACGCCGAAATCATTGGTGAGCTAGATGAGGTTACCAATGCCGATGAGCGACGCAAGCAATGGTTTATCCATCGATACTATCAGGCTTTGGTAATTGCTCCTGATTCGGTGGTGCGTGCCCTCAATGAGTATCTGGACGCGGTTGGGTCTGGTAATGAGGTTGATTCAAAGCAAGTGATGGAGTTGCGCGGACGGTTGGTAAAAGCAATGCGCATCGACATTTTGAACGCAAACGGCACCAAAACCAGATTACGCCCCGCGGAGCTATACAAGATTGAGGTGCGCCAAGGTGGGCTCGCAGGGAATGATAATGGCGACGAGGTAAGCTCCCGCCGTGAGCGCCAGGCCGTTTCGTAGTTGTTGTCAGCGGCTAGCATAAGCAGTATTATCTACTCATTGCACTAGATAACTCGGTAGGTATATGGCACGTCAGGTACAACGACAGGTTCGGCGCCAAAGCACAAGTGGGCGTCAGGGCTTAGCAAATCGCTACGCTCAGCGCAGATGGTACGAAATTCCAGACTGGGCTAAGATCTGGGTGGTCGATAACGCCGGCTGGGTCGCATTAATTATTGCAGTAATTTTGTTTCCGGCAACGCTGCTGGCGTTGGTGCTAGGGGCTTACCGGCTACCATTCCTTGATTTTATTGGAGTGCCGACCAGCGCGAATGGCGTGGGTTTAGCGGCATTGATGCTGATTTTGAAGTTTGGCTTCGTGGTTGCGGCGATTCGACCGCTGTTTCGTCGCGAGCTGAAGGGGTGGAAACTATTAATAGCGGCTGCGGTGGCACATTTGGCGCATGCGGTGGTACAGCAGCATGCTATTACGGGGACGGCGATACTGATAGTAACGGTGTATTTATACGTGATGGTGAGGCGCAGATATCATTAGTGTGGAACCGCCTAAATTTGTAGGACAAAAATTTTTCCTACAAATTTAGACATATGGGCGGGGATTTTTGATAAGATTCCACCATGAGTTTATTTGCCGACAGTCAACCGCCTTTAGCGGACCGCATGCGACCAACCACGCTTGATGAGGTGGTTGGGCAGGATCATGTGGTTGGTAGCGACGGGCTGCTGCGCCAAATGCAGGCTTCGGGGAAAATTGGTTCCCTCATCTTGTGGGGACCGCCGGGAACCGGCAAGACCACTTTGGCGCGAATCTTAGCAGCGCATGAAGGCTACGCTTTCGAGGAGCTCTCAGCCGTGACCTCTGGATTACCCGAAGTGCGCAAGGTGATGGAGCGAGCCAAGCAGCGCCAATCGATGGGGCAATCAACGATCTTATTTGTCGACGAGATTCATCGGTTTAACAAGGCGCAACAAGACGCCTTTTTACCACACATTGAAGATGGCACCATTGTTTTGATTGGGGCGACAACCGAGAATCCGTCGTTTGAGGTAATCTCGCCGCTATTATCGCGAGCGCGAGTGGTGGTATTAAAATCGCTGACACAAGAGCATATTGAGGAGTTGATTCGACGGGCGGCCGACAGGCTTGATGGTGTAGCGGTTGAGCCCGAGGCGATAAAGTTGTTGGCCGAGCTGGCAGCCGGTGACGCGCGCGTAGCTCTTGGTGGGCTCGAGGCGGCAGCTACTCTTAACTCGAAGGTTACGCCCGAGGTAGTCCGTAACGCCATGCAAAAGACCAGCTTACGTTATGATAAGGGCGGCGAATTTCACTACAACTTAATCTCAGCTTTTATTAAATCGATACGAGGGAGCGCTACCGACGCGGCGCTGTTTTACCTGGCGCGCATGCTCGAAGCGGGCGAGGACCCTAAGTTTATTGCTAGGCGCATCGTGATCTTTGCGAGCGAGGACGTCGGCTTGGCTGACAACTCGATGTTGCAGCTGGCCACTGCGACCTTTCAGGCGATTGAGCGGATTGGTATGCCAGAGGGCAGGATTATCCTGTCGCAAGCGACCATTGCTATGTGCTTGGCACCAAAGAATCGTGACGCCTACAATGCCATTGCGGCTGCGACTGCTTCGGTTCAGCAAAATCCGAGTGCGGAGCCACCAACGCACTTACGGAACGCCCCAACGAAGCTGATGAAGGAGCTCGGCTACGGTCAGGGCACAAAGTGGGAGCCTGGCTTTGAGCACCCCAAGGGCTTCATGCCGGAGGGGCTGGAGAATGAGCGATTTTATCGACCCAAGGATGATACTGGTAAGCATTAGGGTTTTAGGGTATATTTTGAGGCATGGCTAAGCAGCACAACACCTCGAGCACCGAATACGACAGCGTTTATTTTTTAAAAATCCTTTCTTATCTTATTCTTGCGAGCGTTTGGATTGCTCCTGGCGGACACCGCTATATTCCAATTGGCTTAATTGTTGGGGTTGTGATCGTACAGCACGAGCGATTCCGGATAGATCGCAAGATCGAGTATGCGCTGTTGCTCGTAGGGGCGGTTCTTGGTTTGGTGGGGATTGGTATCACGATCACCGTTTGAGGCCAACTCTACCTGTTGACACCAGGGGCTGTTTCCTGATATAGTGACTCGGTAACTTTAGCTCGGTGTTAACGAGAGCTACTTCGCTAGGAGTTAGGTAGGTCTGCTTGCCGCAGAAACCACCCAAATCCTAGAATTATTTTTTGTTTAAGGAACGATATGAAAGCACTGCTTGGCCGAAAACTTGGTATGACTCAGCTGTTTGACGAAAACGGCGCTGTTTCGCGTGTCACCATCGTTGAAGCTGGGCCATGCGTAGTCACTCAGGTTAAGACCGGCGCAAAAGATGGCTATAGTGCGGTGCAGATTGGTTTCGGTGCTGACAAGAACGCGGCCAAGCCGCAGACCGGCCACTTTACTGCCGACGGCGTTACCCCTAAGCACCTGCGCGAGGTGCGAATGGACCAAGACGTTGCCGATATCGAAGCGGTTGAAGGTGAGGACGCCTCGCAGCAGATTAAGGTTGGTACCAAGCTCGACGTCACCGCTTTTGAGGTTGGCGACAAGATCGAGGTAACCGGTACTAGTAAGGGTAAAGGTTTCGCCGGGACCATTAAGCGTCACAACTTTCACCGCGGGCCAATGAGTCACGGCTCACACAACCACCGCGCACCCGGCTCAATTGGTGCGATGTACCCACAGCACGTGTTTAAGGGGATTAAGATGGCCGGTCAGATGGGTGGCGACAAGGTTACGACCAGGGGTTTGAAGATTGTTCAGATTGACGCCGATAACAACCTGCTGGCAATTAGCGGCGCAATTCCCGGCCCACGCAAAGGTATTGTTTTGATTCGAGGAGCCAAGTAATGGCACAAGCGGTCTTATATTCAAAAACTGGCACCAAAAAGGATGCCCCAGTAAAGCTGAATGCCAAGGTGTTTGGCGTTGAAGCCAATCATGATCTGCTGGATTTGGCCTACCGTGCCTACCTGGCAAACGGTCGTACCGGTGCTGCTCAAACCCTGAGCCGCGGTATGGTACGAGGTGGTGGCCGTAAGCCATGGCGCCAAAAGGGTACCGGCCGGGCTCGTGCTGGTTCGACCCGTTTGCCACATTGGACCGGTGGTGGTGTAGCCTTTGGCCCAACCGGAAACGAAAACTACAAGTTGGATCTGCCGGTTAAGGCGAAGCGTTCAGCAATTCGTCAGGCTCTGAGTCTGGCTGCGGCGAGCAAGAAGGTCTCGGTTATTGAGAACTTTGATGGCGGTGAAGGTAAGGTCAAGCCGGTGACTACCTTGTTAGATAAGCTGGGCCTTGAAGGTAACGTGGTTATCGTAGTGGCCGATAAGACCAGCGTGATTGATCGTGCTACTCGTAATCTCGCCGGCGTGTCGGCTGTAGCTGCGACATATCTGAATGTCTTTACTATTCTGAACGCCGATCACATTTTGATGACCAGCGAGGCCGAGCAGGCCGTAACCAAGTGGCTGGAGGGCGCAGTATGAGTCAGCTAGTTATTATTCCGCATATTAGTGAACGGGCGATCGCGTCGGCCGATAAGGGCACCTACGTGTTCCAGGTTCCGACCAGCGCTAACAAGATCGAGATTGCTAAGGTGGTGGAAGCTACCTATAAGGTAAAGGTTGCCAAGGTCACCACCTTGATTACCAAGGGCAAAAAGGTGTCGCGCCGCTACGGTAAGCATGCCGGTAGTCGTAACGATGTGAAGAAGGCAATGGTTACCTTAAAGGCAGGCGATAGCATTAAGCTGTTTGAAGAGGGAGGCAAGTAAATGGCAGTTCGTTTATACAAGCCAACCACTCCGGCCCGCCGTGGCATGACCACCGCCGATACCGCCGCTCTGACCAAGAAGAAGCCAGAGAAGTCGTTACTGGCTGCGCGAACCGCTCGTGCCGGTCGTAACAACCAGGGTAAGATCACCATTCGTCACCGTGGTGGTGCGGTTAAGCGCCACTACCGCTTGGTTGACTTTAAGATTGAGCCAGGTTTTAAGGGTAAGATTGTGGCCTTGGAATACGATCCAAACCGAACCGCTCACCTGGCATTGGTTGAGCTGGAAAAGGGTGGTAAGGCCTATATTTTGGCCGGTAGCGGTATGAAGGTCGGTCAGATCGTTGAGAGCGGAGCCGACTCAGAAATTCGCCGCGGCAACCGTTTACCACTAGCCAACATGCCGGTTGGTACGCAGATTTATAACATTGAGCTCGTTCTGGGCAAGGGCGGTCAGTTGGCTCGCAGCGCCGGCACCAAGGCTTTCTTGGTCGCTAAAGAGGGCGAGTTCTGCCAGGTGCGTCTGCCGAGTGGAGAGGTCCGCTTGGTTAATCAGAACTGTATGGCAACTATTGGTGGCGTGGGCAACGAGGCACACCAGAACGTTAAGTACGGTAGCGCCGGTCGTCGCCGTCGCTTAGGATGGCGCCCAGCCGTTCGTGGTAAGGCGATGAACCCGGTTGATCACCCCCATGGTGGTGGAGAGGGTGGTACCGCAACCGCTATTTACAAGTACGGCCAAAAGACCCCTTGGGGTAAGCCGGCACTGGGTCTTAAGACTCGTCGCCGTAAGCTAACCGATGCCATGATTGTTCGCGGCCGCAAGAAGGGAAGGAGACGCTAAATGAGTCGTTCACTGAAAAAAGGTCCATTCGTGGATGAGAAGTTGATGAAGAAGGTAGCCAAGCTTGGTCCCAACGACAAGACCGTGATTAAGACTTGGGCTCGTTCAAGCACCATTACACCCGAGATGGTGGGTCACACCTTTGCGGTTCATAACGGCAAGCAGCACAATCCTGTGTTTGTGAGTGAAAACATGGTTGGTCATAAGCTGGGTGAGTTTTCTCCAACCCGTAAGTTCCGTGGTCACGGCGGTAAACTGGCCAAGGGTGGTAAATAATGAACGTTAAGGCAACAGCTAAGTACGTTCGCACCTCGCCACGCAAGGTCGGCTTGGTTGCAGCAATGATTCGTGGTCGCAAGGCTCAAGAAGCCATGGTGGTGTTGGCCAACGCCCAGAAGGGTGCCGCCGATCCAGTGGGCAAGGTGCTCAAGAGCGCGATTGCCAACGCCGAAAACAACCATAAGATGTCGGCTGCTGATCTTCAGATCGAGTCGGTGTTTGTTGGCCCGGGCCCAACGCTCAAGCGATTTCGTCCTGCCGCTCGTGGTCGAGCCCAGGCAATTCGCAAGCGTAGCAGTCATATTACGGTGGTGCTGACTGACGGTAAGGCTGCATCAGCGAATCAGTCTCGGCTGCGGGACTCGACTAAGGCCTCAGGCAGTCCTCGCTCGAAGACCGATTCGACTGATTCTGCTCAGCAACCAACCAAGAAGGAGGCCAAGTAATGGGTCAGAAAGTAAATCCGCGCAGTCTGCGCCTACAACTTGATAAAGACTGGTCATCCAAGTGGTTTGCTAGCAAGGACTACGCTGATCGTTTGGTTGAGGATGTCAACATTCGCCGCGCTATTGCCAAAAAGCTGAGCCGTCGTGCTGGTGTGGCTCGCGTTGATATTGAGCGTTCGGCCAGCCAGATGACGGTTACCATTTACACCGCTAAGCCAGGCGTGGTGATCGGTCGTGGTGGTAGCGGTGCCGAAGAGCTCAAGAAGGAGCTCAACAAGATGGTTGGTGCACCGGTTAAGGTTAGTATTGAAGAGATTAAGCGTCCCGAGACCAACGCCAAGTTGGTGGCCGAAAACATTGCTGGTCAGCTGGAGCGGCGTATCTCTTTCCGTCGTGCCATGAAGATGTCGGTCGAAAACGCCATGAAGTCCGGTGCTAAGGGCGCCAAGGTCATGGTAGCCGGTCGTTTGAACGGCGCCGAGATGGGCCGCCGCGAAAAGGTAGCTCAGGGTTCAATCCCGTTGCACACCCTCCGCGCTGATATCGACTATGGCCACGCCGAGGCTCGGACCACCTATGGCATCATTGGTGTCAAAGTCTGGATCCATAAAGGAACGAAGTTCTAGAGGTTTATTATGTTAATGCCACGTAAGACAAAATATCGAAAGCAGTTCAAGGGCCGTATTCCTAAGGGTCCGGCCACTCGGGGTACCGAGTTGAGCTTTGGTCAGTTTGGCCTGAAGGCGGAAGAGACCGAGCGCATTACCTCGCGTCAGATTGAGGCTGCTCGCCGCGCCATGACTCGCCATATTAAGCGTGGTGGTAAGGTGTGGATTCGGATCTTCCCAGACCTGCCGGTCACCCAAAAGCCGGCCGAGGTCAGCATGGGCAGTGGTAAGGGCGCTATTGACCATTATGTAGCACGGGTTCGTCCTGGCCGCATGCTGTTCGAGATGGATGGCGTGAGCGAAGAGCTGGCTCGTGAGGCGATGCGCCTGGCCGGCCGTAAGCTACCGATTAAGACCAAGTTTGTGGCTCGTCAGTCGAGCGGGGAGGCAACCGAATGAAGTACCAAGATTTAGTTGCCAAGACCGATAAAGAGCTGGCAACGGTATTACAAGATGCGCGCAAGGATCTGGCTCAAGCCGCTCAAGATCTGCGCGTAAAGCAAGTATCAAATGTTAAGCAGATTCGAGCTCATAAAAAGACGATTGCTCGAGTCTTAACGCTCCAGCAGCAACGACAGCTGAAGCAGAAGGAGGAAACTCATGGCTAGAACACTACGAGGAACCGTTTCCTCTAACGCGATGGATAAAACCGTTGTTGTTACTGTGGAGCGAGTCAAAGAGCACCCAATTTATCGCAAGAAGTACAGCGTGACCACCAAGTTTAAGGCTCATGATGAAAAAAACGAGTATCAGGTTGGTGATGTGGTTGAGATCGTTGAAACTCGTCCAATCAGCCGCGACAAGCACTGGCAGGTAAAAGGCAAGGTCGCAACCAAGGGGGCCGCGTCATGATTCAGGTAGAAACACGCATGAAGGTGGCCGATAACAGTGGGGCTCGCGAGGTCCAGTGCATTAAGGTGCTGGGCGGCTCAAAGCGCCGCTACGCCGGTGTTGGTGACGTGGTAACTTGTAGCGTTAAGAGCGCTGCTCCCAACGGCAATGTCAAGAAAAAAGAGGTGGTTAAGGCGGTCGTGGTTCGTACCACCAAGCCAACCCGCCGACCTGACGGTTCACAGATCCGTTTTGATGACAACGCCGTGGTAATCGTCAACCAAGATAACCAGCCGCGAGCCACTCGTGTATTCGGACCAATCGCTCGCGAGCTGCGTGAGGCTGGGTTTATGAAGATCATCTCACTTGCTCCGGAGGTGCTGTAATGAAGATTCGCAAGGACGATCAAGTTATGGTGCTGGCCGGTAAAGACAAGGGTAAAACCGGTAAGGTTCTGGCCGTTGTGCCGGCCGAGCAGGCGGTGTTGGTTGAAGGTATTAATGTGGTTAAGCGCCACACCAAGCCTTCCAGTAAGAACCCACAGGGTGGCATTCTGGAAGTAACCAAGCCAATTTCGGCTGCTAAGGTGATGGTAGTTGATCCAACCACCGGCTTACCAAGTCGCGTTGGTTATACCAAAACCAAAGATGGCAAGAAAGAGCGTGTGTTTAAGGCTTCACGCTACGCCAAGGTGAAGAAGGCATAGTTATGAGTAGACTACGAGACAAGTATTACAACGAAGTACGCCCGGAGCTAGCTAAAAAGCCGGAGTACACCAACCCACACCAGATCCCACGAATTGAGAAGGTGGTGGTGAACGCCGGAGTTGGTCGTGCCGTGGCTGACAGCAAGCACTTGGAGCTGGTTGGTTCAACCTTAACCAAGGTGACGGGTCAGGCTCCGGTTCAAACCGTGGCTAAGAACTCAATCGCCGGCTTTAAGCTGCGCGAAGGCAACAAGATCGGCACCATGGTAACGCTCCGCGGCGAGAACATGTACGAGTTTCTCGATCGCTTGGTGGCCATTGTGCTGCCTCGCATTCGTGACTTCCGCGGTATTTCCGACAAGGCCTTTGATAAGCAGGGCAACTACAGCATCGGCCTGCGTGAGCAGTCGGTCTTTCCGGAACTGACCTTTGAAGAGACTCAGAACACTCATGGACTACAGGTCAACATTATTACTTCGGCGCAAACCCCGGCTGAAAGTAAGGAACTATTAACAGCACTGGGGTTCCCGTTTAGGAGGAAGAACTAATGGCGCGTAAAGCACTAGTTGTAAAGGCTCAGCGAAAGCCAAAATATTCAACTCGTCAGGTAAACCGCTGTAAGTTATGTGGTCGACCTCGTGGATACATTCGCCAGTTTGGCATGTGCCGTATCTGCTTCCGTGAGCATGCTAGCCGCGGCCAGGTACCTGGTGTAACCAAGGCAAGTTGGTAAGGAGAGAGTTATGACAGATCCAATCGCAGACATGTTAACTAGGATTCGAAACGCGGTCGCTGCTTCGCGCAGTTTCGTGGTGCTGCCTCATTCCAAAATTAAGGAAGGTATTGCTGGAATCCTGAAAGATAACAACTTTATTGCCGACTTTAAGGTTGAGGATGTTGACGGCTTTAAGAGTATTACGATCACTCTGAACGAAGACGGCCGTGATGCGGCCATCAGTAACCTGCAGCGTGTTTCAAAGCCAGGCCGCCGAATTTACACCAGCAGTCAGGACATTCCGTTGATTCTGGGTGGTCGAGGTATGGTGATCCTGTCGACCTCGCACGGCCTGATGACCGGTCGCGAGGCCCGCAAGCAGGGTCTGGGCGGTGAATTAATCTGTAAGGTGTGGTAAGATGAGTCGAATTGGACGAACCCCAATTGAGATCCCAGCCGGCGTTACCGTTGAGTTGACTGCCGAGCAGGTAGTGGCCCGCGGACCAAAGGGAGAGCTGAAGGTTGCACTGATGCCAGGGCTAAAGGTTGAGCAGAATGACAACGTGGTGACCGTTATCCGCGATATCGAGAATGCCGAGACGCAGCGCACCTACGGTTTGCAGCGCACACTGATCAACAACATCGTGGTCGGCGTCAGCCAGGGCTACGAGCGTCGTTTGGAGATTAATGGTGTTGGTTACCGCGCTAATGTGGCGGGTCAGACCGTTAACCTAACACTCGGCTATTCACACCCAATTGCTTTTGAACTGCCCCAGGGTATCGAAGCAAAGGTTGAAAAGAATATCATTGTTATCACCGGAGCTGATAAGCAGCAGGTAGGCCAGGTAGCAGCGAATATCCGCGCCCTGCGCAAGCCGGAACCATACAAGGGTAAAGGTATTAAGTATGTCGAAGAGCACATTCGACGTAAGGCCGGAAAGGCGGCAGCTAAATAAACGTTATGAGTAAGACTATGATTTCACCAGCACAACAGCGACGTCGTCGAGTTCGGGCCAAGGTTCAGGGTTCGGCTGAGCGTCCACGCTTGAGCGTTTACATTAGCAACCGCCAGGTTATGGCCCAGTTGATTGATGACGACAAGGGCGTAACCCTGGCGAGCGTGAGCTCGCTCAAAGCGAGCGGCAGCATGACCGAAAAGGCCACTAAGGTTGGCGAAGCGATTGCTGAGGCTGCTCAGAAGAAAAAGATCACCGCAGTGGTGTTTGATCGTGGATCAAAGCTGTACCACGGTCGATTAGATGCGCTGGCTACCGCAGCTCGCGCCAAAGGATTGGAGTTTTAAGTATGGCAATTCAAGCCCAACCTAAAGAGTTTGAAGAGAAGGTGATTGCGATTGATCGTGTTGCTCGCGTGGTGAAGGGCGGTCGCCGCTTCCGTTTCCGCGCCATCGTAGTTATTGGTGACGGCAAGGGCCGGGTTGGCCTAGGCATCGGCAAGGGCAGCGAGGTTATTACTGCGATTGCCAAGGCGGTGGCTCGTGCTCGCCGTAACCTAATTACCGTGCCACTGCACAACGGAACCATCCCGCACGAGGTAAAGGTTCGCTTTTCAGGAGCGCACGTACTGCTCAAGCCAGCCTCGGAAGGTACCGGTGTGATCGCTGGCGGCGCGGTTCGCAACGTGGTTGAGGTGGCCGGTATTCACAACCTGCTCACTAAGTCGCTTGGCTCAACCAACAAAGTCAACAACGCCTATGCTACTATTATGGCACTATCGCAGCTAGAAATGGTTCAGCCAAAAAGCTCATCGACTCAGGCTGATAGCAAGAAGGCTCCGGCTCAAAAGGAAGCCGCCGCAAAGGCTTAGGAGATAGATATGAAGATTCATGAACTGACAATTAGCAAAAAGTCATCGGCAAAGCGTGTCGGGCGCGGTATCGGTTCTGGTACCGGCAAGACGGCCGGCCGCGGCACAAAGGGTCAGAACTCCCGCAGTGGCGGTGGTGTTCGTCCCGGCTTTGAAGGTGGTCAGAACCCTCTGGCTAAACGGCTGCCAAAGAAGCGCGGTTTTCGAGCAATCAACCCAACGAACTACGCAGGTATTAACATGGGTCGTTTAGAGCAGCTCAAGACCGGCGCCAAGGTTACCAATGAGTCGCTAGCCAAAGACGGTTGGATTGATGACATTCACACCCCAGTTAAGATTTTGGGTGTTGGTGAGCTGACCAAAAAGCTCTCAGTCGAAGTTCAAGCCGCTTCTGCCTCTGCGATTACAGCAATCGAAAAAGCTGGCGGTAGCTTTACCGCTGTCTCGGTGGCTAAAAGCCCTAAGCTCCCATCACCTCGTAATCGGAAGTCATAAACATGACTTGGAGGGTATTTCAGGAAGCACTTCGGTCGCCTGACCTTCGCAAGCGCATCATGTTTGTGCTTGGTATTATCGTTATCTATCGCTTCTTGTCGTATGTGCCGGTGCCGGTGCCAAACAACGCCGAGCTAGCGCTGTTTTTGGAGCGGCTATTTAATAGCAGTCAGTTGCTTGGTTTTGCTGATATTTTCTCTGGGGGGAGTCTGAGCAACTTCTCAATCGTCATGATGAGCTTAGGGCCCTATATTAATGCCTCGATCGTTATGCAGCTATTTACTAAGATCATCCCGCAGCTGGAGGCGATCAGTAAAGAGGGGCAAAGTGGGCAGAAAAGAATCATTCAGTATACCCGTCTACTAACCTTGCCGTTTGCTATTTTACAGGCCATAGGTATGGTGATATTAATTCGCCAGAGCTCACTACAGATTGCTCAGACCGACTTGATTGGTAATCCTGATTTGGGTCAATGGTTCATCGTGATTTCGGTTATGACCGCAGGTAGCTTGTTGTTGATGTGGCTTGGCGAGCTGATTACCGAAAAGGGGGTTGGAAACGGTATCTCCATTATTATTTTGGCCAGTATTGTGTCGACGCTCCCAGCAACAATTGGACAGTCGCTGGGGCTGGCAGCCAACGATAGCACCAAGATTCTGCAAATCCTGATGTTTGCCCTGGCGGCGCTGGGAGTTATTTTGGCGATGGTGTATTTAAACGAGGGCCAGCGCTCGATCCCGGTGTCATACGCCAGGAGAGCGCGTGATAACCGGATCTATTCGGGGGTTGATACGCATCTGCCAATCCGCTTGATTACGGCCGGGGTGATTCCGATCATCTTTGCCCTGGCCTTCTTGGCGGTGCCGCCGTTCCTTGGTCAGATCCTGCAGGGCGCCAGTACGCCCTGGGTGGCAAGCCTGGCTCAATGGATGACTACCACCTTTGCGCCGACCAATATCTGGTATGCCGCAACCTACTTTGTGCTGGTTGTGGTGTTTACCTTCTTTTACACCTCAATCGTCTTTAACGCTAAAGACATATCTGAGCGAATTCAAAAGCAAGGTGGCTTTATCCCAGGCATTCGCCCGGGTAGCGAGACCGCTCACTACCTTGCCGGAGTGGTGAACCGACTGACTCTTACTGGGGCTTTAGCCCTGGGTATTATTGCTATTTTGCCTTTCTTGGTGGAAAGGCTGACCGGCACCCAGGCGTTAACCATTGGTGGCACCAGTTTGTTGATTATTGTGTCGGTGGCACTTGAGACTATGAAGCAGATTGAGTCACGAGTGATTCAAACTAGTTACGATGGCTATAATGTTCGCTAAAACCCTTTACAGATCAGATAAAAAACCATATAATACCCAATTGTAGCTCACTATGGCAGGAACAAAGGAAGTAATCGAATTCACCGGGACCGTTCTGGAGACCCTACCAAATGCAATGTTTAAGGTAGAGCTTGAGAACGGCCACGTTATTTTAGCCCATATTTCGGGCAAAATGCGGATGTATTATATTCGTATTCTTCCTGGTGACAAAGTGACGGTGCAAATGACACCATACGACCTGACAAAGGGTCGTATAACCTATCGACATCGGTCGTAGATTAAAGAGGATCAGGAAAGCAGATGAAAGTACGCGCAAGTGCGAAAAAGATGTGTTCAAAGTGCAAGATCGTTCGACGTCAAGGAACGGTGTACGTTATCTGTGTTGATCCAAAACATAAGCAGAGACAGGGTTAAATAATGGCACGTATCGCAGGCGTAAACATCCCAGATAACAAACGAGTTGAGATTGCTTTAACCTCAATTTACGGCGTTGGCCTTACTACTAGCCAAAAGCTGCTCAAGGATGCCAGTATCGATCCAAACACCCGTGTTAAGGATCTGACCGAGTCCGAGGTGGCGAAACTACGTGAGGCGATCGACAAGAATCTCACCGTTGAAGGTGACTTACAGCGACTGGTATCGCTATCGATTGGCCGCCTCAAAGAGATTAGCGCCTACCGGGGTCTGCGCCACAAGAACAATCTGCCGGCTCGCGGTCAGCGCACTAAGACCAATGCTCGCACCAAGCGGGGCAAAAAGGTGACCATGGGCAGTGGTCGTAAGAAGGCCGCGGCTAAGACTTAAATCGGAAACTAACGGAAAAGAAGTATGGCAACCAAGACTGCAACAAAATCGAATCGTCGTCGCAAGACCAAGCGCACTTTGTCTACCGGACAGATGCATGTGCACGCGACCTTCAACAACACCATCATTAGCATATCTGATGAACAGGGTAATGTTGTCGGTTGGGCTAGTGCCGGCGGCAGCGGCTTCCGTGGTTCGCGCAAGTCGACTCCGTATGCGGCGCAGATTGCTGCAGAGCGGGTAGCTAACCTAGCTAAAGACATGGGTTTGCAGCGCGTAGCGGTTCAGGTTCGTGGTATTGGAAGTGGTCGTGAGTCGGCTATTCGAGCTCTTTCGACGGTTGGAATCCAAGTAGTTAGCATTAAGGACGTGACCGGTGTGGCCCACAACGGCTGCCGTCCACGTAAACCGAGGAGAGTGTAGTATGGCTCGTGATTTAGCACCTATCGTTAAACGCTCTCGCCGCGAAAAGGTTGCTTTGCACCCTAAGGCGGTTAAGGGCCTGACATTGCGTAATTATGCACCAGGTGAACATGGTCAAAGCACCATGCGAGCCAAGCAGAGCGAATATGCTCAGCAGTTGCGCGAAAAGCAAAAGGTAAAGCGCATGTACGGGTTGCTTGAAAAGCAGTTTCGTCGAGTGGTAGCCGAGGCTGAGCGCCGCCAGGGCGTGACCGGTGATAACATGATCCAGATTCTGGAGCAGCGCCTTGATAACGCCATTTATCGACTTAATTGGGCCATCAGCCGCCAGGCCGCTCGTCAGATCGTCACTCACGGTCATGTAATCCTGAACGGTCGTCGGGTTGATATTCCATCAATTCAGCTGAAGCCAGGCGATGAGTTTGAGATCCGCGCCAAGAGCGCAGGGAACGCTTATTTTACTACTCGCAAGCAAGAGCTTGAGAATGACCAGACAGCTGTTAGTTGGCTGAGTGGTGATCATAAGAAGCTTAAGGCTAAGGTAACCGGTACCCCGTCACGTGATGATGTGATTGAGGAGATAACAGAGCAGTTAATCATTGAGTTCTACTCAAGGTAATTAAAGAAGGAAGGAATAAGAAGGTGTTGTACGATATTCAACTCCCCAGCCTACATACCACTAAAGAGGACGGCAACCGCGCAACCTTTGCGATTGAGCCGTTGCATCCTGGCTATGGCATGACTCTGGGTAACTCGCTTCGCCGTGTGATCCTTTCAAGCTTAGGCGGTGCAGCTGTTACCGCAGTTAAGATTGATGGTGTTTCGCATGAGTTTTCAACCATTGAAGGTGTCAAAGAAGACGTAGTCGAGATTATTCTTAACCTGAAGCGCCTGCGCTTTAAGGTCTACAGCGATGAGCCACAGTATTTAATGCTAACCAAGAAGGGCAAGGGCGCGGTAACCGGTGCCGATATTAAGACCAACGCTGATGTCGAGGTCGTAAATACCGATCAAGTGATTGCTACCATCGACAACGATAAGACTCAGATTGGTATGGAGATCAAGATCGAGAAGGGTCGCGGTTACGTGCCGGTAGAGGCGCGTGAGGGCGAAAAGCTCGAAGTCGGCATGATTGCGGTTGATGCACTCTACAGTCCGGTAAAGCGCGTTCGTTATAACGTTGAAAACACTCGTGTTGGTCAGGCTACCGACCTGGATCGTTTGGTGCTCGAGATCGAGACCGATGGTTCGGTTACTCCGCAAGATGCGGTAACTCAGGCTGCCGAGATCCTGGTTGGACACTTTAACGTGGTTGCCGGTCAGCCGGTTGCTGCTGCGGGTACCGCCGCACCGGCCGCTTCACAATCAGGTGATGTAGTCGTGGGCGACAGCAAGGCTGCCAGCATCATGATTGAAGAGGTCAACTTTACTCCTAGGACCACCAACGCGCTGCTGAACAACGAGATTCGTACCGTTGCCGACCTGTTGATGCTGAGCGACACCGAGCTCAAAGAGCTGAAGGGCTTTGGTGCTAAGGCCTACGACGAAGTACGTGACAAGATCGCTGAGCTTGGGTTTAAGCGCGAGGAAGAGGCCGTCTAATGCATCGTCACGGATACAAAGGTCGTAAGCTGCAGCGGGCTGCTGGTCCGCGTCGCGCTCTGGTGCGAGGTCAGATTACCTCGTTGGTGCTGCACGAGCAGATTACAACCACCGTGGCCAAGGCCAAGGAGATCGCTCCTCAGTTTGAGAAGCTGGTAACCAAGGCGAAGAAGGGCGACCTGCACAATCGTCGTCAGATTCGAGCCGTCCTGCTCACCGATAAGGCTACAGCCAAGCTGATTGAAGAGATCGCCCCAGCCTTTAAAAACCGCGAAGGTGGTTATACCCGTATCGTCAAGCTGGGTAACCGCCTTGGCGACAATGCCCCAATGGCAGCGGTGATGCTCACCGAAAAGCCTGAGCGAGTTGCTGAAAAGCCAAAGACCAAAGCTGCTGCAGTCAAGAAAGCTGAGCCAAAGGCAGCAGCTAAAAAGCCGGCCGCCAAGAAGGCACCAGTTAAGAAGGCTGCCACTAAGAAGGAGGCTGCCAAGTGAGAACCTTTTCTGTAAAACCTAGTGAGACCACTCACGACTGGTACATTGTTGACGCCAGCAACCAAACCCTGGGTCGTTTGGCTACCGAGGTAGCTCGTCATCTGATAGGTAAGCACAAGCCGACCTACACCCCTCACATCGATGGTGGTGACAACGTGGTGGTTATTAACGCCGCTCAGATCCAGGTTACCGGCACCAAGATGGCCGATAAGAAGTATTACCGACACTCGGGCTATCCAGGTGGTTTGACCGAGATGAGCCTAGAGGAGATGATGCACAAGCACCCAACCCGTGCGGTTGAGTATGCGGTCAAAGGCATGTTGCCAAAGAATAAGCTTCAGGATGTGCGGATGAAGCGCCTGAAGGTGTACGCTACCGCTGAGCACCCTCACAACCCACAGCAACCTAAGACGCTAGGAGAGGCTAAGTAATGGCTGAAACTGCAACCAAGCAAGAATATTATTACGGCGTCGGTCGTCGCAAAGAGGCTGTTGCAACCGCTCGCCTGTATCAGGGTGGTGGTGAGATCCTGGTAGGTGACAAACAGGCCAACGACTACTTCAATAACGAGGCTTTTGTGCAGCTGTTGGAGCAGCCAATTGAGCTGACCGGCCACACTAAGAAGCTGCGCGTGACACTCAAAGTTACCGGTGGCGGTAAGCGGGGTCAGGCCGAGGCCGCTCGTCTGGCCATCGCTCGCGCCCTTGAGGTTAAGGACGAGGGTCTGCGTACCACGCTCAAAAAGGCTGGTTATCTGACTCGCGACCCACGTGAGAAGGAGCGTAAGAAGCCAGGTCTCAAGCGCGCACGTAAGGCACCACAGTTCAGCAAGCGTTAAATTTCGAATCGTCCTGAACGGCTGTGCTACTCGCAGTAAAGTCATCCTAAATTCAACCGACAAAAATTTTTCCTACAAATTTAGGTATATTTTGTTGAGTTTCAGTTACCGAGCGCTTTTACCTAGCTGGTCAGTAAACCATAACCGCTATATAATGTAAGGGTGAGCGCTTACCATACACCCTGGAAGATACTTGGAGCAATTTGCCTGGCCGTAGCTATCGGTACAGCCGCCTTTATGCAGTTTGAGCACCTGTCGTTTGGTGATTCATTCTATCAATCGCTGTTAATCATGCTTCGTCATTACGGCCATGTGGAGCTGCATGATCCAATGGCTAGGGCGGTTAACATTTTATTGATTATTGCTAGCCTGGCAATTCTTGGTTATTTGATTAAGTGGCTGGCGGAATATATGATGGGTGTAAGTGATAATGTGCGGAAGCGACGCTTGGCGGTAAAAGTAAAAAAGATGAAACAGCATTATATTATCTGCGGACTCGGTCGAGTCGGCAGTCAGGTAGCTCGCGAGATGGACCTTGAGGGCATCGAGTTTATCGGTCTTGACCGAGACCAAAGCAACGTGGGAGCGGCTATCGGCATGGGTTATACAGCTATGCAGGCTGATAGTACATCGGAAGAGGCGTTGCGTGAGGCCGGCATCGATCACGCCGCAGGACTCGTGGCGAGCCTGGGAGATGACTCTGCTAACCTGCTAGTCACCTTAGCTGCCCGAGCGATTAAGCCAGATCTGTACATTGTGGCGCGGGCTAATCGAGCCGAAAACGAGGTCAAGCTCAAGCGAGCCGGCGCCGATCGAGTTGCTCTTCCATATCAAATTGGCGGGTACCATATGGCCTCGATGGCCTTACGTCCGAGCGTGGTCGACTATATGGATATCGTCAGTAACACCGGGGCCAACAGCGATCTGCAGGTTGAGGAAATGGTGGTCAGTGATGATTCAAAGCTGGCCGGCCATCGCCTGGGCAAGGCTTTAACCGAAGGTTCAATTGGCGCCACGGTGATTGCGATCAATGGCTCTGATGGCAGCAGCAAGGTGCGTCCGACCGGTAACGAAGTGATTTATCCTGGCGACCGTTTGATTATTTTAGGTGCCAAGCAAGACTTGAATAAGGCATCGGCACTGGTCCGATGAGCCAAATACAACGTATTCCTGAATCGGCGGCGGGACAGCGGCTGGATGTGGCGTTAACCGAGCTGTTGGGTATGACGCGCAGTCAGGTTCAGCGAGCACTTAAAGAGCGACGCATTACGGTTGATGGTGAACAGCGGGTTGCCAAGTGGCCGGTAAGCGGCGGCGAGCAGGTTGAGCTTACCGCTCAAAATGATGTAGCCGAGACGGAAGTACCGGAGCTGACCATCCTATACGAAGACGATGACGTGCTTGCCATCGATAAGCCAGCCGGCTTGGTGGCGCATGTTACCGAATCCGGGCGGGTGCAACCCACGGTGGCCGACTTTGCGGCTGCTCAGGGGGTAGAGGATGAGGATGACGAGCGTCCAGGTATCGTGCACCGGCTTGATAAAGACACCTCTGGGGTGATGCTGCTGGCTAAAAATCCAGAGGCCAAAGCCTACCTACAGCAGCAGTTCCATGATCGCAGGGTAAACAAGCGATATATAGCTTTGGTGCGTGGTCGTTTAAAAGACGATGAGGCCACGATTACTCTGCCGATTGGTCGCAATCGCAACACACCGGTTAAACGGTCGGTGTCGCCCCAAGGGCGCCCAGCGATCACGCATTACCGGGTGATTGAGCGTCTGCCAGGAGCTTGTTTGGTGCAGGTTAACCTGGAAACCGGTCGAACTCACCAGATTCGAGTCCATTTTGCACATCTTGGCCACCCAGTAGTTGGCGACAGCCTGTATGGCGAAAGTGATCGCCAGCTGGGGCGTCAGTTTCTCCACGCTGAGCATATCGATTTTGTGGGTCGTGACGGCAAACTGGTTTCGGTTGACAGTCCATTACCCCCTGAACTGCAAAACTATCTTATAAGCCTGCGTAAGGAGGTATAATAGGCGTATGAAGCTGTTTGTCCACCAACGCAGTCAGGCTCATATCGATACCATTGTACAGCGTCCTAGCGGCACGATACTGCTGCATGGCGTGTCGGGAGTGGGTAAGGCAACGGTAGCCAAAGAGATTGCCCGTCGGGTTGCCTGCGAAGGATGCCAGGACGCTAGCTGCACCTCGTGCAAGCTGGCCCAAGCCGGCTCGCACCCCGATATTATCTTGGTTGAGCCAGACGAAAAAGGTACCATCGGTATGCAAGCGGTGGAGCATTTACACCATAGTCTAACCTATCGTCCATATCAGCATGCCACCCGACGTACCGCCATCATTCGCAATGCCGAGGCGTTGAGTTTGCCGGCTCAAAACGCGCTACTAAAGCTCCTTGAGGAGCCACCAGTCGATACGCTGATGATTTTAACCGTTACCGACCAGACCGCCTTACTTGGCACGGTGCTGTCGCGTTGCCGATCGGTATATTTACCAAAGCTGTCATCGGATCAGATTGAGCAGGCCATTATGGAGTCGACCAATCTTTCAGCGACCGAGGCACGCTTGATTGCTGATGCCAGTAATGGGGCTATCGGTACCGCTTTAGCTCTGGCTCGAGATGGTGCTCGCCAACAACAGCAACAACGCATTGGTGAAGCCATCTCTCGACTCACCCGAGGCACCCTGTTTGATCGTTTGCAGGCCGTGGCCGAGCTGCCAGCTAAAACAATCGAGCTGTCCCCATACATGAATCAACTCATCCATCAAAGCCACCAACAGGTTCGCAGTCGCACCACCGCCACCGCTGACATCCTAGAGGCCACTCAACGCTTACAGCAACGCCTTAAGGCTAACGTGGCCCCTCGGGCAGCCCTCGAAGCTTATGTGATGGAGACCGCCATATGATCGGGCTACTTGTGCTGGCCGCTGCCGCCTTCTTCTTATTCCGTTTACTTGGTGGAGCACCACGCTTGCGACTTAACACCAAAACCGCCGCGGCCAAGAATCAGGCTAAGATTGAGGAGCTGACCGATTATGCTCGTCGTTTGCGCGCAGCCAATAAGTATACCGCTGCCGAAAAGGTGTACATGCAGATCCTTAAGATTGACCATCGTCATGTCCAGACCTATAGCCGCCTGGGAACGCTGTACTCAACTCAGCGCAACTACAGCGAGGCAATCGATGCCTTTCAAATGTCGACCCAGCTCAAGCCATCAGGAGGAACCTACTACAACCTGGGATTGGCTTACTTTGAAAACCGTAACTATATGAAGGCGGTTGCGGCATTCGAAAAGGCGGTAATGTTTGAGCCGACCCTTCAGCGCTATATTGCGCTGGCCAAGTCCTTTAAGAAGCTCGATAACAATCCGCGAATGATCCAGGCGCTCGAGCAAGCGGTGCAGCTCGAAGCCAGCCCAAAGGTCTTGTGGTTACTGGCTGATGCCTACGAGGCCAGTCGCCAGCCGGCTAAGGCCGAAGCGGTACGAAACCATATTGCAACCCTGGATCCCAATGATGAGCGCCTCAAGAGCCTGAAAAAGGCCAAGCCAGCTGCTACTTCTACCGGTTGAACATTCCAGGGTAAAATGCTATGCTAATTCGGTTGAAAGACAGCTGGCCGACCGAATTAGCCGTCCTGCCGACGTAGCTCAATGGTAGAGCAACAGTTTTGTAAACTGTAGGTTGCGGGTTCAATTCCTGTCGTCGGCTCCAGATAACATGCCGGGTTACCCAAGCGGCCAACGGGGGCAGACTGTAAATCTGCTGGCGTATGCCTTCGGGAGTTCGAATCTCTCACCCGGCACCATATAACAATCAAATAGGCCCAGGTAGCTCAGTGGTAGAGCACTTCCATGGTAAGGAAGGGGTCACGAGTTCAATCCTCGTCCTGGGCTCCATGTAAGTTTTATGGTATAATAGTGATAAATAATCGAGAAACCAATGGCAGCACAAGCTAAAAAGTTAACTCTTAGTAAAGACAAGAAGATCTCCGGCGTTTGCGGCGGCATCGCCGAGTACTTGGATTTTGATCCAACCATCGTTCGCCTTGGTATGGCTTTCTTTATCTTAGTAACCGGCATCTTTCCTGGTTTAATCTTTTACGTCGTAGCGGCCTTGGTTATGCCAGATGCAGAAGGAGCTAAATAGTGGCTAAAAAGAATCGCCCCGTCATTACCCTGCGCTCAAGCGAGGATCCAGAGACGGTTTACACCACCACCAAGAACCCCAAGAACACCCCAGATCGCTTGGTGATGAACAAGTACTCAAAGCGCCTGAATAAGGTCGTTGAATTTAAAGAAAGCAAGTAACATCGCTTTCTGGCTCATAAGCTTGCATTATGAGCGGAATTATCCCATAATCTAGCCATTCCAGACTCGATAAAGGAGTTGTCGTGGCAATTCTACTTCAGGTCCGTGATACGCGCGAAGAAGCATGGGAGTTCTTGGATGTCCTTGGTGCCGCCTGTGACGAGGTGACGCTTGAGCCCCCCTTGCAACAGAGGCAGCAGTTCAAGAAGTTTCAGGTAAAGAACGACCTTGATGCAAACAGAGTTGTAATCTTTGCCCAAAGTGCTCATCGGCGACGCCTAAAGCTCCAGGAGTTGTCGACTGGTAACTCTTGGACTACCAAGATTTTTAACCACCGACTCGAGCATGGCTACTCGTTCGTGAAGGTTACTAACCTCAGCGTAACACACCTGGAGGGGGTTGAGTGTCCACTCTGTCGCCAGCTCATCCCGCCCTTTCAGCTCCTGAGCCACCTCGATGATCACAACCTTGCTGAACTCGTTCAGTGGCAGTGTGGTTTTGAGGGAGGCTTTACGGCATTGTGGGAAGCGGCTTTCATCGATCTGAGCGAGTACCTGGAAACAATCGAGGATGGTTTGATCAAGTTGGGCTTGATTCAGGCCGCACATCGCATGGAGAAGCATGTTGCATGGGCTGAGGGGTATGACCGTAGCCTGGCACAGTGAACGTCATAAGGGCTCATGGGCAACCATGGGCCCTACGCATCTCAACAAAAAGCTTATTTTAAGCTACAATGATGTGGTCCTATAAGATATAGGGGTGTAGCTCAGCTGGTAGAGCATCGGTCTCCAAAACCGAGTGTCGTGGGTTCGAGTCCTGCCACCCCTGCCATGGAATTATTTGCTAAACTGTAATTATGCTAAAAGATGCCGCCAACAAGCCCGATGAGTTTTGGAAGGAGCAGCTCACTCCCGAGCAGTATCGTGTGGTCCGTGAACATGGCACAGAGACCCCGTTTACCGGAGCATACCTTGATAACAAAGATGCTGGCGTGTATCGCTGCGTTGCCTGTGGTCAGGAACTGTTTGATTCAACCACTAAGTTTGAGAGCGGAACCGGATGGCCGAGCTTTTATGATGCAATTAATAAGTCCAATGTGACGTTTAAGGATGATTACAGCCTTGGCCATCATCGGGTAGAGGTAAGTTGCTCCAACTGTGGCGCCCACTTGGGGCATGTCTTCCCTGATGGGCCTAATCCGACTGGCCAGCGGTACTGTATTAACTCAGTTGCCCTTGATTTCAAGCCCAAAGCCTAGATATTGACAAAACATAATCTTTATGCTATTATTGTAATTATCACTCTCGATAAGAGATGATACATCTGTACCTACAACCCCAAGGGGAAACTGATGCGCAACCTGATCGGTCGAATCTCGGCCTTTCTGGACAGCTGGACGAGCGTTGGCGTCTCAATGCTCGTCGTCGGTGTTGGCGGCTTTCTGGCCAACTACTACACCGGCTTCGGCCTGGATGCCACCTTTGCGATGTTCGGCGATCCTCGGATCTCCACCTTCGACGCCTCGGTGTTCATGGCCGGCCTGTATGTGACCGGCTGGTTCCTGTTCCTGGTTTTCGCGAGCGCCATTCAGGCAATCGTCGAGAGCTACCAGCAGGATGCCAGGCATCGACGCTGAGGCCTAGAGCCTCAATGCCCAGTGCGTTAACCTGGGCTCACCCCCGAGCTTGTCAGCTAGACTGATCGGCTCAGGGGAGAAATCCCTAGCTCTTTACCGTAGTACATTGTCGCGCTTTGGGCTGCTTGACCGCAGCAGTGGTGACCGAGCTTCCAATGCTCAGCCCTAAGCGACCTTCTGTCCACCACAACAGGAGGGAAGACCATGCTGTACGTTATCGTTGATGAACTGTTTGTGCACGTTGTCGAAAACTACCTGCAGAAGAAGTTCCCTGCGCTCCGCAGCGAGTGGTACTGGGACGATAGCGACTGCGACATGCCGACCGAGTACGGCGTCAAGGTCGCGATCGATCCCGATCACCCGCAGTGGAACGAAGTGCTCCTCGCAGTGGCGCGATACTGCCTCTCCGAAGGCGGCTGCGTCACCCTTGAGGTGCCCGAGTAGTGTAGTAAAGAGTTATGGCGGATGGGTTAGCGCTCATCCGCCTTTGCTTTTGGAATTATTTCACAAAGCCCTTGCGTAGGTTTTTGATTGGGTGCATACTAGGATAGTTAACAAGACAACTATTAGAGAAGAAGGGTAGATAGATCACGTATGAAGGACTTATCTCAGCAACAAAAAATCGGAGTACTTATTGCGGTTGCCGCCGGCATGTTTTTGGCGGCGCTTGACCAAACAATTGTTGGTACGGCTTTACCTAAAATCATTGGCGATCTAAACGGTCTGAGCGAGATTGGCTGGGTGGTATCGGCTTACATGCTGGCAGCGGCGGTAACTACGCCAATCACTGCCAAGCTGTCAGATATTTACGGCCGCAAGAAGCTGTTCTTCTTTAACGTGATCGTGTTCTTGCTTGGTTCGTTTGTGGCCGGAGCGGCTCACTCGATGGCAATACTGATCCTCGGCCGGGCGATCCAGGGCATTGGCGGCGGTGGCCTTATGGCCAGCGCCTTTACGGTGATTGCCGACATCTTTCCGCCGCGCGAACGGGGCAAGTATATTGGCATGATTGGTGCCTTGTTTGGTATTGCCTCGGTTGTTGGCCCAACACTCGGTGGCTGGCTGACCGACACCTTTAGCTGGCGATGGGTCTTCTTTGTGAATCTGCCGGTTGGTATTGCTGCGCTTGCGGTCGCATGGCGCACACTGCCAAACATTACCCGTGATGAGCACGGCAAGATCGACTGGCTAGGCTCTATTGGCGTAGCCGCAACGGTCATTCCATTCCTGCTGGCATTGATCTGGGGCGGCGATAAGTACGCCTGGGATAGTGCCCAGATCCTTGGTCTGTTCGGCCTATCGGCAGTGATGCTGCCAATCTTCTTGTGGATTGAGCACAAGGCGGCTGATCCACTCCTGCCGCTGCGCTTGTTCAAGGAGCGGGTCTTTAGTCTTGGTAACGTGATTGCCATGCTTGGTTTCTTGTCGATGTTCGGCGCGGTACTGTACATTCCAATCTTTGTACAGATGGTGCAGGGCTCGAGTGCGACCAACTCTGGGATTATCCTGTTGCCGATGATGTTAGCGCTGGTGGTAATGAACATCGTGTCCGGCCAGATTGTGTCGCGCACCGGCCGCTACAAGTGGCTGGTGGTTGGGGCGCTGTCGGTTATGGCGTTGGGTATGTATCTGATGTCACGATTGACGATTGACTCGAGCCACGGCGAGGTGGTGGCCTACATGATTCTGTTGGGTCTCGGTATTGGGCCGACCTTCTCGGTGCTGCCAATCATGATTCAAAACGCCTTCCCGTATAAAGACCTGGGTGTGGTAACCGGTTCGGTAACCTTCTTCCGAACGCTGGGCGGTGCGATTGGCGCGAGCGTCTTAGGTGCGGTATTTAATAACATTCTCACCGATAAAATTCAGCAGATTAAGGTGGATGGTTTGCCATCGCAGCTTGAAGGGGTGCTGAAGAATAAGGATGTGGTACAGAATCGTGAGGCGATCGATAAGATTACCGCCCAGGTTCACAATCTGCCACTACCTGAACAGGTAAAGCAGATGGTGTTTCAGGCCTTTGATACCTTTATTCACGCCACCAAGGTGGCCTTAACTGATGCGGTGACCGGCGTGTTCTTTGTGGCCTTCATTCTAGCGGTCGTGGCGACCATCCTGATGCTGTTCGTGCCCGAAAAAGAGCTCCGTAGCGAACACTAGATTGTACAGCATAGTCGCCTTTCTTGCTTAACCATAAGCGGGTTGCTACTATAAAGACATGAATCCACTGCGTCTTTTAACCATGCCGCTGGAGCTGATCGAGCAGGCTTGGACAGGTGATTACAAGACCAAGGGTGAGCTGGCCGAGGCTGACTGTGTGATTGGGTGGTCGTTTGGCTATCGGGGCAAAGGCAAAAACATTACGCCAGGGCTGAGCAACGAAGATCTCGCTAATGTAATAGTGCGACACTATGATGACTTGCCAAAGATTTTGCAGTGGGAGATTGCCGATGCATATATTGAGCAAAACAAAGCAAAGGCCCACGCACACCCAATTGTCAGGATAAAAAAACATCGTAAGCGCGGTAAGTATCTGGACACTCGAGAAGTAGCAATTCAAGCGAAAGAGGCGATGCGCCAGCGAGGCTGGAAGACGGCGGTGTTGCTTGCGCATCCGTATCATCTGCCGCGGGTACAAGAGGTTTGCGATCAGCTGGGGATTGATTGGGTAGCAACCGCCGACCTGCGTGGCGCGGTGGAGTTTGACCCACAATCAACCCAAAAATGGACCCGCGATAGTGAGGCTTGGAGGGGGTATGAACCACTAGCCCTGTCGTTATATCGCGCCAAAGGATGGCTATGAAGCATATTGTGATTGTGGGAGCAGGGTTTGCCGGCATTAAGCTGGCGCGTGAACTAGACCACGACCCACGCTTTCGGGTGACACTGATTAGTGAGCGGCCCAACTTTGAGTACCATGCAGCTCTGTATCGGTCGGTGACCGGCCGCTCTCAGCTGGAAGTTGCGGTACCGCTGAAAGAGATTTTTGCCGATAGTTCGGTTGAACTGGTTGAAGACCAGGTGGTCAAGATTGACGACAAAAAGCAAACGGTCACCTGCAAGAGTAAAGAGAGTTACCACTACGACGAACTGGTCTTGGCGCTCGGAGCAGTAACGGCTTACTTTGGTATTAAGGGGCTGCCGGAATACTCCTATGGCATGAAGACGATTGCCGAGGCGGCAGAGCTAAAGGCGCATTTGCACGCGGAGCTGACCGCTGGCCACAAACCAGATGCGCACTACGTAGTTGTCGGTGGTGGCCCAACCGGCATCGAGCTGGCTGGTGAGCTGGTCAGTTATTTACGCCGCTTGCGCAAGAATCACAATATTAAAAAGCCGTTTACGGTGGAGTTGGTCGAAGCCGCCCCTCGAATCCTGCCGGTTTTACCGGAACGATTTGGTCAGATGATTCACTACCGATTAGAAAAACTAGGGGTTAAGGTCTATACCGGCACTGCGGTAAAGGGCGAAACCGCTAATGAGCTTAAGCTGCCCGAAGGCAGCATCGATACACACACGGTGATCTGGACGGCTGGAATGACCAACAACCCGCTGTTTGCGGCTCATCCAAAGCTATTTAAGTTGGGTAGGGGCCAAAAGGTTGAGGTTGATGATCACTTATCGGCTGCGCCCCATATTTGGGTGGCCGGTGATAGCGCCGCCACCGCGCAGGCCGGCTGGGCTCAGACCGCCCTATACGACGGGGTCTATATTGCCCAGGTGTTACGAGCGCTTGAAGATGGCGTGGCGCTGCCAACATACGCTCCGGTAAAGCCGGTAGCCGCCATTCCGGTTGGGCCAAACTGGTGTGCCGTAGCTACCCCACATGGGACGCAGCTGTTTGGTCGGATGGGATGGTGTGGACGCCGCTGGCTCGACTTTAAGCTGTTTTGGAATCTTTTGCCCCCAAGGTTGGCCCTGCGATCATGGTTTATGGGGACACGCCAAGAAGAAAGCTGCCCCGAGTGTCGCCACTAGTGGCTTTTTACAGCTGAAAACGGTATTGTAGGAGCTATGAAATCGACCAATACACTTATGACCATTGCTGAAACGCTCAGCCATATTGATACTCAAGTAACCGTTAACGGCTGGGTTCATACCATTCGCGATATGGGCAAAATCGCCTTTATTGAGGTCCGAGACCATACCGGGTTGCTACAGGTGGTGGTCGATAACCCCTTGACGTTGCCAAAGCTCGGCCCAGAGTTTGTGGTGGCAGTTACAGGCACTGTGCGCAAACGGGGAGAGCGGTATGTTAATCCTAAGCTGGTTACCGGCACAATTGAGCTGGGTGCCGAAAGCGTAACGGTGCTCAACACCAGCCAGGAGCTGCCGTTTGAGGTCAAGAAAGACACTCTTGAAGTAAACGAGGAGCTACGCTTAAAGCACCGATACCTTGATCTGCGTAGTGAACGGATGACGCGAAATCTTAAGTTGCGCCATCAGGTAAATAAGATCATCCGTAACTACCTGGACGACAAAGGTTTTACCGAGGTCGAGACGCCGCTGTTAACCAAGGGTACTCCAGAGGGGTCGCGTGAGTTCTTGGTGCCGGCTCGGTTGCACCCAGCAGAGTTTTATGTTCTGCCACAGTCGCCCCAGCAGTTTAAGCAGATGCTGATGGTCGGCGGAGTGGGGCGTTACTATCAGATCGTGCGCTGTTTGCGCGACGAAGATCAGCGCGGAGATCGTCAGCCAGAATTCACCCAGCTTGATATGGAGCTGTCGTTTGTCGATCAAGAGGATATTTTGGCGCTGAATGAGCAGCTGTTAGTTGAGGTGGTTCAGCAAACGGTGCCAGATGCCAAGATTACCACATTGCCGTTTCCGCGACTGACCTATGCCGAAGCCATGGAAAAGTACGGTACCGATAAGCCCGACCTGCGCAAAGACAAGAATGACCCAAAAGAGTTTGCCTTTTGTTGGGTGACCGATTTCCCGATGTTTGAGATTGCCACCGAGGGCAGCAAGCTGGATGCGGTCCATCACCCATTTACCGCACCACACCCTGACGATGTGAAGCTGCTTGAATCTGAGCCCGACAAGGTGCGGGCCCTGGCCTATGATGTGGCGCTCAATGGTAACGAGGTCGGCGGTGGGTCGATTCGAATCCATGACGCTCAGTTGCAGGCTAAAGTGTTTGAGCTGCTAGGACTAGGGCGTAAAGAGGCGCAAGAACGCTTTGGCCACATGCTGCAGGCCTTTGAGTACGGCACGCCCCCTCATGGCGGCATCGCCTGGGGCCTTGATCGACTTGTTATGCTGTTGGTCGGCGAGCCAAACATTCGCGAGGTGATTGCGTTCCCCAAGACCGGTGACGCTCGTGACCCGCTGACCGGTGCTCCGGCCAGCATGCCAACCGACAAGCTTGACGAGGTTGGTATTGCGCTCAAGCCAAAAAAGCCAGCTAAAGCACCCAAGCGATAATTTATATGCAGGGGTCCGATTCAACCGTCAATCCGCAGCAGAGTAGCACCGGCCTGCAGCCGGCTCCGACCGAGTCGGTACAGGGTAGCGCTAGTACGGCAGCCCCTCAAGCAGGCAACGAAGCTACAGCGGCTTTGCAGTCGCCGGCTACCAATCAACAGGCGCAACAGTTTTTAGCCGGTGAAACGGCCGGTCAGCGGGTTTCAGGTAATGGCGATGATCAGTTTATGTCGCCGGCAGTGTCCGCGGTTTTAATGGTTTTGGCATTGGTTGTCCTGGTATTGGCAGTATTGGTACTGGTTCAACGGCTAAAGCAAAGGCACGTTTAGGGTATATTTTTGAATTTGACCACAAATAACGAATTCGCCGAAAATGCTATTTTTTATCATTTTCAAGAAAGTGCTTCAATTGAGACATTTCGCTAGTGACTATTCCCATCTTTTTGTAACTTTGCACAAAAATACTGTGGACACTGGGGAAATCTCATATAATTGCGCTTACGCTTTAAACTACCTATAATAGGTCTATGTCTGAACGCTGCAAAAACTGCGACTCAACAGATATAGTTGAGATTCAAGGTCAAAAATTCTGCATCAACTGTGGTGAGCCGTATACTGGCTCGAGTCAGTCAGCTATAAGCTCAGCTGCGACGTCCGCGCCCACCCAGCTTGAGGCAGATCCGGCCGCAACTGCTGCTACTTCAGTGGCGGTAAAAGCGGTTAAGTCGCCGAAAAAGGTCGCGCCTAAGAAGACAGCTGTCTCGCTTAACAAAGCGGCCAAGGTTGCGCCAAAAAAGCCAGCTTCCGATCCGGGACCAGAGCCGGCCAAACCAATTACTTCAAAGCTCCCGCCCTTAAATCTGAGGTATGAGGAGCGAGCTCGACCGGGAGCGGTAGCGCGAACGACCGAGCAGCCGGCAGAGAAGCCGACAGAGACTACAAAGCACGTTGCGCTTGAGGCAGTCGACAAGCCGGTTGATTCAACCGTCGAGCCGATTCGACCAGATCACCGCCCAGAGCCTGCTCCAGATCGGCGTCCGCATCCCTGGGGGTTCAGTTTTAAGGTGGCGCTGTGGATGGCGACTCCGATTGCGTTGCTGATCGGTGGGTTAGTGTGGTTCACCATCGATCTGGACATCATTTTGTATGTGGCAGCTGCGTGGACGGTTATCGGCGTCATTACGCTGGCGCTGGCCCAATCGGCCATCCTATATGGCATGTCTCGAGCCTATGATCATCGGCCCGTCCCGCGTAAGCAATGGTGGAAGGCTGCTCGCGCAGGCCTGATGGACGTCTTAAATATTGATGTAATGACCACCATCATCGCGCTGATAACGGTTGGGGCAGCGGCTGCCGGTTGGCAGGGAGTGGATCGCTTGGGTCTTTCCGGCTGGGGAGAGATTGCTGCGCTACTTGTTGTAAACTCCCTGGCGGCATGGTTTATTCTTGGAGCAGCGGTGGCGCGTCACATGGCTATTCCGGCCAGCGTTATTGGCGGTATGAGCTCAACCGAAGCGTACGTCTTGGGCTGGAAGACATTCCTGAAAGCTGGTGGCAGTCTGTCGCTCGCCTTGGTGCAAGCTTGGATGGTACGTATTATCATCGTGGTTGCTGCCGTCGGAGTAGCGGTTTATCTAAACCAGGCGATCCCCGACCTTAACCACACGACCGCCACGCTCTTAATCGGCGGTGCCATCTTCGCCTTCACCCTGCTGCTATTTGTGAGCGCCTTACAGCTTGAGACTCGAATCTGGCTACGACATTACCGCTATTGGATTGCGCGTTGTTTTCCGCGTCGTCAGCTACGTCTGCTTGCCGGCCGGGTTCAGACGCTGCGACATCGTTGACTTTTAGTACCCTCTATCTTATAATTGAGCTCAAAGCCGCAGGGCTTTTTAAAATTGCCAAAAATAGTAGAGTGTAACCGCCTCAAGGAGGCTAATGAACCGTCTCGTTACATACGTGCAGCAATCTTGGGTTGAGCTTCGCAAGGTGGTTTGGCCATCGCGACCGACCGCTATTCGCCTAGCTTTGATCGTTGTGGTTTTTGCGCTGGTACTGGCTGCCTTTATCGGCATTATCGATTACATTTTTGGACAGATTTTAAAGCAAGTAATTCTTAAAGGATAAGTTATGACCGACTCAACCGCCACTAAGCACTGGTATGTCATTCACACCTACTCGGGTTATGAGGACCGCGTGGCTGAAAACATCAAGCAGCGCATTGTCACCATGAACATGCAGGATAAGATCTTTGATGTGATCGTGCCAAAAGAAAACCAGATCGAGATTAAGAATGGTCGTCGTAAGATTGTTGAGCGCCGCATCTTCCCGGGTTACGTATTGGTGCAGATGGATGTCACCGAAGATTCATGGTTTGTGGTACGGAATACACCGAACGTCACCGGTTTTGTGGGCAGTGGTGTAACACCTACTCCAATTGACCCAAATGAGGTGCGCCATATTCAAAAGCGTATGGGCGTCGAAGAGCCGAAGTACAAGATCGACTTTCACCTGGGTGAAACGGTTAACATCACCGATGGTCCGTTTAAGGGCTTTGATGGTTCGGTTAACGAGATCGATGAGAGTAAGGGTAAGATTAAGGTCTTGGTAAGCATGTTCGGTCGCGAGACCCCGGTTGAGCTGGATAGCTTGCAGGTTAAGAAGATTTAATAAGTTTTTAATGTGGGAGGCGAAAGCCGCTTGCACCACGGGAGAAGTATGATGGCAGAGCAAAAAAAGGTTAAAGCAAACGTAAAGTTTCGATTGGGCGCCGGTAAGGCTAGCCCAGCGCCACCTGTTGGTTCGATTCTGGGCGCCCAGGGTGTCAACATGATGGAGTTCGTCAACGCCTTTAATGATCAGACCAAGGAGCTTGGTGACGTCCAGCTGGCAGTTAAGGTTACCATTTATGAGGATCGCAGCTTCACCTTCACCACCAAGGGTGAGCCAACGGCCGACATTATTCGTCGCACCGCAGGTATTCAAAAGGGCGCTGGCAACTCACTCAAGGAGGAGGCTGGCACGTTGACTAAGGCTCAGGTGATGGAAATCGCTGAAAAGAAGATGCCCGATTTGAGCGCCAACGACCCAGAGGCCGCCTTTAAGGTGATCGCTGGCACCGCTCGCAGCATGGGCGTAAAAGTATCAGATTAACAAACTATTAACCAACAGATGTGAGGTCTGACCCATCGACAGGTCAGACCCGGTGGGAGGCCGAAAGCCGCTAGTACCACAGGAGAATATGATGGCAAAGAAAGCTGACCAGAACAAAGAAGAGATTCAGAACGAGGAGATCGTGGCAAAGGAGCAGGTTGAGGTCCCGGAAGAGACTTCAGAGAGCACTGAAGAAGCCGTAGAAACTCCTGAAGTCGACGAGCAAGACGAGGACAAGCCCAAGACCGCCAAGGCAGGTAAGCGCAGCGCTAAGGCTCAGCGTGAGGCCGACGAAGAGGAGGCTCGCAAGGAGGCTGCTAAAGAAGATAAAGAAGCTCCGGTTAAGCCTAAGATCGTTCATACGCCAAACCCTAAGAATCGTCACGGCAAGAACTACCTGAGCTCAAAAGAGCTAGTTGAGGAAGGTAAGCTCTACGAGCTGCCTGAGGCCATTGAGCTGGCTAAGAAGACCAGCAAGGTTAAGTTTGACGCTTCGGTTGAGCTCCACATGAACCTGGGGGTTGACCCTAAGCAAGCCGACCAGATGGTGCGTTCAACCGTGGTGCTACCAGCCGGGACCGGTAAGACCATCCGTGTAGCCGTGATTGCCCCAGTCGACAAGCACGCCGAAGCTAAAAAGGCCGGTGCTGATATCGTTAGTGATGAGGCGCTGGTTGAGACCATCAACAAGGGTAAGCTCGACTTTGATACGCTGATTGCCACTCCGGACATGATGGCCAAGCTCAGCAAAGCCGCTAAGGTTCTCGGGCCCCGCGGTTTGATGCCAAATCCGAAGAGCGGTACCGTGACTGCAAACGTTGCTCAAGCGGTTGAGCAGTCGAAGGCCGGTAAGGTTGAGTTCCGTATCGACAAGCAGGCGATTGTTCACCTGCCGGTTGGTAAGGTCAGCTTTGATGACGCTAAGCTACTTGATAACCTGACCACCGCGATCGGTGCGATCATGAAGGCAAAGCCTTCAGCCGCTAAAGGCACCTACGTGCAGGCAATCTCCGTTACTACCTCGATGGGACCTGGTATCAAGATTGATGTCACTAAGGCCATCGCCGCTAGCAACAAGCGCTAAGTTAATCTTTTTATAGCAAGAAGCCGCCCACTCGGGCGGTTTTTTTGGTGGGTCAATTTTTTTTGAATGAAAGTTTTTTAGACTTTTTTGCCTCTTTCTTGCAGGTCATACTGCATGTATCTTGCAAGATACTATTAGGGGTATGGTGTAATGAGCTACGAATGCTCAATCCTTGCTGATTCGGTGTCGGAGCGCGGATGCCGTCTTACCACCTTCCAGGTTACGTTCCCGCGGCTGATACTGGCTGAGGTCAACACTCATAAAATGCTGTCGAAGAACTCGGCCAGCTCACGCGCGGTACCGGTTAGGAAGCAACTTGAAAGAATCATTCTGGAGCCGTTCATCCCTGAACTGTTTGGCACCGACCAGCCTGGCATGCAGGCTGGTCCGCCTTTGACCGGGGCTCAGCATGAGAAAGCGGTTCGATTGCGGCTCCAAACTCGAGATTTCTTGGTGCTGCAGGCGCTGCGAGAAATTTCGAGTCCTGCGCTGGTAAGACTGCTGCTTATCGAGCACAGTGGTCTTGAGTCGACTACTAAGCTGATGAAGGTGCTTGGCGGCGTTACCAACTACCTCGATATACTCAAGCAGGGTAAGGTTGAGCCATTTGGGGACCACTTGGGTATCCACAAGCAGGATGCTAATCGGATGCTGGAGCCGCTGATGTGGCATACCGCCATCATCACCGGTACCGACTGGTGGAACTTCTTTGCGTTGCGGACCCATAAGGACGCGCAGCCGGAGTTCCAGAAGATCGCACTGATGATGCTGCGCGCCTACCGAGAGTCCAAGCCCAAGCTGTTGACTCCCGGCCAGTGGCACAAGCCGCTGTTCCACGAGGACGAGGAGCTGTTGGTCGCCGAGAAAGGTGAGGTCTACACAGTTCAGCTTTCAAGTGGTCGTTGCGCTCGGGTGAGCTACCTCACGCATGACGGCCGACGCGATCTTGAGGCTGACATCCAGCTGTATGAGCGGCTGGTCGCTGGAGGGCACATGTCGCCAACCGAGCACCAAGGTACGCCAATGACCGACAAGGAATACGCGGTGTCGTCGTACTCCGGCAACTTCCATGGGTTCACTCAGTTCCGCAAGACTCTGCCAAACGAGCAGGACTTCTCGCAGGTTTTGGAGGCCCAGGGGCTGAGCTTGCCGACGTAGAAATTGGTGGCTGGGAATGATTAATTTTTGTCGTTCTCGGCCACCAAAGCAAGGGTTTATTTATCTATTTAACAGTAAACCCCGAGTGTAACCTCGGGGTTTCTGATCAGGTCGGATCTGGTATGACCAACTCGCTGACCTGCTGGTAGTACTCGTCGACGCTGGCCTCGGTGAGCTCGACCGGCGGTTCGATTTCGTCCAGGTAGAGCCTTGGCAACATGTCCTTGGGCTGCCAGCGCTCAAAGGTCTTCACCAGATCTTCTTGGGCCTGGAAGTACTTTCCGCCTTTACCGTAGTCCTGCAGCACTTGCCCGGTGTGGCTGACCACGATCTGGCCGACTCTGGTGCCAACCACCAGCGGAACATGGTGGCGGTTGTCATTCTGGATCTCCATGGTCCAGCGGCCTTGGTACCCAGGGTCGCCCCAGCCAGCATCCTTGCAGACCACGATGCCGTTTCGGCCCATAGTGGATCTGGCGTGCATGTGGGTGGTTCCAGACGGCAGAGCGATACCGACAAACTCGTGCGTATGAGCCAAGATGCGCTCACCGGGTTGCAGCACGATGATCGACGCCGACTCCGGAATACCGTCGAACAGGCGCATCCCAACGCTCTCACACCACTTCCAGTGTATGACGGCTTGTTGGGGCTCCCCGAAGTAGCGCCTGACATCCTTTTCTGAGTAAGGATTGTAATAGGGGTTGTCGCCCGACCTGTCGGTCAGGTAGTAGAACTTACCCAGGGTTACGTCGATGCTTGAGCCCTTGATGTGCTTTTCGTTGAGCGGAAAGCAGACAATGCGCCCAGACTGGATCGCCATCAGGATTTCCAGGTCGCTGAAGACACCGGAAGGGCCCAGGGATGGTGCTTCTCCCATCAGACTCACCTCAATTTTCATTTCGGATAGAAGTTAAGATTATTGTATCAAAGTTGCAGCTGAGCTGGATCATTGACATTTAACCTATAAACAGATACAATCATTCAAGATTACTGAAGACCGGAGCTGCTGCAAGGCTTAATTTGCTCCCGAGGTAAGTTAAAACTTTATTAAGTTTTACTGAATCGTCTTCGGCTAATCGCCGAATTTTTTGTTTTTGGAGGCCCTATGGCAATTACTCGACAGCGCAAAGAAGAAAACGTAGCTCAGCTGCAGGATACCCTTGGTAAGCTGAAGCTGATGGTGATGACCGACTACCGTGGTTTAACGGTGCCGGAGATTACCGAGTTGCGCGGCAAGCTTCGCGAATCGGGTGTGAACTATTCGGTGACCAAAAACACCCTGTTACGGATTGCGGCAAAGAATACGCCCAACCTGGCAGACATTGACCCAGCTACCTTTACCGGTCCGATGGCTCTGGCTATTTCAACCGAGGACGAGGTGGAGCCGGCTCGCGTGGTGTTTCAGTACGCCAAGGAGCACAAGGCGCTGGAAATCGTTGGTGCTATCACCGGCGAAGGTCAGCTGCTAAGCCCGGCCGAAGTTAAGGCGCTGGCGACCCTGCCAACCCGCGAGCAGCTGCTTGCTCAGGTTGTAGGTACGATTGCGGCTCCGTTGACCGGCTTGGTTGGCGTGATGGGTGCAAACGTCCGCGGTATCGTAACGGTGCTGAACGCAATTAAAGAAGCAAAAGAATAAGGAGGCCATCATGGCAGAAGAAGTAAAAGATGCAGCTGTAGAGGCTGCCGAAGAGAAAAAAGAAGTTCCAGCTAAGTTTAAGGACTTGGTTGAGCAGATCGACAAGCTGAGCGTACTTGAGCTGAGTGAGTTGGTTAAGGTGCTCGAAGACCACTACGGTGTGTCTGCTGCTGCCCCAGCAGTTGCGGTAGCTGCAGCTCCGGGTGCTGGCGGTGATGACGCTGCTGCCGAAGAGAAGAGCGCTTACACCGTGGTTCTGGCTGCCGCTGGCGACCAGAAGATCAACGTGATTAAGGCGGTACGTGAGATCACCGGTCAGGGACTGGCTGAAAGTAAGGCACTGGTTGACGGTGCTCCTAAGCCGGTTAAGGAAAACGTTCCGAAGGCTGAGGCCGAGGAAGCTAAGGCTGCCCTTGAGGCCGCTGGCGCAACCGTAGAGCTACAGTAAGCTCTATTTTCACAAATCGAGATTCCAGGTTACAGCGTCAAAGCCGGGCGGTAGGCTTTGACGTTTACCTGGGTTCGTGATTGAATAAGAATTAATTTGGTATACCAAAACAAAAGGGTAAAACCTGTGTCTGACATTGCTGATAAACAACTAAAAACCTTAAAGAAGCTGATCGAGCAGGCTGAAACCAACCTTGCCGGCGCCAAAGAGCTGCTCGCCAGCTTAATTGGCGATGAGGAAACCGTTGCTCCGGTTCGAGCGACTGCCGATGTTACCGGTAGGGTGATTGAGGGGCAGTTTGATGGAGAGCGGATGGTTGGCCCCGATGGCAAGCCGTATACGGTACCGGCCAACTATGCCAGTAAGTCAAAGTTGGTACAGGGAGATGGCTTGAAGCTCACTATTGGTGATGATGGCTCGTTTTTATATAAGCAAATTGCTCCTATTGCCCGCCGTAAGGTGATTGGCACCCTTAATCTCAAGGATGGTCAGTACTACGTCGAGTTTCAGGGCCATGACTACCGCGTGTTGTTTGCTAGTGTGACCTATTATAAGGCCCAACCTGGCGACCAGGTGACCATTGTGATTCCCGAAGAGGGCGACGCCGAGTGGGCCGCCATTGAGAACGTCCTGGCCTAGGTGTTTATCCCCAGATTGGGTATAACTTCAATCTGGAAACGCAGCTGTAACGGGGGTATACTAAAGAGTAAGAATAACTACTCAGTGGGGGTAATCCGTGTCACAGCTGGCTTGGTACCGCAAGTACCGCAGTCACAACTTTGATACCGTACTTGGTCAGCCGCAAGTGGTAACAACTTTGCGTACCGCAATCGCCAGCGACCATTTGAGCCATGCCTATCTGTTTACCGGCCCGAGGGGCGTAGGTAAGACAAGTGTGGCGCGATTATTGGCGCGAGCTGCAAACTGCACCGCTCAAGATCCGGCTGCTCGTCCTTGTGGTGAGTGTGACAACTGCAAGGTTGAGATTGGCAGCCATCTCGACCTCATTGAGATCGATGCGGCCAGTAATCGAGGTATTGATGATGCGCGGGCTTTGCGGGACAAGATTACCAGTGCTCCGTCGATGGGCCGCTACAAGGTCTATATTATCGATGAGGTCCACATGCTGACGACCGAGGCCTTTAATGCGCTTTTAAAGACGCTTGAGGAGCCACCGTCTCATGCCATCTTCATTCTGGCTACTACCGAGGCTCATAAACTTCCAGATACCATTGTGTCTCGTACCCAAAGCTTTCGATTTCGGCCAATTACTAAAACCGACATGATAAAGCATTTACGCTATATCGCTGACCAGGAAAAGGTAGAGATTGATGATGCCGGCTTGGCGCTGATAGCGGCGGCCAGTCAGGGCGGTTTTCGAGATGCGATTGGGATGCTTGATCAGGTGGCTGGTAGTGGCCGGGCAAAGCTTGACGTGGCGGCGGTGCGAGAGCTGCTTGGCCACACCGATCCAGAATTAATTACCGGCATCACTCAAGCCGTAGCGGCAGCCGATGGCAGGGCGCTACTGGAGGCGCTCGACCAGGCCTATGCCGAGGCGGCGCAACCCGGGCAACTGGCTCAGCAGCTGGTTGACTTTTATAGGGGTCAGATCCGTCGGGCGGTGCAGGAATCGGTTGATGACGGTGGGCTTGAAACCTCAATCCGCGCGATTGAACTGCTATTGCCGGTTCTTAAGTCATCATGGCCGCAGCTAACCCTAGAGGCGGCTTTGCTACGCCTTATTCAGGGCGACGTGACTAGTATGGCAACTCCGCGTGCGCGTGCATCAAAGCCGGTAGCTGCACCGACCAGCACAGAACAACGACAGCAAGCTGAGACTAACACCGAGCCGCTAAAGACTGGGGTGACGCCAAAGCCGTCGGCTAAGCCGCAGACTGGGAGCGACGAGCTGTGGATGAAGGCATTAACCTATATTAAGCAGCGCAACAACTCACTGTATGCCCTGTTGCGCTCATCATGCACCGTTGAGTTCCGTGATAATAACCAGGTAGTACTAGCCTGTCGCTTTGGATTCCACCGAGACCGTCTCAAAGAGACCAAAAACAAGACGATCATTGAGCAGGCTTTAGCAAAGGTGTACGGTCAAAAGTTTGTGGTATTGCCACAGCTCGAGACTCGCCCATCAGCCGCGCAAACACCGCCAACGGCTCCCGAAGCTGAACTAATGGCCTCGGCGCTGGAGATCTTGGGTGGCGAGGTGGTGTCATGAGCCAATCTCAGGAGAACCAGGTTAAACTCAAGAAGCCGCTCAAGCGCGTGGTAGCCCCAGGTACCGTACCGCCGCATAATCTAGAGGCGGAAGCTGGATTGCTTGGGGGTATCTTGGTCGATAAAGAGGCGCTGATTAAGGTCGCCGACCTTGTTAAGGCTGATGATTTTTATGTTGACCGGAATGGCATCATTTACAGCGCAATGCTTGAGTTGTATGAGGCTCGACAGCCGATCGACCTGCTGACACTTTCAAACCGCCTTGGTGAACTCGAGCAGCTGGATAAGGTGGGAGGTGCGGTCTATCTGACCGACCTCGCCGAGCAGGTTCCAACCGCCTCGCACGTTGTTCACTATGCCAAGATTGTGTCTCATAAAGCCACCTTGCGACGGTTGATTACCGCGGCCGGAACGATTGCCGGCTTAGGGCATGACGAAACAACGCCGCTCGAGGACTTACTGGATGAGGCCGAGCAAACGCTGTTTACGGTGTCGCAAAAACATTTGCAACAGAACTTTATTCCGATTAGCTCGGTGCTGGCCGATAGCTTTGATCGACTCGACGAGCTACACAAGGATAAAAACAGTTTGCGCGGCGTACCGACCGGGTTCAAGGCGATGGACAATTTGCTTGCCGGCTTACAAAACTCCGACTTGATTATCTTGGCAGCGCGCCCGAGTATGGGTAAAACCACCTTGGCTCTTAACATTGCGCACCATGTTGCGACCAAAGAGGGCATTCCGGTTGGCGTGTTCTCGCTCGAAATGGGTAAAGAGCAGCTGATCGACCGTTTGCTGGCAGCAGAGTCGGGGATCGATTCGTGGAAGCTGCGCAACGGTCGACTGGAGGATAGCGACTTTCCTAAAATCAATGACGCGATGGCGGTACTCAGTGAGGCCCCAATCTTTATTGACGACTCAGCCAGTACAAACATTCTTGAAATGAGAACCAAGGCGCGGCGCTTACAGACCGAACATGATCTGGGGTTGATTGTTATTGACTATCTTCAGCTCATCAATGGCCGTAAATCTGGCAGCGGCGATAATCGTGTCCAAGAGGTGTCGGAGATATCGCGCGGTCTGAAGGCTTTAGCGCGCGAGTTGAACGTGCCGGTGCTAGCACTGAGTCAGTTGTCGCGAAGCGTGGAGTCGCGAACGCCACCCGTGCCGCAGCTATCGGACCTTCGTGACTCTGGATCGATCGAGCAGGACGCCGATGTGGTGATGTTTATCTATCGCGAGGAGTACTATAAGCGAGAAGATTCCGAGCAGCCAGGCATGGCGCAGGTGCTGATTCAAAAGCACCGAAACGGTCCTACCGGAACGGCCGATCTGTACTTCATTCCTGAACGGACCCTGTTTCAGGATCTTGATCACAGCCACACCTACACCGGTTAGTTTACAAGCTAAGCATTACCGGTTATGCTTATAGAAGCAAACAGTCCAGATTGGAGTACAAGTGGCAAAATCTTCTCAGGGTTCAACAACCGGTCAAGTCGCTCGCTTTGGCATGGTCGGTATCATGAACACCGTCATCGATTACGTTATATACATCTCGTTAACAAAGATATTCTCAATCCCACTCGATCAGGTGTGGACGGCTAAGTTTGTTTCTGGAACGGTGGCGATGATCAACAGTTTCTACTTTAACCGAACTTGGGTGTTTAAGCGGAGTAAGTCCAAAAATACCGGGCAAGAGGCAATTCGATTTTTAATAGCCACCTTTGTTGCGGTGTACATCATTCAGCTTGGGTTGGTACAGTTCTTTAGTAGCGAGTTCCAGCTGTTTGGCGTCTTGACCTATGACGCACTCAGTGCGGTAGGAGTTGTTACACTCGCGCCCGGCCTGTTTACTGAAGCCTTTGTGATAAAAACGGTAGCCTTTGGACTGGCAACGCTCGGCAGCATGGCATGGAATTTTGTGTTGTATAAAACCTGGGCATTCAAGGAGTAACAATGAAACTGTGGATTCGTAAGCATCGTATAGCTTTAGCCTTAACTGCGATTATGCTACTTGCAGCTTTTATGCGGCTATGGCAGCTTGATTCAATTCCGCCTGGGTTGCACCCCGACGAAGCCGCCAACGGTCTTGACGTATTTAGTATTCAAAGCGGACACTGGCAGGCTTTCTATGACCGTAACGGCGGTCGCGAGGGGCTATTCTTTTACCTACAAGCTATCGGTGTGACGCTGCTTGGTAACACCATTCTGGGCCTGAGGATAGCGCCGGCTATCTTGGGCATTTTATCGGTTGGAGCGGTATACCTATGGGTGGCGAGTTGGTTTAACCGTCGCACCGCGTTGATAGCAGCTTTACTGATGGCGGTAACGCCGTGGGCGGTGATTATCTCGCGTGACGGCTTCCGGGCCGGCATGCTTATGCTGATGATTCCACTCACCTTATGGCTGATGACAAAGGCGATTCGCTCACCCAAGTGGTACTGGTCGGCGGCGGCCGGCTTAAGCTTTGGACTTGGCTTTTACACCTATATAGCCTATCGAATGTTCCCACTGGCTCTAGCGGCGGCTGGGCTCTATATTCTGCTCTGGCGTCGTGACTGGATTCGACTGTACTGGAAGCGTGCCACAGTCGCTCTGTTGGTAACCGCGATTACGCTGGTTCCTCTGGGTCTGTATGCGGTTGGAAATCCAGCTGCGGTCCTCAGTCGATCCGGTGGGGTGAGTGTCACCAATCCAGACCTAAACCATGGCAATCTGATCGGTACGGTGTTTGATAGTACCGCCAAGACAATTCTGATGTTTAATGTCCATGGCGATGAGAACTATCGGCACGGAGTGGGCGGCGAGCCGATGCTCAACCTGTTTGTCGGACTGATGTTTATTTTGGGCATAATGTTGGCTATCAGCCGCATCAAACGATTGAGCTACTTTGCGCTATTGATGGTGTTTGGTTCGATGTTGCTGCCGGCTGCCTTGACGGCTGAGGGTATTCCGCACGGTTTGCGAACGGTTGGGGCGATTGCTCCGGCACTGGTGCTCGCGGCGCTGGGGATTAACTTCTTGCTATACCAATGGCAGCGAACCTTCCCGCTTAATCCGGTTGCGCGTAACAGCGGTACCGCCGCAATTGTGCTTCTTCTGGCTCTCACCGTCTACCATGGATACGCCACCTATTTTGTGGCCTGGGCCGGCTCACCAGAGGTGTATAAAGCCTATTCCGAAGAAAATGTGGCGTTGTCAAACTACTACAACGCAAATCCAGTGAGCGGCAAGCGATATGTGGTGGCTGGAGACTATACCTTGCAGACGGTTGAATACCTGACCCACAATAAGAGCCAATGGCAGTCAATCGATCCAACCAAGGTTGATGCGGTGCCGCTGGACCCGGGTGTTGCCAAGGAGTTTGCGGTGTTTAGCTATGACAAAGATAAGGTGGTCGAGCGTTTACGTTTGAAGTTCCCCAAGGGCACGGTTAGCCCGTACTACTCTCCGGTGAGCAACAACGAGCTTTACATTCTGTACAAGGTGCCAGCGCAGTGACAGCCGGCCGCCCGAAACGATCAATCATCGTTCCGGCCTATCAAGAAGCGGCTCGGATTGAGACAACGCTTAAGCAGTTAGCTGAGTATCTGCAGGTCCATAACCAGGTTCCAACCGAGGTTATCGTCGTGGCGGCCGACAGTTCAGACGGCACAGCTGCGTTAGCGCGAAAGCAGGCAAAGTTGTTTCAGGACTTTCGCGTGGTCGAACCTGGGCCTAAGGTTGGCAAGGGTCGAGACGTGCGGGTAGGCATGTTTGAGGCGCAGGGTGATTGCCGCTTGTTTATGGACGCCGATTTAGCCACTCCTTTGCATCATCTTGAACCGGCTTGGACGGCGCTTGAATCTGGCGCTGACGTGGTAATCGCGGTTCGGGATCTTCAGAGCAGTCATACCGGCCTGCGCAAGTTTGTGTCGGGCTTTGGCAATTTTTTGGTGCGCCTGTTGATTTTGCCCGGATATCACGATACCCAGTGCGGTTTTAAGGGCTTTACCGCCGATGCAGCTAAGCAGCTGTTTAGTCGCCAGACGATCCTTGGATGGGGCTTTGATATGGAGATTTTAGCGATTGCCAGGCTGCGAAAGCTGACCGTTCAACAGATAGAGGTCCCCGACTGGACCGATAAGCCGCATGGTACGTTTGAAGATAACGTCAGCGGCGCAGCTCTGCAAACACTTGGAGAGCTATTCAAGATTTGGTGGCAGAAGTTGAGTGGTCGCTACCGTAAGTCAAACTTCGTCTACAGGAGTGAAACCTAAATGCAGCGGTGGCTCAACCGACCATTCCTGAGCGTGCCGGTATGGGTGTGGGTGGTAACGGCTGCGGGGGTCGTTCCGCGACTGTACAACATTGCCAAGGCGAGCATCTGGCATGACGAAGGTTACACCATGATGCTCGCACCAATGGGCCCAGTTGAGATCCTAGAACGGACGGCCCGGGACGTTCATCCACCGTTGTATTACGTAGTCTTGCATTATTGGATTGAGCTGTTCGGCACGAGCGAGATAGCCGCTCGCAGCTTTTCAGCGCTGTGCCTGATTGCAGCCATACCACTCGCGTACATATTAATGCGACGACTATACAGCGCACGAGCTGCCGGGGTGGCGGCGGTCTTGGTAGCGTTTGCCCCGTTTTTGGTGCGATACAGCCAAGAAGCCCGCATGTACGGTATGGTAGCTGTTATTTTACTCTTTGCCACCTACTGCCTGGTGCGTGCCCTACAAGACGATAAGCGACTGTGGTGGGTGCTCTATGCGTTAGCGATTGCAGCCGGTCTCTACACGCACTACTATACGGTTTTCTTAATTGCGGCTCACTGGGTGTATGTAGCAACTCTCACCAGTAAGCAGCCTTCAACCGGGCTTAAGAATCGGTGGTGGTGGGGTAGCAACGTGCTCGCGGCCAGCATTTTTGCGCTCTGGCTGCCGACAGCTTACGCCCAGTTTAGCCGCGTGCAAGGTGGGTTTTGGATTCCAGCCCCGACCATCGCAACGCTGCCCGATACCATCCTGCAGTTTCTTATCCTCCAGTCTGGCAGCTGGATTCCGGTCTGGCTCAAGGTGGGCGTGGGGGCTGCGATTGTAGGTCTCACCGTTGCGCTTTGGGTTGCGGCCAAAAAATATCGTGCATCAACGGTGTTGGCCGCCAGTTATGCCATGCTCGCGCCGATCACGGTCTTTATCTTATCGTTTGGTCGCCCAATCTATGTTGATCGTTACTTTGTGTTTGCGGCGATTGGCTTTGCCTGTCTGCTGGCCGCAATCATTGTGCATGGCTGGCCACTTGCTGGTCGGCCCCGGTTGCAATGGCTGGCCATCGGTACCCTGCTAATAACCTCTGTTGTCGGTATCGGCGGCGTGTACGCTCAGGCGACCCATCAAATGCGACAGGTCGGAGAGCTAGTCAGCCTCAACTCCCTACCAGGGGATGAGATCATTTCTGGCGAGCTATATACCTTTTTTGACTTTAGCTACTACAATCACACCGACATTCAGACCAAGCTGTACGCCCCACAAGGGGTGAATGGCTATGGCGAGAGTAGCCTGATATATGATCGGGCGGATGAAATAGTTATTAAAGATTTGGCGGTGGTACAGCCGGCTTCTGGATATGTCTGGGTGGTGGGTAAAAGCGGTGACGGCAAAGCCTACTTTGACAAGGTGCCGGCCAACTGGGAGCCGGTCGGTCCACGATATCTTTTCCGCGACAGCGCCGTTCAAAGGTATAAGGTGAGGTAAATGGTGCTATCGCTGAGCTCAAAACTTCTTCCGGTCCTTGGTTTTATGGTGTTGGGTGGCATTCTATTCGCCCCAAAGGGGGTATACGGGTCGCCTTTTGGTCAGGGGGTGTTTGGGGCCGATGTTCCCTTTGGTTCATCAACCAGCTTGGCTATTAATTTAGGGACCGACCCCTCCATAACTTTAGCCACCGATGGCCCCAATACCTTAAGTGGCACCGCCTCGCACACCGTTACGGTAACCTCAACCGATGTGGTGGGATATAAGCTGTATGCCGCTGCGATTGGCAGCTCTAACATGGTAAACGGCGCCAACACCATCCCAGCGAGCGCTAATACCACTCCGGCAGCGCTGGCGCTTAATACCTGGGGCTACAATACAACCGGATCCACGACAAACTTTAGCGGCCTCACCACAAATCAAACACAAATTAAGGACGCCGACGGACCTTTTAAGAATGGCGATGCCACAACCATAACCTATGGCGTTCGCGCCGACATCACCAAGCCCGCTGGGACCTACCAAGTAGATGTGGCCTATACCGCGGTAGCCGAAAACCAGTAACTAGGCTTTTGGCCGGGGGATTTTTTTCGCCACCCTAGTGATGCCATTCCTGATACCGCGTCTGGTTTTATAGAGCGCAATAACAATAAGGGCAAAGATCGCCCATGACCACGGCGGAGCGTACAGAAAATAAGCGGTTTTTTGCACAACCGGGAATGAAGATGAGGTGTAGCCATAATCAAGCCGATATATTCCCGGTAATTTAGGGCTGGCAACCTGACCAGTCAGCAGTCGATTGGTCTTTGGAAACAGGAGGTGGTTGCCACTTTGAAAAGCTTGGCTGTAGCCAATACTCTGTACGCGCCCGCTGGGTGAAGCGAAAAAGTGAACGTTGCCTTGGTTCCTGACATCCAGCTTCACCGGGAACTGCTTGTCATAGACAAACCACGGTACGCTCGATGACTGAATGTAGTTGGAATATATAAGGTTTCCTTGAACTGTTACATTGACAAGAGATCCAGCTCGAAGCTTTTTAGCGCCTAACGACTCACCGGCCTGCTTGGTGGCAAAAATGGTAAAGTAGTGTCCGCCGGGCGGGGCGTCAACCGGCGGCTGAATGGTGTACGGGAGCTTATAGGTTTGGTTGGGCTGGAGTCGAAGGGTGCTTTGATCGAGCTTGATCCAATCTTCTTGGGGCGGCGCTTCAAAACGGTAGTCATAGCTGTAGTTGGCAACGCTAAACTGCTCGACCGAAAGATTAATATCGGCCGGCTTATCGGTATAGTTGGCTACCGTTAAAGTTTTACGTGTTACTTCTCCTGGCTTGGCGCTTACTTCTTCGCGCAGTGGGGAGATATAGAGACCCTTATTTTTTAACTCGGTCGAGTCGGCAGCATATCCGGGTGCAGCTAATACTATCAAGCAATAGATAGCTATTAGCGCTCGCCACCTAGTCATTAGCTAGGCCCGCTTTGTTAGTTGTACCTGAATGTCTGAAACAGCATTAATATAGTTGCGAATCGCAAAAGACTGAGCCTCTTGGCTGCGGCTTTGCCACTCGGGGCTTAATACGTAGCCAAAACTAAAATCAAAATCACAGCTTACCGGATAGTGATCAAGCCGATTATCTTCACGCCACTTTTTGTTTACGTATAAGAAGCTGGCTTCGGATATAGCGCGATGGTGGGTTGGGTCTTGCCAGGCACGAATACTCGAGTGGTACGGACAGGTAATTCGCATGAACCCCTTGGTGGCAATATTTGGATTGTTTGGATCAAACTCGGCCGGCTTGAGAATACGGTAAATTTCGTCAAAGAAGCTAAAAAATGGATCATGATAGCCGTCGCCGTGAGGAATGTGCTCAACGAAGTGAGAGCATTCAATTTCATCAACGGAGTTGTCTGCAAACTGATCCCAGGGAAACTTCAAGAGATCTTGGACCACGTCAACCGAGTCTGTTTTGGCGATATCAACCCCAATGAAGCCTTCTGGCTTGTTGTTGCCGCAGGCCAAAGAGAGCTTCAGTGGCTTGTTAGCGTCGGTTTTATTCACTTTGGTGGCCTTATTTTTTGCCATGATTTCTCTCCTTACCACATTATTTGATTTTGGGCGTCGTAATGCCCAACTTTAACCCGAGCGTCACAGGCAAACTTGTAGCCAAGCTCACCGGCCTTTTGAAAGAACCACAGATCCTGGGTATAAGCCACCGCACCGTTTGGGGTAACCTCTTGCTTGGTTTTAAACCAGTTACCAAACTCAAATCGGGTATCTTTGAACATCTCCATTCGGTATAAGGTGAAGCCCATTCCTAGGCCGTTACACGGGGTTATGCTGTCGGGCTGGGGAATCTGGGGAATGAAGTTACGTGGCATAACCGACGGATCGCCATAGCACATCGGCTGGCCACCTTCGCCCTTTGTCCAGTACAGGCCACCAACCGCATCATAGTCATCAATCGACTCATACAGCTTTAAGAGTCCATCGGCAGGCGGAGCGTTGTCTTCTTCAATCGTCAACAAAAACTTAAACTGCTTTAAGCTGTCATTTTGAAGGATCATCTTTAAGACCTCGTTATAGGCTTCACCAACCTCCATATTTTCCATAAAGAGGGGACCGATAACCTTTTGGTTCATGGGCCGAATAATGCTTTGCCAGCTTTGAACTACACGGGCCGGGATAGTCCCGCGCGTGGGGCATACCATAATCGTCGATAGATCGCGATAGGTCTTTTCTTTCTTTAGGCGACTAACGTAGTCGGTGGCGTTATGCATCCCGCTGTTTTCGGGAACTAAAATCTGTGGGCGGCTCATGTAACTCCTAATCGCTCCAATTATACTGCAGCCACCTAGAAGGTGCCAGAGTAGCGGTTATTTAGTATGACGTGTGGCATAAATATGGCGGTGGCGTTGTTGCGGTTAACTTGGCTGGCCGAAACAGCTGTAGGCAGGGCAGTGGTTGAGGCGGTGTACATGGCATTCCAGTAGTTGCCCTGTGCCATGGTAGCGTTGGTCGCGACTGAAGCACCAATGCTACCGCTGCGCTGGTTTGAGTGCATGTAGTTCTGACCTATGTATGAAAGAGGCGGAGCGTAGTTGCTGCTCCGGAAAAGAACTCCAAAGACGTAGTCGCTATCTTGTACAAAGTTTGGAGCCGATGACCACTGAGATGACACAAAGCTTAACCAACGAGGTCCGTTATAGAGAGCGGTGTTAGAGGTTGCTGCTCCCGCCGCCCAGGTTGTAGATGCAGAGTTAATAAGGCTGATATGAGTACTAAAATTAGAGTAAATACCGATGTAGGCACTCACGCTATGAGAGCTTGAAAGAGAGGTGGCCGTCATACTGGCGGTCATGTTCATTAGGAAGGTGTTGGCGGTTAAATTAGCGGCAAATAAGTCGTTCTCTTGGTTGAGTCGCTGGAACATAAGCGTACCTGCAGCAACGGCTAAGCTAGCGCTGGTGCCGCGATCCATATTCTGGTAGTAGTTCATGGTCTGCACAGCGCCACCTGCTCCTGCTGAGATAGAGACGGTATTGCCTCCGGCACCTGTTGCCTGACTTAAGGTGACGTTATTACCACCGGCCAGAATTAACTGGTTGCTGGCGGTACCACTGGTACCGCTGGTGTTGCCCAGGTTGCTGATACCGGCCGAAAAGGCCGCTGCGCCTCCGGCAACCCCAGATATAGTAACCGCATTACCATTTTGGCTCAGGGTAATGTTATTCCCACCGGCCAATGTCAGCGTTCCTGAACTCACATTCGCCATCACACCGGCGGTATTGCCGCTGAGGGTTACATTTTGGAGGTTCTGGGTCTGCACCGTCTGGTTAGCTGCGCTTACCGTGATACTGTTCCCACCAGCACCGGTAGACTGACTTAAGGTAACGTTATTACCTCCGGCGAGCACCATCTGGTTGCTGGCCGTACCGCTAGTACCGCTGGTGTTACCCAAGTTGCTCATTCCAGCGCTAAAGGCTCCGCCGGCCGCTCCCGAAATGGTAACTGCGTTGCCGTTTTGGCTCAGGGTGATGTTGTTGCCACCGGCCAGAGTAAGCGTTCCCGAGCTTACCTGGGCCATAGCACCGGCGGTATTGCCGCTGAGGGTTAGGTTAAAACGATTTTGAGTTTGGACCGTCTGGTTGGCGGCGCTAATAGTAATACTATGGTAAGAATAATAACCTTCAACGTTGGTTCGGCTACCGCTCAGTGTAATATTATTGCCACCATATAAACTGAGGCCGGCATTGGCGTAATCGATAGTGCCACTAGTGTTGCCACCAAACCCTATTTCCGGCAGATTTTGGCCTAAATACGTCATGACTTTATATTATATACCAAGAGGAACCGTTCGATACCAGGGTTACGCTCCAGCTGAGCAAAAGCGAAAAAATTTGCCCGGTCGACGAGGATCCTTCGAAATTATCAGTACCACTAACTGATACGATGCAGGTGTTGTTGGCGGCACCATCGATCCGCTTAATGTAAAAACGGTAACCCGATGCCGCAGAAGAGCTTGGCAGGGTTATGTTGGTGTTTCCACCTGATGCATCGGCTAAAACCACGACATCGGTTCCAGGAACCACCGTGTAGTTACCGCTTCGGGTATTAGTGGCAAGTGTTTGCGCTGGCGGATCGGCATCGGCCCAAGCAGGGTTACCGCTGACAACCCGTAAAGTTTTGTTGTTTGAGCCTATTGGTAGGCGAACTAGACTACCGGAGCTATTGCGATAATACATATCGCCCGTCGCCCCTGAAGAGTCATCATATAAAGCAATCTTTTTTCGCAGCGTTCCGGTGGTGATGGTGAAATAGAGAGAGTCGGTGTTAAACTCAACCGCTCCAGTCTCGGGCGAACTTAAGAGCGTACCAGAGCTGAACTTTAGTGGAGCGGTGCCTGCCGTCGCGGTGCCAGGGCGGATGGTTACGGTCTTATGGCTACCATTAATGCTGTTATCGGTGTCATCGTTGTAGTGTTCTTTGGCGATATATTGGCGAATAATATCGCCCCAAACTCCATCATCGCTATTAACAATTGGGAGACGCTGCGGTGTAGGCATGACTTACACCCCAAACTTGCTGCTACCAAACCCGCGACGCTTTTGACTGCTTGAATCAAGCTCCAGTGGGCTGCTCACAGGAGTACTGCTACGCAGGTAGGTAATAAAGTTTGTTATTCCCAATACCGTAATTATCCCTACCAGTAAATGTTGCAGGAATTGCTTACGGGTAACCGATTGTGTGAGTAACCGCTGTGCGGGCTTGGACACAATTTCCACCTATTACTAATCATCATTATAGCATAAGCGGTATCTATATTGAACCTGGAGAGTTAGGCCTTTGGCGGTGTCTTTTTGGTTTGTGACTCCTCAATCAGCTTGCGTGCCTGTTTGAGCGTTCGCTGGTAGACAAATAGTCGCCATACAATTAAACCAAGTACAAAGGAAAGCACTATAAGGATCTTCCAAGGGATGACCCAAAAACTAACCTCGGATACCAGGGGAACATCACGTAAACCATCATTATATACACCGACTAGCTTGGCAGAGTACCGGCCCAGGCGAATATCGCCAATCTTAGCGCCGCTCCAATCCCAGCTTAGCGACTGGCTGACGCTACCGTCATCTTTCGTGGTTTCTTGGCCTACGGGAAAGCCATCCTTCCATTGAACCTTAAGGATACGTGTGGTGCCAGGCAGAATATATGACTTGTTTTCGTTGACAGGCAGCGTGCTGATTGGAGTTTTATCATCGCTTTTTCTTTGGACAAAAACATTCCCATAGGGCTGAACAATGGTGTTACCGGTGTTTTTAACGGCAATCTCAAAGGTTGCCGGTAGGTATTCATAGACTCTTTTAACACTGGTAAACTCGCCAACGTCGAGCTTGCGCACCGCCCCTGGTCGATCAACATTGATGAGAGTAAACACCGCCACTGAGCCCTTGAGCAGTCTGCCGCCATCGGTGAGCTTGGGTGTATCCTTACGACTTACAATAAGGGCAAACGAGTAGCTATAGCCAGCCTGCTTCGGTAACGCAATCTTGATTTTTTGGGTGTACCATTGACCTGGCTGAACGTTAAATGTGGGACTCGCAAAGCTTATCCATTGAGCAATATCTGGCGAAGCGGTGTCATCAAGCGATAGCTGCTGCGTGTTGCTGTCAAAACGAAAGCTGCGAGGCTCGATCTTAAGCGTTTCGGCTTGGCTGCCGGAGTTTCTAATTTTTAACTCAAGCTCGGTAGTTTGACCCGGTTTGATGGTGGTAACGAGGGGGGAGGGGCTGATTTGTAATGAGAAGTCGCCGACTGGATCGGCAGCTTGCAGGGGAGCCGCAGCCACCGCAGTAACCACACCCAAGAGCATTAAAGTGTATATAAAGCGCTGAAGTAGGTGGGACATCATCTAGTACCCGGTTTAAAACAGGCCGGCTCCAATTATGGTAATGGTGTCGGTGTAGTCGCTGGCTGCTGGCGTGGTGGCGTTGATACTAACATTGTTCTTGATGGTAAGAACCGCGGTGTCGGCGGTACCAGTTGAACTTACCAGTGCGCGCAGGGTGGTATCCAGCCCACCACCTTGACCGGCACTGCTGCCAACAAACGGCGCGGCTACGCTAATGCTCCCGCTGCCGCCAACCTGACTGGTGGTGATCCCGGTGTTATAACCTGCTGTACCAGAGCTCAGCGTGCTGTTGGTTCCGGGTGTGGTCGAAGCAATGGTTGACGATGCCGAGGCAGAGGTAAGTCCAGTATTTGCATCTTTGGCCCAGACCATCCAGCCGTTTTTAGCGTTGGTGTTGATGGTGGCAGTTCGTGGCGTTGGGCTGGTCGTCACCGAGCTGCTTGAAAGAGTACCGAGTGCATCGGTGTTGGCACTGAGGGCAAACGAGAATACCGATGGTACGGTAGCTGAAACGACGATTTGATCGTCGGCGATACTGGCCGTTGAATACTGCTCGGTGTCAATATTGGTTGGCCCTGATGCTCGAGTTGTTACGCTACCGCTGTTTGAGCTAGTAGCAGAAGACTTTACCGTTACAGCTGCCGAGTTGGTCCAGTTGAAGCAGTAGAGCGTACCAACGGTTAAGTCGCTACTAGGGAAGGTGACCACCTGACCGGTAACGTTGGTGGCCGTACCGATTCCGGGCCAGGCGGTTCCGCCGGTTGGCCACGATAGATTGGTGGTGTTGACAGTGAAGTTAGCGGCCGAACCCAGGGTGTATCCGGTTGGGAAGGTCACCTGAACATCCGCTTCGGTAGCGGTGGTAGCCGGCTTGGCGCAGACCGTTCCGGTGGTTGCTGTACTGGTCTTCATTCGATCAAAGCGAACCGAAAGCTGGGTAAGTGCTGCGGCATTAGCGTTCGAATGAAGTGCAAGCAAAATCGTTGCCATTGGCAAAAGTAAAGCCAGGGCGGTGCGAGTAAATCGTGACGCAAAAGAGACTGGGTGTTGTTGTGACATGGAAATTTCTGATTCTGTCTTTCTTATTGATGCATGTATAGATTTATAAGCTTAGTATAAAGCATAACCATTAAAATGAACAACCGTTTCGGGTGCTGCTATAGCCATTGCCAGGTAGAAAGGACCTCTTCTAAACGCCTTTGCAGCGTATCTGACTGACCTGCGGGTCCGGTTATGGTAACCGATGCATATCGTGTGCGATCAACTAGATACACACTAATTTCAGACTGGTCATTACTCTGAAATGCCGCCTGTAGTGAGTTGTTGCGGAATTGAACGTTGGTTGGCTGATATTCGGCTGGCTTCATCTTACGTAAATTGTAGTCCGCAACGCTATTAAGGCCTCCGTCTGGCAATGCGTTACTTACGATTCCAATCTGTAGGCCACCGCTGTTCGGTTCGTAGCTCAATATTTGAAGCAGCTGACTGGATCCTGATGGCTTGTTGGTCTGCACCTTAAAACGGGCAGGAAACTGAACAATGAAGTAGTCAGTTGACACCGTATTAGGTTGAGCGGTTGCTTGAGGGGTGGGCGACTCGGTGGGATTGTCTATTTTTATCGGCTGTGAAGAGGGCTTATTAGCCCAGCCATAAAATAGGATACCAATTGCTACCCCCGGAATGATGAATAGGAGTCGGGCGATAAGATATACTCTTTTTTTGGTAATACTATTCACGACTGAGGCCTTGATCCATGTACGAAACTTCTGGGATATCTGCCTCCAAATCGACCCAGGCGGGTCGCGCGAAAAGCAAATACTCGTGCATCGATCCAGCTCACACTGTATACCGATAATGCTGTAAGGTAGCCACCCCCGAGCATAAACAGCCCAACGCCTTCAAAGGGGCCCAATGGCACAACTGGCGCTCTCGCTTGGGATACCGCGATACAATCTTGGTCGGATGCGGCGTGAGCCCAATCAGACTGGTTCTGCGCTGACGGTAGATCGCAGAACTGCTGGGGTTGATAGGGGGTAACTGCCAGAAAGGTGCTGACCACCGACTGGCCGCTGGTATCGGTGACGCTGACCTTAACGGCGTAGGTCTTCATGGATGTATAGGTGTGATTCAGAGTTAGCTCTTCATCACCTGCAATTCGCGTGCTGGTCGTTCCGTCATTCCAGTCGACAACCACTCGATACGGAGTTGACCCTCCAGATATTGAGCCGACCCAGCTGGCCGGCTGGTTAGGTCCAAACCGAATAAAAGGGTCTCGAGATTGAACGATAAGCGAAGATATTGGCTGCTGGGTACCTGTTGTAGTTTCGGGGTTTGGTGGGAGGGTGCTGGCTACTGGAACTAGTGGAGCGGAGTCGGTGTAGGTAACGACAACCGGAGTGCTATCTGGCCCATAGTCATTTGTTATATTCATGGTTTTCGCTACAAGAATATTTGCACCGGGCTTTAGGATTACCTGTACGTTAAAAACTCCTTGTGGCAGACAGCTGGTAGACCCAAGGAGGTCAGAGCCAGAATAGATGGCAATGATCGAGGTTGAACCGAGGGGCTGACAGCTCCCCTTTACAATAATGTTTTGCTTGGTAGTGGTAGTTTTATCGAGGGGTGCTTGAATAATGGCCGGCTGAGTAGGCAAGACCGCACTCACCTTTGCACTCACATCAAGAGTGGCTGCCAAGCTGCTCCGATCAAGCATAATAATCCAGCCAATAGCAATGGTAGCCATAGCGATCACCACGAACAGCGATCGGTACGAGGTGTGCTGATGCGACAGCAACCTTCCGCTGTGGTGGTGACGTTGTAGATGAAGGGAGGAATGAATCATAAATATCAAGCGTATCTACACTTAGTTGTACCATAAAGCTTGTGCTAAAACGAATAGCGTTTACAGGTCTCGATCCATCTCTTTGAATGAGATACAATAGGCTGGTAGAGGAGATACCATGTTAAACCAAGCTAAAACTTTGTATGAACTGAAAAAGATTCAGTCCGCCCTTAGTAAAGAGGTGATTGAGGTTGAAACCGGCGATGGCGCCGTCAAGGTTCAGATTAATGGTGAGCAAAAGATTAAAAAGATCAGCTTAGATCCCGGCAAGATCGACGTCAACGATCTCGGCAAGGTCGAAAAGTGGCTCGAGTCGGCTATCACCCAAGCTATCACTCGGAGCCAGCAAGTAGCCGCCGAAAAAATGAAGAGCGTCGCCGGCGGTCTTGGTATTCCTGGACTGTAACGAAAGCTCGCGCCCACCATGCAGATCATCCCACAGTCGGTCGCACAGTTAATTGAGGAGTTTAGTAAGCTCCCAGGTGTTGGTCCGCGTTCGGCAGAGCGGCTAACCTTTCATTTGCTGCGCGCCAACAACGGCCACGAGCGCCAGTTGGGCGATGCGCTGCTCAACCTGCGCGAACAGCTCGCCGTCTGCACGCGGTGCCATAACTTTGCTGAGGCCGACATATGCGTGATCTGCGCCCACCCGGGTCGCAACGAGAAGCTGCTGACGGTAGTAGAAGAACCGCTTGACGTGGTGGCGGTTGAAAAAACCGGCCTCTATCAGGGCTTATACCATGTTCTGGGCGGAGTGATCTCGCCAATTGATGGGATTGGGCCGGCACAGCTTAAAATCTCTGACTTGGTTGAACGGGTGAGTAATGAGGGTATTGAAGAGGTGGTCATCGCTACCAATCCAACCACCGAAGGCGAGACCACCGCGCTGTATATTCGCAAGCAACTTGAACCAACCAATGTGCAGGTTAGTCGTCTGGCTCGCGGCCTACCGGTTGGCGGGGACCTCGAGTGTGCCGATCAGATTACGCTGGGTCGCGCACTGCAAGAAAGGCGGGCCTTTTGAGCGAGCTACAGCAATCAATCCAAAAGCTCAGCGAGCTGATAGAAGGCGCGCAAACCATCTTAGTACTGCAACCCGAAAAACCGGACACCGATAGTTTAACCAGTAGTTTGGCGCTTGAGCATATACTGGAAGACCAAGGCAAAAAGGTGTTGATGTACTGCCAGGACGAGGTGCCGGCTTACTTGCGTCACTTTAGCGGCTCCGACCGGGTACTGAATGAGTTCCCGGCCAAGTTCGACCTAACCATCCTAGTTGATACCGGTGGGCCCAGCATGATTACGAGAACGCTCGAAAAGCATCAAGCGCAGCTAACCAAACAGCCGTTTGCAGTGGTTGATCATCACCCAACCCGTGAAACTATGCCGTTTGAGACTCATGAGGTGATTGACGACACCGCCACCAGTACCTGTGAGTTGGTGCTAGAAATCGCTCAACAGCTCGACTACAAGGTGACCGCCGAAGCCGCTAGTCTGCTGGTTCCTGGCATCCTAGCCGACACCCGTAACCTGAGTATTCAAACGGTTGGAGCGCGTCAGTTTCGCACGGTGGCCGAGCTCATTGATCTTGGCGCGAACGTGTTTGAGACCCACGAGGCGTATCGCAAGATTAACGCCATTAGCATGGAGCTACTCCAGCTTAAGGGGCGTATTTTGTCGCGGGTTGAAAGTCATGCTGGCGGCAAGATCGCGTTTGTGGCTATCACTCCCGAAGAGCTCAAAAAGTACGCCGACATTCACGATCCGGCCGATTTGGTCATGTACGAAATGCAGCGTGCCGAAGGCGTTGAGGTCGCGGTGACCATGCGAGAATACCACGGCGATAGCGTGAAGATTAAGGTCTCGACGCGCGCCAACCTGCCGGTAGCCGCCAAGACCTGTCAGCAGTTTGGTGGTGGTGGCCACGCTCGAGCAGCCGGCTGTCAGTTTACCGACGTGCCGCTGGCCGAGGCCAAAGATCGCTTTATAAAAGCACTAACTGATAACATAAAAGAGTATGAATCATCCCATGAAACTGTATAACACACTAGGTCGCACAATCCAGGAACTGAAGCCGCTCAAAAAGGGTGAGGTCAAGCTGTACACCTGTGGCCCAACGGTGTATCACTACTACCATATTGGCAATCTGCGTAAAAGCGTGTTCGATGACACTCTCAAGCGTGCGCTCATGCTGCATGGCCTGGGTGTTCAGCACGTTATGAACATTACCGACGTTGGCCACTTAACCAATGACGCCGACGAGGGCGATGACAAGCTCCAAAACCAAGCCGCGCAAGAAGGCAAGACCGTCTGGCAGGTAGCTCGTTTTTACACCGAGGCCTTTGTAAAGGACATGTCAGCGCTCAACGTCCTGCCACCCAGTAAACTGGTACCGGCCACCCAGGCGATTGAGCAGCAGATTACCATGGTGAAGACATTGCTCGACAAAGGTTTTGCCTATCAGGTTGAGCAGGCGATTTACTTTGACGTGACCAAGCTCAAAGATTACGGCAAGCTAACCGGTCAAAAGCTTGATCAAAAAGAGGTTGCCGCCCGCAGTGACGTGGTGACCGATCCCGACAAAAAGCACCCTCAGGACTTTGCGCTATGGTTCTTTACGGTTGGTCGGTTTAAAGATCATCAAATGCACTGGCCGTCACCCTGGGGCGAGGGCTTCCCTGGCTGGCACTTAGAGTGCTCGGCGATTATCGCTCAAGAGCTAGGCGAGACCATCGATATTCACACCGGTGGCGTTGATCATATTGGCACACACCACACCAACGAGATCGCTCAAAGCGAGGCGGCTCATGATGGAAAGCCACTGGCAAACCTCTGGATGCACAGTGAGTTCCTGCTGGTTGATGGTAAAAAGATGAGTAAGTCATTAAAAAACACCTTCACCCTGGCTGATGTCACCAAAAAGGGCTTTGATCCGCTCGATCTACGCTTACTCTACCTCCAAGCTCACTATCAAACTCAGCAGAACTTTACCTGGCAGTCGCTCGAAGCTGCTCAAAATCGTCGCAAAGCGATCGATGCTTGGGCTGACCTACGCCACCAAATCAAGGCCGACGAGCGCACCAAGCAGCTGCTGGTTGCGGCCACGAACGAGATTCAGAAGGCGCTGGCCAATGATCTGGATACCCCACGAGTCTTGGCGGTATTAAGCGATGTTATGAATGCCGGTGCTGCCCCAACCAAGGAATTTTTAGAGTATCTTGATGCTGCACTTGGCCTTAAGCTAGCTGACCGGAAAGACATCAGTAAAAAGCAGAAGGAGCTCATTACCAAGCGCGACACAGCTCGAGCCAATAAGGACTTTCAAGAAAGCGACAAGCTCCGCGACCAGCTACTCAAAGACGGGATTGAACTGGACGACACCAAAGACGGTGCGCGCTGGAGTCGGGTTTAAGACGACTTAGTTGCCTTAACTTCCTTCACGTTCACCTCAACCATGTGGTGCTTAAACCAGTGCACAATCAATACCTTAAGACTGGCGGCTACCGGGATAGCAATTAAAGCCCCAAACAAACCGGCCGCCGAAGCGCCCAGCAAAATCGCAATCGTCACAATTAGCGGCGACAAGGCCGTAGTTCGCCCCTGAATGATCGGCTGCAAAATGTTGTTTTCGACCTGCTGATAGACAAAGAAGTAGATCGCCAAAATAATCGCGGCGCTGGTTGAAGTAAAGAAAGCCACAATCACCACAATAACCGCTGCCAAGGTGGCACCGATGTAGGGAATCAAACCCAGGATCCCAACCAACAAACCAAGTGGTACAGCGTACGGCAGCCCGACCAAGGTCATGGCGATGATAGAACAAGCCGCGGCGATCGAGGCGATGGTCAGCACGCCGGTAAAGTAATTTGATATTACATCGTACATCTCGCTGGCCAGTTGCAGGTTGCGCTGACGCGTCTTGTTGGGGTGATAGCGCCAAATGCGCTCGTTCCACTTTGGACCTTCAAGCAGCATAAAGATAGCCGTCACAAAAATAGTAGCGACAGCGGCAAAGCCATTAAAGACGTTCTGGGCGATCGTTATAGCCGATCCGGCCGAGTTGACCAGCCACTTGGCGATGTCATCGGCGGCGTTTTGGACCACGCCCTCTAGATTGTATTTGTCGACCAGACGCCCCAAAGCCGAGTTGTTATCTTGAGCACTTTGAATGGTGCCCGGCAGCGTTTCAATCAACACCGCGCTCTGTTCAATCAGAACCGGGATAAAGGTTACCGCCAGAAAAACCACAATGGCCAGCAGTCCGGTCATGACTGCGGCCAAGCTCAGCCCGCGACTCTTGCGCGGCATGTACTTTTGCAAGAACTCAACCGCCGGATTTAATGCCAGCGTTAAAAAGAAGGCCGCAACCAGCCACATCAACTGGGTGCGCAGCAGTACAGCCAGATTCAGCAAAGCAATAAAGGCGGTAATCGCAACCAGAACCTTAAAGATGGTTCGATTTTCAATCCGAATGGTTGTGATGTCCTTGGGATTCATATTTCAATTATGCCTTTCCCTTCCTAAAAAGGCAATCACAACCGGTTGAGTCAAACCGCTTGATCGGGTAAAATGTTGAGGTTACACGATGGGGTGTAGCCAAGTGGTAAGGCAACGGGTTTTGGTCCCGTGATTCGCAGGTTCGAACCCTGCCACCCCAGCCAGTACACTTAATTTTACGTTAATGAGCTCTTAAGGAAGCAATTTATGGGGCAATGCCTAGCACGCGCAATAGGAAATCGGCAAGCAGGTTGGATTATATGAGGATTACTAAAATCAAGCTGGAAAACTTCAAATCAATCAAAAAGATTGAATTTGATATCGAGAAACACGGGAAAAGCTATACAACAATGCTTGTTGGTATAAATGAGTCTGGCAAAAGCAACATTCTTGAAGCCATGTCGTACCTCAATACTCTGAGCGAGACTTTTGACTATAACACTATTCACAATCAGAAAGATGAAGACAACAGCCCTGTAGACCTTTGGTTTTCTTTGGAATTTGAGCATAAGCAGACTTGTGCACGCGAACTCAAAAAAGCAATTGAAGGTGGCGATCTTCTTAATTTTGAAGTTAACGATATCGTCAAAAACGTCTACCTGGAAGATGAAAGTAGCACTTTATCAGATGACTATTCCTTTAAGATTGAAGGACTGGCAAAGGAGTTATTCGTAAAGAAAACTCAAAAGAAGTCTACTAACACAGAGGGTCAAGAAATAACCACTGACACGTATGAAATCAGTAAGAAGAATGATGAGGAAGCTACATATCAAGAACTAACAGAAGAACTGTTTAAGGAGTACTTTTCCAGTCACATTAAAGACATTATCAGAAAATACGAGCCAAGTGTTTCTTTATGGAAGCCATCAGATAAATACCTGGTTTCGGCGGTAGATTTAAACGCATTTAAGGATAACGTTGACTCAAACATCCCTTTAAAGCACATATTTTACATTGCCGGATTTGATAATGCCGAAAGTATTAAATCCCAAGTTGGAAAAATCTCAGACACATCACTAAGAAGAAAGCTGGCAGGAACACTTGGTAAAAAAGCGACCGAGTATGTGAATAAAATTTGGAAGCATAACATCATCATTGACGTTGAGATTGCAGAAAATGGCGCATGTGTCGTATCTGTCCGTGATGGCGGCAAAGCGAATGAGCACAATTATCACAAGATGACTGTTAGGAGCGAAGGATTCAAACAGTTCATGTCTTTGATCCTATCACTGTCTATTGAAACAAAGATGTCGAAAAGAAAAAACAACCTGATTCTTATTGACGAGCCAGAGGCTCACTTACATCCATCTGGAATACGAGATTTAAGAAAAGAACTACTATCAATCGGTGAAAGCAATTATCTATTTATCTCGACACACTCACCATTTTTGGTTGACAGGGAGAGCAAAGAAAGAAATATAATTATCAAGAAGAACAATTCTGCCTCTACCGAGAAGATTGAGATAGATAAAAACACAGACATTATTGATGATGAAGTTCTGAGAGAGGCATTTGGGATTGAGGTATATAAAGATTTACTAAATCCACACAGCATTCTTGTCGAAGGAGCTTCTGATAAAAAGATCCTGCAAAAGACTTTTGCAATAAAAGATCTAGGTAATTACGGCATAACTAATGGCCACGGTAGCAATGTTGATACACTTGCCTCAAAACTGAACGACACTGACATTTCAATCTTAGTTGTTCTTGATGATGATAAAGATGGTAAAGACTATAAGGAAAAAATCATCAAGATAGGCGGATCTTATTCTGTTAATAATGTCGTTACCATACGAGACCTTGTTGGGGAGATAGTTGATGGCGGCACTATTGAAGATACTCTTGGAACTGGACTTATTGAGAGTAAAGTAAAGGAGCTTTATAAATCAACTTTTTCAGGCGAAGCGTGCGACATTACTCTTAATGATACGCAGCCTTCGATAGAGCAGATCCGTGCATACCTAAACCAAAAAGGTAAATCTAAGAAAATTGTTGATAAGTTCCTCGACGATCTAAAAATTAAAATCTCAAACGCTTTCGATCCTTCTAAGTCGTCATTTGCTAGGAACTTTCCCCTGTTGGATTCTTTGGCCAATGCTATCAGGTCTAAGCTGAAATGAGCCGGACTGTCGGCAGGCCCGCGCCGAAGGCGCGGCTGGGGGCGGGAGCGCCCCCCCGAACTCGCCTTAGCAGGGGCAAGCAAATCGCTGAGCAGCTTATGGCCATAGGATTTTTTGAAAGGGGCGAGTCTAAGTAGCGTTAAGTTGTAATAAAAACACTACCTATGTAATTTAATGATGGCCATAAAGCGAAACCCATTTCTAGTGAAAAGCCAAAAAACGACCTTACAAGGTTAGGCTTTAATACAGCGGATAATTCCAACTTTGGGTGCGTAGAACCGTCTTGATAGACGGACAACCTAGCACCCAGACCCGCAATGATCGCGGATCAGGTTTTGTGACAGCTAGACGCTGTAGTTGGTCTCCAGCGCCGCTACGCGCTGAATGATGACGTAGCACCCGAACAGCGCGCCCATCATGACCGAGGTAGCCATGATGACGGCTACGTTAGTTGTAAGCGACGCCCACAGGTACTCCGGCGTCTCCATGATCGGTCCGGCCGCTGCGAATGCTCCCAGCAGCATGGTGCCGACGATGTAGGGGATGACTCCCTGGATCTTGAACTGCCGACGACTGGCGTACGAATGGGCTCGAGTGCCCCAGCCGGAGTCGTGGGCCATCCGAAAGAAGCCCCAGACACGGATTGGGGTGAGCAGGAACGTCTGCAGTACCACGAAGACGGGCAAGAACAGCCAGTCCTCGGGCTGGCGGCGCAGGTGAGGCAGGTTGCGAATTGCAACCGAAGCCATCACGCCGAACAGCACCAGCATGGCCTGGAGCCAGATTGGGCCGAGCATGTACGACTCAGGCTCGACCACGTGCAGCTTCCACACCAGGTTGACGAGAGTCCCGATCCAGAAGAACGGGATGATCACGTCGCAGACGAACACGAACGCCAGGAATGGCGTGTTGCGGACCATGAACGGCAGCATCCGCATGGTGTTGTACTGACTGCCCTTGGCCCACCGGTACTGCTGACGGATGTAGCGAACCCAGGTGGTCGGCGAGTCGGTCCACACCCTGGCCGTGCGCTGGTAGACGGTCTGGTAACCGTCCTTGAGCGCGTAGTTAGTGAGAGTGCGATCGTCCGACACCTCGAGGTGAACGCCAAGGAACTGCTCGTGCAGGAACCTGGTGGTGTTGCTCTGGATGATGGTGCGCCGAAAGGCAATGGTTCGCCCCGGCAAACATCCGACTGATCCCCGAGTCGACAGCGCCGGCATCGAGAAGGTTGTGCGGATGTCCTCCATCCAGTCGGCGAAGCGCGTCAGGACGTGGCGGCTGGCATCGTAGATGCGCTGGTGAGTGGTGACTCCACCCACCGAAGGATCGGCAAAGGGCTTGATCAGCTCCTTGAGAGTGTCAGCCTCCCAGATCGTGTCGGAGTCCACCAGAACGACCAGGTCGCTTGTGGTGTTGTTAACGCCGATGATGGTGGAGTACCGCTTGCCGGGGCGCTCGGTGAAAATCCACTGAACGCTTTCGTCTTCACACACCTGCTCGATGCGACGATTCACGGGCCCGTTGATCACGACCACTAGCTCATCCGGCTGGTTGGCCAGAATCGACCTGAGGACGCGACGGAACAGCTCCGGCTCTTCGTCGACAATTGGTACCACTACTGCGGCACCGGCATCGTAGTCCTCGACGACAGGCCTGTAGCGTCTGGCGACTATCGCCTTGATGGCCCAAAAGATCCAGACGAAGATGAAGAACACCGCGAAATAGTGCCATCTTTCAGTCAGCACCGTATCGCGGACTTGCAACAAAAAGGTATACATACACCCTGCCTGTGTGTTGTTTGACAATTTTTTAAGTTACGTCTTTATCCCTTGGAGAAGGGAATAAATAATATTAATTATTATTTAATGAAGTGTCAATGTGAAATAACAGATTTAAAATAGCTTTTGGCACAGACTACTTGCGTATCTTGAATTATCACCAAAAAACTGTATTATATGTGCCAAGGCGAGCGGGAGCTCGTTTTAATTTTGTTCTTCTACAGACGGAGTTGTCATGCGACAACGTTTTCGCAGTGAAGTTGGGTTCACGCTGATTGAGCTGCTGGTGGTAGCCCTGATCTTATGCATTCTCGCAGCAATCGCTCTCCCGACCATCCTGAACCAGCAGGACAAAGACAAGGAGGCCAAGGCTGCAGCTGCCGCGAAGAAGAAGGCGGCCGAGCGCAAGCAGATGAAGCTCAACGGCGTCGAGTCGTTCAAACGCCACAAGCGGGTGGTGGTGATTCAGCTCGACGGGTCCGGCACCGTGCCTTCGGCGCGGTACTTCTACCGCGTCTGTGGTAGCCGGGGAGTGAGCAGCGTCACGCCGATTGTGACCGGTGCCGAACCGACTACGACTCATGTGGTCGTGATGTGCCAGCGCAACTGAAGACGACGGCCCGGAGGCTTTTACTTCCGGGCCGTTAAGGTTTTTATGCTAAAATAAATTATGGAAAGCGTAATTATTTTAGATTTTGGCTCCCAATACACGCAGCTGATTACCTGCGGAGGGAATATCATACAAGGCGCACACCAGTTCGATAAGCGAGTAGTGGTCTTTGCCGACGCGTAGTAGCGAGCAAATATTATTGTTTTCGCAGAATCTTCTCTATGGCCTTACCTTTGGCCAGCTCGTCGACCACTTTGTCCATGTAGCGGATCTCTTGCATTAAGGGGTCTTCAATCTCTTCGACCCGAACGCCGCAGATAACACCGGTAATAAGTTTGCGGTTTGGATTGAGTTTTGGGGCCTGGTCAAAGAAATCTTTCAGGCTGGTTTGGTTTTTGCACTGAGACTCAAGCTGATCCTGGCGGTAGCCGGTTAGCCAGCACAAAACCTCATCGAGCTCGGCCTTGGTGCGGTTTTTCTTTTCGACCTTCTGGACATAAAGAGGGTAGATACGACCAATGCTCATGTTATAGACGCGCTCGTTGCTCATGAGGCCTTCTTCTCCTTGTTAAGCTGGATGGCCTGCTGGGTGAGTGCGGTGATGGCGGTTGCGTCAACTGGATCGCCATCATGAAATTCAATGGCTCGTTCGGTCTTGCTCATTAAACGAGCGTTAAACAGTTTTTTGGGGTCGTCGATCTGAGCACCTTGAGAGAAGACCAACTTGAGGTCGTTCTTAAAGGTCTCAACCCGACAAAGAATGCCGTTATATGACCAGACCGGAAGGCCTTCGGGGCGAGTTGGCATCTTCCACTTAATCTCTTCTACGATATCGGGGTCAGCCGCAAGTACCGCAGCGCGTATCTGAGCGATGGTCTGGCCCTTCCAGCCACCGTAGTTTTTGATAATGTCGTCGATTTGTTGTGAGGCAGATTTTTCGTTCATATAACTATAGTACATGTTTTTATAAGCGAACGTTCTTTTTGGTTGCATAAAACAGAGGATGACTTAAACTTAAAGCAAAGCATAAGCGATAAAGAGGCGAATCGACATATGGCAGCACGCTTGCCTAATCCTGGACAAGATGCAGGTTTGTGGGGAGACATCCTGAATGACTTCTTAACGCAAATACACAACAACGACGGAACACTTAAAGATGGTGTAGTTGCTAAGACTAAACTAAGCAGTAGCGTACAGTCTTCGCTCGACAACGCCGACGCAGCCGTAGCAGGTTCGGTTCCGGATGCAACGAGCGGCACCAAGGGAAAACTACGCTTAACCGGTGACCTTGGTGGTACAGCAGATAGCCCAACCGTGCCTGGATTAGTTGGTAAGGCATCCACTTCTCATCAGTCAACTCATCAAGCTGGTGGGGCCGATCCACTGAGTGGCAACCTCGACGCTAATGCGCGCCTCGCCGTCAGCAAGGCCGGCACATCGGTTGGCACTCGCCGTAAGCTGAATCTGATTGAAGGCACGAATGTAACCATTACAGCTACCGATGATAACGCCGGTGAAAAGGTTGATATTACTATTAACGCAGCGGATAGTGGCAGTGCCGACGTGGGTCAGGTCAAAGCACTGTCCACTAAAACCGCAAACTACACGCTTACAGATAGCGATGAGGTTATCCTGGCCGATGCTACCAGTGGTGCGTTTACGGTGACGCTACCAACCGCGGTGGGTCGTACGAAGCGAAAGTTTGTGATTAAGCGGGTTAATAGCGGAAGTAACGCGGTGACCGTCCAGGCACAAGGCGGTCAGACCATCGACGGAGGCAATACAGCCAGTCTTTCAACCCAGTATACTTCGGTTACCGTGGTGTCTGACGGGACAAATTGGCTGATAATCTAAGTTAATTGAGGAGGCAATATGACATTCATACCACCAGTAGATCCCAGTAATACCGTAACCCCTACCATAGAGGTTGGCCAGCCCGAAGTGCGCGAGTTTGAGCACTTTTGTACCGTTGAAACTAGGTTGCCAGCCGCCGCCCGAACCACCAGTCCTGCTCAACAGGTACTCAGGCAAAAGTGGGGCGGCGCTGCCTGGGTTTTTATTCGCATCACAGCGAGTCCGAACAATACCGAGACCATTACACCGAAGCTCAGCTTAGTTGATGGTTTTGGTGGGACTACGTTGGTGCACAACTTCCCGGCGATAACTGCTAACGCAATTACCACCCCGGTAACGCTAGCGTACGGTATTTGGCCCGGGGCTAGCACCAAGCCAAACGATGCTTCATCGAATTTAGTTGAGCTACTCAACTTTGTGCTACCAGGCTCATTTGCGCTTGACTTTACCCATTCTGGCTCAAGCAGCTGGACCTATGGCGTTGAAGTTCACTATAACTTGGAGAGTTAAATGCTGAGTGGCCAACTGCCAACTTCAATCCCCGGTCAGCGTTACATTCCAAATCACGGACTGAGCGCCGCCCAAATACAAACGCTTCGTTCGGTGGCTATACCAACAATGCCAACCGAATACTGGGTTGACCCGAGCAGTATTAATGGAACTGCGAGCGACAGCAATGCCGGTACCAAAACATCACCATTTTTAACCGTCAATAAAGCCATTAAAACTGCGACTAGCAGTAACATAATCATCCGTTTAATGCCGTGTCGACAGACACTGGCTCTTACCAATACAATAGCCGGTACGGCCCTTACACTCACCAGTCGTTCGGTTCGCTCCGATGGTGAGAGTCAGCGTCTCTGCGCCGTCGTGCGCGTCAAGCCAACCGATGGCAGCAGAGTTGAGGTGGTTATTTTTCGTAATTTAACGATAGCCGAACTGCACGAGGGCGATCCTGCTGACATGGTCAGCCTTGCAGCAACCATCAGTAACAACAGTAGCTTGGTGACTGCTACAGCTGGCAGTGGTACTATTAGCACGACCACGCTACCAACCCTGACCGCCCCATACACAATGGGGCAGACCACGTTGAGCTGTGACACCGCCGGGATGCCGACGAGTGGAACCGTTTTTTTGGGCTGGGATGGACTGCCCTTATCTTATACTGGCAAAACAAGCACCAGTTTAACCGGTGTATCTCTTATGAATGGAGTCACCTCGACCTCTGGCCAGGTTATTGCTGCCGGCACATATTTGCCAACTTTACTTGGGGCGGGGGTTGGCCCGGTTATGCCCTTACCACTGTTGAGCTACGATCTTAACCTACGATCCAACCTTGACGCTGCACTGGCAGGTCGCACAAGAGTTGCAACCATTATGCCTGCGACTGGCGAAAGGGATAATATCGAAATTTCAATAGTGACTGGGTCACTTAATTATTTACGCTGGATGAACTTTCGTATTACTCGCGCCAACCACGATACCTCGACCAACGCAGCTAATGGCGGTATGGATGTGCAATTTATCGGCCTTAAGGGTCGCATAGGTGCAGTTATTAGCGGCAAAAGAACCAACGGCTTTACGGTAGCATGTTGCTCGCTCGCAAACGGACGAGGTTACGGCAATCGGGCAATAGCTATTAATGCCACCACCGGCGCTAGTGCTAACCCATTACTCGCCCTCAATAAGCGTTTTCGGATTGTACATAATGTAGTTGAAAACTTTGAAGGCGATGCCTTCTTTTGTGCTGCTTACGGCGTCAACAATCGCTGGGAATATAATGAGGCGCGCGGTCTACGGCGAGACCAAACCGATGTTGGCAATAGCAATAATCATGTCGATAACTTTCAAATTGGTGGTACTACCGATTTGGGGTTCGTCGGTAATTATGCACATAACAGCGAAGGGATTGGCGGAGGATTGCTTGCCTCAAACTATGCACCCTTCCATCACCCCGTCATTGAAAACAATATATTCTCCAACATCGGAAACAACCATGCGCAGGTATGGGGGATGATTGGTGGCTATTGGCGGAATAACAGCCAAGCAAGGCGGGCGAATGGCACCAGCGGTGCACCGTCTGGGCCAAACGTTGACTGGGTGTACGATACGTCGTATAGCCTCGGTTTTTCTCCAAGCGGCATGGCTCTTAGTATGGACTGGGTGGCATTTGGCGCCGGCACAAGCCTGGGTGGTCAGGGAGTCATTGGTGTTGTATTTATTAATAACGCTGCTGATAAAATTGTGCAACAACAATCACCTTCAGCGCCGGCGTACGCCTTAAAAGGATACAACAAATACAGGACCGCTACCGGTGGATACAGCGCAGGATCAACCGATCAGGTAGTTGTCAACCTCAACTACTACAATGATACAGCCGGCGTAGATGATCTTCGCCCAGCGGCTGGCAGTACATTATTGAGTAGCGGGTTTGGGGGGATGTTGCCAAAAAGGGACATTCTTGGCTATCCGCGGTCAATCAGCACGCCAAGTATAGGAGCATACGAAAACGCTGCAGCGTAACCTCTCTTGCTAAAATCGTAGTATAGTGCAGCCATTGCCTTGGGGATACTTCAGGCGGGCCGCAAATCACAAACACTTTGACCTTGGTAAAGCCATATTGTACTATTGCACAAAAGTAAGGGGTTACTGTTATGGCACAAGCACGAACGACCGAGATCACAATTCCAGCCTATTTGCGATTTTCGAAGGTCATTGTCTGGCTGATGTACTTTTGGGTGTGGTTTGGAATTTTTGTATTAACCCTTAGAGTCTTCTTGTTGGTCTTTTCAGCCAATATGACGGTTGGTTTTGCTCGTTTTATTATGCAAACTTCAACCGAGTATCTACAGCCGTTCCGTGGCTTATTTACCGGACACGATATTGGCGCAACCGGCTACCTGGACGTCTCGGCATTGTTTGCCATCATTATTTATCTGTTCTTGGCTTGGGGTTTTCACGCGTTGATCGACTACGTTCAGTACAAGATCGACCAAAATCGCGAAGAACAAGAGCGCGCTCAAGCTTAAGTTGTAAAAAGCCTTGGTAAAGGCGTATAGTGAACGTATGAAGAAGTGGACTGTTATCGCCATCCTTGCCGTCGCCCAGTTTGTGATGATTCTGGACGGCACGGTGATGAATGTGTCGATTTCGACGGTGGCCAAAGATCTGGGAACCAACATTACCGGCATGCAGACCGCCATCACGCTGTTTGCCCTGACCATGGCGGCCTTTATGTTGACTGGTGGAAAGCTGGGCGACATCTGGGGGCGCAAAAAAGCCTTTACCATCGGTGCGGTTGTCTACGGCTGTGGCTCACTGATTACCGCAGTGGCGCCTTCGCTGGGTGTGCTGCTGTTTGGCTGGTCACTGGTTGAAGGGCTGGGTGCGGTTCTAGTTATCCCGGCAATTGCTTCGCTGGCGGCGGCCAACTATACCGGCAAGGACCGGGTAGCGGCGTTTTCGTTAATTGGCGCATCAACCGGTTTGGCCGCAGCGGTTGGGCCAATTATCGGCGGATTTATGACAACCTATCTGTCGTGGCGATACGTCTTTGCCGCCGAATCGCTGATTATGGTCGTCGTGCTGCTCGTCAGCGGTAAGATTGCCGATGCCAAGCTCAGCAAGAAGGCACACCTCGATATCCCAAGTGTTCTGCTATCGGCAACTGGCATGACGCTGCTAGTTTTTGGCGCTCTGCAAAGCCGATCTTGGGGATGGATCCAGCCGCTGGGAGCCCCTCAGTGGAACGGACAGGACATTACGCCACTGGGTATTTCGCTGGTCGCTTATTTGATATTGCTCGGGGTACTGGTTCTTAAACTGTTCTACAGCCGTCAGGTGAGTCTTGAACAGGCCGGCAAGGAGCCGCTCCTTAAGGTGTCGATGCTCAAGATTAACGTACTCCGCAGCGGCCTGACCGTGTTGACCGTACAGTACTTTACGGTCGCTTCAATCTTCTTTATTGTTCCGGTTTATCTGCAAACCATCCTGGGCTACGATGCGCTGCAGACCGGGCTCAAGCTCATCCCGCTGTCCGTCGGACTGCTCATCTTTACCCTGGTTGGTTCACGCCGTAGTGCGGTCATGCCGCCGCGGCGCATTGTGCGAGCCGGGCAGCTGGCGATGGCATTTGGTGCTCTGCTGATTCTTGGATCGATCAACCTTGAGCTGAAAGGGACCATGTTCTGGTTTGGCATGTTCGGCCTGGGGGCCGGCTTTGGATTGCTGGCCTCGCAGCTAGGTAACGTCACCATGTCAGCAGTCGATAAGGCCGATACCGGTCAAGTTGGTGGTCTGCAGGGAACCTTTCAAAATCTCGGTCAGTCGTTTGGTACGGCGGTGGCCGGCTCAATCTTTATCCTCACCTTAACCTCTGGCTTTACTGGAGCGATTCAGGGCAGTCAGGACTTAAGCGATCAAGCTAAAACCGCCATCACCCAGCAGGCTCAAAGTGGCGTGGGGATTGTGTCACAACAGCAGGCCGAACAGTATGTACTGAATCAAGGCGGCTCGCAGGCTACGGCTCAGCAGGTCTCTGATATCTACGTCACCACGCAGCTAGAGTCCCTCCGCACTACGCTCGCAATCATCTTCTTTGCCTTGCTGTTGTCGCTGATACTGTCGGCCAACCTGCCGTCAAAAATGCCAAAGCTGAGCTAAAAACTGGCCACCGGCGCGACGCCGTTATACACTAGACACATAATGACGGAGGGTGCACATGCGAGGACCAATTGACTACATTGTGGTCGGCTTTGAGGGTAACAAATTTGACGGCAGCATTTTACAGGCAATCGGCGAAGCTATCGATGATGGGGTGATTGCACTGGTGAACTTGCTGGTAGTCAGCCGCGATGGTGACGACAACGTGACGGTTATCGACGTCGCCGACCTAGAGGGTGAGGCAGCAGCTTTCGTAGAGCAGTACAAGCCATCGGCCGAGCTTGACCAAGAGGATGTTGACGAGGTTGCTGATCTGATTGAAAAGAACAGTACCGCCGGGCTACTGGTGATTGAGCAACTGTGGGCCAAGCCACTCAAAGCCGCTCTGTTAAAAGCCGATGGCGTTCTGCTAGCCGAAGGGCGTATTCACCCCGAAGCTGCCGCTGAATTAGAAAAGAAGGGAGAATAATCATGCCAGGATTACTACGCGGAGTCGCTCGCACCGCCGTTATTTCGGGAACCGCAACTGCGGTATCAAATCGAGTCAGTCGTCGCCAGGCCCAACGCTGGGCGGAGCAGGGTCAAAGCCAGCCGGGATATCTGGAGCCAGCTCAAGCTGCCGCCCCAGCACCGGCCGACAATACCACCGAGCAGCTACAACAGCTAGCCGCACTTAAGGATCAAGGCATTCTGACCGAAGAGGAGTTTACCGCCAAAAAGAAGCAGTTGCTCGGTATTTAGCCTTAGTCTGATTTCTGGCCTTTACGTTGTTGCCGGATATACTGGCGGCGACGGAGGTTAAACGACAAAAAGGTCGTGATGATACCAACGCCACTTAAGATATAAAAGGTGGTGAACAGCTTGCCGATATCGGTTTTGGGCGTAAAGTCACCGTACCCAACGGTAGCTAACGTCACCACGCTAAAGTAGTACGAATCAAGCCATTTCCAGCCCTCAACATAATGGTAAAAGACGGTACCAAGTGCTAGCATGCCGGCTGCCAGTGCCAACAAAAAGCGGTAGATATGACGATCAAAAGTTTCCATAACCACCATTATACGTGGTTGGCCTGATATGCGATAATATTCAATAACAACACGAGGAGTGAACCATGAGCGCGATAAAGACCGATCCATATATTTTCTTTCAGGGCCAAGCCAAGCAGGCGCTAGAGTTTTATCAATCGGTGTTTGGTGGCGAAATTAGCACCATGACCTACAGTGACCTTAAGGCCGACCTGCCAGAGGGGCTCGAAGAGGGCGCACTGATGCATGGTTTTCTTGATGGCGAGGTGCGACTGATGGTCAGCGACACCGCCGAGGCCAGCCCAGAGGCTAAAAAGGTTACCATTTGTCTGTCAGGCGATGAAGGGGAGCGGCTCACCAAAATCTTTAATGATCTTAGTGAAGGCGTTGAGGTGCAGTACCCGCTCAAGAAAGAGGCCTGGGGCGATACCTTTGGGAGCTTTACCGACAAGTACGGCGTTGAATGGATGATGAATATTAGCCACCAATAGCCACAAAAGCACTGTTCCTTATTCAAAAAAACTGCTAAGCTAATAGTGCTTATGTTTATTTAGTGAGGTTGAGATTATTCAATATAGGCTAAAAAATAGCTCACTGCGAGCAGTAGTGGCATTTGCCGTGGCTATGGGTCTGGCGGTGACTCCGCAAGCCGCTTTTGCCACACCCGACCCATACCTGACCGGCGGCTCACCGGTTACAGGCTATAGTGGGGTAGCCACCGCAATTACCGACCTTCAGCTTACCGGAACCGGTAATCCAACCGTGCCGGTTAAACTACGTGTCACCAGCGGGTCGCTTTCGATGACTACAACGACCGGCCTTACCTTTACCGGTGGGAGCACCGGTTCGACCCTGCAGTTTAGCGGCAGCCTGACCAACGTCAATGCCGCCCTGGCTACCCTGCGGTATACCCGCTCTGGGACCGGGACCGACACTCTTGAGGCCAGCCTGGTGCAGCCGGGCGAGGTGTTCTTTGACGGGAGCGGCCACCTGTACGAGTATGTTTCGTATACGGCTACCTGGTCGGCTGCCAACACCAACGCGCAAACACGAACCAAGTATGGTGCGACCGGCTACCTGACCACCATCGCTTCGCAGGCCGAAAATGACTTTGTAGCCGCCAGGCTATCGAATGCTGGCTGGATGGGCGCAAGCGATGCGGCATCCGAGGGCGACTGGAAGTGGGTAACCGGTCCCGAAAGCGGCACCTCGTTCTGGTCGGGCAATTCCAGCGGCAGCACGGTTGGCGGGCGCTATGCCAACTGGGGCACCGGTGAGCCAAACGACGCTGGCAGTAATGAAGACTGCGCCCAGTTTTTGACCGGTGGTACCGGCAAGTGGAACGACCTGCCATGCAGTGTAACCACCCTGCCGGGCTATGTGGTTGAATATGGCAGTCCCAGCTCCCCAATCGATATTTCAACCCAAAACGTGGCAATCACCACCCTGGCAGCCAACTCGACTCCGAATGCGCCAACCACACTGGGTCCAACCGGATATGTTAACGGAAGCTGGAGCGGTGATAGCACGCCAACCCTGTCTTTTTCGGCTAGTGATCCAGATAGCGGCACCCAAGTTCGGTATCGCGTACAAATTGACGATACGGCTGATTTTTCAAGCCCGGTGGTTGACTATACATCGGGGCTCGCCGCTCAAGGGAGCCGAAGCTTTACCATCGGTCAAGCCGCTGGCACTGGATCATATAGCGTTGGGTCGGGCAGCCAAGAGCTGTCCGGAGGGTCATATTACTGGCGCGTCAAAACCATTGACGACCAAGCGGCCGAGTCCAGCTATACCACCGCCAACAGCGGCTCTGTCGGTTTTCGTATCGATACGACCGCCCCAACCGCTCCGTCCAACCTTGTTGTTGATTCCCAGACGACCGACAACACCCCCACCATTACCTGGAGCGGCTCAAGCGATAGCGGAGTTGGTCTGAGCGCCACTCCCTATACCATTCAGTGGTCTCAAGACGCCAGCTTTAGTAGTTACCAGGCCGCCACTAGTAGCGGTACGAGCTACACTATTTTGGCCGGAAGCTCTTTAACCGACGGTGTGTGGTATTTCCGGGTGCGAGCCGAAGATACACTAGGCAATGGCTCGGTCTACTCGGCGACCGCCAGTACCACTGTCGACACCACCGCACCCACTCAGCCCGCAAACCTTGTAGCCACCTCGGCCCGTAACGACGCCACTCCAACTTGGATCTGGACCGCTAGTAGCGATAGTGGGGTGGGGCTACAGCTACTTTTCCCATACTTAATTGAATGGTCGCAGTCAGCCGACTTTAGCGGTGCCGTGTATAGCAGTTTAGCGACAGACCCCAGTTACACTCACACCTCTAGCCTTGCCGATGGCACTTGGTATGCACGAGTTCGCGCCTATGACGCCCTTAGTAACCAAAGTGAGTACTCCGAGATAGCATCAATTACTATCGATACCTACGTAGCCCCTCAGTCAACGCCCCCAACTGCCGTAACTCGCAAAATTGTGATTGCGCCAGCGATAGAAAAAACACCGGCTCAAGAGATCGCTATTACGCCGCCCGAAGCAGCTGAGATAATTTACTTGAACGTTTTTCAAGAATACCTCAATGGCAGCGGCAAGCCGCTAACCCTGCAGCAAGGGCAGGTTATCTACTTTACCCACAAAGCCGAAGATCACACCGCTACCGTTAAAGAAATTGGCAGCGATTACGTGATCGTCACCATTGCCTCGACCCCAACCGACGTGCGTGTAGCACTGGGCCAGACCGCCCTCCATGATGTTGATGGAGACGGCAAAAATGATGTCAGCATCACCTTTGCTTCAATATCAAACGGGCAGGCTAATCTGATCTTTAAGCAGCTCGGCGACGAAGCAAAAGCTGCGACTCAGCCAGCCTCCACCACCCAGCGCCAATTTCAATTATGGTGGGTGGTTGCACTAGTAATGATTTTGATATTCGCAGCGGCAAGTAGACGCCGTCACAAGGATAATTCCGAGGCTCGTTAGATCTTACTAAAAACTGACCCTTATCAGGCCATAAAATTGACAAAAATGCTAAAAAAGAGTAAGTTTTTGGCTATGCGATCCATGTCGCAGCACATCATCTCCCGCCCCCGAGTCATGGGGGGCCTGATGGCCCTGCTGGCCATCGCCCTGGCGCTCATCATCGGCCAGGCCGCCGTCATCGGCAACACCCCGGTCGTGGTCCTGGTCGTCTCGACGATCATTGCCACCGCCATCGTCTCGCTGTTCATCGTCGAGACCAACCTGATGACGAAGTTCGTGACCTCGATCCTCTGCGGCCTGCTGATCACCCTGCTCGTCGACGTCGCCATCGCCGGCGCCGTGACGGCCACGACCACGGAGGTCGGGCTGCTGGCCCTGATCGGGGTCGCCACCGCGGCCTTCACGGTCGGCAACCACTCGAAGATCCGCGACTGGATGGCGAAGGCGATCGGCCACCTGGGCCAGACGCCGATGCACAGCATCAAGAGCTCGCGCGGCAAGATCGTCGTGATCGAGTCGACCGGCAGCCACCGTCACCACGCCCCGACGGTCACCGGTTCGCAGCACCGCATCGCGGCTTAGCCGCGACACACGGCCCCGTCAGTTTGCCACTTCGGCTTGCTGGCGGGGCCGCTCCGCTTTTTAAGCCATTATTCGCTATACTAGACCTATGATATATGTAGCACTACTTCGCGGCATCAACGTTGGCGGTAACAATAGGGTTGAGATGGCTAAACTCAAACTGAGCTTTGAGTCTCTTGGCTATAAGAAGGTTACAACCTACATCAATTCCGGCAACATTATTTTTGAAGCCGGTTCTAACAACCAGCACAAGCTAGCGCAACAGATTGAAGAGGCGATTAAAAAGGACTTTGGGCTAACTATCCCAGTGGTGATTCGTTCTCTCGATCAGATTCAAGCTACCTGCAAAGCTATCCCAGATACCTGGGTGAACGACGGGACAACCATGAAATGCGATGTCATGTTTTTGTGGGAGGAGGTCGATTCGCCGGCAGCCGTCGAGCAGGTGAGGCTCAAAAAAGAGCTAGCCGACATCAAGTATGTGCCGGGTGCAGTGATCTGGCGGATCGACAGGGAGAACATTACTCGTGGTGGTGTTGATAAGCTGATTGGCAGCGCGATTTATAAAAAGATTACGATTCGTAACTGCAACACCGTCCGGAAGCTCAAGGGCTTGATGGAGACGGCCGCATCATAACTATTAGCGAACTATTGACAAAACGTAAGTAGTATGCTATTATTGTGATTATCATCTTTCATAGGCCTAACCTGTTGAGGTGAGTAAAAAGCACCTACAAACCTGAGGAGCAAATTTTGCGGACACTTTACTTGAGTGCTGCGCCATCTGGCGTGGTGGCGCTTGTATCCGCTGACAGCTACCGGCGGATAGCCAAGAACTCGGTCTTCGGCCCAGGGAACGTCATCCCTCATGAGTCGTACCTACTCTTTACGGAGAGCGGGGAAGAGCGTTGGGCCTTTGGCTCCCACAAGGAGCTTGAACTGATTCGGCACTATAACGCCGTTCACGAAGTCGCATTCGGGGTCCCATGTACTGGCGACCAAATTGAGACGGCGGCCACCACCCACTGGAAACAGGGTGTTGCCATACTGGGCCCGACGTTCTTCACTTTGGTGAGCCTATACAGTAACCAGCTTGCCGAAGAGCGACTGCGAAGAGGCCCGGAAAGGTAGCGATGCACCCATCAGCTAATCGGCTACCTGACGCCCCTGGCAGAGGTGATCGTCCAAGAAGCGGTGAGGAGAATGCAACAGCAAGAACGAGAAGGGGTGTAACGAGTAAGCTCGGCCTATCATTGGGCCGAGCTTTTGCTATTTCTTAAGTCGTTGATTAAACTTTTCGCGCAGCTTTTGCAGTTTAGGATTGATGACCACCTGACAGTAGGCCGCTTGAGGGTTTTTATTGAAGTAATCCTGGTGCTCCGCCTCTGCTGGGTAAAAGTACTCAAGCGGCTTCACCTGGGTGACAATTGGATCCGACCACAATGATTGCACCGCTTGTACCGACGCCTCAACGATCTGTCTCTGTTCATCATCCCCATAAAAGATGGCTGAACGGTATTGCGTGCCGACGTCGGCGCCCTGTCGGTTGAGCGTGGTTGGATTATGGAGTGCCCAAAAAATGTCCAGGATGTCGCTTAGTGAAATAATCGCTGGGTTAAAAGTAACCTCGACCGCTTCGGCGTGACCGGTCTCTCCACTGGCAACCTGGTAGTAGGTCGGGTTGAGCGTTTGTCCGCCGGTGTACCCACTCACCACCTTGGTAACGCCTTCGATTTGACGGAACGCTGCGTCGAGACACCAAAAGCATCCCCCTGCTACAACGATTGATTCGGTCGACTGAGTCATACCCCTATTGTATCACCAGGTTAATCTTGCACTCGATGGTAATGATGATGCCGCCCCAGCCATAAACCCAGCACCAACCAAAAGACCGTTGCAACAGTGGCGGTAATTAGCGCAAACCACGACCCAAGCTCGTAAATAACAATGGCGGCCCCGGCTGTAATAATGCCGCCGCCCATAAACGGCTCAAACACCAGCTGCTTGTACGAAAATCCCTCTCTGGCATGCGTCTTGTTTGAAGGGTCGGCTAGGCGGTTCATGAGCAAGCCGGTTGCGGTCATACCCATCGACTGACCGGTGTTGGTTATGCCGTTTTCAAACCAATGCACTGGGAACATCCGCGGCCCAAGCACCAATAAGCAGCCAAGAATCCAGACGATACCGGCAACCCCGAGCACGATAAAAATGGCCAGATTTTCTTGGATTGCCTGCAGCGAAATGGTCGCGACGGCGCTGGCAATCAACACGTCTAGAGCGATGGCGCTAAAAATCTCGGCGGTGCGTCGCTGTACCAGTGTCTGACGTTTTATACGCCGCAGAAATAGCTGCACCAACAAGCCGCCAATCATTGCCAGCGGAAAGAGCGGCAGGTAGGTAAAGAAACGTAAATCGGTAAGGTCACCAACTAGAAAGTTTTCGGCTAGGATTAGTCCCTGCAGTATCAACCAGCCCAAGCCAATCGCTACCGCAAAAGCAATCAGATTAGTACCGATAGCCAGCGGCTGAGAGTTGGCACGCCGGCTGAGTGCTGTAAGGCTGTAACCGTTGCGAATCAACTGACGGCGCTGATGGCGCCAGTCTTCGGCCGTAGACAGATAGCCACTGCGCCGATGATGCCAGTTAATTAAAATAATGCCCGTGACGATCGACACCAGCAGGCTGAGGGTAGCGAGCGCCAACGCGATATCGGCACCCTGCGGCCAGCCGAACTGTGCATAGGTTGGCGCGAGACCTGAAGCGCTCCCATGGCCACCCTCGAACCCTAGCTCAATTAATCCTCCAGCCAAAGGGTTGGCACCAAACAGCGGCGTTAAAATAAGCATGGTCAAGCCAATGCCGACCACATACTGGCCCCAAGCCAAGGTGTTACCAAAGGCAATCATCGGCGCACCTTGACGCCATATCTCTTTAGTGCTGGGTATCATTTTTCCTAAAAACAGCCCAGCAAACACCACTGTAATGAGGTATTTGGGTAGCTGCTGCCAATAATCGGTCACCTCGGCTGGCAGCGTGCCAAGCAGCTGAGGCCCCAAAATCAAACCAGCAAAACCGGCTATGAGCGAGCTGGGTATGAAAAACTTTTGGAGCGTCATCGAGCTGCGTTTTACAAAACGAGCAGCAAGAATAAGCAGCGCTAAAATAATAAGACTATCAAACAGTGGTGGCATAGTTTGAGTATAAAGGATAAGCGCTTTGCCGACCAAAACTCAATGCGCCCCCTTGCAGGGGCGCAAGAGGGCGATGATGTGGCGGCGCTACGCCGCGGCGGCGGATGCGGCCGAAGTAGGCAGCGAGACCTGTGGATTCCAGGGAAACCTGAGGCTCGCTTGGAGCACCTGCTCGACAAAAGCGAGGCCTTCCATGAGCTTGCCAACCTCCTCAATCGTCAGAGAGCGACGCTCACCATCCGGGTGGACAGCATAGACGCACAGATCGTGCGGATCTACACCTTCGCCGACCTGACGCTGGATCGGACCGTGCAGCTTGTGCGCCTCATTTGCGGGCGCAGAGGCGATTGGCCAGGCGGTGTCATCCGGACCGCCAACCCGCAACTCGTAGATGATACCTTGAGACATTGTGGTGCCCCCTTAGGGCTGGGTAGGTGCAAAACTGCTTTTACTTAACCACGGCGGGGGGATAGAAGCAATGCTAAAAATAAAAGCCCCCGCAGGCGAGGACTTTTATAGGTGCTCACCGAGCACGTACTTGAACAAAATAGTACTTGGTGAACACTTTTACGGTAACACGCCTGTGCTTAGATACGCAACCGTTTTTTAGGAAGTTTTTAGGCTGGTTAAGCTTATGGTACGATATCGGTATGGCCACTCCTGTTCGACCGTTAAAAATTCATGAGGTATCGGCGCTGCATCGGCTGTTTTTAGGTGCGATTGATGGCAGCTTTGCCTATATTGATGCGCCATACCGACAAAAAATTGTACGCGACAACAACAAGCTGCGGCTTGCTATTGCCTGTCTACACCCAAAACGGTTAATACTTGTAACCGAAGCAGAGGGTGAACTAACCGGCTACGCGATTGGCGCGGTTGATAATGGCCAAGCAAACCTGTACTGGCTCTATGTAGCCCCAGAGCATCGAGGTTCTCAAATCGGGATAGAACTACTCGGTCAGTTCGAAACAGCCAGTCACAGTTTAGGTGCGCGGCGAGTTGGCCTATCAACCTACGACCACCAGAATTATTACTCTAAACTGGGCTACGCGATCTCCACACACGAGCAGCTACATGGCAAGCCGATGAAAATTATGGTAAAGGACATCCACTAAGGTGACACAAAAGACCACTGCCAAAAAACCGACCAAGCGAACCAAGCGCTTACTCATCCTACTCATAGTATTACTGGTAGCTTTGGGCGTCTATCAGTACTTTACGACACCAGCCGAGCTAGTGTCGCTGCCAACCGGCCCGCAATCGCTGGTTAAAAAGCAGCCTCCGAAAGGAGGCAAGATTGTTGCTATTGAATCGGTTGAAACGCTGTCAGCCGAGCAGGTTTTAGCGACATCGCGCCAAAACTATGGCGCTAGCGCACCCCAACCAACCGGAGCGGTCACCAAGGCGGTCATTCAATACACCAGCTACACCCCAGATGGCAAGGAGATAAAGATATATGCTCGAGCCTATATTCCAGCCAACGGCAGCAAATTGACCACGCTGGCGTTTGCACCAGGAACCACCGGTATTGGCGATCAGTGTGCGGCAAGCCTTGAACAGCCAGCAGTCAGCAACTGGGCCAACTATGAATCCCACATGGCGACCTATGCCGGACAGGGTTACGCCACCATCATCACCGACTACGAAGGCATGCGCGATCTTGACCGCATTCATCATTATATGATTGGCGAGCTTGAAGGCCGCGCGGTGATCGATAGCCTACGAGCCCTCCACAACTGGGAGCTAGCCGGAGCCCGACTCAACGACAACGCCATGTTTGTTGGCGGCTTTTCGCAGGGTGGCCACAGTGCCATGTGGGCCGACAAGATTGCTGCCGAGTACGCGCCGGAATACAAGCTTCGTGGTGTGATTGGGTTTGGACCGGTCAGCGACGTAAAGCGAACGCTAGCCGATGTTACTCGCGGCGCGAACATTAACTGGTTCGGCCCGTTTGTACTCACCAGTTACCAAGATTACTACGGTCGAGCCTATGATGTGAGCGCCATGCTGCAGCCAAAGTGGACAACCAACCTGCGTAGCGATGTTACCAGTCACTGCATCGACTCGGTGATTAACTTTTGGGGCCGAAACCCTGCAGCCGTGTACACTCCGGCCCTCCTTGAAGCAATGAGGACCGAAAACTGGAACGCCTTCCCGCAACTCAATAAAGACCTTGAAGCAAACAGCGTTGGCGATCAAAAAACTACTACCGCTAAGCTTATCAACCAGGGAGCGCTCGACAACGTAATTCTGCCGGGCCAGCAGCAGGCGTTTCTGCCGAAGGTCTGCAAAAACAGTCGCGGGCCGGTCAATCTTAAGGTTTATCCAGGAGCGACTCACTACAACGTGATGGTTCAAAGTTTTCGCGACACCACAAACTGGATGAAAGCGATTGTCGACGGCAACCCCCCGGTCACGGGGTGTAGCGCCTAGGCTTAAGCGGCGGCTGAGTTGCGAGCTCGCTTGCGGTCAACGGCCGTCAGGCCACGCTTACGCATACGGATTGACTCGGGAGTTACCTCTAGTAGCTCGTCGTTCTCAATAAAGTCGAGTGCCTCTTCGAGCGACAGCTTCTTGTATGGAGTGAGCTGAGTGGTCATATCGGTACCAGATGCACGAACGTTGGTCAGCTTCTTTTCTTTACAAGCGTTAATCTCCATATCGTCGCTGCGACGATTCAAGCCAATGATCATGCCTTCGTACAGCTTTTCGCCCGGACCAACAAAAGCGGTGCCACGATCTTCGACCACCTTTAGACTATAGGTGACTGCGGTACCGGTTTCGGCCGAAATCAGTACGCCGTTACGCAGCTTTTGCAGCGCTGGGCCGAGTGGGCGGTATTCGAGCAACGAGCTGTTCATAATAACGGTACCCTTGGTAGCGGTTAACAGGACGTTGCGCAGTCCAAGCAGCGCCCGGGTGGGAATGTGAAAAATAATACTGGTCACGCCCTTACTGTTCGGCTCCATCTCTTTTAAGTCAGCCTTACGACGACCCAGCTCACTGGTAACGGCGCCAACATACTCTTCGGGAACCTCAACAATCAGCTCCTCGATAGGCTCAAGCTTCTTGCCATCCTCTTCGCGCAAGACAACCTGTGGACGGCCAACCTCGAACTCATACCCCTCACGACGCAGGGTTTCAATAAGGACAGAAAGATGGAGCTCGCCCCGGCCAGATACTAAAAAGTTGGTGTCGCGCTCTTCAACCCGCAGACTGACATTGGTCTCCAGCTCCTTTTGCAGTCGGGCGCCAATCTGGCGAGAGGTGGTGAACTTACCCTCTTTACCGGCGAACGGGGAGGTGTTTGGTCCTAGGGCAATCTGCAGGGTAGGGGGCTCAATCTCCATGACCGGCAACGCCTCTTGAGCAGCGGCATCGGCTAAGGTCTCGCCAATCTGAGCCTTATCGACTCCGGTGATCTGAGCGATTTCGCCGGCTCCGGCCGATTCAACCTCGACCCGCTGCAGACCCGATGATACAAAGATACGATCGATCTTGGTACCGACCACTCCGCCATCCGCGGTCATCAACGCAATCGCCTGACCACGCTTGGCCACGCCACGCTGAATGCGCCCAATAGCGTACTTACCCTGATAGCTATCCCAAGCTAGCGAGGTCACCAGCATCTGGAAGGGCTGATCAAGCTCAACCTGTGGAGCTGGAAGATGATCGATAATAGCCTGAAAGATTGGCTCCAGGTCGCCCTCATCGGCTTCAGGATTAGCTGGAGCCTCGGTCCAGGCCTTACCGGCTCGGCCAATCGCGTAAAAGATTGGATAGTCCAGCTGGTCGTCGCTAATGGCCAAGTCCAAAAACAGATTACCAATCTCATCCTCAACCTCAGCAATCCGAGCGTCGCGCTTATCAATCTTGTTGATAACGACGATTGGCTTAAGACCAAGCGCCAGCGACTTTTTAAGCACAAACTTGGTTTGTGGCATCGGACCCTCTTGGGCATCAACGATTAAAATGATGCCGTCTGCCATGCCAAGGGTACGTTCAACCTCGCCGCTAAAATCGGCGTGGCCCGGTGTATCAACGATGTTGATCTTGTACCCATCATACTCAACCGCCGTAGTCTTGGCGGAAATGGTGATACCGCGCTCTCGTTCCAGGTCGCCGGAGTCCAAAATGGTGGTTTGCTGCATCTCGGCCTGATTGTCACGGAAGGTCCGCGACTGCTTAAGCAGGCCATCGACCAGGGTTGTCTTACCATGGTCAACGTGAGCCACAATGGCAATGTTTCGAATTGTTTGGGGATCGCGCATGAAAATTCCTGTACAAAAAAATAAATGCAGCTGCAGCTACATCAAATAGTAGACATATCATACCACTTATTCTTGATATAGTCGAGACTCTTTATAGACAGCTATTACGCTTATGCTATTATTAGGGTATGAAGAGCGCGTATGCCACCAAACTGACTCGACTTAATGGAGCGATGGCCGTTTTGCATGCGCTCCAAGCCGGTTTAATTATTGTGCTCAGCGTCGACTTTTTGTTGCCGATAACGGCCAGCTATTTAAGCTTTAATGTAACGACACAGAGTTTAGCACCGGCCAGCAAGCAGCTGTTTGAGGTTTCGCTGCCGCTACTGATCGTGGCGTTTCTAGCGCTTTCAGCCCTCGCCCACACAATCATTGCCACCGTTTACCGCAAAAGATACCTACAAGACCTCGAGAGGGGGATTAACCGAGCGCGCTGGATTGAATACAGCCTGTCGGCCTCGGTCATGATGGTGGCTATCTCACTATTGGTCGGAATTTATGACCTCGCCAGTTTAATCATGATCTTTGGTCTGGTAGCGGTTATGAACCTCCTTGGACTGGTGATGGAAATACACAATCAAACCACCAAAAAGGTCGGCTGGATCAGCTTTATCGTTGGCTGCATCGCTGGCATCATTCCATGGATAGTGGTTGGCCTGTATTTTTGGGCATCCAGCGCCTACGGCGGCGGAGAGATTCCAACCTTTGTGTACTGGATCTACGTCTCAATATTTATCTTCTTTAACTGCTTTGCGCTTAATATGTTTCTGCAATACAAGAAGATCGGCCCATGGCGAAATTATCTTTTTGGCGAGACCGCCTATATTGTCTTGAGTCTGGTCGCCAAGTCGGCGCTGGCCTGGCAGGTTTTTGCGGGAACGCTACGCCCCTAGCAGCACAACATGCATCCGTCGCTTTTATCGACCGAGCAAACCTTAGCTCAGTTCGACTCTAAGCCCGAGGGCTTAACCAACCTGCAAGCCGCTCAAAAGCTGGCGCAGTTTGGTCCGAATGAGCTGCCTCCGCCCAAGGGGACACCGCTGTGGAAGGAGCTCCTTGCGCCGTTCGCCAACCTGTTTGTGGCGGTTTTGCTGGTTGCGATTGTGGTCAGCCTGTTTACCGACCATCTGCTTGATGCTGCGGTGATTGGTGTGGTAATCATTACCAACGCCATGATCGAGTGGTACCAACTGCTTACCTCTAAAAACGTGGTGGCCGCACTCAAACGCTATGATGCGAAAGAGGTACTGGTCCGGCGCGAAGGCAAGGTCACATCACTACCGGTCAACCAGCTAGTCCCCGGTGACATTATTGAGATCAGTGAGGGTGATAAAGTGCCGGCCGACGGGCGTCTGCTACACGTGAGCAGCCTGAGCGTTGATGAATCAAGTCTGACCGGCGAGTCGCTACCAATCGATAAGCAAGTGGGAACGTTGAAGGGCAACCCTAAGATATATGAGCAAACCAATATGGTGTTTAAGGGCACGGCGGTTCACGCTGGGCGCGGCGAGCTCTGCGTCACCGCCACCGGCAGAAACACCGAGTTCGGCAAGATTGCCGATTTAACGATTGAGCCGGACGAAAAACCGTTATTGCAAATTAAAATCGATCAACTAACTAGATGGGTGATCGGGTTTACGGCTGTAACCGGAATAATCACTTTTGGGCTCGGCATCGCTCGCGGCTACAGTCCAGAAGAGATGGTTCGCTTTGTACTGGCACTGTCGGTCTCGTCGGTGCCAGAGGGGCTACCGGTAGCGCTGACCATTGTTTTCTTACTCGGCATACAGCGCATGGCCCAGCAAAAGGCGTTGGTTGGTCGACTGCCAACTATTGAGACACTGGGGATGATTACCGCCATCGTAACCGATAAGACCGGCACTCTTACCAAGAATCAGCTCGGAGTGGCCGAGCATTGGGCGCCACTAGGATTAAATCCATCGCGAGCAGCCGTCCAGACCGTCAGCGGACGTACGCAAGTGGTAGATCCGGTAGATGTGGCGATCGCTGAGCTTGGCAAGAAAGACCCTCGGCTAACCGAGATCGATGATCTGCCATTCAATCAATCCGCTCGGATGAGCGCGGTGTTATGGCGGGGAAAGGCCGGCCAGATAGCTTATGTAAAGGGCGCGCCCGAAGCGATCTTGGGGCGGAGCCGCATTGCTGCCGGCGTTAAAAAACAGGTTCTCGAGCAAATGGAGCTTATGGCGGGTAAGGGGTATCGCGTGATAGCGGTAGCCAGTTTGCCGATTAAGAATAAAGCGGACTTTCACGTTAAGTCGCTCACCGGTCTGCAATTTGAAGGACTGCTGGCTCTGGCTGATGGGGTTCGTCCCGAAGCCCGTCAGGCGGTCTTACAGGCGCAGCATGCCGGGATTAAGGTGATGATGGCCACCGGTGATTACGCCGCCACCGCTACCACCATTGCGCACCAAGTCCATATTAGCGCCAACTCCAGCGAGACCGTCACCGGAAGCGACATCGATAAGATCGAAATATCAAAGCTGTCAGGCTGGCTCAAAAATGTTCGAGTGCTGGCTCGAGTTCTCCCACAAAACAAATACGACGTAGTACAGGCGCTACGCAAGCATGAAATCGTGGCGATGACCGGCGACGGCGTGAACGACGCTCCGGCACTAGTACAGGCCGATGTTGGCGTTGCAATGGGGAGCGGCACCGATGTCGCCAAGTCGGCCAGCGACATGATACTACTGAACGATAGCTTTGCCACCATTATTACCGCTATCCGTGAAGGCCGAACCATGTACGCCAACGTCCGCAAGATGGTGTTTTACCTGTTTTCAACCAACCTAGGCGAGGTGCTAACGATGATTGCAGCCCTGCTATGCGGGCTGCCGCTCCCGATCACCGCCGCCCAGATTCTCTGGATTAACCTGGTTACCGACGGGGCTGTCGTACTACCACTGGGACTGGATCCCGATGAACCGCACCATATGAATCAGCCACCCCGCAAGCCCAACGCGCCCCTGCTTGATACCACCATGATCGTTCGTATTGGTCTAGTTGCCATTGCCGTCGCAGCTTGCGCCATTGGCATGATGCTGTGGTATGGCGAACGAGACCCAGCCAAAGCTCAAACCATGGTCTTTTTAACGATTGTGGTAGCACAGTGGGCTAACGTTTTTAACGCTCGTAGCGAGCGAACCTCGATCTTTCATCGCTGGAAGCAACCAAACCTTAAGTTGTGGCTGGGCCTGGGTGTTGCCGCGGCCTTACAAGCCGGCTTAATGCTTGAACCGTTCCGTAGCTGGTTTGGCCTGGTTGAAATTGGGCTGAGCGATCTAGCGATGCTGGTTATCCCATTTGCCATCATCCTGACAACCGTTGAAATCCACAAGCTGCTTAGCCGTCGCGGTCGGTAATCATTTGGTATGATAAAGGCTAAAGTAAATAAGGAGGCGCCATGAAGTGTCCAGTTGATAACACCGAATTAACCATGTCGGAACGGCAGGGGATTGAGATTGATTACTGCCCGCAGTGTCGCGGCGTCTGGCTTGATCGGGGAGAGCTCGACAAAATTATTGAACGCGGGGGAGCAGCGGCTTCAGCACCAGCTCCGCAGCCACACCACCACGAACCACGCTACGAGGATCACGGCCACCATGGTCACCACAAGCCACACAAGCGCAAGGACAACTGGCTCGGCGAACTGTTCGACTAATTATTCGTTAATGCGAGGAGCGTACAATCAGGTAGATGCTGCCTCAATCTTTTTACCAACAAGATGCGGTGTCGCTAGCTCAAGCCCTCATCGGCTGCAAGCTGGTACATCGTGATGCCGCTGGCACAACCACTGGGATCATCGTTGAAACCGAAGCCTACTGTCAGGACGATGAGGCTAGTCATAGCTTTCGTGGCATGACCAAGCGGAACAAGGTGATGTTTGGGGAGGCAGGCCACGCCTACATCTACTTTACCTATGGCATGCATTACTGCATGAACGTGGTGGCTGGACCGAAGGGAAGAGCCGAGGCGGTGTTGCTGCGAGCAGTGGAGCCAACTGACGGAATAGAGTTGATGGGGGAGCGCCGACATACAACGGATATTCATAACCTATGTAGCGGCCCCGGGAAGTTAGTGCAGGCCATGGGGCTCCTCAAAGAACACAATGGTGCCAGCCTGATAAGCGAGAACTTTCATATTCGCCCTGGGAAAAAACTTCCAGTTGCTACCACACCACGCATCGGCATTCGCCAAGCGGTGGATAAGCCGTGGCGGTTCATTGCGGCTGGTAGTCCGTTCATTACCAAACACAAATTCAATAAACTGGCGGCCTGAATGTCTCGACCAACTATTAAGAAATTATTAATTTTTACATTGCTGATGGGCCTATCGGTACTTGGGGTTGGCGTGAGTCAAACTGGAGATTTGACCATGCCAAGCTTCGAGGCCAATGTTCCACCAGGCTACCATCGAGTGGTTGAGGTGAGCGATGGCGATACTTTTAAGGTCAAAATAGCCGGCGTCACCGAAACGGTGCGACTGATTGGGATCGACACGCCAGAGACCAAGGACCCGCGCAAGCCGGTACAGTGCTTTGGTCGAGCCGCCAGTGATGAGGCTAAGAAACTGCTGAAAGGAAAACTGGTCCGACTAGAGGGTGATCCCGAGAGCGGTGATCGCGACAAGTATCAGCGCTTGCTCCGATTTGCCTATTTAGAAGACGGAACCTTTTACAACCAGCATATGGTTGAGCAGGGCTACGCCTTTGCCTATACCATCTTTCCAAACAGCAAGCTCGAGCTGTTCCGCGGCTGGGAGCGACAGGCGCGCGAGGCTAATCGTGGTCTGTGGGCCGGCTGTTCGGTTAATGAAACCAACGACAAGCGCCAGACCAATAACGAGTGATTATTCGCCAGAGATGGCCAGTTCAGGCTTACCAACCTTGGCACTCAGAATAATCTGACGAACCTCACCATCGTTATCCTTAATCTGTGTCTCTTGAGTCTGGTTGTAGTGGGTGACCAGGTGATGACTCATGATCTCTTGCAGATCTTTGAGCTTAAATTTGAGCTCTTCTAGCTCAGAGTTGAGAGTCTGAAAGTCGCGATCGGCCTCGAGCAGTTTTTTAGCTTGCTGGCGCTTGGTGGTCAGCTCCTTAATCTCTTCTTGCAGCTCTTGATACTCCTGGTTTTGCAGTAGCACATCCTTCAGATTGTCGCGAATCATTTTAGCCTTGTTACGGGTTTCTTCCATCTCAATCATTAAACGCTGAATTGCGTCCATGGTGCTTTCTTCAATCGGCTGCTGAATGTCTGCCATAGGGGTATCTGCCTTCTTTATCGTAACCAGTATAGCTAACTAGTCACCAATAATAAACAGGCGGCGCTGAGCGCGAGTGATGGCGGTGTACAGCCAGCGACGCCAGTCCTCATCGCTCATGTGGCGGTTGCGCTCCTCAAACAGCAGCACGGTGTCGGCCTGCGACCCCTGAGCTTTATGAACTGTCAGCGTGTAACCAAAGTCGAACAGGTCGCCACGATTCTTTTTACCAGTCGGAGGGTCGGGGACGGGCGAGACTGTCTTGGCCGCGCCAAACTGCTCGCGCAACAAAAAGCCGTCATAAGCCCGGTCATCAATCTGCAGTTCGGCCTGCCACCACAGCTGATCAGGATCATCTTCGGCTGCATGAATTCGAGTAATAATGCCTGTCATACCGTTGTATAACTTAGCCGAGGTGTGATTGCGCAGGCAGATCACATGCTCACCGGCAACCGGCTCTTCACCTTCAAAGCCCAGCTTGGCCCGCAGCGTATGGTTGAGCCGCACTCGCGTGTGGTTGTAGCCGCACAGCACCAGCCAGTCGGGCCGCCACTGCTCCAGCAGCTCCTCCATATCGGTACCAATGGTGTCGCTGGTGCGGCTAAGCTTCACCACATCATCCCCGTATCTTCCAGCCGGAATCTCGCCCTTCAAGCGAGCCATGGTGGCAACCTCGATAATCGGACTGTCGACGGCCTGACGATACACCCGCTCCAGCCGGATCATCGGATCCGCCATTAAGTTAAAGGTGCTCCCCACCGGTGGCAGCTGACCGTGGTCGCCAACCGCCAAAATCGGCTTTTTAAAGGAAAGTAGGTCGTTCCAAATATCAGCTGTGACCATACTAGCTTCGTCAACAATAATAAGGTCGACATCCAAGCTGCTTTTACGACTCCAGCCCACCACATGGCCGGCGGCATCGGTCTCGGTGTGGTAAATCAGGCTGTGAATTGTACCAATCATGTCGCTGCGATGGCTGATTTTCTGTCGCTTGAGCGTCTGCGTGAGCACTCGCACCGCCTTACCGGTAAAGGCGCAAAAGGCAACCCTGGTATCTGGATAGTTGTCATGCAACGCCTGTCGCACATAACCAACCAACGTAGTTTTACCGGTACCAGCATACCCGCCCAGCGTTACGTAGGGGGACGACTTGGTCCGAAACCATTGACCAATGGTTCGCATGGCCTGGGCTTGATCTGAAGACAAGGTGTAACTCATGTATGTAAGTGTAGCAAAGCCGGCAACACAAAGTTGGCAGGTTGAACAATGTTCGCCGCCCTCGCATCAACTAGGATGAACTCATAAGGTGGAGGGTTATAAAATGGCAACATTAAAGCAGCAGCGCAATCGCAAGTGGGCTCATGCCGTGCTTGATGCAAATTTAGATCCGGTTAACAAGGTTCAAAAGCTGGTGGCCTTAGGCTATGAAGAAGAGGACGCCGAATCGATGGTGTGGCAGCATCAAGAAGGATCTCATCAGATGCTCTATTATGAGCAACTACCGCAGCCACAATATGGTCGCAAAACGCCTACATAGTTCCGCCGGTTTTCGCTATACTAAAGGCATGAAGTATGGCGTTCACATCTCAACCGCTGGTAATCTGCCGGGCACACCAGCCCGGGCTGCGGCTATGGGCGCCGAAGTACTGCAGTTTTTTGCCGGCAGCCCCAGAACCTTTAAGCAGCCGGTCTACGCCGATGATGTAGCTCAGCAGTTCCGTGCGGCAGCCGCCGAGCTGAACATGCCAACCTACATCCACATGATGTACCTGACGGCGTATGGGACGCCAGACGATGAATTACGCGCCAAATCGGTCGAAGCGGCTCGACAGACCATGGAAAACGCCGAAAAACTCGGGGTAGAGGGTGTAGTAACCCATATGGGGTCGCATAAAGGCCTGGGGGTTGAAGCGGTTATGGACAAGCTGGTGGAAAGCTTAAAGGCCGTTCTTGAACCGGTGAAAGATAGCAAGCTCTTATTGGAGATTTCGGCTGGCTCAGGCGGCAATGTCGGCAATAGTATCGAAGAGCTACGGGCCATTTACGAGGCAATGGGCAAGGATGAACGACTGGGCTTTTGCCTAGACACCTGCCATATGTTTGCCGGCGGATACGAAGTAAACACCGAAGCCGGGTGGGAGGCTACTCTAGCCAAGTTCGATGACTTGATTGGCCTCGATAAGATGCCGGTATTCCACCTGAACGATTCAAAGACCGAGCTCGCCAGCAAGCGTGATCGGCACGAAAACATTGGGCAGGGTTTTATTGGTGAAGACGGGTTTAAGGCTATCCTGAACAACCCTCGTGTCAAAGACAAGGTAGGCATCCTTGAAGTTCCTGGGCTGGATGGCAAAGGCCCCGACAAGCCCAACCTCGATAAGCTGCGCGAACTCACCAAGAGTTAATATGGCTCTAAGCTACACACTGCAATCTGACAAGCCGCTATTCCCAGAGCTTCTGTGGAGCCGGCCAACCCTCCGCAGTCGCGGTGGAAGATTGCTCATTGTGGGCGGCCACAAACATGAGTTCAGCTTAGTCCAAGACATCTACCAGGTAGCGGAGGCGGCCGGTGTAGGCGAGGCTCAAGCCGCTCTACCAGATACACTCCAACGACTGGTCGGTGGCGGAACTTTTGGCCACTTTTTGCCGGCCACTAGTGCAGGTTCGCTTGGCAAGGCCGCGCTTGGTGAGCTGCTCCAGATTTCAGAAGACTACGACGCACTCATTATTGGCGCCAATCTAACCAACAACTCCGAAACCGGCATCATGATCGAGTCATTGGTTTCAGAAACGGAGCAGTTGACGGTTGTTACTGAGGAAACTATCAACACGCTTAAATTTCACCCTGATTTAATTACCGGCAATCCCAAAGCTCTCGTAATTACGACTATGAATGGCCTGTTCGCCCTAGCCAACCACCACCACATGCCGCTGGCCATCAAGCCTAATAGCGGTCTGATGGGTAAGCTCGAAATTATCCAACAGCTGGTCGACATCGGTCGTTGTAGCTATGTCATTTTTGATCAAGAGGTGATTGTGGCCAGTGAAGGCGAGATGAGCGTTACCCAGCTGCAAACCAGCCTGTCGGAGCACGCAGGTGTCATGATCGGGCTCGCTAGTACCTTTTGGCTGCAGAACCGCCAACGCCCATTTGAGGCATTAACTGCGGCCGCTTTCGTAGCTAGCCAGCTTTCAGAAGGTGACCTGAGTAGCTCTGCAACCACATCGAAAGCCATCCGCAAAACCTTGGCGGATTTTGAGGACTAAAATGGACTTCACAAATGCTAATCAAAAAACAATTCAGGTTTACGAAGAAAACATTAAGAAGTTTATCGAAAAAACAGCCAGCGTCTGTAACAATATGCCGCAAGAATGGATTAATATATCACTCGACCTCATCCCTGAAGACAATAAAGTCCTTGAAATCGGTAGCGCCACCGGGCGTGATGCTTTGTATATCAAGGAACTTGGGTACGATATTCGCTGCACCGATGTGGTTGAAGGGTTTCTGAGAGTATTGGCGGAGCGTGGCCTCAACCCAGATAAACTGAATGCTCTTACCGATGAACTTGGAGGCCCTTACGGTATGATTTTAGCTAACTGCGTCTTTCTTCATTTCAACGAACAGGAGCTTCGTCGTGCCCTCAAGAAGTGCTTTGATGCCTTAAACCCTAATGGAGTGCTTGCCTGTTCATTCATGCTGGGCGAGGGGGAGGTTTGGCGGAACCATAAAGTTGCCGGGCGCTATTTTCACTTGTGGCAGCCCGAAGAGATCATTGCAGTTCTCCGGGAGCACGGCTTTCACGCTGTATATATGCGGACCGGCGATCTGCCTAGCTACGCCGATAAGTTTTATGTCATTGCCACCAAAATCAGGAGGCCTAAATAAATGCTGGTACCGCTGGTCGGGCTCGAACCGACATGAGGTTGCCCTCACGGGATTTTGAGTCCCGCGTGTCTACCAATTCCACCACAGCGGCGCAGATTGTCCTCTAAGTGGTTAGCAACCGGCCTTGGAGAACGAACGTAAAAAGATTACCATATAAGTATAGTCAATTAAATGGTTTGAGATGAGTCACGCCCACATCGCCCGGTTTCCACATCAGTCTACGAGCAAAAACTCAACCACCGATCATCACGCGGCTGAACAAGCACGCAAACGCATAGCTGATCTGCCCGATCAGTATCAACACTATGCCCCAAGCGATAAGGAGCAGCTGGTTGGTGTGGTTCAGCCTATTAGTGTGGCGGCCGAATCGGAAGCGATGGCAGCACCCGGTATTTTTCGCAAGCGAGTCGTAAGCGAACCGGTTGTACCAGAAATGCCTGACCTTATTGAGCCAACAGAGCTGCCCGCCGAGCACTTTGAAGAACCTGCCGCCAACCAGCCGTCCTGGAGACGTCTACTGAGTCGTTTTCGACCTCTCCTTATCGGCCTGGCTACCTTTGTTTTGATTTTTTTAATCTACAAGGCACCCATCTTTTTAAGTCAGCTCAGCTATCTAACTTCCGATAAGGCGGCTACCAGCACCGCCCAGAATAGCCCGCAGGTAGGCCCGAACCCAGTTATTAGTATTCCAAAAATTAATGTCACCGCTCCAATTGTGTTCGCAACGAGCAATGTCGAGGCCAACATTCAAAAAGATCTTGAGTCTGGCGTGGTTCACTACGCCAACACCGCTAATCCGGGTGAGCCTGGCAACAGTGTTATCTTTGGGCACTCGTCAAACGACTGGTGGGAACCCGGAAACTACAAGTTTGTGTTTGTGCTTTTAGACCGACTCGTGGTTGGGGACACCTTTACCGTCAACTATAACTCCAAGCAGTATGTCTACCAGGTAACCGAAACCAAGATCGTGGAACCAAATGATTTAAGCGTGCTCAATAGCGACGGCACTCATCAATTAACGCTGATCACCTGTTCGCCCCCGGGTACCAGCTGGCGGCGCCTGATTGTAAAGTCAAAACAAATCAGTCCAGAGCCAACCACTACTGCCGTAGCTGTCCAAAATCACAGCGACTTTGATGGCAAGCAGCTGACCGGCACCTCGACCAATCTAGCCCAGCAGTTTGCCGACTGGTGGCGTAAAATTACCGGCGGATCTCAATAACGCGAATCTGCATCAATCCGGCAGAGGTAGGTGCTACCACATACAATGACTTGTCGTCGGGTGTATTAAAGGGTGCTAGATTAGCCACCTTGGTGATACCGGTCGCATAGTTGCCATCATATTCGGCTATCACCGCTTTGCCATCTTGCACATACTGCAAATGGTAGGTATCAAACCAGCTAAGGCCGGTCATAGGAGTAGCAGCGGTGGACAGTTGGTGCAACCGATGAAGCTCTTGATCATAGGTAGCAGCTCCATCTGAGCCCATCATAAGCAGGAATCGCCCATCGCCATTAAAGAGACTGGCTGAAGCATTCGCCGTTATTACCGTTGGCCGAATCTCGGTTTTGTTAATATCTGCAAACAACAGCACCTGTTTGGCGTCTGGTGCAGAGACCGCCACCTGAGGGGAGCCAATATAGGTAGCATAGGTTATGTCATAGGTGGCGCTGAGCGGAAGGGCTGCCGCTAACTGCTGCTTTTGGCCGCCTCGATCAACCTGCCAGAGTGACGGTGTGGGCGTGGCGTTACTGACGTACATAATGCGACTGCCGGCGTCTACATAAGCCATTACCCCGCGCGCCAGCGGTTGCGATACCGACCGATCATCAATATCGATACGCCGCAGACCTTCTGGCGAAGACCACAACAACTGACTGCTGTCCGACTTACTAAAGCGGATCGCCCCAACATCGGTCTGGAACAGAGCGTTTAAATCAACAACGGTACCGGAGCCGTTAGCGTTCACCATAAACGGAGCAACTCCGGCCGCGTTCGTGCGCTTAATAAGCAAGCGAGAAGCGTCATCAGACCAAGACATAATCTCGAACGATTCCTGAGGGGTCCCGACTGGATCAACCGCTGGCTGATATACGCGCTGAGCGTCTTGGTTGCGAGTATTCATAACCCACACGCCGGCATCTGGACCGGACGGAACCGTATAGGCGATCCGGCTGCGGTCTCGGCTTGCCGTAAACTGCTGAATGGCCGGATAGGTCGAGACCTCTTTTATTTGAAAACGCTGTGGCATCAATAAAACATATTGAGCCGTTGTTACACGTGAGGGAATTACATCGAGCTGCTTAGTCCAGGTCCGATACCCTTCTTTGGCTAAGGTGTAGGTATAACCACCCCCTTCGAGACTTTTGCGATAGGGCGTGGTTTCATCCAGTGGATTGCCATTAAGACTAATGGTTGCGCCACTTGGCTTTGATTCAAGTAGCAGCAATCCGCGCTGCACCAACCCACCATTTTTAAAATCGTATCGGTAGCCACTCCCGTAGGCAACCAGCACAATGGTGCCAACAACAATAAAGAGGGTGGCGGCCAAATATCCGCCCGCTATGAGAATTCGACGCAACATAATCGACTTAACTATACGCTAGCTACCATAAAAATTAAAGCGTTGGTGGCGCTGGCTGAATCCGATCGGTATAATATGTCCATATGTTCGGAAAACGTCTGGCAATCGACCTCGGCACCACTCGTGTTTTGGTGTACGAACCAAAACACGGTCTGGTTATTAATGAGCCGAGCGTGGTAGCGGTTAGTACAGCCGATAACAGCATTTTAGCGATTGGCGACGACGCCAAGGAGATGCTTGGTCGCACTCCCGATACCATTGTTGCTTCGCATCCACTCAAGGATGGGGTGATTGCCGATTTTCACATCACCCAATCGATGATCAAGCATTATATCAATAAGGTGCTCGGCGGATTTCGCTTGACTCGACCCGACATCATGATTACGGTGCCAGCCGGTGCAACCAGCACCGAGCGGCGGGCGGTTGTTGATGCCACCCTGGCCGGTGGAGCCCGGGCCGCTTACATCATTCGTGAACCAATCGCTGCGGCACTGGGAGCTGGCATTCCCATATCGGCAGCTGCCGGCAATATGGTGGTCGATATCGGCGGCGGGACCACCGAGATCGCGATCTTAAGCCTGGGGGGAGTGGTAGCCCAAAACTCGGTACGAGTGGGTGGCAATAAACTCGATGCGGCTATTGCCGAAGGCGTCAGACGTAATCATGGACTGGCTATTGGCGCTCAAACCGCTGAGCAGATTAAGATTAAAATTGGAAGCGCCCTGACTCCAAAATCAGCCAAGAGTATGGAAGTACGTGGTCGCGACGTGGTAGCTGGTCTTCCTAAAACGGTGACCATTTCGGCCAGCGAAGTTACCACCTATATGGCCGATGAACTAGAGAAAATCGTTTTAGCGATTAAGGCGGTACTCGAACAAACTCCACCAGAACTTTCAAGTGACATCATTGATCGCGGCATGATCTTAACCGGCGGTAGTGCTCAATTATCGGAGCTTGATAAACTCCTAACCAAGATTACCGGCGTACCATGCGTAGTGGCTGAAGACGCCCAGCTGTGCGTAGCCAAGGGGGCCGGCATTGCGCTTGACAACCTGAATGAGTACAAGCGTAGCCTAGCGGGGCTGTCGTAGTGCTATCGACTCCTCGAACCCGCCAGGCTATTCAATGGGGTTTAATTGCCATTGTCACGGTCATGCCGTTTCATGCCTTTTTAAGCGTATGGTTGGGTTTACTGTTTGGACATCAGGCCGCCTGGCAATCGTGGAAAGAGCTTCTCAGCCTGGTGCTGCTTTTACTGACCGGTTGGTACTTGTATCGGCAGCCGACGGCGCTTAAGCGATGGCAGTCACCGTTGTGGTACAGTATTGCGGGCTTTATAGCGGTCGCCGGGGTGGTAACCGCCATCACCCAACCAGGAATTATGGCGGCCTTGTTTGGGGCAAAAACCGATCTTGAGCCGCTGGTGCTTTGCGCTATCGCCGCGGTAGTCGCCGATCAAATATTGGTACGGCGGCTTACCTATAGCCTTCTACTTACCAGCGCCATAGTGGTAGCGCTAGCGCTAGCGCAGATATACCTTCTGCCAAAAGACTTCTTAGTGCAGTTTGGGTATAACGCTCAAACCATTGCACCATATATGATTGTTGACCCGGTACTGAACAATCTGCGAGCGTTTGCCACGCTCGGAGGGGCACTGCAGTTGGGCAGCTTTCTGATTTTACCGCTGGCGCTCACCACGGCTCTGATGGTGCAACGATTTCGGTGGTGGCAACCGATCATGCTTCTTGCAACCGTTGGTGCGCTATGGCATACCCACTCTCGGGCGGCCTGGGGCGGAGCAATTGTGGCGCTTGGGATTGTGGCATTATTGCGCTTGCCAAGCAGATGGCGACTGCCGTTCGCCCTTGGCGGCACCGTCGCCCTGGCGGTTGGACTCAACCTTTTAATCGGTTTGGCCGCCGGTTCTTCGAGCCTGCAATACTATGTGTTCCACGGCAGCCTTAAAGAAACTGGGTTTGCTACCTCAACCGAGCTGCATGGCCAGGCGATCGAAGCCGGTCAGCGTGAGCTCCTAGCCAAACCGCTCGGTCAAGGCCTTGGCACGGCCGGGCCAGCATCGTATCAAACCGATCGACCGTTTATTCCCGAAAGTCAGTACCTGCAGATCGGAGTTGAGCTGGGATTTATTGGCTTGGCGCTATTTATAATGCTGCAGCTGCTTCTGGCGGCCGAGCTGCTGCGTGGTCGTCCACGACCACCAATCGCCACCGCCCTAGTGGCGGCGTTAGGAGGAGTAGCGGTTATCAACCTAGCCCTACACGGCTGGGCCGACAGCTCAACCGCCCTGGTCTACTGGACGATTGCCGGCGCGTATGTGGGGTCAAGATCATGAAGGTAGCCCTGGTTCACGACTGGCTCAACACCAAATATGGCGGAGCCGAGCGCGTATTGCAGCAGCTGGCCGAAATCTACCCAGATGCACCTATCTACACCTTAATTCACGACCCGAAGGTGAATCATCAGATTGCAAGCGGGCGAATTCACACCAGCTGGCTGCAAAAATTGCCTGGCTGGCTTAAGCAGCGTTCACGATATCTGTTGCCGCTTATCCCAACAGCCATCGAGCAGTTCGACCTAAGCGAGTACGATGTCGTTCTGTCTTCATCGGCCGCCTTTAGTAAAAGTGTTATCACCAAGCCAGAAACCGTTCATATCTGCTACTGCCACACACCGATGCGATTCGTCTGGGACTACTGGCCTCGCTATCTTGAGGAACAGCATGTGGGCCCGATACGCCGAGCGATAATTCATCGCTTGACCTCAAAACTCCGCCTATGGGACTTTTACAGCGCCGAACGAGTTGACCACTGGATAGCCAACTCTCAAACCACCGCTGGACGAATTCAAAAGTACTATCGCCAAACCGCCGACGCGATCATTTACCCGGGCGTTGAAACGAACGCCTTTCAGGCGATTGAGCTGTCGCGCAAAGGTGACTACTTTGTCACCCTGGGGATGCTCACTCCTTACAAGAAGATCGATCTGGCTATTGCGGCCTGCAACAAGCTGGGTCGCCGATTAATTGTGATTGGCGATGGCCCAGACCGTGCCCGGCTGCAAGAGCTGGCCGGACCGACAATTGAGTTTGCTGGGTTTGTCGATAATGCCCAGCGAGCCAAACTGGTCGCCGGAGCTCAAGCGTTAATCTTTGCAAACGAGGAGGATTTTGGCATTGCTCCAGTCGAGGCGATGGCAAGCGGTACCGCTGTTGTGGCGTTTGGCAAAGGTGGTCTGACCGAAACGGTGATTGACGGGGTGACCGGCCGCTTTTTTGACGAGCCCACGACCGAAAGTCTCATAAAGGTGTTGCGAGATTTTAAGGCAGAAGAGTTTGATCCAGAAAAACTCGTCCAACAGGCGAAGCGGTTTGACCAAAAACGTTTTGCGGACGAGATTCAAGCCTTCGTCCAGGAGTGTTACGATGCCCGCTAAGGTGCCACAAAGGTACAAGATCCTGGGTGTTGAGGTCGATAGTTTGACCATGCGCCAAGCAGTTGAGCGGATCGGTGAGCGAGCCCAACAGCCGCAATCGGTCTACGTCACCAAGCCATACGTTGAGTTCTTTGATGTCGCTGCTCGTAACGAAACGGTGCGCCGACTACTGAATGACAGCTTTTTATGCCTTCCCGACGGTGTCTCAACTCAGTGGGCGGCACAGTATCTGTATGGCGGACGACGATGGTGGGGAAGAGGATTATGGCTCGCAGCCAGCATAATACTGAAGCCATCAGCTATCCAAAAACTGATACCAGAAAAGTTTGGTGGAGCAACCTTTACCTGGGAGCTACTCAAGTACTGCCAGCGTCACAAACTCACCGTGTACTTAATTGGCAGCCCCAAAAAGGGCTCAATTGCGACCACCGCAGCAGCCATCATCCGTCAACTTCCAGATTTAAAGATAGTTGGGACTCGTCCCGGCGAACTAGCTGGCTTACGAGGCGAAGCACTTCGAAAAGCTCTGGTTGATCAACAACCGGTAGTCGATGATCTTCTACAGGACATTCAAGCAAAGCAACCCAACATCATTTTGGTGGGAGTTGGCTTTCCGCTCCAAGAGACCTTGATGGCCAACCTGGTACCGCGGTTATCGCACGGAGTGCTTATCGGCGAGGGTGGAACCTTTGACTACGACAGCTTTGGTGGAATCCGGAAACGCGCCCCCAAATGGATCCAACGAATTGGCCTGGAATGGCTATGGCGCCTTACCATTGAGCCAACGCGAATCGAGCGGCAGCGAGCTATTCCTCGATTTATGTGGCGCGTATATCAAGCCGGCAAAACCGACCAAAATAACGCTTAAGGCTAGCCAATTACCCTGTTATGATGTAACATAAGCGTAATAAGGTAAGGTGAATTCAGACTGAATGGAATGTCAGAACTGCCATAAGAATGGGTTTGTAATTATTGGGAACAAGCGATACTGCAGCAATTGCGGTAGTAAGCTTGATGGCCAAAAAACTGCACCGCGGGCAATGTCAGACATTAAGCCAGCATCCGGCCCACTAGATCTGTCGGCCGCCAAACCAGTTGCGGCTTCGGCTACCCAGCTGCACGGAAAACAGGTTGGCAGCTCGGCCTCTAAGGCACCGGTGCTGGATCTGCGCCCCGGCGCCAACACAGCTCAAGCCCCTGAAGTGCCAACTAAAGACGAGCCGCCTCAGATTCAGCCTCCAGCCGGTCCTACCGCTACGCCACCACCGGCAGCGGTGATGCCACAGGTTGCCGGCGTCAACGCGGTTACCGCCGCCACCGCCCCGGCTCCCGTCGTAGCGCCCGCGACCCCACCAGAGCCAACTCCATCCGCCACTGCACCCACCCCAATGGCCCCGCGGTCAACCGATGGGCTGCACCCATTGGTCAAGCGCTTTCCATCACATCCGGCGGTTCAAGCTCAGCAGGCTCCGGCCCCAGCACCGGTAGTACCAAACTCGGTTGCCGCTCCCGCTGCGACAGTGGCTTCTGCTGAGCCAATTAGTCCACCGGTCTCGCCGGCACTTGAGCATGCTCTGGAAAATGCGGCGAAGGTACCAACCCCCAGTCCAGTCGCCTCATCAAAACCACTGCCAGGTTTGGCGAGCGCCGCTGCGGCAGTGGCAGCCATCGCCATTATCGGCGGCCTAATATGGATGCAGAACTCGCCTAAGCTGGCCTTTCGCTCGGCCGCCAGTCAAGCCGGCGTGCAAGCTAGCCTACCGACCTACATTCCATCAAGCTATCGCCAGGTTGGACCGGCTCAGGCTGCACCCGGTCAACTGACTCTATCCTTCCAGTCAAACGCACAAGATAGCAAGCTCCAGATTATCCAACGCCGTACCGCCTGGGACTCAAACTCGCTGCGCGAAAACTATGTCAGCCGCCAAAGCGATGAGTACTTGGCCGTCCAAGGTCAAGGCTTAACCATTTATGTGTTTGGTGATCGTGCCAGCTGGGTTAACCATGGCGTTTGGTACACCGTCGAAGGAACCAGCAAGCTCAGTCGCGAGCAGGTGCTTAAGGTTGCCTACGGCCTGTAAAAACCGTAAGGTAGAAGGATGAAGCACCCTGTTCGCGTTCGTTTTGCGCCGAGCCCAACCGGCTACCTACATATTGGAAACCTCCGTAGCGCGCTGTTCAGCTACTTATACGCCCGCCATCATCGGGGCGATTTTATCCTGCGGATTGAGGACACCGATCGCGAGCGGCTGGTGCCCGAAGCGCTTGAATATATCTATAACACGCTAGACTGGATGGGGCTCGAAGCTGATGAGAGCCCAAAGCAACCGAACGCAAAGTATCAACCTTACATTCAGTCTGAGCGGCTGGAACAGTTCCAGCGAGCGGCCGATCAGTTGGTTGAAGAAGGAAAGGCCTACCGCGATTACACCAGTAGTGAGCGCCTTGAGGCACTACGCAAAGAGGCACAGGCCGCTAAACAAGCCTTCCGCTTTACCAAGGAGATGGCTCAGCTGGAGCCAATCAACCCAGACGACCCATACGTCATTCGCTTTCAGATCCCCGAGGGACCAGAGGTGGTCTGGCAAGATGCTGTATGGGGCGAACAACGCTGGGATCGGGCGGTGCTTGATGATTTTGTGGCCATTAAATCTGATGGCTTCCCAACCTACAATTTTGCGGTGGCGATTGATGACAACGCCATGGATATTAGCCATGTCTTTCGCGGCTCAGAGTTCATTTCTACCACACCAAAAAACCTGTTGGTATACGAGGCGCTCGGTTGGAAGCCACCGGTCTACGGGCATCTGCCACAAGTGCTTGGCCAAGATAAAGCTAAGCTCAGTAAACGCCATGGCGCAAAGTCGGCACTAGAGTATCGCGATGCTGGCTACCTACCCGAAGCGGTGCTGAACTATCTCGCCAGCCTCGGCTTTAACGATGGCACCACCAAGGAATTTTACACCAAGGCCGAGCTGATTAAGGTGTTTGATACCGAGCGGATTCAATCGAGCCCAGCGGTATTTGACGCTGAACGTCTAGACTGGATGAATGGCCATTATCTGCGCGAACTATCAATTGACGAGCTATGCCGCCGGGCAGAGAGTTTTTGGCCAGAAAGCGCTCAGGACGCCGATGAGCCTTATAAGAAGCAGGTGCTTGGCCTGGTTCAAGAGCGCCTCAAACTCCTGTCGGAGCTGCCCGAGCTCACCGAGTTCTTTTTTGCCGAACCGGCTGTCGATAAGCGCCTGATCCCCAAACAGCTTGATGAGACTCAAGTCAAAGATCTGTTGCCAAAGATCATCAACTTGCTTAAAAACAGCGACTTCAGCGAAGATGACCTTGAAGGTAAGCTCCGTGGGCTGGTCGGTAGCGAGGGTGTCAAGCCAGGTCATTTATTTGGCCTGATTCGTGTTGCAATCACCGGTCAAACCGCCGCACCCGGCCTGTTTGAAACGCTTCATACAATCGGCAAAGACCGCTCCCTTAAGCGATTAAACCACTTTCTTAGCCGCATTTAATAATTATCTAATAATCGACTGCTAAACTTAGTTACCCAAGCGTAAGCTTTTTGCTACAATGAGGGCATGAGCAAAGCACCCAAATCGGCCAAGGCTGAATCACCCCAAAACGAACCTGAGCCGCCAATTGATGAGAGCTCGATTATGGTTGATGATGGCACACCGGCGGTCGATGACCTGAAGATGCCAGAGCAGACGCACCAGAGCCGCTGGGCGCGTTTTAAGCACTTTATTGCTACCCACCGCACCCGAACGATTCTGGTGATTGGGGTGTTGATCCTAGCCTCGACCGGTGCATACGCCTACTACGCCTCCACCAAGCCGATCACCATCAAGGAGGCCGAGGTGCTCCCACGGCCAGAGAAGCCCAAAACCAAGGCCTCACCACTGACCGGGATTCAAATCGCTCCCGAACAAGCCGACCGACCAATCCTAGCGGTAGTAATTGAAAACCACCCTGACGCACGACCTCAGTCCGGCTTAAGTCAGGCCGGTGTGGTCTACGAGGCGCTCGCCGAGGGTGGCATTACCCGGTTCTTGGCCTTCTTCTTGGATGAACGGCCGGCCAACATTGGCCCGGTTCGATCGCTGCGAACCTACTTTGTTGACTGGGCGCTCGAATTTAACGCTCCGGTGGCCCATGTGGGTGGAAACGCCGCGGCCCTTGATCTCGTTGGTCCAACCGGCCTCAAAGACATCAACCAGTTCTACAATGGCAACAGCTTCTTCCGTACCAAAGATCGTATTGCACCACATAACGCCTACACCAACAGCGACCTGATGGATGCGCTACTAAAAAAGAACGGGTGGGATCAACCGGCCAACTTTAAGGTGTCGCCACGCCAAAACGATGCACCGTCAAAAAACCCGCTTCATCCCAACATTACCATCACATATTCGTACAGTGATTTTCAGGTTGAGTATAAGTATGATGCCAGCTGTAACTGCTACAACCGCTTTTTAGCCGGCCAGCCCCATATCGATCGGAACACCGGCCAGCAAATCAAGGTTAAGAATGTGGTAGTGGAGTATATGCCTACCAGCTACGGCAAGTCGCGAATCGGCGAGCAGATGACGATTATGGGTACGCCCGGGAGCGGTAAAGCGGTCGTGTTCCGAGACGGCGAGGCGTTTGAGGGTACCTGGGGTAAAAGTGAGCACAAGGATCGTACAAAGCTGATTGACGCCGCCGGAAAAGAGATTCCACTCAACCGCGGTAATACCTGGTACTCAATCGTGCCGACCGATAAGACGGTTAGCTACTAGGCCGCTAAAGTCCGATAAAGGGGATGAGATCGGGGCTGTCCTGGTACGACAGCCCGCATGTCGCTTATCGCCGAGCGATTAGCGACAGGTGTTTGGCCATGGACTACAGCCGCGCTGAGAGTACAGTATCTGCGCGCGCATATCCTGTTCGGCCGGGGAGGCGTTTGATGGCAGGCCGGTGCCGCCAACACTCTGCCAGGTGCCGAGACTAAACTGGTAGGCACCGTAGTAGCCGTTGCCGGTGTTAGTGGCGTAGTTACCACCCGATTCTCGGGCTCGAATACGAGCAAACAGGTCGCCGCTGGCCGCTGCCGGCGCTTGGGTTACTTTACGAGTCGGCGTCGGTTTTGCTGCAGCTACCGGCTGCGGAGCGGTCTGAATCACAGCTGCCGCCACCGGCGCGCCATAGCCTTCAGGCAGCGGTCGCTCAGCAACCGGAGTGACCGGGATGGTCAGCTCTTGCCCAACGTTGAGCTGGTCGGGATGCTGGATCTGCGGGTTGGCATCCCACAGCGGCCGCCATGAGGGTAGGGTGTGTGCGGTTGCGATTGACGAAAGTGATTCGCCGGTCGCAACAACATGTTTCTTAGGTTGGTCTTCTGGCTTGGCGTCGGCGGCGTGAGCACTACCGGTAGCCATAACCGTTCCTGCCGCTACAGCAAGTAGCAGCATAGCTAATTTACGCATGGTTCTCCTTTGCATTCGTGCTTAAACTAATGCATCAGCTGCGTTGGTCGTTTGGTACCAGTAAACCCACCTCACAGTGACGCGAGTCTGTAAATTACCAAAGCTGAAAAAAACGGTCAATAGGTCAAAGTTACAAAAATATAACATAAATAACATGTGTGGCTACCCACCAACAGGAGCCACGAGAACTTGCTATAATAGAGCTCGTATGTGGAAAACTTTTCGGCGTAAGCGCGTCAATTTGGTACTAGAAAGTGGTGGCGTCAAAGTCATTGGAGAGCTCGGCGCCATTAAGGCGCTACAGTTTAAAGGGTTTCGATTTTATCGAATTTCTGGCACTTCGGGTGGTGCGATTGTGGGATCACTCCTAGCCGCCGGCATGAAGCCGGATCGTATCATTCAACGGCTTAAAACGCTTGATATTACCGAGTTCGCCAAGACTATCTCGGCCGAGGATACCCGTTCCTGGATCAACGCCGGCATGTCGGTGATACGGCAGAAGTGGGTAGATGATGGGAGCAACCTCGAGGCATGGCTACAGCAGGAGCTGGCCGAACACGGCGTGCGCACTTGGGCCGATCTTAGACTGCCGCGCTGGAGGGCGCGACAGCTACCGGCCAATAAGCGTTACAAGCTGGTCGTTATGACCACCGACCTAAAGAGCGGCGAGACCATTCGTCTTCCGTGGGACTACCATAAGCTTGGGCTTGACCCAGATACTCAATCGGTCGCCAAGGCGATTCGAGCCTCCGCCTCGATTCCGTTTTTGTACCGACCGGTTAAGGTTGGTGATCGACAGCTAATTGACGGCGCCATCACGGCACCGTACCCGCTCGAAATTTTTGACGATGACACTAAGCACGACACGATTGGCATCACCGTTACAACCGCGGGAGAGCGTAAGCTGGTCCGTCGAGGCGAACACCCGGTCAATTTAACCAGGGCGCTCCTGCGCATCAACCGTGAACGGATCGAACGCCTGCGCGAAGATGACCCAGAGCAGCTACGACGCACCATTCAGATCGACACCGCCCACATCAGCGACCTGCACTTCGCCATCAACCGAGACGAACAGGTTGAGTTAATTTACGGCGGGCTCAAGGCGGGTGAGCGGTTTGTGGGGGAGTATGATCATGGCCAGCGGTAGCGCCAATATTTCAGTACTATCGACCGGCACCGAAACCTATGCTGCCATGCTCAGCGATATTCGGACCGCTAAAACCGAGATTGTTTGGGCCAACTTCTGTTTTTTACCCGGCACGGTGTTCCGGCAGTTTGAAGAAGTGTTAATCCAAAAGGTCAAACAGGGGGTAAAGGTTCGTATTATCGCCGATTCGTACGGCTCCTCAGCAATCGGTGAGACGCGAGCTAAGAAGTTGCGCCAGGCAGGCATTGACTGGGTGTGGTTTCGCCCCAGGCGAGCCTCAAAAATCCTGAGCTACAACCGCCGCATGCACAAAAAATTACTCATAATCGACCAAAAATTGGCCTACACCGGCGGTGTCGGGGTGGCCGATTTTTGGCTGAAGGCCAACCGAGGCTACCCAAAGGCCTGGCGTGACACCCACTTTCGAATTACCGACGTGGCGACGGCGAGAGCGCTCTACAACAGTGCGGCAGCAAGCTGGAACCAATTTAGCGATGGACCACTACCGCTCCTGCAGGCCGACAGGTCGGCTTTTGCGGTGCTCAACAGCCGACCTGCCAAACAGCACAAGCTGTCACCAGCCGGCCGCCAGTTTGTTGAGGCGCTGAATCGTGCCAAAAAGCGAGTTCGCATTACCACCGCGTACTTTGGCCCAAGCAAGACCGTACGCAATGCAATCATTGAGGCCGCTCAACGCGGCGTAAAGGTTGAGCTGTTACTGAATGGGCCCCACGCCTCGCACCAGGTTGCCTGGCTGGCCGGCCAGAATTACTATGATGAACTTTTAAAGGCTGGGGTGCTCATATTTGAGTACCAGCCAACCAAAATTCATGCCAAACTGATGACGATTGACGGTAAGGCGGCGATTTTTGGCTCGGCCAACTGGAACTTCCGCTCACTCTACCACGACCAAGAGTGCAACGTGGCGACTCGTAACGAACGGTTATGCCAGATACTCGACACACAGTTTGATCGCGATTTGAAAGAGTCAATCCAGATTACTGCAGTTGACCACACCCAACGGTGGAAGCAACGAGCCAGCTCAATCGGACGCTACTTTTTTTAGGTAAGCATTAGCTTTTTAAAACAACCTATGCTACAGTAGTGCCGTAGTAACTCTGCCAAGCAGATGAAGATCAAAATCCCCAAACAACATCGAACCAAAAAAGCTAAAATTGCCTTCTTAAAGCGCTCGGCCGCGGCCAAAGCGCATCATCATCGTAAACGCCATAAAAAGCTGGCCCTGCGACACGCCTTTGTGCTGGGCCTGCTTGGAATCTTTACCCTTGCTACCACCGGTGTGGTGGCGGCCATGGCCGATAACCTCATTCCACCACCAAGCCCACCAATCGATATGACGCCGTACATCGAACAAGCTAAAGCTGAGCGGGCTGCCGCTGCGGCCGCTAAACAAGCAGCTGAATCGGCCCCCGATCAATCTGGGGTTGCGAGCTGGTATGCCTTGGGTCTGAAAGCTCCGGACGCCCTCACCTGTGCCAGTACCAAATACCCACGTGGTACTTATCTGCGAGTTAAAAACCTACGGAATGGCGCTCAGGTGACCTGTCTGGTGAACGACTACGGCCCTCAACCAGGTACTAAGCGAGTAATCGATCTGTCACGTGGTAGCTTTACCCAAATTGGCAGCCTAGGCAGCGGGACGCTTCCGGTAGAGATTCGAGTTGTTGCTGGGCCGTAACACACCACGCCATCACCGGCGACCAAGTCGACGACTCCTGCTGGTCATTTTCATTCCTTTTGCACTTTTCGCATTATTCAACCTTTATTTAATGTTCACCAATCCCTATGGATGGGGCAGTATGGTTCAGCAGCCGTATACCGCCAAGGTGGAAAACGGCCAAATCACTTATCATCAAAACTTTAAGCTCAAGGTCCACGGCGGCCCTATCGCCGATCTGCTTGGCTACTATAAGTCTGGCTTACTGATTGTCCAAAACAGCTTGTTTGGCAGCCCCAAAGTAGCGGGGGAATCACCGGTGGAGATTGTTAATAACATTCACTCTCAGAGATTTGACCCCAGTAAGCCATATCTGATTTCCGGTGACCAGTTTAGCGTGCTATACGTGCGGAATCTCGGTGTGTTTTACAATCAGCTCCTCAACCCAAATATCGCCCTTGATCAGCAAGACTGGGAAAACAGGCAGCGGATCTACCTGCAGTCGGTCCTGTATGGCATCGACGGACTCAGCGCTTCGCCAAGCCCGAAAACCACCGTGGTACCGATTGGGCCACGCAGCGCGGTGTTAACCCAGGTTCATCCTGGTAGTTACGGTTCGGATAGCGTCTACGGACTGCTGTATGCACTGGAGCGGCTGCGAAACGAAGACGTGAGCGTCGATGGAAAGTATGCACAACAAACCAAAGCGGCGGCCGATCAAATCTTGGGCGAACGCAATGATCAGCTACGTCGAATTGTTGACAACTACCTCAATACCGTCCGCGACCCCCATACCGGCCTGCTTAAGCAGAACTTAAATCTAGCCAGCGCCCGCGATGGGGTTACTCGCAACAGCAGCTTTTACGACAATGTGGTGATGTGGAAGACGCTGGAACTCGCCAATGAGCTTGGAATCCGACCAAGCGACGATCAGGCACTGATAAGTTTACGCCAACGCATTACTAACACCTATTGGAATCAACAAACCGGCTGCTTTATTGATTCGATCGAGAACCGCAGTAGTTACAGCTCCGACTGGCTCATTGCACTGCCAACCGGGTTTCTCGTCCCAAAGCAGGACACCGAAAAGCTGCAAAGCTGCGTCAACTACATCCGTCAACATAAGTTAGCCGAACCGCTCCCCATAAAGTACAGCGATGACAACAAACCAGAAGGACCGTGGGCGGTGCGCACCTTTGTGCCAAACTACGGCGGCAACGCTATTTGGAGCTACTGGGGTGCGGAATACATTACGCTCCTAGCCAACCTTGATAAGACCACAGATGATCCCAGCTACAAACAGGAAGCCCAACGACACATCACCAACTACCACCAAAAGATGGTTGAGTATCATGGTTTTCCCGAAACCTTTGACGCGAACGGTAACTTTTTGCAAAACGCCGTCTATAAAAGCATCCGTTCTACCGGTTGGGTGGTACAGTTAGAGTACGCTGAGTGGTTATTGGCGCAACCTAAGCTATAAATATTGACAAACATAAGCTCTATGTTATAATACGAAACCATGGAGACCAATCCATTCATTAGTTACCAGGTAATGAACCTAGTAGCCGTATCAATTGATGGATCGAGTCGCTAAAACATAAAGCGTCATTTTAAAAGCATTAACCAGCGTTTTATGAAGTACCGGCTCCAATCCTCATCTTCATACAACTTTGCTTAAGGCTTTTAACAAACAGTATCTTCTGCGCCAAGAGGTGCAGGATGGGAAGTAAGTGCCCCACCTGTTCCTCGTACGCAGGAGATACTTATACCCCTACCGAAAGGAACGCCATGCGAAAGTGGCGGGAAACTCTGCAAGTGTTGCACGGCGACCCCAAGGTGGCCGATGAGTTGCCGCTACTCAAGCGGTTCATGATGTGGACGTTCATCTGGACGTTTATGTACGATCTGTGCATGGTCGCGACGGTCTACCCGGTCAAGCTGTTCATCGACGAACTCAGCACCGGGGAGCCGCGCACCTGGTACTTGTTGGTACTTGCCGGCGCCCTATTGGTGCTTCACCGGCTGGAAAATGAGCTGTTTTACCACGCTTCGTGCTGGCGCAACTCGTTTGGCCATCGGCTGATCATCGTGCTGCGCGGCCACAGCTTGTGGCGGCAGCTTAAGATGGATGTCAGCTGGCAGAAGAAGCACAGCACCGGCGACAAGCAGACTCAGGTTGGCCGTAGCGCCGAAAAGGTTGAGCAGCTGGTCGACGAAGTATTGTACAACACCTTGCCGGTTTCGATTCGGATTGTGTTGATTTCGGCCGGCATGTGGCTGGTGGGCTGGCAGTTTGGCCTGGTGGCCACGCTGACTATCCTGGCATTTTGGCTGCAGTTTAAGCGCAGTGATGCCAAGATGGAGCCCCTCCGTAAGGAATACCACGCCGAGACCGAAGCTACCAAAAAGCACACCGACGAGATCACCGCTAACTGGAAAACCGCCAAGCAGTTTGGCCTGGAAGACCGGCTGGCCGGGGAGCAAATTGGCATGCTGTATGGCCTATGGCAGAGTGAACAGACGCGCCACCCTAAGTGGATTCGTCAGGTGCTCTACCAGAACGATGTCATCGTGATCAGTCGCGCCGCCTTGTTTGCAGTGATTGCGCTGCAGGTTGGCGAGATAAGTGTCGGCACCGCCGTCCTGGCTACCACCTGGATGGGTATGTCGTACTCGTACTACAACCGATACCAGGAGCTGCAGCACCGTCTACTGGAGGGCTCTGGAGCGATCGATGAGCTGCTGAAGCTGTGGACCACCGTTCCGTCGGTGCGCCATACGCCGCAACAGTTCGTTCTGCCGAGCCTGGAAGGAACCATTGAGCTCCACCGGGTTGGCTTTCGCTATCCTGGTAGCACAACCGGTTTGGACGACATTAGTCTGACCATTCCGGCCTACACCAGCACCGCCTTCGTCGGATTCTCCGGCGCCGGCAAAAGCACCGTGGCTAGCTTGGTCCAGCGCGATTACAACATCGACAGTGGTCAGCTGGTCGTTGACGGCCAGCCACTCCATCTGTTGGATTACGACTGGTACCGCCAGCAAGCGATTGCGGTGGTGAGCCAGGATGTCCAGTTGTTCAACCGCAGCGTGCTCGAAAACGTCCGCATTGTTCGCCCGGAGGCGACCGATCAAGAAGTTGAACGGGCATTGCACCAGGCTCATGCCATGGAGTTCGTCCAAGAACTCGAACTCGGTGTGCACAGTGTGGTAGGGGAGAATGGCGTCAATCTGTCTGGAGGACAGCGCCAGCGCCTGGCCATCGCCCGAGCCTTGCTGCGCAATCCGCGTATCTTGATTCTGGACGAGGCCACCAGCGCTCTTGACGCCGAAAGCCAAGGCTACATTCAGCGGACTATTGAGCAATTGATTGCCGATCGGGTCTGCACCATCCTCATCATTGCTCACCGGTTTAGCACTATCAAAAAGGCTGACCAGGTGGTCGTGATGGAAAAGGGCCGTATCTCCGAGATCGGGACGCATGAGCAATTGGAGCGCCAGAACGGACTCTATAAGCGACTGCGTGACCTGGAGGAAAGGGGCGGCCTGTTCTAACAACCGGGGTGCTCGCGACTATGCGAGCACCCCTTTACTTGTTTTTATATATAGATAAGTCCGTAGTGGTGGCCCAAAGTTAAACTCTGGGCCACCTAAAGCCGAGCGAGTACCTGCTCGAACTCTGACAGTGGTGTTCTAGGCCGGGTTTTAGGCCTAACTTCGGCGAAGTACAGCCTCCAAATTCGCTTAGCGGTATGGTTTTGAGACCAGGGAGAGAGACCCCTCATGACACCCATTCGAGGCCGGATTTCAAAATTATCTCATATTACCATAAGTTTTTTAATTTGTCAATATAGCTGTCAGATATGGGTGTAATAATTCCTGGTAGCCCCAAGGGGACTCGAACCCCTGTTACCGGACTGAGAACCCGGCGTCCTAGGCCACTAGACGATGGGGCCAAAAGCAGGTGGGTAACCTGCGTACTTGAACCTGGGTAGTGTACCAGGTTGAGATGATTTTGTCCAGACCCAGTAAGCGCTTGGCAATCTGACACAAACCAGGCATAATGGAATAAAACGTAAGAGGTTTGGTTGGATCTATTAACACGGCGCTATAGCATTTTGGCTTCGCTCCTTGCCTATCTGGGCGGAGTGGTGGCGAGTGTTACCCTGTTGATCTTCGTCTTGGCGCCAGACAAAACGCCCGAAAACATCACTCTGGCCACAATGCTTGGTGGTAGCGGAGCGATCCTGCTGTTTTACTACCTGAGCATTCATCAGCTCCTTAAGAAGAGCCACATCAAGCTGTCGACCGGAATCATGGCGATGCTGGCAGCGGTTAGCGAGTTCATTTTAATCAACGCCACCGGTGGACCGGACTCTCCATATTATTCGCTATGGATTCTAGCGATTGTGATCGCCGGCTTCTTTGGCCAGATCGCTACCATCGTGGTCGTACTGATGACCATGATCTACTTTGGCTACGTTTTTTGGACCCACGACTTCAACCAAAGCTACATTGCGACTCATCTGGGTATCGTGCTGATGACCATCGGTACTGGAGCGATTGCCGAGTGGATTCATTTATTTCTGGGCCGCGGCATGGTGCGGGCAAGCCAGGTTGAAAAGCTGGCCGGGCAGCTGGGGGAGGAAGAGCTAAAATCCGAGGCCATTATGCGCAGCGTTGGTGACGGTGTGCTAGTGGTTGATACCAAACGCCGGATTCAACTGTTCAACCCGGCGGCAACTCGCTTAACCGGCTGGGACGCCGGTAGCGCTAAGGGAATCGACTACCGTCTGGTACTCAACCTGCGCAACGTCGCGGGCGAAAAGATCGATGACGCGCACGATCCTTTTACCGGCGTTTGGCGAGAGGGTAAGAGTAAGGTGCAGGATGACTTGACGATGGAGACCAAGAGCGGTCGTAAGCTGGCGGTATCGTTGAGTATTTCGCCGTTAACCGACGCCAAAAAGCAGGTCCGTGGCGGCATTTTACTGTTCCGTGATATTAGTGCCGAAAAAGAGGTGGAACGTCAGCGCAACGAGTTTATTAGCACCGCCTCGCACGAGATGCGTACTCCGGTAGCGGCGATCGAGGGATATCTGTCGTTAGCCATGAATCCGGCCGTTGCTACGGCCGACGAACGGGCGATGAAATATCTGGATAAAGCTCATCATGCCACTCAACACCTTGGGGCGCTTTTTAAAGACCTCCTATCTATCACCACCCTTGATGACGAACAGCACTCTCCATCCGAGATTTTCGACCTAGGTTCTGTCGTGAAAGAGGCGGTTGACGAAATGAAGACGCAGGCCGAAAAGAAAGGACTCGAGGTACAGCTCGAAACCAGCGACGTGCGAGTCCGTGGCGAGCACGCAGTGGTCCCGGTCTATGCCGTCAAGGCGGCTCCAAGTCGCATTCACGAGGTCATAGCGAACCTGATCGAAAACGCCATTAAATACACGCAGACCGGTAGTATTCGCGTCACGATTGGAGGGACCACCGAAGCCGTAACCGTCAGTGTTATCGATACCGGAATGGGCATAGCGCCCGAAGACATTCCGCATCTCTTTCAAAAGTTTTACCGCGTGGACAACAGTGCCACGCGCACCATTGGCGGAACCGGATTAGGCTTGTACCTGTGCCGCAGTATTGTTGAGCATTCTGGTGGCCGTATTTGGGTTGAGAGTAAGCCCGGCGAGGGCAGCGCTTTTCGATTCACCCTTCCGCGCCTTGCCAGCGACCAGGTTGGCGCAAAGGCTGCACCAGTGGCGGCCGCTACACCAGCCCCAAGTGCAGCACCGACTCCCACTCTTAACCCGACTACACCCCCTGCGGCCAAGGCTCCAGCTCGAGGCAAAGTCATGAATGACATCCGGAAACCGGCTCATGCAACCTAGACCAGTTGATCAGGTTAATAAATATTGTTATGCTTACCCTAAAAGGACTTAATCTACCGTGGCAAAATTACTGTTAGTTGAAGATGATTTGAACCTACGCGAGATCTACGCTGCTCGATTGCAAGCTGAAGGCCACCAAGTTATCACCGCCTCGGATGGAGAGGAGGCACTGGCGGTGGCGATGCGCGAGCGGCCGGAGCTTATCGTCCTTGACGTGATGATGCCAAAAATTAGTGGCTTTGATGTGCTGGACATTTTACGCTCAACCGCCGAGACCAAGACCATCAAAGTTATTATGATGACAGCCCTCAGCCAAGAGGCCGACCGTGCCCGCGGGGAAAGCTTAGGCGTGAATAAATACCTGGTAAAATCGCAGGTCACCCTAGAAGACGTGGTTTCGGCGGTACGGCAGGTGTTACTTGGCGATAAAACCCCACCGGCCGGCGATACCGGTGGTGCAGCGACAACCGGCGCGGCCCCAACTCCCAATACTCCACCTACGGCGTAGCGTATGCGGATCAACCGCTTTGTAGCCACAGCCAGCGGAATGTCACGGCGGCAGGCTGACGCCGCTATAGAAGCAGGACGAGTGAGTATAGATGGCTCGGTTGCAACGCCTGGCGATACGATCAGCGAGAGCCAAACTGTTACGATCGATACCAAGGTCCTGAGCCTGCCATCGGCTCAGACCATCATCTTGCACAAGCCGGTTGGTTATATCTGTAGTCGCGCGCAGCAGGGGAGTAGCCCGACGATATACGAGCTATTACCATCAAGCTTTTATCAACTCAAGCCGGTTGGGCGCCTCGATAAAGATTCGTCCGGCTTACTCCTGTTAACCAATGACGGCAAGCTGGCTCATCGCTTAGCTCACCCCAGCAATCACAAGTGGAAGGTATACCAAGTGACCACAACGCCGGCCCTTACACCCAGTCAACTGCAGGCGCTCCGACAGGGGGTGATGTTGGATGACGGGCCGAGCCAGATGGAGATTGAGGAGCACCATAATGGCTATACCATCCGCCTACAGGAGGGGAGGAACCGTCAGATTCGCCGCAGTATTGAGGCTGTTGGCAGCAAGGTGGCCACGCTTCACCGAACTCAGTTTGGCGAGTTTAAACTAGGCGGCCTAAAGCCCGGCGACTGGCGTGAGCTCAGGGCCGAGGAGCTAACCGACTGATGTTTGGCTTGAGTATTCCTTTAGTGTGGCTGGTAGCCGGGCTGGTCCTGCTGCCAGGAGACAGTCTGCAAACCATCTCACGCTTTACTACGGGCGTAACCGGACAAACAACCCCTCAAACGAATTTGGAGCTACCAAAGCAGTCGGTACCGGTAGCACAAGGAGAGCTCAAAACCCCGCCACTGACCGCGGCGGCGGTCTACGCGGTCGACGTTGATACCGGCACGGTATTGCTCAACAAAAATGCCGAGCAGTCGCGGCCGATCGCTTCTATCACCAAGCTGGCTACCGTTATTACGTATTTGAGCCGCCACGACCTGAATGAGACCATTACCGTTCCGCAGTTGCCGGCCTACCAGGCGGGAGCCGAACTGATTGGCCTGAAGCCAGGTGAGCGCTATGTCGCCAAGGATATTGTGGCCGCAACTCTGATCGCTTCGGCCAACGACGCCGCCGACACGCTAGCGCTGAGCGATTCCGGCAGTATCGAGGAGTTTAGCAAGACCATGTCGACCCAACTGGCCAACTGGGGAATTGAAGGCACTCAGTTTAGCAATCCCAGCGGACTAACCACCGGCAGCAGCCTGAACCAGGTCTCGGCTGAAGGGGTTGCTAATATGGGTCAACTAGCAATCAGAAATCCCGAGGTTAAGAAGCTGGTGCAGACCCAAAAAGCGACCATCAGCAGCCTTGAGGGTCGACCGCTCAGCTTAGGTACCACCAATCAGCTTTTGCCAAGTGGGCGCTTTTATGGTATAAAAACAGGGTATACCCAAGAGGCCGGCCAGTGTTTTGTCGGCCTCACGTCGGTTCAAGGCCACTCAGTGGTCACCGTGGTACTCGGCAGCCAAGATCGTTTTGGCGAAACCGAGCAGTTAGTACAGTGGATTAATCGGAGCTATGCATGGCGGTAACCCCCCTTATTGCGATCGTTGGTCAGCCCAACGTTGGAAAATCGAGCCTGTTCAACCGCCTAATCGGCGAGCGACGGGCTATCACCCATGATGTCGCCGGGACCACTCGGGACGCCAACTACGGGGGCGTCACCTGGAACGGCAAGCACATCATGCTGGCCGATACTGCCGGCATGCACCCGACCAAGGACGAACTAGAGCTGCAGGCGCAGGATCAGATCGCCGAGGTGGCCGAGGTGGCTGCGGTGATTCTAGTGGTGGTTGACGCTACCACTATGATCAGCAATGATGATCGTCAGGCGGCGCGTCAGGCGCTCAAAACCGGTAAACCGGTGGTGCTAGCACTCAACAAGATGGACGGCGTCAATCAAAAGCCGGCCGACGCCTACGAACGCCTCGGTATCAAAGACATGGTTGAGGTATCAGCAATTCACGGTCGCGGCACCGGCGACCTGCTTGATGTATTGGTTGAACAGGTCGAAGGTGGACCCGAGCCAGAAGACAGCGATCAGATTACGATTGCGCTACTTGGTCGCCCAAACGTTGGTAAGTCGAGTATTTTAAACGCAATGGTGGGCAAGCAAACCGCAATTGTGTCCGGCACCGCCGGCACCACCCGCGACGTTGGCCAAGCCACCATCCGCTACCACCAGCGGCCAATCCGCATTTTAGACACCGCCGGATTACGCCGTCGCGGTAAGATTGAGGGTGGGGTCGAAAAGTATAGCGCCCTACGCACCTTGGCAGCGATCACCCGCGCCGATATCTGTGTGGTTGTTATGGATGCTACCGAACTGGCGGTGGCCGGAGATCAAAACATTGCCGGTCAGGTTTTAGAAGCCGGTAAGGGCCTGATTCTGGTCGTCAACAAGTGGGATGCGGTCGAAAAGGAGACCGGTACTCAAGAAGGTATTACCCGCCGTTTAATGCACGAATTCAGCTTTGCCCACTGGGCACCGCTGGTCTACACCAGCGCTACCGAGGGCCTCAACATCGCAAAGCTGTTTGAACTGGTCCGCGAAATCGATCAGCGCCGTCAGACCACCATTCCGACCGGCGAACTCAACCGTCTGATTGGTAGTCTGACAACCAAACAACCACCGGCTGGGCTCAAAGGCCGGCGCCCCAAGATTAAGTATGCCGCCCAAACCGACACCAATCCGCCCGCCTTTACGGTGTTTAGCAGTTATGCCGATCTGGTTCACTTTTCGTACAAGCGCTACATCGAAAATGGTTTGCGCGAAAAGTATGACTTTATCGGCACACCGATTACAATTGAGTTTAGAGGAAAATAATACACCATGAAATTAATCGTCGGTTTAGGTAATATTGGAAAGCAGTACCAAACCACCCGTCACAATCTTGGCTTTGACGTGGTTGAGATGCTTGCCATCACATTTGGTCATCAACCAAGTGAGTTTAAGAAGCATTCAAAAGCTCAAGCTGATGTGCTTGACCTTAAGCAATCTCACGGCTGTATTTTGGTCAAACCCACAACCATGATGAATCTGGGCGGCCAGGCGGTAGGCGAGTTGGTTCGCTTTTATAAGATTGATCCGGCCGACGTCTGGCTGGTTTACGATGATGTTGATCTACCGTTTGGGCAGATGCGGGTTCGAATTGGCGGAGGCAGTGCCGGCCATAACGGCGTAAAGTCGGTGATTGACCACATTGGTGATGGCTTTTGGCGAATCCGACTCGGCATCAGTAATCAGTATTTAGCCACCACCCCAACCGATGGCTTTGTGTTAAGTCCGTTCATGGCCGATGAGGCGGCTAAGGTACCAAGCATCTTAAGGCAGACCGCTGACTATCTAGAAGACGCACTCTTAGACGGTCAGATCGTTGATCATACCCAAAATCTTATCGCCTAGTTAGCAGTGCTCTGGACTTGGGTGAGATATATTGCGAGCAGAACGAGCAGCACCGTTTGCTGATCGGCCTGTCCGATAGATGTAATGTTTGCCTGACCCGAGACACTGTTGAGCGTAAAAACCCCATTATGAAGTTGGATTAAAGCTAATTCCTGACCAGAAGCATCAAGCCATTGATACTGCATTGGCTTAATCAGACCCGAAGCCGCTATGTCAGGAATCATCTTATAGGTATAACTGCGCCCTCCAATTTGTAGGTCACCGGTCAAACCAGGCATTTTGATCGCAAGCTCACCAACAGCCTGGTCGTCCTTTGCTATTTTGACCACATTGCGGAGAACACCATCAACCCTAAAGGTATAGGTTGCATTATCAATCTGAGCCAAAGCGTCCGAGCTCAACAATCTCCGAGTTCGAAAACTCCCAACCACCCTCGCGCCATCAATAACTTCGGCTCGCTTGCGCCAAAAACCGGTTACTTTCAGCTGCAGTACTTTATCCATGCATCTAGTTTACCGTATTGGCTTAATATTTCCTTAATGTGGCTGTGCCACAATCAATACATACCCTTAAACGCAACAAAACCCCATGTCAGGGTAGCGGGAGCTTCCACGAACACAGGGTCATGTTGCCCTCGAATACCGCGCTACATATATGCGATTTGGCGATCTGGCATCGATGGCGAGACCGGGGATTCGAGGGACTGAACTACCTGCTGAACAATCAAAGGAGGGTGCTTATGATCGCCATGCAGGCAGGTCAGTAGGGTTTACTGGTGGAAAGAACTACCCTCAAGTGGGTATGATTACGAAAATAGCACACATTGTTATAAATGTCAATACTTTTTATGCAAACATTCAACACTTTTACACTCATAAATAGTGCAAGTTCACAGTATCCAACTTTACTAAAGGAGTCACCTGGTAAGCCAGATAAGTTATTTGTGCGAGGCAATTTAAACAGCGGTCGGCCCTTGGTCGCGGTGGTTGGATCGCGAAAACCAACCGCGTATGGGATACAGATGACGCAACAATTAGTCCAAGAGCTGGTTTCGGCTGGACTTGGCGTTGTATCTGGCTTGGCCTATGGCATTGATAAGCAGGCGCATATTACGGCTTTAGATAATGATGGATACACCGTCGCCGTCCTTGGCACTCCGATAGACGATGTTCGGCCGGTTCGGAATCGTGAAGTGGCTCAACGCATATTGGAGCAGGAAGGAGCTTTAGTCAGTGAGTATGCTCCCGGCACCGCCACTCAAAAGTTTATGTTTATTGAGCGTAATCGGATTATTGCCGGCCTGTGCAAAGGAGTGATTGTGATTGAGGCAGACAGCAAAAGTGGCTCACTGACCACGGCTCGATTTGCCCTAGAAGCTAATCGGAGTGTTATGGCGATGCCGGGGCACACTACGAGCGAGCTATCGAGTGGCACTAACGCCCTGATTCGCTCGGGAGCGGCTTTGGTACGCCACGGAATTGATGTGCTCGATGAGCTGAACATCGGGTACACAAAGGTGAGTAGTTCAAAGCCATCCGTAAGCTCACTGGGAGGCGACACTCCCGAAGAGAAACTGATTCGTAGGCTCATTTCTCAGGGTATCTACGACAGCCAGCAGTTGATCGAAAGGAGTAAGCTCTCGGCCGCCGAGTTCGCTCAGGTAATTACCCTCATGGAGATTAGCGGCAAGGTCCGCGATGGCGGGAATGGCACCTGGACGCTTGCGTAATACCCTACGCCTGCCGCAGCTGCGAACGCTTTTCTTCGGTTATTAAGAACCGTAGGGTGACATAAAAGATCAGGTTCATCACCAGGAGCGGTAGAGCCTCCAGCGACTCGCGGTAAAAGGCAAAGAACTGGGTCAGGAAGATATCGATAAGGACGGCGCGCTGCAGCAGCTCATAGCCATAGAGACGGTTACTCTGGAACACCACTACCGCTCGGAGCGTAATGAAGGTAACGACAAGCGCACTAAGAAACTCAAGCTGAATTACCAGACGTGGGGCTTCGAGCTGGCCTCCTCCAACCCACGGTAGTAGCGCCAGACCAACCGTAAAGAACTCCCAACTGGTTTTAGCCACCACTGCCGTCACAAACAGCCTCAAGCCCCAGGGCGCAGTAATAAACCGCTGGTACCAGCGCATAAGATGGTTCTGGAATTTGGTCCACCACTGCGGCGGGGGATCAGGCTGCGCCAGGGTGTCGGTAAGAGTATTGATGAGCGGTTTGACGAGAGGGTGATTTGGATCGGCGGCATGCAAGTATTTGAGCGCCTGGCGCTTTTCGGACCGGTCCAGATCGTGAATAACTACCTCCTCGAGAATAGCCAAGGCGTTGAGCAAGTTTTCTTCTTGAGTAAGCTGGCGTTTGCGTGAAAGGTATCGAATAGTAAGAAGAAGCGCTACAAAAAACAGGTAAATCAGGGCTATGGTCGGTTGAAAGAAGTAGTTGTTGTCTTGAGTGATGAACTTGCCTAACTCATCAATAAACAGACCAAAGCCGATACCACCAAGCAAAGCGGCCAAGCGATGTACTCGGTAACCGAGCACCGTAAACAGCAAGATGAGAGCCGTCATCATTAAGAGGCCACCCGGAAGCATGTGAGCGATATGCAGCGTGCGTCCGCCCAGCTGCGGATAGTCGGTAAGATAGAGGTAAAAGCGGGTTAATAGCACGCTGGCAACCGACGCTACAAAAAACAGTTCGAGCGAATCGGCTGCGCGCGCGTTACGATGAAGATGTGGTCGTTGAAAGAAATTTTGCATTTGATTAAATTGTAGCAGATCGCCACATTGAAAACTGAGTCAAAAAATTGTAATATAACCTTTATGAATTTTTGGCAACAGCTCCCGCAGCCGTTTTTTGTTCTTGCCCCCATGGATGACGTCACCGACACCGTCTTTCGCGAGGTGGTGGCGCGTACCGGTGCGCCTGATCTGGCCATGACCGAGTTTGCCAGCACCGATGGCTTTGTTCACCCGAAAGGGCGCGACAGCGTGGAACGGCGCTTGCAAGTAAACGATAGCGAAAAGCAGACCGGGGTGCCACTGGTGGCTCAGATTTGGGGCGGCACACCAGAGCACTACTACCAGACCGCCAAGGAGCTAGCCGCTCGAGGTGACTTTGTGGGCATTGATATTAATATGGGTTGCCCCGAAAAGGGGATCGTCAAGCGTGGTTGTTGCGGCGGGTTGATCGACCGACCCGAGGTTGCTGCCGAGATTATTGCTGCTACCAAGCGTGGGGCTGGCGATCTGCCGGTGAGCGTAAAAACCCGGATTGGCCTGCGCACCATCAAGACCGAGGAGTGGCTGGGCCAATTGCTCAAACAAGATATTGCTGCGCTAACGGTCCACGGGCGCACGGTCAAAGAGATGAGCAAGGTACCGGCTCATTGGGACGAGATTGGCAAGGCTGTCAAACTTCGTGATGAGCTGGCGCCCAACACTTTGATTATTGGGAACGGCGACGTCAAGGATCGCGAGCACGGCGAAGAGCTGACCCGGCAGTACGGGCTTGACGGCATCATGATTGGCCGCGGTATTCTACATGACATTCAAGCTTTCCACCGAAACCCTTTAAAGCTTACTCCAGAGCAACGACTTGATCTTTTGAGTAGCCACTTTGACCTGTACGAGCAAACCTGGGGCAACACCAAGCGGTTTGAACCGATGAAGAAGTTCGCCAAGCTGTACATCAGCGAGTTTCCGGGCGCAGCCGAGCTCCGCGCCAAAATCATGGACACTACAACCATGCAAGAGGCGCGTCAGGTGCTGGCTGACGCAAGAAGCGAACGGCGCTAATAATGCCATGAACACGTTATGCAGGTGATCGAAGGGATGTCGTAGGGAACATGACTGGTCCGGTATGGATGCTGGGCCAGTCAGTTAATACGCTCTTACTAACCGAGCTAAAAACCAGGTCATGCCAAACAAAATCAAAGGTATAGCCAGGTAGATGAAGGCTGCTAGAACTAAGGTGTGTAAGCGCTGTTTCATAGATCACGGTCATGGTAACACTTATGCCGAAAAATGTTCTGAGCTGGATTCGTTAAGATTTAATTCGCTTTTTGTTCGGTATGGTGATATACTTAGGTAAAGGGATACTCCTAGGTGAAATACATAAGCCAACCGCTAGCCTTCATTGATATTGAAGGCTTTGTTGATGAAGACCGCTGCAAGCGGGTGATTGAACTTGGCGTGGTGAGAGTGGAAAACAATAGGGTTGTTAGCGAGTATAAGCAACTGGTTGATCCTGGCGTGCCGATTCCGCCGATTATCACGCAGATTACCGGGATTACCGATCGCGACGTCGAAAGCGCACCGACCTTTCGACAGATTGCCGATGAGCTCCGAGAGCTAACCGACGGAGCGCTGTTCGTGGCTCACAACGCTGGCTTTGACTACGGGTTTATTCAGGGTGAGTACCAGCAGATTGGGGAGGAGTTTACGGCTCGGCGACTCTGTACCGCCAGGCTTAGCAAGGCGCTCTACCCAGAGCACCCTAAACATAATCTGGATGCATTAATCGAACGACATAGTCTTACCATGGAGAGCCGTCACCGAGCCTATGACGACGCGCTGGCCTTATGGCAATTTTATAAAATCTGTTTGCGCGAGTTTGACTTAGTCACACTCGAAGGCGCGCTTTCCAAGCAACTGCGGAATCAAGTCGCATAAATTAAAGCGCTCCGCCGGAATCCATTCCAGCGGAGCACCATTTCAGGCGGCCTCGAGGCCCTCTTCGCCGACCTCACCCTCTATGGGCTCGCCATCGTCGGAGGGGTCACCGGCATCGCCCTCAATCTCCTCATTGGTCTGCGCCTTGGTGAATGAGGGGATTTTGTGAGCCTGACGAAATCGACGAGCCGCCTGGCGAGCTGCCTTCGGAGCCTGAAGCCTCATGCCGTCGAGCTGGTCGTTCATCTGGTCTCGGCGGTCCGGAAGGCAAATTCCAAACACCGTCATCTCGAACGCTCGGCGTTCGATGATCCCGTCAGCAGCCATATGCCGAAGCGTCGACAGAATGACCTCCAGGCTAGAATCGGGGAAAAGCTTTGCCAGCTTGGGTTCGATACCGTTCGCACCCACCATAATGCCGCCAAAGTCCTTCTTAAGGCGGGTAATGATTTTGGGCGCCAGCTCCTTCTCCCGACCTATGAGAGCCGAGGGGCGTCCTGCAGATACCGCCACCTCTTCGGCCGAACTGGGATCTTCAACCACTTCCTCGACGAAGTCCGGGTCTGGTTCGACTGAGTCGACCTCCCCTACGAGGGTCACAGGCTCGGCTGACTCGCCGAGCAAACTATCGATGTTGATCTCTTCCGGTGGGTATGTGGCATGCCTGAGCTCATCGACTAGGCGAGCCTTCTTCAACACTCCTCTGGCCCATTCTCTCCGCTCCGAATCAAGCAAGTCAGCTAGCGTGATCTCGTGGCGCCGTATACGTTCAGCCAGATCGCGCCCGGCGCTGGTAAGCGCAATGACATCGGTACGCCGCGGTACTCGAACTCCCAAATGGGGGTCGAGGCGCACCAGGCCTCGAACTTCCATCTTACCGAGCATCTGCGTGACGTTGATGGACTTGGTCTTGAGCAGCTCAGCCAGAACACTGGAAGCACGCCCGGCACGAGGCCCGCGGCGCGTATCAATCACGCCGTTGGTCTCAGAAAAATTCTCTGCCAGAGCTACCAGTATCCGCGGTACCGCCAAAGCATCGTAAGCCATGAATATCTCTCCTCAAAGTACTTCCGTTTGTACGGTTGGTTTGGTTATACTCGCTTTTCAGCGTAATCGCAACCGAAAAGTTTTTAGCATATATAAATGAATAATCAGGCGGCGAAAATTCAAGTCTTTACACAAACGTTGCATATATATAAAGTAAGCCGAGTATGAGTAAGCCATTGATCATTGTTGAGTCGCCGGCCAAGGCCAAAACCGTCCAGAAATACGTGGGTGGTAGCTATGATGTTATGGCAAGTGTTGGTCACGTGCGGGATCTCCCTAAGAAGGGAATGTCGATCGATATTGAGCATGGCTTTACTCCAACCTACGAGGTGACACCGGATAAAAAGAAGGTTATTGCCGAGCTGAAGAAGAAGGTCAAGACGGCTGAATCGGTGATTCTGGCCAGCGACCCGGACCGCGAAGGAGAGGCAATCTCGTGGCACCTGTGTCATGCGCTGGGGCTGGATTTAAAGACTGCCAAGCGGATCGTATTCCGCGAGATCACCAAGCCGGGCGTTGAGGCCGCGCTGAAGCAGCCACGCACCGTTGACGAGCATTTGGTTGATGCCCAGCAAGCTCGTCGTGTACTCGACCGCCTGGTCGGCTATGAGCTGTCACCGGTGCTGTGGAAGAAGGTCAAGCCCGGCTTGAGCGCTGGACGAGTGCAATCGGTCGCAGTCCGCCTAATTGTGGAGCGCGAGCGCGAGATTGAGCAACACCAATCCGCCAGCAGTTTTAAGGTTAATGCCTGGTTCGACGTTGATGGGGCAGAGCTGAAGGCGGAGCTGAGCCGCAAGCTGCATGATCAGGATGAATCACAGAAATTATTAGAGTCATTGGTTGGTGCCAGTTTTGCGGTAAAGTCACTCGAAACCAAGCCCGGCAAGCGTACCCCAGCCGCACCTTTTATTACCTCGACCCTGCAGCAAGAGGCCAGTCGGAAGCTTGGCTTTACGCCGCGTCAAACCATGTCGGTAGCCCAACGCCTGTACGAAGCCGGGTTTATTACCTACATGCGTACCGACTCGGTCAATCTGTCACAAACCGCCCTACAGGGCGCTGCAAGCGCCATTAAGGCCCAGTACGGCGATAGGTACGCTCAGCAACGCACCTATAAGACCAAGGCCACCGGCGCTCAGGAGGCCCACGAGGCGATTCGTCCAACCGACTTTACTCGCACCAGCGTTGAAGGGGAGCGCAACGAGAAACGACTGTATGAGCTGATTTGGCAGCGAGCCATTGCCAGCCAGATGGTTGATGCGGCGATCGAGAAGACAGTGGCCAGTATTGCACCCGACAGGACCAAAGAAATCTTTACGGCCCAAGCCGAGGCGGTCAGCTTTGATGGCTTTTTAAAGGTCTACAGCGAGGGTCGCGATGAGGACGAGGAAGAGAGCGCCTTACTGCCACCGCTGAAAGAAGGTCAGCAGCTGCCACTTAAAGAAATGATTGCGCAGCAACAGTTTAGTCGCCCAAAGGCACGCTACACCGAGGCCAGTCTGGTCCGTAAACTGGAAGAGATGGAGATCGGACGACCTTCGACCTTTGCTCCAACCATTTCAACCATCCAAGATCGAGGCTACGTAATTAAGGCCGATGTCGAGCCAAAGGAACGTCAGATTGCTCAGGTGGTACTGAAAGATGATGCGGTAACCACTGGCGAGATCGCCGAAAACTACGGTGGCGACCGCAACAAACTGCTGCCAACTCCGGTCGGGGACCTAGTGACCGACTTCTTGGTGAAGTACTTTCCCAAGATTGTTGACTACGACTTTACCGCCGATGTCGAAAAGGAGTTCGACCAGATTGAGGCCGGTAAAACTCAGTGGAACAAAATGATTGCTGATTTTTACGGACCGTTCCACCAAACGGTAGAGGCGGCCGAACAAGTATCACGCCAAGAAGCCAGCCAGGCCCGTCTGATTGGAACGCACCCAAAAACCAAGCGCCCGATCTATGCCCGCCTGGGCAAGTACGGTCCGATGCTCCAGATGGGGGAGGCCGAGGATGAGGATAAACCAGTGTTTGCGCCAATTCCCGAAGGGACCAAACTTGGTGACATCACCATGGAGACGGCTCTTGAGCTGTACAGCCTGCCACGACTAGTGGGACAAACCGAGGACGGCGAGGACATTATGGCCAACTTTGGTCCGTTTGGGCCATACGTTAAGGCCGGTAAAACCAGCGCCTCGATCCGGCCAGAATCACCGTTCGAGGTAAGCCTTGAGCGAGCACGGGAACTAATTAAGGAAAAGCGTGAAGCGGCCGCCAACCGTATTATTAATGAGTTCGATGACGGCAAGATCCAAGTACTTAACGGACGATTTGGACCGTACATTAGCGACGGCAAAAAGAATGCTAAGATCCCCAAAGACACCGATCCGAAAGAGGTAACTCGCGACCAAGCAGCCGAACTACTGGAAAAGGCTCCGGTCCGTAAGCCACGTCGACGCGTTCGCAAAGCTTAAAATTTCCTAATTTTTTACTCTTGTAAAAGCGCACAAATCCTTATATTATTTTAGTAGAAGGTTATCTGAAATCACCGCTGCCACGCAGCGGGTTTTTCGGCTTGAGGGAAAGCATAACCACTAAAGAGACCACCATATCAACCAAGGCGGAGAGGGCCAATGGCACAACCAGGACACAGTCAGGACCACAAGCGACGCAGCGATGCGCGAGCTTTGGTACACGATGGCTGGCACCTGGTAACTCGACCTCTCTTAAAAGGAATTATCGGCCGCCCAGCCCGCCGCACATATGCCGTCGTCTTGAGCATGGTTTTAGTGAGCGCGGTGATTGGCGCCGGAGCCTACACCAAGGCGACTCTCGATGAGTATCGCGCCAGTCTTACTAATCCTGCGATCATCCTCAACACTAAAAAGACCGGCACAACTATTACCGATCGCAACGGCGAGGTACTGTTTCGCGGCTATGGAGCCATTGAACGCCACAACATCGGCTTACAGCAGATGCCGAAGAGCTTGGTGAATGCCACCCTTGCAACCGAGGATCCTGATTTTTACCGCCATCCGGGTTTTTCACTAAAAGCCATGGCTCGAGCAGCCTACCATGACCTGCGCCACACCCAAAAAGGGCAGGGCGGTTCAACCATCACGCAGCAGCTGGTTAAGAACACGCTTCTGACCAACGACAAGACCTTTACTCGCAAGTTCAAGGAGCTCGTGTTGTCGGTCGAAATGGAGCGTCGCTACAGTAAAGATGAGATTTTGCAGATGTATCTTAATACCATCTACTATGGCCAAGGTTCATACGGAGTCGAAGCGGCTTCGACCAACTATTTCCGCAAACCGGTTGACCAGTTAACGGTGTCAGAAAGCGCCCTGTTGGCCGGCCTGCCTCAAAGCCCCAGCCTGTATGACCCAACCATTAATAAAGAAGGGGCAGGGGAGCGCCGTGACTACGTGCTGAGCCGTATGCAAGACCATGGCTATTTGACCGGGGAGCAGGTGGCCGCCGCCCACAACGAAGCGATTGTGACCTACCCTCGTCAGGTCGCTATTAAGGCTCCGCACTTTGTCTTTTGGGTGCTTGATCAACTTCGATCGCAGTACGGGCGAGAGATGGTGGAGCATGGTGGTATTACCGTTACAACCAGCCTTGACTATCAAAAACAGGCCCAAGCCGAGCAGATTGTGGCGAATCAAGTAGCCAAGCTGGCCAGCCACAATGCCAGCAATGGGAGCCTGGTATCGCTCGACCCGAAAACCGGTGAGGTCATTAGTATGGTGGGCAGTATTGATTACTACAACTCAAACTTTGGCAGTGTTAATACGACTTTAGCACAGCTGCAACCAGGTTCGAGTTTTAAGCCGATCGCCTACGCCGCTGCCTTTAGCAAGGGATGGAACGGCGCAACGGTTGTTGATGATAAGCCAATGCATGTCGCTCAAGACAACGGCCAGGTATACTCGCCGGTCAACTACGACGGTAAGTTCCGTGGACCGGTAACCCTACGCCGGGCACTTGCTAACTCGCTCAACATTCCGGCGATCGAGGTATTGAAGCACGCTCAAATCGATAACACCATCACACTCGCACATCAGCTCGGGGTGCAGGCGCCGAGCCTAACCGATCGCAATCGCTACGGCCTGAGCCTGGTACTGGGTGGGGGAGAGGTTCGTCCAATCGATATGGCGGCGGTGTATGCCAGCTTTGCCAACCAGGGGATGAGCGTGCAGCCTCAAGCTATCAATCAGGTTAGCGACAAGTTCGGTGCCGACATCACCAAAAAACCGCCACAGCCCAAGACTCAAGCGGTTGACCCCCGCGTTGCCTACATGATCACTAACATCTTAAGCGATAATGAAGCACGTAAAGAAGAGTTTGGACCAGATTCGCCACTCAAGCTAAGCCGACCGGCGGCTGCCAAGACCGGTACCACCAACGACTATCGCGACAACTGGACGGTCGGGTACACTCCGGGTCTGGTAACGGCGGTTTGGGTTGGCAACAACGACCATTCGGCCATGAGCAATGTGAGTGGTATTGATGGCGCCGCCCCGATATGGCATGACTATATGGAGATGGCCTCGGCCGGAACGCCAGTACAAGACTTTGCGGTGCCGGCTGGAATTGCCTTTGCCAAGGTCTGCCAAAAGGATGGCGGATTGGCCGCGCAAAACGACCCAAGCGCGGTAAATGAGGTCTTTTTGGCCGAGTCGGTTCAAACCAAGCCGTGTGGCTCGGTTGGAGCACCGGTTAGCACCACGCCTCCGGTCCAGCAGGCAAGCTCGGTTATGCCAAGCAAACCTTCTTCGACCCCGAGTCAGACCCCGGTTGCCACGCCGCAGCTAGCAACTACGCCGCGTCCGCCCGAAGAGCCGGGTCGAGGAGGCGGTGGTGGCACTCCAACGCCACCAGGTGGAAGTAGTGACCCGGGATCGGGCGGAAGTGGGTCTTCAACCCCTCCACCTTCCGGCGGCTAGCACCCATATCCCTTAAAAGTATCGAGACTATTGCAATTTGGGGTGTTGACACACGAAAACACATATTTTATAATTTAGTTATCGAGTGGGGCGAAAAACTCTCAAATCACTCACAATCTAGCCAGATAACCCTCTAATTACATGCCAAAAACCGTTTCTCAGACGAATATTAACTACCAAGCTTTAGCCGAAGCTATTTTAGCCGAGTTGCGCAACGAGCGTGACCGTAAAATTGTAGCTCAACGCTACAGCTTGGGTCTTGATAAGCGCCAAACGCTCGAAGCGATTGGCAGCGACTTTGGTATTACTCGCGAGCGGGTTCGTCAGATTGAAAAGAGTGCCACCTCAAAACTACGCCAAAGCAGTTCGGCCGAACTCAAGCAAATTGATGACCTGTTACGCAATCATTTATACAACCAAGGTCACATTGTACTACTTGATGAGGTAGCCGAGGCGATTGGCGCATCAACCCCTGCCGAGCGAGCTTATATCAGCTTTTTAGCAACCCTGGCGCCTTCGATTGAAGTCATTGATGATAGCGATCATCACTACGCAACCCTGGCGCTCCTGCCTGATTACCACCAGCGTAAACTCTCAACCCTAACCGACCAAATGGTGAAACACCTTAAACAACAAGGCAAGCCGCTTCCAATTGACGCCATTCAGGCCAAAGTTGCCCCCGAAGTACCGGTTGAGGCGGTCGAAAACCTGGCTCGGGCCGCCAAAAAACTGTCGGTACTTGATGGGCAATGGGGCTTAAGCCAATGGCCACAGGTCAACCCCCGCTCAATCCGTGACAAAACCTACTTGGTGCTGGGAAAGCACGGTCAGCCGCTACACTTTACCGAGATTGCCGACCGCATCACCGACCTGGGTGAGCGCAAGCGCGACGTCACCGTACAAGCGGTTCACAACGAATTAATTAAAGACCCTCGTTTTGTGCTGGTTGGGCGAGGCATCTACGCTCTTTCGGAATGGGGTTACACTCCCGGCACGGTTGCTGATATTATTACCGAAGTATTAAAAGAGTCATCTCCGCTCCATAAAGACGAAATTGTGAAGCGAGTATTAGCTAAACGCCAGGTTAAGACCACCACCATCGTACTGAACTTGCAAGAAAAAGATCAGTTTGTGCGTGTGGCCAAAGCCACCTATGCGTTGAGGTAGGAGGGAAGGTTGGAGGGTATTCTCGCCTCGATCCTACAGCTGTTTGGTCTGGTCATGTTTAAGCTGTATGGCTGGGTGGTCGTGGTTGCTATTCTGGGTTATTTAATCTGGCAAAACCGGCGCCGCGAACAGTGGGTGGCCAACACCGAGCATATGCTATTGCAGATTGAGGTGCCACGCGAAAACGACAAAAAGGAGTTGTCGGCCGAACAGCTGTTTGCCAGCCTGCATGGTATTTTGCGACCAAAATCAGAACTCATGAAAGAGGGGGCGTTGCAAGAGCACATCAGCTTTGAGATTGCCGCCAAAGACAACCGCATCCACTTTTACGTCTGGGTGCCGGTTCACCTAAAGGACTTTGTTGAGGGCCAAATTTATGCCCAGTACCCAAATGTTCGTATTTTTGAAGGAGTCCAAGACTACGCCCGTGCCGAAATAGGCGAGCGGACCGCCTACACCACCGAGCTAAAATTGAACGGCAACGAGGCCATGCCGATCCGTACCTTTGACTCGTTTGAGGTTGACCCGCTGGCCGGCATTACCGCGGTAATGGCTAAGCTTGATCACCCGGGCGAGGAGATGTGGTTGCAGGTATTGGCTCGACCAATCGAGGATGACTGGAAAGACAAGAGTAAGGCGTATGCCGACGAGGTCAAGGACGGAAAGCCAAAGCCATTTAGCGGAGAGCTGGCCAAGCAGCTGATTGAGGTGCCAGCCTACGTTATCACGCATTTCTTTAGCGCCTTATTTGCACCACCTGAGGCTCCCAAAAAAGACGACAAGAAGAAGGACGACAAAGAGGTCCCAACCGGCAAAAAGGCGGTAATTAAAGCGGTTGAGGAAAAGGCTACGAAGCTTGGCTACCAGGTTAAGATTCGAGCCACCTATGTTGGCAGTGACGACATCTTGGCGCGCAGCCGCAAGCAGGCACTGCTAGCCGCCTTTAAGCAGTACAATACTCTGAACCTGAACGGCTTTAAGGCCGGTTCGACCAGCGAAGGAGAGGGTGGCCTGGCCGAATACCGAGCTCGGTTGTTTGCCGATGATGGCTTTACCTTAAATATCGAGGAGCTGGCCAGCGTGTACCACCTACCTCACGCCAGCGTAGAAACCCCTAACATGGCCTGGACCTCAGTTAAAACCAGCGAGCCACCAGCCAACCTGCCAACCGCCGCCGGCAGTAACCCCGCCGATATCAGCCTGTTTGGCCTGACCAACTTCCGCGGCAAGCAAGAAAAGTTTGGCATTAAGCGCAAAGATCGCGGTCGCCACCTGTATATTATTGGGCAGACCGGAACCGGTAAGTCCAAGCTACTCAACCTGTTGACCCTGTCGGACATCTACCACGACCAGGGCTTTGCCATTATCGACCCACACGGTGACTTTGCCGTCGATATGCTGCAGTTCATTCCAGAACACCGCCTAAAGGACGTGATCTACTTCAACCCGACAGACCGCGACTTCCCGATTGCATTCAACCCGCTCGAGGTGACCGACCCGATTATGAAAAACAACATCTCGTCCGAGATGATTGGGGTACTCAAGCGAATGTTTGACAGCTGGGGTCCGCGCCTAGAGTACATCTTGCGCTACACCATCCTGGCACTACTGGACTATCCGGATTCAACCCTGCTGGGGATCACACGCATGCTTACCGAGAAAGAGTTCCGAAAGAAGGTGATTCGCGAGATTCAAGACCCGGTGGTAAAGAACTTCTGGGTAAACGAGTTTGCCAGCTGGAACGACAAGTTTGCTAACGAGGCGGTGGCGCCGGTGCTCAACAAGGTGGGTGCCTTTACCGCCAACCCACTGATCCGTAACATTATTGGTCAGCCAAAGTCGGGCATGGATCTGCGTAAGATTATGGATGAGGGCAAGATTCTGATCGTCAACCTGAGCCGTGGTCAGATTGGTGAGGACAACGCTGCAATCCTGGGCGCCATGATGGTCACCAAGATTCAGTTGGCCGCCATGGGTCGTGCCAACGTGCCTTTGAGCGAGCGTCGTCCATTCTACCTGTACGTCGATGAGTTCCAGAACTTTGCCACTGATAGCTTTGCGGTGATTTTGAGCGAGGCTCGTAAGTATGGACTTAATCTAACTGTGGCTAACCAGTACGTGTCACAGATGCCGCAAGAGGTACGCGATGCGGTGTTTGGTAACGTTGGTTCGATGGTCAGCTTTCGTGTGGGCCCCGAGGATAGCAACATTCTGGCACGCAACTTTGAGCCGGTCTTCGAGGCGTCCGATCTGGTAAAACTAAACAATCAGCACATTGTTATTAGTATGAGCGTTGATGGAGAAAAGGCGATTCCGTTTTCGGCCACCACCCTGCGCTTCCCTGAGCCAGAGCAAGATATTACCGACCGGATTGTCGAGATGACCAGGGCTAAGTATGCCTCACATCGTACCGAGGTAGAGAAGAGCATTGAGGAGTGGAGCGGCGCCCGCATCGATCGGCCCGGGGAAGGGGAGAACGCTCCCACCGAGACTGAACAAAAACCGAACAGCGAAAACAGCTTTTTGGGGGGTTTAAAGAATCCAACGCCGCCACCCGCCGGAGCCAGGTCCGATCACAATCAGGGCCAGGGGCGCTCAGGAAATTCAAATTCGCACAGACGGACAAATGACGGTCATCGACGGGATGAGCGACGCAGCGGTGGCAACAACCGGAGCCATAGCGGCTCATCAAGTCAAGGGCGGCGTCACGACGATCGCCAGCCAGGGCGTAATCCTGTTGGCGCGCCGGTCGGTGGTGGTGGGCCTCAGGAATTGGCTCCAGGCCAAAGCACACATCTTAAGTAGTGCCTCTACAGCGCGTCGGAGAAGTGCCACAAGCGCATACATGTGATAGCTTAACCACAATATGTGGCGAGAGAGTGGTAGTATCTGATGTCCTTGGCTATATTGAGACTGTGTCGCACAATGTATATTTTGCGTACTACAGGTTATCTAGCAATCCGGGTACGAGTGGACCTTTTGATTTTGGCTTTGCAGAGCCAAATACCCTTGTTTAACCGAGAAAAGCTCAAGCAGTTATGGCAAAGTAAAATATTTGCATGCCGCGCCCTCACGCACTCTTTTACAAATACAAAGTAGGGAGGGTTTATATTGGGAAAAGAGTGGCTTACCGGAGTAAAAACTTTTACATCTAAACGATTAAGGTGTTCACACCTGATGATAGCCACTACATTATTTACAACACCCACCCTAAACTGGCTTATACTCCGTCAACCCGTCGTTCTAACGCCATTTGACATTATCACTTTTGATTTTCTCGCCCTACTCTCCTCTTCTCCCCTTTTCGCTGGCAAACTGTGTGCCGCGCGACTTTACGCTCAAGGTACTTAATTTTACACATCATCTATACGTACAAAAACCGAACAGAGGGGAGGGGTAGAAAGGAGTATTACGTTTTAGAGCACACCTCGTCTCAAACACGTTTCTCCCTACTTGTAGTACGCCTTGTTCTCGATCCGGAGGTCAACATACTCCTTGGGCGTCTTATTGGAGCGCTCCAGTTCCTTCAACACCATCTTCAGGTCGTCGAGCTCCCCTGCTACCGGGCGTGTGGTATCAAACTTAATAGTGTACCCCTTGTCGGTCTTAATCAGCAGCTCACTGGTGGTCTCGGGAACGGTGACCGCCACGATCTTTACCCCTACCGTAGGCAGCTGGGCTATCATCTGGCTGGTAAAGGAGATAAAGCTGGCCGGTACGACTCGTTTGCCCTCCTCTACCGGCAAACTACTGCCGTCAATAACGGTTGGCAGCGAGGTCTCATAAGCACCCTGACTAGGGCCAATTACGGTGCCATCGGCGTCAAGCAAGTACAGGCTGTTGCCAGATCGCCAGTTTAGAGTCGGCTGACGCTCCTGTATCTTAATCGTAATGGCATGATTACTGGCACGAGAAATGGTGGCTGTTTTAATTGCCGGCTCTTGCTGCTGCAGGAAATCAATGAGGGCGCCGGTTTGAACAAGTAAAATATTATTGCCAAACCACTGCTTCTTCATCCCCTCTTCGGCCAGCTGCTGGACATGTACGGCATTCAGATTCTTGTTACCCTGAACTTGAACCTGTTGAATACGCGTAAAGTTACCGAGCACCACCAGCACCGCGACGATGACCACCGCAATGCCGGCCCACAGCAACCAGCCGATTTTTATAGCCGGCAGCTGAATACGTGGAAGCGAAATACCCGGCAAGCCACCTCCCCTACCGCTCGGAACGCGGCCTGGCTGAGTCGGCCTGATCGGAACGCGCCCGGTGTTTGCAGACCGCGTATAACGTGGCCGGGTGTCAAAGCGGCGGACCTGTCGACGTGGGCGCATTACCGAGCCTGCTCCATCAAGGCCCGAGCGATACGACCGGCGGCATCTGGGGTGTTGAAGGCGGCCAACTTATCGGCCAGCTCTTTTAAGTAATGCGGCTGCTTTAGTAGAAGCCCCACCGTTTGAACCAGTCTAGCTCCCGACAGGTCATCTTCGTGAAGGAGCTCCACCGCCCCAGCCTGCCGCAGTCGTTCGGCGTTAGCAACTTGATGAGCTGCCATTTGGTTGTTAGGAATGAGCAAGACCGGCTTGCGCAGGGCGGCCAGCTCGGCGATGGTGTTGGCGCCGGCTCGACTGATAACCAGATCAGCGGCTGCATAGAAGTTGGCCAGCGTGGCAGCATCAACAAAACCCAGAGCCTGATAGCGAGTGGCTGGGACTTTGTGCTCCCTAGCGTAGCTTTCAGCCTCAGCTAGATTAGCCTCGCCGACCACATGAATAACCCGATAATGCTCGGCTAGCTGGGTGAGACCCTCAAGAACCGCGTTGTTGATAGTACGAGCCCCCTGACTCCCTCCGATGATGAGCAGCACCGGGTCGGCCTTGGTCTGAGCCTTGTCCTTGCCAAAAGCCTGTTCGACCCCCTGCTTGGCATTGCCCTGTAATAACTCCGGCCGTACCGGATTGCCGGTAAACAGCAACCGATTGCCTAATGAGTTACCATACAGCTCGGTTGGAAAACCGACCGCCATAACGCTGGCCCACTTGCTCACAATCTTGCTGCCCATACCCGGACTCACATCCGATTCGTGGGCTACCACTGGAATCCCCAACATTCTGGCGGCAGTGGCCACCGGCAATGCTACAAAACCGCCCTTGGCGAACACCACATCTGGTTTAAACCGGCGTAAGATACGCAGGCTCTGGGCCACCCCGGCGCTCATTAAGCCAACATCGCGCAGATTTAAGGCGGTTGAGCGCAGGTCGCTCAGATTACGTACGAAGCTCTGCCCGGGATTACGGCGATACTTGCCGGCCGAGATCCCAGCAAACTCCAGTCCAGCCTCACGAGCCATACGCCCCTCTATGCCACCGCGCTGGCCAACATACAGGATCTGGACGCGCTTATCGTGCTGGGCGAGTTCGCCGACGACCGCTAAGATTGGCGAGATATGACCGGCTGTCCCCCCGCCGGCTACTACGATCCGCATTGGCTGCTCCTTCATGAACTGTGTACTTAGAAATATTAAACAAAATACCAACCGCTACCATCATAATGACCAAACTTGATCCACCGTAACTAATGAACGGCAGCGGAATACCGGTAAGCGGCACTAGCGATAGCATGGCGGCAATGTTAATAATCGTCTGAAAGAAAATAAGCAAGGTTATACCGGTGGCCAACAGGCGGCTAAAGATATCTGGCGCATAGCGAGCTACTTGTAAGCCACGGTACACCAGCAGGCCAAACACCACGCCAACCGCGATTCCGCCCAACAGACCAAACTGCTCACCAATAATGGCAAAGATTGAGTCGTTGGAGGCCTCTGGCAGATAACCGTACACTTGGATACTCTTACCTAGCCCCAAGCCAAACACGCCGCCACTACCAATGGCAATCAGCGCCTGGCTAATGTGATATCCGGTGCCATTGGCGTCTTTGCTTGGATCAAGAAAGGTCAAAAAACGCTCCATACGGTGCGGAAAGGCCACAATCGCCATCACGCCCAAAGTAAAACCGGTACCGATTAAAAACGCCAGATGGCGCAGCGTGATACCGGCCATATAGAACATGCCGAGCGAGGCACCCGCCAGAGCCATCATCGTACCCATGTCTCGCTGCAAGACCACGATCGCCAGACTCGACAGGCCGATCATGACCATAAACGGCACCACTCCTTCGCTAAAGCTTTTGACCTCGGTCTGGCGTTTTTCGAACCAAGCCGCTAGGTACACCACCATGGCAATCTTCAGCAGTTCGGCGGGCTGAAACGACAGCGGACCCAGGTCGAGCCACCTGGTAGCGCCATTTTTAGAATGGCTCAGCATCGGAAACAGTAGTAAAAAGGTTGCAAAAATTGCCACCGCCAGCAAGGGTACCGCAATCTGGCGCCACCGCTGATAGTAAAAATGCATGCTTACAAACAAAGCTACCAGGCCAACGCCAATGTTAATCAACTGATTACGAAAGTAATAACTACTGTCTACTCGCCCAAGCAACTTTTGACTCAGCGCCGGATTGATGTTGTACATCATGATCAAGCCAAAGGCCACCAAGACCAGGGCGGCTATCGCTAAAACATAGTCACCTCTATGCCCGCGAGCCTGGTTCATAGCGTTTTATTCCCGAGCAGCCCCAAGATTAAGCCGACCGCTGCCAAAATCTGACCGATCACCCAAAAACGCATGGTCACCTTGGTCTCTGGCCAACCAATTGCTTCAAAATGGTGATGGATTGGTGCCGACAAGAAAATCTTCTTTTTACGGATCTTTTTCGACAAAATTTGAATGGCGCTGGAGCCGGCCTCGACCACGAACACTCCGCCAATGATTGGCAGAATAAAGATGGCGTTGGTCAGGGCCGCCACCACTCCAAGTGTGGTCCCCAAGGCAAAGGCACCGGAATCGCCCATAAAGAAGCGGGCTGGGTAGATGTTAAACCAGGTGTAGGTCAGCATCACCCCGACCACGGTGGCACAAAAACCAGCTATGCCATAGCTACCCTGGAAGTACGCGATGATAGCGTACGCGCCAAACGCGGTTGACAGCAACCCGCCGCTCAAGCCGTCGAGCCCATCGGTGATGTTAACGGCGTTGGCGGTCGCCACAATCACAAAAGCCAGCAGCGGAACATAGAACCAAGCGATATCAAAGTCGCCCACCGCCGGAATATGAATCAGGTTGTAGCCGAGTTCATAATAAAAGTACAAAGCAGCCATAACCGCAATCGCCAAGATCAGACCAAACTTAATCTTACCCCGCAAGCCGGCCACACCGGTACCGCTACCACGAATGTTGATCCAGTCGTCAAGCAGCCCAACCGCACCGGCAGCAATAAGAACCGCTAGCGGCAGGTAGGTTTGGTTGCGATCAAGGTTAAACACCAGTGTCACCAAAGCAATCGCTGCCACGATGACCAATCCACCCATGGTCGGAATGTTGCGTTTGTGCTTTGCAGCATGCAACTTATGAAAAACCGGGGCCTTTTCGCCGGTAGTCGAGGTATCACGCACCTGCTTCCACCATTTATAGCGATAGGCTAGTTTGGTATAGATCGGAGTCAGCAGCATTGAGACCACAAAACCGGCCAGAGCGACGGTGGCGACGCGGGTTATTGAAACTACTTCGGCGTTGTTCAGAAAATCGAGTGACATTTGCTTCCTACTTTAACATATTTACAGATTACAATCACGGCATCCCCTTTACCGTGCCCTAGCTCGACGGCGGCACCTTATAGTACTGCAGCAGCCATCGGGTAAGGTTAGAAAATACCGGCACAGTGGTCTTTTCGGCAAAACCTGGCACCCGCGGGTGGTTGATCCGCACCATCACCACAAACTGTGGGTTTTCGGCCGGCGCAAAACCGGTAAAGGTACCGATGTTAACATCGGGCAGATACCCAGCTCCTGTTGGGTTTGGCACCTGAGCCGTACCGGTCTTACCGGCAATCTTGTAGCCCGGCGTTTTCGCCAAATAGCCCGAACCGTGCTCAACCACAACTTCGAGCATGCTGGTTAGGTCCTCGGCTGCAGCTCTTGAAACAACCTCGTCCTTTACCACTTTGGGCTTGGTCTTAACGGTTGTGCCATCCGGGTTTTGGCGCTCCTCAACCAGGTACGGCTGGTAGTAGGTGCCCCGATTAGCGATTGCGCTCATAGCGGCCGCCATCTGCACCATTGTCACCGACTCGCCCTGACCAAAGCTCATGTTGGCATAATTTACGTTGTTGCTAGTAGGTGGGTTGATCACACCCTTCGCCTCGCCGGCCTGCTCTATTCCGGTGCGCTTACCGAACTGGAATCGGTCGGTGATGTAACTATGGAACACCTGCTTAGCAGCTGAAGTCATCTTACTTGAATCACCGCCCAAACTCTGTAGTACAAACATCACACCAGTGTTGAGCGAGTCGCGGAGCACCACCGTCATATTGGTATTAGGACCACCTTTATGACCGTCGGCGTTACAGATCTCGTATTTATCCATTTTGACGCAGCCAGGATCGTTATAGGTGGTTTCTGGTCGAACCTTGCCGCTATCAAGCCCTGCTGCCATGGTGAAGGTTTTAAACCCAGACCCCGGCTCAAAGGCGTTGGTCACGGTTTGATTTTGAAAGCGCTGATAGTCTTTGGTCTTCGCGTATTCATTTGGATCGTAGGTCGGATAGTTTGCCATTGCCTTGATGGCCCCGGTGTTTGGATCCATCACAATCACACTGCCACTGTCGGCGCGAACCGCCTCCACCCCCTCTTTAATAAACCGCTCCGACTGCGCCTGAATGCTGCGATCGATAGTTAAGGTCATACTGGTGCCGTTTTCTGGGGCCTTGCTCAGGTTATCGCTGGTGGCAATTGGCACGCCAGCGGTATCGGTCTTCGCGTTCAAAAGCCCCGGCTTGCCCTGTAGCTCCTTATCTAAGTACCCTTCAATACCGTACTGGCCCTTGCCGTCGTTGTTTACAAAACCCAGCAACTGAGCCGCCAGCGTACCTTCTGGGTAGGTACGATAGCTTTGACTGACCAAACCAACACCCTTGAGATTCAGCTCCTTGATCTTGGTCGCCATCGCGTCGTCTACCTTTGGCTTGAGCATGGCATACTCTTTGCCGTTTTGCAGTGCCTTCTGGTAATCCTGAGGGTTGTCGCCGGTTACCGCCGCTAGCTTGGCCGCGGTACCAACCTTATCTTGGATTAGACTAGGGTCAGCATAGAGCAGCTTTAGGTCCTGGTTTAGCGCCAAAGGCACCTTTGCATCACCATCTCGCACATAAATCTGCCCACGTGGGGCCGGGACCTCATATTTGCGTTGATGCTCACTCGCGGCGAGCGCAGTGTAATGATTGTGCTTAACAATCTGTAAATAAGCTAGGCGAAGTCCAACGATCAATGCCAAACCAAGCAGCACGTACTGGAGGATCTGAAATCGCTGATTAGCGGTTAGCTCTGTCATAAAAAGAACCGATCGTAAAAGATTTGATTACTTAGCGTAGCTAACTTGCGTTGATGGCACCATGTTTTTAACGGTACCGGAATTTTGAATCTGCTGGATCGAGGTCAGACGCGCAGCCTCAACCTCGAGCTCTTGCTTGGTCGAAACGGCCTCAGCGCGTTGCTTTTTCAAGTCAGACACCTGATATCCTAACACCCCCACCTTGGTGACTTGAGTTAAATACAGTAAGGCCAAAACCGAGATTGCGGCGACTACAACAACCGTGGCTGAAACCGGGCCGAGCTTCAGTTCGCTCTTGGTACGATAAAGGTTTTGGTTGCGGCGCACAGCAAGGGTGGCGGTGCTCATAAGTACTAGTTCCTGTTTATTTTTGCTTTTATTTTTTCTTTTTACTCATTTGGTGCGGTTAGCGGCGCTCATCTCTTTTTTGGTACACCGCTAACCGCGGGTATCTAAACGCTTTACTTAGCGTCGAGATGGCGAACCTGGATGCGTTGCTTTCGGATGGGTGCAACTTTGATGGCTACTGACATGTGTCACTCCTTTTGGTTTTTGTTTATTTTCACTGCGGCTCGGAGTTTCGCGCTCCGGGCTCGCGGGTTAAAAGCGTCTTCGGTACCGGTTATCGGTTTGGTGGTCAGCTTTTTTAAGCTCGCCACGTGGTCACAGATGCAAACCGGCTGTTTTGGTGGGCAGATACAGTCCTTTGACTCGCGGTTGATGAAATCTTTGACGATTCCGTCTTCCAGCGAATGAAAGCTGATGACCGCTAGTCGTCCGCCAGGCCTTAGCAAGCGAACAATCTGCGGTAAAGCTCGTTGTAGCTGCTCTAGCTCTTGGTTGACGTAGATGCGCAAAGCCTGAAAGGTCTTGGTGGCTGGATGAATCTTACTACCCTTTCTACCTCCGACCGCCCGCTCAACTATCTGAGCCAATTCGGTGGTGGTAGAGATCGGCCGGTGGCGTACGATCGCGGCGGCGATTCGCCGACTGTAACGCTCTTGGCCGTTGCGATAGATCACATCCGCCAGATCATTCTCTTTCATGCTATTGACCACCTCGGCCGCCGATGGCGACTGCGACTGGTCCATGCGCATATCGAGCGGGGCTTCAGCCATAAAGCTAAATCCGCGCCCTGCATTGTCAAGCTGTGGTGACGAAACCCCGAGATCCAGTAGCACCATGTCAACCAACCGACCCTCGCGCAGTAACTGCTCGATGGCCGACAGATAGTCGCGGCGCATAATGCTCACCCGTTCGTTTTGGCTAAATCGCTCATTTAAGGTATGAATCGCCTTATGGTCGCGATCAACCAGTACAAGATACCCGTCGGGAGCAATCCGCTCGGCTACAGCCGCCGCATGGCCGCCATACCCTGCTGTGCCATCAAAGTACACCTCTCCTGGCTTTGGATCCAGCAGGCGTACAACGGGCGCAAGCAGCACCGGAACGTGTTGAACGGTTTGAGTCATTGGTTTCTCTATCTGTCCGTTGGTAATGCTGGCTATCATTGTAGGTGACGGATAGCCGACGGACAAATGTGGTTTTCAAGGTCACCTACTCAGTAGTCAGCTTTTGTTTCGAAATTTTTGTTTTTGTTGAGTGATGGCTATCGTATGAGCCATCGAGTTGTTGTGGTAAGGAACTGTCATAATTCCATAAGAATTGTGGCACATTCCTTATAACGATTGTGTGAGGTGGAGTTGTTTGTTGGTAGGTGCCAGGATGTTTGAATGGATTCCTCAAACCATAATGGCTGACTACCAAGTAGCTAATCTTGAAGTTTTTGTTTTTGTTTTTTAAGGGACTATGCCTGGTTTTTAGGTAGTTGAGGGAGTTTTGATGCGCCAGTAATCTCCGGGCATCTTGGTGGCGACCACCTCTTTATTGCGATCAAAGCCGGCGTATCGGAGCAGATCCTGCTCGATAGTGATACGACCCTGCTTTGCATCCATGGTGGTTTCCGCCATGCCTTCGAGTAGCTTATCGGCCAGATCGGCCAGCTCTCGGTCAAAGACGACTGGGGTGGCTCCGTTTGCCTTCCACTGTCCACTGAGCGCGGTTTCCATTTGATTGTTCCACACACCCTCACTGTACACGTGTAGGTAGTTGCCAAAGCCACGAGTGATGACCACTTTACCGCCTTCAAACTCGCTACGAAGTTCGGCTGGAATTGTCAGCCGATTTTTGTCGTCCAGTTTGCGCTTAAAGTATCTCATCGAACTCGGAATGCCTCTCTTTCAACCCTCTATGTGCTACCTTGTGTAACCCATTGATTAGATAATACTACCCACTACTACCCACTGTCAACTAATTTCTCTATTATTTTACCCACTTTGTGAGTAAACACAAAAAAGACCACCGTTTGGTGATCTTTTAGAGTTAAATAATTGCTGGGGTTGGCGCATGTAGGGCAACTGCCCCACCTGCGCCGAACGGCTACCCCTGCCTGCTGCGAGCTCGCTTGAGAGCCGCGGTGAGTCCGCAGCCGCCGCGGGCGCGCCTCCTGGGCGGCTGACACAGACTGTCAATGGCAACCGCCGGAGAGCAGCTCCATTCGCGGGCGGTCTCTTCGATCTCGTCTCGCACCGGAGCGTACTGCAGTAGCGCGTCGGTCTCGATCTCCAGAAGGACTCTGGCGGGGAGGCCCCACTTCATCAGATCCTGCTGCGCCTTCTGCTCGACAGGGTCATGCGACTTGTCAGCAAGTGCAACTGCCATACGGTTGACCTCCATGGTCGTTTGGGTACCGTTGCAGTGATTTTACAGATGTAATTGCATTTTGTCAATCCTGTTAAATAAGTTTGACGTATTATTAATTGGGTATTAAATCATAGCTGCTTAATCGGGTAAGGAAAATCGTCTTTTTTAAACGACACAGCTGCCAATGGTCGCACGGTGCGATATGCCATATATTCATGATCTTCGCAGTCATCCGCCTGGGTCTTATCGAGAATATAAATATAGCCGTCTCTAATCTTCTGCGCATCTTCAATAGCAAAATCAGCTCGCGTGTACACGAACTGACCATCTTTCACTACATAATCTTCGGCAGATCGAGTCGTACTGTCCTTAATTCCCCCAGTAATGGCATTAAACATGGCTGTTACCGGTGTATCGGTCATATACACCGCGGTCCGATTCCCACTTTCTTTTGAACTATCCTGAGCCTGCCGTGGCGTAAGCTCATGTAATTGCCGGGCTGATCCGTGGAGCAAGTACCCATTGAGGGCTGCCCAGTTAATTACGTCTGTGTCTTTGAGCTCGTACCACTCAAAGTCATCTTTGTGCCGCAATGCGGCTCCAGAGCCTACCAGCTTATCCTGCAACTTTCTTTGACTAAAAGCTATCGAGCTGTTTTTGGACGGCGTCACTGAGTCCATCGATCTTAACTCGCTCCTGCTTGAGAGTATCACGGTGGCGGATAGTTACGGCTTTGTCCTCGAGCGTGTCGAAGTCGATGACGATACACAGTGGCGTACCAATCTCATCTTGGCGCCTGTAGCGCTTGCCGATATTGCCGTTGTCGTCATACATAACCGCGCCAAAGCGCTTTTTCAGGTCAGCATAGACTTCTTGTGCCACCTTGACTAGTTCCGGCTTGTTCCGCAAGAGCGGTGAGACGGCCACTTTGACCGGAGCTAGCGCTGGCTTGAGTTTGAGCACCGTACGATCGTTCTCCTTATCCTGCCAGTAGGCGCTGGTTAGCACAGCCAGCACTGTGCGATCAACGCCAAAGGTTGGCTCGATCACGTGCGGAATGAATCGCTCATTCGTGGCTGGGTCGAGATAGCTTACGTCGACCCCGCTGTGTTCAGCGTGGTTCTTCAGGTCGAAGTCGGTGCGGTAGGCTAAACCGTACAGCTCCTTCACTCCAAACGGGAACTCAAACTCAAAGTCGATGGTCTTCTTAGAATAGTGAGCTCGATCAGCCTCTGGTACATCTAGGTCATGAATCTTCTCTTTTGGCAGGCCAATCGTCTCCATCCAGTCACGCATGCGCTGCTCCCAGGCGGCGAACTGCTCTTCCCAATCCTTTTCGGCTACAAAGTACTCGATCTCCATCTGCTCAAACTCACGGGTACGGAAGATGAAGTCTTTTGGCGTAATCTCATTCCTGAAAGCTTTGCCGATCTGAGCCAAGCCGAATGGCAGTTTGGGATGAATGCTGTCGAGCACGTTCTTAAAGTTTACGAACATACCCTGAGCGGTCTCCGGGCGCAGATATACCTGATTGGCACTATCCTCCACCACTCCGGCACGAGTCTCAAACATCAGGTTGAACTGGCGAGCCTCGCTCAGCTCGTTGCCTTCCGGGCTTTTAATACCCAGCTCCTCAATTTTGGCGCTCATCTGCTCTAGGCTCATTCCAACTGGGTCAACATTGTGCTCTTCGAGCAAGTGGTCGACGCGATAGCGTTTGCGGGTTTTCTTGTCTTCAACCAGCGGGTCAGCAAAGCCGGCACCAGTGTGGCCACTGGCCTGCCAGACCTTGGCGTTCATCAAAATCGCTGCATCAATGCCGTACATATCGGTGCGACTATCAACAAAGGTCTGCCACCACAGCTGCTTAATGTTGTTCTTGAGTGCCACCCCGTAAGGGCCGTAATCCCAAGTACCCGCCAGACCGCCGTATAGCTCCGAGCCCTGATAAATAAAGCCCCGTCGCTTGGTCAGCGAGACAAGTTCATCAATCGTGGGTGTAGTTTGAGCTTTTTTGTCGGCCATAATGTGGCTTATTATAGGGCAAACCAGGTGCGCTGGCTACTCTAGCACTTGCGCCGCTTTAAAGCGCTGGCCAAAGGTGTGATCGTAAAACGCGTTAATGGCCGGCATGGAGTCGGTCGACAGTTGTTCTACTCCTTCGACGCGACGGATTGCTGGTAGCGAATTACTCAGCATCAGGCGCCATAACTTTATCTGGTCCTGACTGAGCGGCAGACCGATTGAGGCGCAGCCGTCGCCGACAATGCCTCCGTGGGTGACGCTCAAGCCGTAACGCTCGTGTTGGCGAGTTCCATTGCAAACAACGCAGTCATCGAGTTGCGGGCGGTAACCCAGCTGGTCGAGCAAACGAAGCTTAAACCACAGCTCGGTAATGATTAGTGGCTCCTGCAGCCCGACTAGTGATTCCTGAACCAAGCTATACAGCCCGGGCTGCTCCCCCTCTCCGCTCAGCCGGTTGGTCATCTCGCTCATCAAGTAAGCTAGGCGCATGGTGTCATAGCTACCGGTCAGGTCACGATAGTTTTGCAGTCGGGCCGAGGTAATGATGTCCAGATTGCGTCCTTCGGCCAGCATGAGCTCTGTTTCGCAAAACAGCTCAAGATGTCCGGCCAGCTTGCTTTTAATCCGGCGAACGCCCTTAGCAACCGCTCGAATTACTCCTCGATCGGGGGTGAGAAGAACGATAATCCGATCAGCTTCGCCAAAGTTGTGCCGGCCGATGATAATTGCGGTAGTTCTATAGGTTGCCATGTGGCTAGTGTAGCAGCTTGACTAGCTAGCGGTATTCAATGCCACCATCACCTTTTTCACTACCTCGTCCGGCGTGTGATGCGACTTAATCAGGTAGTCGGTCACGCCCAACGCCCGCGCCAGCTCCTGGTTCATATCCACCTGGGCCTCGCCCAAGTTGGTCAGCAGAATCACCGGCACGTTCCGCAAAGCCGGCTGCTTTTTGATCTCTTTTAACACATGAAAGCCGTTCATCTTTGGCATCAAGATGTCGAGCAGAATGATGTCAGGGGTAAAGCCTTCCAGTAGGTTCAGACACTCCTCACCATTGGTGGCCACCACGATTTCGTGTCCCTCCATATCAAACTTGGCTTCGTACATCTCAACCAACATTCGATCATCTTCTGCCAGCATTATCTTTGCCATTGTTGTACCTCCATTGTCTCGATTCGGTCCTGGTTCATCATTATACACCACTACTGAAGCAATGGTAGTTGCTTTGCTATAGGGAGCGTAAAGCTAAAACGACTACCCTTACCCTCGCGGCTGGTTACCCAAATTCTTCCACCATGCGACTCAACCAGGTTCTTCACGATATACAGCCCCAGCCCAGTACCGCCGGCCTGTACGCTCATTGGGTTATAAATGCGACCAAACTTCTGGAACAGCCGCTCCAAATGAGCTGGGGTGATACCAACACCTTGATCTTTTACGCTAATTACCAGCTCACTCCCCTGTACCTTACAGTCGATTGACACCTCACTCTTTGGCAGTGAGTACTTAATGGCGTTATCAACCAAGTTCACTAAAATCTGGCGCAAACGGACATCGTCGGCAAGTACCAATGGCAGCTTTTGCTTGCGATTAACCTTCATCATAATTTGCCGCTCAAAGCCTTTGCTGGCCAGCTCGGTTACCACGTCCTGAATAATCGGCTCAAGCGCGGTGGGATTGATTTTGAGTTTAATCTTGCCGCTCTCAATATAACTAGCATCAAGCAAGTCCTCCACCAAATGGATCATCCGCTGGTTGGTCTGGTACACCCGATCCATAAAGTGCTGCTGGCGATCGGTCAGCGGCCCAAAGTCCTTTTGCAACAGCATGCTCAAAAACCCTTTTATAGCGGTGAGGGGCGTGCGTAGTTCATGCGACACGATCGAGATAAAGTCGCTTTTAACCGCTTCAACTTCGCGCTCACGCTGGATATTGCTAATAATGACGATACCGCTAGTGACGTTACCGCTATCGTCGAAGATTGGCGAACAGCTAATCTCGGTCCACAAGGCCTGGCCACCTTTGGTTTCGATGAGCTGCTGACGCTTGGTCACCACCTCTCCTTCCTCTAAAACCTTGCGTAGTGGCGACAGCATCGCCAGGCTGGTGCCTTCTGGGGTCATCGCTCGAACCACGTCATGGAACGAACGACCAATCGCTTCTTGCATGCTATAGCCGGTCAACTTGCTGGCGGCTGGGTTGAACCCAACGACCTTGGTATCGCGATCAAAGATCAAGATTCCTTCTTCGGTAAAGGTAAAGACCGCCTCCCAACGCTCACGACGAGCATTGACCTCGTTATACAGCTCCCAGTTTTCAATAATCACCGCCAGTCTAGCTGCCACCAGCCGCAACAGCTTGGCGTCATGCGAATCGTAGGGCTCTTCGCGATGAGTGACCTTAATAACCCCCAACGCTTTTGAATGATAGGTTATCGGCACCGTCAGCATGTGGCCGGACGACAACGCCCCGGCGTCGCTATCGGGGTTATAGGTCTGCGGCTTGCGACGCAAAAAAGCCTCAACGACCGGATGGTATGCCCCCAAATGCCACTGGCTGGCATGTTCGTGAAAATGAGTGTTGGTGGCGACTCGCTTTAACAGCTGCGAGTCCGGCTGGTACAGGTAAATGCTGACACGAGGTGACTCCAGTAACGAACCAATCATGGTAAGGTATTTCTTGTAGATCTGATCAAAACGAAAGCCCACAAAACTACTTAATTCAGCCAAGCTGCTGAGCTCGCGCGAATGCTTGCCAGCTAGCCGCGCCATCTTGTTAGTTTCGAGTGTCTTTTCAACCAAGGTGGTGACGTCACGCGTGGTAATGATTGCCCCCTCATAGCGGTCGTTGTGAATCAATGGACTCGCTACAATTTGCAAATGCTGGGTTTTCGGACCGGCGGTAGCCTCGGCGTAAAAGGTTATCTCGCGACGGCGCTTCACCTGCTCTAACACCTGTTCTAGTTTTGTATCAAAGCTCAAAAATCCAGCAATATGCGGCTGGCGTAAAACCTCGAGCAGCTTCTTTGACGGCATCTCCCGATTTAAAACATCAAATCGTGAACTGACCGTCGTAACCACGTCATCAGCATCGATAATAATCATGCCAATGCTATGGTTATGCTGAATGGCGCGCAGCTTTTCTTGTTCGGCATACAGGTGTGTTTGATCGCGCAAACTGACTAACGCGCCCATGATACCCCCTTCGGCATCCAGGTACGGCCCAAGCAGAGCTTCGACCGTCACATAGCGTTGCTCGCCAGGAATCTGCAGCACCAATCGAGCCTCCTTGCCTTCAAAAGCGCGGCGCAAGGCAGTGGCCACATTATCATGTGTAAGCGGCCGCTCATCCGGGCTGCCGGTTGGCGACTCAATAAGGTTCATAAAGGGGCGACCAACAATTTGGACTGAGGGCAAGCCCAACAGCCGCTGAGCCGCCGGGTTACAGTAGGTAATGGCTCCCTTACTATCAAGACACAGCAAGCCGTCGCGCAAACTTTCGCGCATGCGATCAAGCTCATTTTTTATCTTGATAACCGGTGGGGTTGAAGGTTCGGCTGCTACCGACTGCGCCTCGTAAAAATGTGTCTTACGTCGTGCCATCTTCACCCTTATTACTGTTCATTAAGGTACCATGATTAACCTGGCAGCCTCAAGCATAAGGGCTGTAGGTTACGGATTGATTTTGGCGCTGGCGACAATTGCGTTAAATTCGGCCAGATACCGCTTGTCTTCGGTTGAAATAATGATAGTTTTATCGCGTACCGGAACAATAATCAGCACCCCTTCATGCCGTTGAGAGTCAAGCGTGCCTTCGATTTGGGTACCATCGATTCCTGACACCTTAACGCCCTTACTGGTCGCCTTTTTCTGCTTAATAAAGCCTTCATAATCCTTGATGACATCGGAAGGCTTTTGGCGGAGCAGCTTTACATGGAGCGCCTGAGTGTTGTTGGCGTCACGACCTAAATTCATTACCACGGTATCGGGATTCGCCGCAAGATCTACCTGAGTTTCACCGCTACTACTGCGACCGTAGTAGACGCTCCAGGTCTTGGGGATCTGCAGCTGAAAGCCGCCATCAACCGCATCGGCAGTAAAGATTTTAAATGGCAGATCGTTGGCCTTGCGGTTTTCTTCGGCGCTTTGCTGCTTTTGAGCTTCGCGAGCCTTTTGACTTTCTTGCTTCACCAAGGAATTGAGGTTGGTGCGTACGTACTCGTTATCTCGAAAGGCCCAGACCGCGAGCGCACCAAAGATGACCATACCAATGGCTAGGAAAATTGTCAGGACCAGATGAAGACTGATGCGTTTTTGTTCGTACATTCTGGTTATGGTTATACCATGGTTTTATATATCATGGCAATACAGGGCTCAATCTCCAACTCCTTATTCAGCACATTTTTAAATATGAGAATTTATATGATATTGAGCCAATATTATATTTTTTCTCAAATTCAAAAACCTACCCTATGCGATATAGAAAGCTCATCCCGGCCTTACCAGCAGGCTTTCGTGGTAGCTCAAAGACGTGACAGACCACTCGAGTCGGACGGGCCAGTTCAGCCTCCAACTTTTTATCAAGCTTGTTCATATACCGATTAAGCAAAAAAGTATAAATCACGTCGGCCGGCGGCAGCGTCACCAGCCAGTAGTTCTGCAAGCGCACGCTCACCCGTTTGCGATACGGCCGGGTGCGCGCCCACGACCACAGCCACAATAACGGATTGAGCTCGTAGCCAATGGCGTTGGCCCCTCGCCGCGCGGCAGCAATCAGCACTGTGCCGTCGCCCGAACCTAAATCAAGGAGGGTCTCGCCGGGCTTCAACCCAGCTAAATCAAGCGCATCATCCAGTTCACGACGCTTAATTGGCAGATATGGCGCCCCAAAAAAGGTGCCGGCCGCAAAGCACAGAGCTACGACGACAACCAGCCACAACATTACAGCAGGGTCGGTGGCTCGTCGGCGGTGCCGGCGTCGGTCTCAACCGGCACAGCGGTATCAAACCGCTGCTTAATCTTCTCTACCCGATTCTCTACCTCGCCCAGCTCTTTTTTGAGTTCGCTGGCTAGCTCCATACCGCGCTCAAACTTGGTTAAAGCCGCGTTTAAATCAACCTTATCCGACTCGAACCATTCGGTAATGGTTTCAAGCTCTTGTAATTTAGCCCCAAAATCTACTTTATCGGTCACTGTCTACCACCTTTGTGTTGATATTTCCTGCCGCCAATTGTACCACGAGTCCATCGCCGGTTTGAACCTGCTGCGGCCCGGTCACCACTTGATCACCCTTGCGGACAATGGCGTACCCCCGTTTGAGCGTTGCGCTCGGGTCGTAGCTGGTCAGTAGCCGGCTGAGCGCAATCAGTCGTTGCTTCTGCAAAGTAAGCGTTTGGCGTTGCGCGGTATGCAATCTCAGCTCCAAGTTTTGCAGCCGAGCCTGCGGAATGCGGACAAATCTTTCTAAAACGTTAATTTGTCGAATAATTTGATGCTGAAACCGATCAAGCTGGGTATGAATGATCTGCTCAAAGCGGCGCTGGCGATGCGTCACATCCTGCAGGATTTCACGCCGATCTGGTACCACAATCCGGGCTGCATCGGTTGGCGTGGCTGCACGTACGTCGGCAGCAAAGTCGGCCAGGCTAACATCAACCTCGTGGCCAACGCCAACCAGCGTCGGCGTGCGACTGCCAGCAATCGCTCGTGCCACTTCCTCGGTATTAAAGGCCTGCAGGTCCTCCAGGCTGCCGCCGCCGCGGATAATAACAAGAACGTCCGGGGGTGCTGGCTGCTGGTTAAAGTACTCAATCGCTCGCACGATCTGCGCTGGGGCTGGCTGGCCCTGCACCTGAACATCGGCCAACTGAATGTTCACCCCGCTCCATCGCTGACCCAGAATCTTAATAAAGTCAGCGTAGGCGGCCGACTGGCCACTGGTCACTAGCCCCAATGTCAACGGATACTTGGGTAGCGAACGTTTGCGACTTTGTTCAAACAAGCCTTCCTCTTGGAGCTTAGCCTTCAATAGCTCAAAGGCCCGCTTGAGGGCACCCTCACCGGCCAGGCTGACCGACTTAACCGTCAGACTAAACCTGCCCCACTTGGTTACCTTTGGCACTCCGGTAACGCGAATCTTCATGCCATCTTCGATCGGCACCTTAAGCTGATAGATTGGAATAAAGCACGGCAGCGTAGCGTCCTCATCCTTGAGGTCAAAAAACACCCACTTACCCTGGTTGACCTTGTAGCTCGAAACCTCTCCTTCAATCGTGACCGCCGGAAAGGCAAAGTTTAAGGTTTCATTCAGAATGTCCAGAAAGGCCTTCACGCCAATGATTTGATCGGATGGTGGTTCCAGTAACTGCATAACCCCAGTATATCAGGTACAATAGTTCCATGAATTACATTGCTATTCTTGGTCGCCAGCCAGAATTTGGCTTGGTAGAGCTTGAATCACGCCTGTCGGCACAAGCCATTGAACCATATGGGCGTTATGCTGCCCTCTTAGAAAAATCAATCGACCTGTCTGAGTTTGGTGGAGTGATTAAGGTTGGGCGAATTATCTATCAGGGACCAGCTCGCGATATCAACGAAGCTCCCCTACCCCTTGACGAGCTGATAGCTGAATCCGGCAAAACCACCTTTGGGCTGAGCTACTACGGCCTGAACGCTACCACTGCCTTTGTCCGTAAAACCGGCGTAGCGATGAAGAAGCGCTTAAAAGCCTCTGGCTCGGTTCGATTTGTAGCGCCACAGTCTGGCATTAATTTATCGGCCGCCCAGGTAAAATTTAATGGTTTGTTAAGAAACGGCCATGAATTACTCATCGTCATCAACAAGCAACAGATGGTGGTGGCGATCACCGAACAGGTGCAAGATATCGATGGTTACGCCGCCCGTGATCACAAGCGACCGGCCCGAAGTGCCAAGGTGGGCATGCTGCCGCCCAAGCTAGCACAGATCATGGTCAACACCACCCATAGCGAGCTTGTGTTCGACCCGTTCTGCGGCACCGGAGTGATCCTGCAAGAGGCGTTACTGCTTGGGCGAGGCGCAGACGGTTCCGATATATCGGAAGACATGGTGAGGGCTGCAACCAGAAATGTTCGTTGGCTACAAGAAAACTTCACCCTGGATAGCGAGCCGGCACTTCAGGTAAACCACATTTTTCACGCTGACGCTCAGAACGTACAGCTACCCTCTTCGCAAGTGGCTGTGGTTTCCGAAGGCTACCTGGGGCCAAACATGAGCCGACAACCAAGCATGGCACAACTAGGGCCTATTCGCGCCGAGATGCTAAAGCTGTACAGTAATAGTTTGCGCAACTTTGCCGAGCAGCAGGATGTCGGTGGCGAGGTGACAATTACCGCTCCGGTTTGGCATACGGCCGATAAGAGCTGGCAGACTCTTGGGATTGTTGACCTGCTACCTGATTTAGGGTATACTTTGAGGCAGTTTGCGCATGTCCGTAGCGACGCGCTGATTTATCGGCGACCAAACCAGATTGTTGGTCGTCAATTATTAATCTTAAGGAAGAGTTAATGTCTAAGACAAAAGCTGGCGGTACAGCTAAAAACGTTCATGATTCACCGGGACAACGGCTTGGCGTCAAGTTGTTTGGCGGCCAGCTGGCGGTAGCCGGTAACATCATCGTGCGCCAGCGTGGTAGCCGCATGGAGGCTGGTGAAGGCACTCGTATGGGCAAGGATCACACCATCTTTGCTACTCGTGCCGGCCGTGTAAAGTTTACTCTTAAGCAAATTACTAAGTTTACCGGTTCAAAGGTGCGTCGACAGATCGTGAGCATCGAAGACGATAAGCCAGCTAAAAAGTAAGTTGATTGATAATTTCTGAAAGCCGCCTTCGGGCGGTTTTTTGATGTCTCAATTTAAGCACATTTTTTTGAATTTGATAAGAAATAACATTTCTATTGAATATGTAATATTTTCTTAATTTCAAAAATGTACCCTATGAGAATGAGCACGCGCCGACTTAATCCAGTCATCGAATACACAGACGTAGAGGAAGCCTCTATGCTGCGGACGCGAGGCCTTTACGTTACAAGTCATAGACTCACTGCAATCAACGCCTTACAGCAACACTCCCCCATCTCACGCAAAAAACTAATCCAGATACTGAGTCACCATGGCGCCTCTACCCCAACCGCGCATAGGATCATAGACATCTTTTTAAGACATAAACTAGCCCGCGCGACCATTGTTGGTGGCAAGCCATGCCTCAGCAAAGTTAGGCCTCTCAGTAGTGCCCAAATATACAAAGTCTGCACTGAATGTGGTCAGCAAAAACTTACCTCAAGCCGGACAATCTCAAAGGCAATTAAGCAAGATGCCAAAAGAAACGGCTACAATCTAAAGTCGTATGATCTGCAGATCTTTATACTGTGCCCCACCTGCATCCAAAACAAGAATGACAATAAAAACTAAGCTACTTATTCAACTCCTGAATCGCTCGCTCCAGCTGTGGATCACGCCCAGCATTCAAGTCGGCCTGGTCCATCTTCACCTCGATATCCGGCTGTATGCCCTGCTTATCAATGCCTTTACCGCTCGGTGTAAACCAGTGTGCTACGGTCACCTTCAGCTCGGCGCCGCCGCCCAGCTTAATCACCTCCTGCACGCTCCCCTTACCAAAGCTCTTTTCGCCTAGCAGTTTAGCCGCACCATTATCCTTCAGCGCGCCGGCTAAAATCTCGCTGGCCGAAGCGCTCCCCTCATTCATCAACACGATCATTGGCAGACCCACCAGCTGACCGCCACCCGCGGTCTGCAGCCGCTCGGTGGTCTTACCCTTACGGCGCTCCTCTACCACCGTTTTACCCTCTGGCATAAACTGACTGGCCACATCAACCGCACCATCCAGATAACCACCTGGGTTGTTGCGCACATCAACGATAATCTTGGTCGCACCCTGGCCCTTTAGGTCACCGGCCGCCTGCTGTAGCTTAGCTACGGTATCATCGCCAAACTGAGCGATTTGGATATAGCCGATACCGCCTTCCTTCAGGCTCGACTTGATGCTTGGCACCGTAATCACATCGCGAACGATCTTGATATCGATCGGCTCACTGCTGCCACGAACCACCTTTAGCGTCACCTCGGTGCCTTTTTCGCCACGGATCTTAGCCACCGCCTCATCCAGGGTCAAGCCAGAGCTATCAACCCCGTTAATGCTCAGAATTACGTCACCGGCCTGCACGCCGGCCTTGGCTGCCGGAGAGTCGGCAATCGGCGCCACCACCGTCAGCTTGTTGTTACGAATGGCCACCTCGGCCCCCACGCCCGATAACGTACCGCTCAACTGATCCTGCAGCTCTTGCGCGTCCTTTGGCTTCAAATACATGGTGTACGGGTCACCAAGACCGGCCACCAAACCGGCTTTGGCTCCGTCGAGCGTATCGTTTGGCTTGACCTC